>Ga0181612_108486_pt1 | contig 19290 bp, 12 predicted proteins | sample HoacroProtozoa21_FD_119630 | JGI IMG/M metagenome (GOLD analysis project Ga0181612, IMG submission 119630) | Hoatzin crop microbial communities from Cojedes, Venezuel. Combined Assembly of Gp0051906, Gp0051904, Gp0051908 | reverse complement strand
ATCACAGAATCACAGAATAGTAGGGGTTGGCAGGGACCTCTGTGGGTCATCTAGTCCAACCCTCCTGCCAAAGCAGGGTCACCCAGAGCAGGCTGCACAGGACCTTGTCCAGGCGGGGCTGGAATATCTCCAGAGAAGGAGACTCCACAGCCTCCCTGGGCAGCCTGTTCCAGGGCTCCGTCACCCTCAGAGGGAAGAAGTTCTTCCTCGTGTTCAGCTGGAGCTTCCTCTGCTTCATTTTGTGCCCGTTGCCCCTTGTCCTGTCGCTGGGCACCACTGAAAAGTCTAGCCCTGTCCTCCTGAAATGCATCTCCTGCATCCTCACAGCACAGAGGCGTGGATGAACTTGCCACGCTCCCCTCATTGGGTGCTGGATGCAGAGCCTGTAGCTCCCTCGGTCCCTGGTCTTGCTCAGTGCCGAGCGTCCCAAGAGCCCTGTCCCAGCCCGTCCCAAGGACGCCTTGGCCAGGGAGAGGATTTAGCAGCACCAGCAGTGCTCAAGCTGGGAAGACCTGTCTGGGACACACAGGCTGGCAAGCAACATCACCACCCCGTCCCCGTTTCTACGCCCGTTTCCCATCTTGCATTGAGTCCAAGCGGGTGACACGGAGGAGGACACGCTTCCTTCCCCAGGGGTAGCACTGAGCTCAGAGAGGAGATGCTTTCCTGAGCTGACGGGGAGGCTGAAGGCTTGCCCACACCTCGTGGTGCTTTGCTACAGGGCAGCCTGGAGCTGTCATGAGGACTTGGAAACCCTGGGCTTCGGCAGACAGAGCCCCAGCTTCAGCTTACTCCCCCCAGCTGACAGGCTCTGTTTGCTCCTACTCCACAGGGACGCAGCTCCTGAAAGCAGGCATCTGCATCTGCTGGCCTCGCCTGGAGGAAGAGAAGCTGGGGGAAAGCTAAAATAGAAGACAGTAAGATGGAGAGAGGAACGGCAGATGGGTAGGGACCACATCCTACTGCCCACTGCCTCGCTCCACGGAACGTGGTGGAAATGATGCTCTCTGCTCACCCTAGGAATTCGGGAAGCCTCAGCAAGGGACAGGGAAGGGTTTGTAGAGAGCCCAGGAGCTGCGTCAGGAGCCCAGCAGAGCCCAGCCACCCCACTTTGCCCCAAGGCTGCCAGCCTCGCCAGGCACAACCCTGTGCCTTCCATGCCAGCCCCAGAGGCCGGTCGCACCTCCAGCAAAGCTCCACGGTGGCAAAGCAGGGCAGGAAAACAGGCGGCAGACTCGCCGGCGTGCTCGGCTTCTGGTTGGCATCCAGCCCCAGGACCCCACGGCGTGGGGACCCGGGACCGAGAGGTGTCCCTGCCACCCTCCCTGGGGGGAGAACTTGGGGAATGGGCCCCTGATCAGCCAACCACCAGAAACACAGCGGAACGCACGACTAAAAATAATGCTCCTGATTATACTGAGCGTGATTTTGGGAGCCTGACAAAACAGTTTTCAAGCAGCTGGGCCTGGCAGCATTAAAAATCTACTGCGGGAGCACAAAGCCAACAAAACAGACCCACAACACGGGGCTTCATTTCCAAGTACTTCAGAAGGCTTGATACATCTGAGACCTTACAAAACATCAGCTTAAAATAACAGGACACACTCCTAGATCCAGTAAACACCAATTCGAGCTGAAATGAACTTCCAACCCACACAAATCAATCCAGTGAACGTGTTTAACCTCCTTCATTTTCTGTGCAGTGATTTTAAAACTGGACGTCCCCAACATCCTAGGGACCCAAAGCCCCACCCTATCGTATAAGCCTGAAAAAATATCCATTAGAAAGGTCAAAAGCTTCTCCCAGAGACACGGCGAGACCTCCAGAGAGCGGGCGCGCTGGGAAGAGTTCCTGACGGAGAGTACCTGGAGCTGAGAGAAGCAGGCAGGCATGGAGGGGGAAGCATGGCAGGAGCTTGGGGACTGGCACTACCCTGGGAGGAGAAATGAATGGTGGTGGGCTGCACGGGAACGGCGTGGTGGTGAAGGAGAGAAACCTGCTGGACATCACAGACACTTCGGGACTGTTCAAACACAAATGATGCTTCCCCGTGTTACTGAGCACATCAGACAGAGACAAGACCAAGGAGGAAGACACGCACGCACACACATGAGGACTGCTGAAGGAAAAAAGAACAGGGAAGAACGGGTATTCAGGACTTGTCGGCTGCGAGATTGAAGCGAGCCTGCGGCTCGCTCGGACGGCGGGCACCCAGTCACAACTTACCTGCAGCTTTCCAGCATCAACGCGAGCACCGCTGCCTGCGCGGAAGGGACTGACGCAGGCTGGGCTTAAAATGGCTGCTGGGGCTGGGAAGCGTTGGGGGTACCAGCGTTCCTGCGGGCGACCAGCCCGGCGGCACCAGTGCTTACCACAGGGTCCACGGTGCTTTACTGGGATGGCAGCCTTCTGGTGGCACTCGGCCTTCCGGCGCTCGCAGTCGTTGCTGTAGGTCCGGCTGTCCCGGGCGCAGACAGGCCGGTAAGCACCGTCGCAGGTGACGCGGTCACAGGAGCAGCGAGCGGTGCCACGGCGGTTCAGGCAGACAGCGTTGAACTTGCACTCATCCTTGCATTTGTCTGGGAGGAGAGAGAGGATGGCACCGCTCGCACCCACCCTGGGGACTGCGGAAGGGGGGATGCCCAAGTAACCAACGATAGGACGCGAGGCAATGGCCTCCAGTTGCATAAGGGGAGGTTCAGATTGGATATTAGGAAAAATTCTTTACTGAAAGAGTTGTGAAGCAGTGGAACAGGCTGCCCAGGGCGGTGGTGAAGTTACCATCCCTGGAGGGGTTCAAAAAACGTGTGGATGGGGCACTTTGGGACATGGTTTAGGAGGCATGGTGGTGTTGGGTGGATGGTTGGACTTAATGATCTTAGAGGTCTTTTCCAACCTGAATAATTCTATGATCTCACAGAATCAGCATTACTTAAAGAAAAGTAAAACATACATGAGAGGTGGTTGAAGGGAAAATACATTAACTGGCACGTTGCTTACCAAAACAGGCTAATTTCTTTACACAGTGAGCTGTTCTGTTATGCTTTTACAAATTCTGACCCTTGACTAGGAAGATTAATCAAAATCTGCATATGAAATGCATATACGTTGGCATCGGTGATTCTGTAATATGTTAAAGACTATACCCAAGGGTATTTTTGTTGTTTAGATGGACAGACGTACATGTCTGTTGCTGCCAGTTAGCTGTGCAGGCTGATAGAAAGCTAACACTGTCCTAGTGACTGTTGTTCGTGGTGCATCTATGTAAAGGAGACATGAAAACCAGTATAAGAAAAAAAATGTATGTCGTTTCACTTAACTGTAATATTGACAGCTCTGAGCTGTGGATAAGCGCTAAAGAAAGCGTAAGGCTTCAGACACGTATATGCTACATGTAAAGCAGTTTACCGCACAAAATACGTTGCTATTAAGGTAAGACATCTTTAGAAATATTCCTATGTATTTGTAAAATATACAGAAATAACACATGGATATTGTTGAAAAACGGGGATTTTGTAAATGCTGTATGTAATATGAATGTTCCACTAGACTACAAGTTCAGTTTCCAGCAGATAATAATCTGTGCGATGTACGATAAGGAGATAAAAATACAGACGCAATGCAGATTGAAACCATGAAAGAAACTATAACAGGCTAAATCATGAGTGATAAAATCATGGAAAGTCCTATAGTAACTTCACCTAAGTTACTCTTGTGACAATTGTCCAAAAAAAGCTGAGGAAAGTTATGCAATTTTAAGTAAGCTGCCATTATGTGAACTTTCTCTGATGTGTCACAGGCCAGGAAATCTTAGCCAGACATTTATTTACAATGCAGTTGCTTTTGAACTGTCTCTAGTGCCGAACTAAAAGAGAAAAAAATCTATTTTACTTTTCAGTGTGAACTGTGCATCCCAATTTCTGTAACAAACAGAAGAGGATTCTACAGTAATAGTTCCGTGTTGTCATTCAGTGACACAAGGAAGATGCCAGTTTTTCTGGCAGAAAATACTTGAAGTACATTCAGTACAGTATGACTGGTTTGGGCACCTCTGTAGCTCTGAGATGTCTTGTTTTTCAAACTGGGGAAAAAGTTGAAGTAAAATCAGTAATTTGCGCACGTCTTTTCTTTTTCTTGTCTCAGTGAAACTTTCCTAATGAATTCAGAGAAGATTAGGCCTTGATTATTTTATTTTTGGCAGTGTGAGCAAGTCATTGAACCACCTGTTGGAAATAACTGCAGTTCAGCTTATGTAAACTTCATTTAAGCATTTAAACTGTATAAACATGCTTACTTTTGTCTAGGTAGACACTAGCGTAGACTTCTTTTGGACTATTTGGTGCATATGCATTATGCACTTATATTTAGTTTCAAAGATTATGTTTTTAAAAGTGGAGATGGCATCTCCAAAGATGGTTTTATCTGAATTGGCTTTTTTCAAGTAGATGGAATTGAAATTTAAATTAATTTCAATTTGATTTTGCTAAGGGACTGATGAGAATACTTTTAGTAAAAATCGTCAGTGTGAATGACTGCTTAAAAAATAAAACAACACTTTACTCCTTACTCATGGTTAACTCATGGTTGACTCATGGTTGTTAAACAGTTTTAATGAAAACTCAATCAAAAACAATTCTGATAATTGAACTTAACTGGCATCTAGTTTGCAGTGTAAAGTTCAAGCTTTGTACACCTGTTTTCTCTTCTCTGCCCCAACGCATCTGTTTGCAGAATTCCCTTTTTAATGCTGAAAATGATTAATTTTTAGTGTTAGATAATACATAGTTTAAAATTATTATTTTAAATACTTGAACTATAGCTTGAGACTGTGAAAGAGGTCTGTATTCTGGAACACAGGGAAGTATGATCTACTTCAGGTGTTTGGAGCCTCCGATTCAGAAGTTCAGAGTTGGGGGTCGAAGTTTCTTTTTGTTCACAAGCAAGAAAGTGGGGATTCAGGTTACCAAAGAACATGGCAGCAGTGAGTAATGTCAAGCTGATGGGCCACCCAGCTCGGTGTCCCATCAGTGGCAGTGGCCGTGAGTGAGTGCCTGCAGAACAATCTAAAAACATGTTGGGCACGTGTGTGTATCTGTGTTTTCCCCTCAGTTTCCAGCCATTTTAAACTGAAGGACATCCTGAGCTAAAGGCAGTTTCTCAGTTAATTTCTGTTCTATAAGCTTGTCCAGTGTCCACTTAAACACTAGCATCTATAATATCCTTTGGTAAGAAATTCTGCAGTTCAACTGCCTGTAAAGAGCCCTCTTTCTTGTTTTAAAGCTTACTGATAACTCGTTTCTCTTAACTCCTCATGTAATCCAGCGTAGCTTGGTAGTACCGAAAGTCTCAACTAGCATGTTGAGACAGTGTAGAGGTATTTGGAGTATTTGAAAGTATTTAACTGCTTGATGTGGTTGAATTTGCTGTTAGAAATAATGACTGTATGTAACTGCAAATAAAAGCAGCATACTCAAGCATTAAAATGGGATTTGTAGGACATTATATTGAAAGGACAGCAGTTCTAAATTTAGTGTGTCTTCTGTTTTAATGGGGTGAAAGTAGTTTTGGCCAGTGACTTCCCCAAGCATGTTGCTTCACCACATGAAGTGTTTGGCAATACTGGTAAGGTATCCTGTTACTTCTGCCCCTGTTGTCAACCTCTTATTTGCAGTGTGACAGCTGTGTGTGGCTGTGTTGTGAACTGGATCAGGGAACTGATCTGCTGCTTAAAAAAAATATGGTAGGTTTCTTAAAGACCAATCAGCTAATCAATCTGGTTCATGGTATGTCCTTGGAAATAGCTGCTTGGGTTGGGGAAGGGATGGAAGAAGGGGACTAGTTTCAGGAAGAGGTGCTAACACCTTAAACTGGTATTGTTTCCGAACACTTAAATTGTGATTTGACAAAACAAAGTCTGCTGAGTAATGTACATGTAGATGTACATTTTCAATAATATTTGGCTAGTTCCTACTACTTTAGTCTTCTATGTGGAAGACTTGCCCAAATAACGAGACTGACTCAGACTGAAACTACACAGATTGTCAAGTGCATAGAGTAACCAAGGGAACTTGTTTGCATTTAAAGTCAAAACCTAAGGACATTTAAAAAGAAAGCATCTTTCCTTTACCCCACATCCCCCTCTAACTAATGCATCATTTAATCAGAGCTGTCTGAATTTGAGGGATCTCTCAGGAGTTTAACTTGTGCCTTTTAGCTGAAGGATTTCTGCATACTTTGGAATGATAATCTAATTTACAGTAGCTAAATAGTGAGCTACCAGCACTTGAAAACCAAGCAAACCCATGCAAACACTAAGGTTATGTACTTGGCTGTTACCTTGGTTGACACAGCCTTAGGAAATAATGTAGAAGTGGTGAACAATAAAACATGCATGCTGTCTTCTGTATGGAGGAGTAAATTACTGTTTTTTCCTCGTGTGGGACTTCTGAAAACAACATGCAAAAGGTAGGTGATAAGCTTAATATTGTCAAGCGTGTGAGGTGAAAGAAGGACCTTTGTATAAAATGTTTAGTAAAGACATACTGAAGTGAGCAATGCATTTGTACCCAGAAGAGTAAGATAGTTGGCTAGTTGCCTAAGGTAGTGACACGCTGAGGTGAACTCATCACCTTATCGGAAAAACTTTGTAGGTTAAACCTGATCTCAGTGAGTGAAGAATTCGTGCTGTGCTGGCAAAGCTTTGGATGCAGATGCGGCCATGGTGAAATGGAGAGTTCTTCCTGGCGGAGTATGCGCCGTTTGGTAAGGTGCTAGCTCTACCAGCAGATAGACGTCTACTGTTTTATGAACATTTACACTAGAGGGCTCTGCGGGCAGAGGTTCGGTAGTGTAGGTCAGCTGTGCCTGATCTTTCTGCCTGGCTATCCTGTCATTTTCGTGCTGTTGCTTCCGTGCTGTACGTCCCGACTTGCTGCACATGAGACATGATTAATCTGTGCCTGAGCAATAATTGCAGTGTTAATGCCACTGGAAGGGGTGGCGTACACAGATCAGTTGCTATGCAGGTGCAGTAGGCCTCCCTGTCTGGACTGGAGATGACAGCTGGAGTGCTGCAGCCCAAGTGATTTGTACAGCACGCTCAAAACAGTCAACTCTCTTCATCATGCCTCGGAGCCCCATGGAGAGTGGGCATGGGATCTGTGTGAATTATTCTTATGGCAATGACAGTCTCTTCTTGGTTGCCATCTTACTGCAATACCTCTTTTCAGGTTCCAATATACTTTCCCCCTGCCTCTTTTTTTTTTTTTTTTTTCTTTTTGAACTGTGTCCTGTGACCCCGTGTGTGACTTTCACACAATACTTTTGATGTGCCTGGGAGAGACTGAGCTGCTTGAACAGGTTTCTGCTAAAAGAAGTCATCAGGCCTAAAGCCTGCTTCCAGGGTGCCTTTAGAACAACGGGCTGTGAGGAGGGTGACACATCCAGAAGAGTTAGTCTTAGTGGAGTGCAAGTGGCTCTTGGGTTTAGGGTGAAAATCCCTGGAGTAGACAAGAGCTGGTACTGGGCATTCTTGTTGTGGGAGAGCTGATATGTAGTGGGCCTTATAAGAAAAAGGAGTAGGAGCTGTATTAGCTCAGTTGCAGGCTGTAATGTTTAATGCTGTCCTGAAATAACATTCAGAACATGGAAATGAGTAAGAGTCGTATGTTCTATATAATGACTGATGTTTATGCCGAAGGACTTCAGAACTAAAGTATCTTAAACAACCTGAAGATTCAGAAGCAATAAGCGTTACATTAAACTGTGTTATATCATGTTTCATTCTATAAAAACGAGTAAGCCTTGTGCATTTGAGAAGTCATACAGTTCTTTCAAACCCAGGTGGGCTTCTGTCAGTTACTTAATGTGGTGAAACTTCTTTCTGGTTTCCCTTCAAACAATCATAGAACCTTTTAGAGTAGTGTATCGGAGCTTCTCATAGCATGCGTAGTTGCAAGGCAGCTGCCTACAATGAAAACAATGTTGGAAGAAAACATTCTAGCATAAAAATGAGGCTGATTAGAATATATAGATTGTTTGCTTATTACGTAAGCATTCTGTTTTGAGTAGTTGGTCTGTATACCCTTGAGTCATCTGCAGTTATCTAAAATACATTTTTCTTGTGTTTTGAATGCAATTGTTTTTCAGGTCATGGAAAAACTCCAAAAGATGCTGCTTCTGTTCGAGCTACACATCCTATACCTGCAGCCTGTGGCATATACTATTTTGAAGTTAAAATTGTCAGTAAAGGAAGAGATGGGTAAGCATTTGGTGCATTATTAATTGATTATTACTTGAAATACTGTCTCACATCATTTTTCTTTCAGTCAACAGATGTCTTTGGTATAAGAACTGATTTTCATATTTGACCACTTTTTATATAGCTTAATTATTCAGGAGAAGTTGCACTCTGATGTTTGTTGATTGTGGTATTAATTATCCACAAATCAGTGTATGCAATAAATACCATAATAGCATCTTCTCATTTGCTCTTGACAGAGAAGTTAAGGTTTGAATGACCATTGACCCTGCTCTTACCTTTAAAGGTGTACGTTTTTGACTATATGGCTTTACAGACTTTCATGTAATTTTTAGGGGGTGCAAGCAGACAAACTTACCTCCTCAGTGCAGTCTTTTCATGGATGTCGTATCAGTTTTGAAAGGGAAGGTTATTTTTAAGGCTACTTGTTGGTGAACAGTAATAGGAATAAAAGGGAATGTTCTGAATAAATGCCTGGGAATTTGTCACCCTATGGGAAGAACAAGAGTTGATGAATGAGTGCAGCTGCTACTTACCAGAATCCACCTGAGTTGCGAGTCTGTTGAAGTACAAGTGATACCGTGCTTTTAAGTCTACTGAGGCAGGTAAAATCTCACTTGGGAAAGTCCTGAAGTGATAATGAAATCTTTGTCATACCAATTCCTTTTCATCTTTCACTGGTTTTGGTAGAGGTTGTGTTTTAATGCTGAGACATGGATTATGTTGTCTGTGTAGCACTACATAAGCAATACCTCTTTCCAGTATGCTGTAGTATGTAGTGTGGTTCTACTTCAAGGCTCCAGTCAGGGTTGAATGTTATTGTCCTAGGTACTGCATAAGCATGTTGTGGATGCTTATGTCCTGTTGTGAAAATAAATCTTCAGAGAAAAGAACTGTGTCACAGCTCTTTGGATGAAACTCAGTACCCTCATCTTTTCTTTGTCTGTCTTGCTGCTGTTTCTTGCTTTCATTTTTCCCAGTGTTCTGTAAGGCTTCAGTAAGTCAGAAACAGTATTCAAACTTTGTTACTTTGAAAGAATAGTCTCTTAATACTGCTGTTGCCTTGTAGGGGCATTTATGAGTTTCTTGTTGGTTCTGTTCCCAAGCTATCTCTGGGAGATTTCTTTGCTATGAAAAACTTATGTCTGTAGTTGCTTTGTCACACTGTGAAGACCTAATTATTTTTAAATCAAGATGATAAAAATTAGTATTTCAAGTAATGTTTTGCTGTCGATTTTGGGAACACTTTTATGTTTTGGTTTTTTTTATTCCTTAACCTTTTATTTTTTTAAATTGGCCTGCTGCTGTCAGTTAAGGAGAGGTTCTTACTGTGATTTGCTAGTGATGCACATGTCTATTCCTGAAATGTATTTCTGTCTGCTTAGTTTGGAAGCTGGCTGTTTTGAAATGATGGATTTCGAAAGGTGTCTCTGTGTGTGGATGTCATTTTACATAGCTCCTGTAACACTTTACCTTAGACCTCTTTGTGTTGCTTTTTAGTAATTTCTAATTCAGTAGGCCACTCAGGACAATCCTTCAAAAGTAGAAAACACCTTTGAATAAAGTGTTTCAAGGTTTAATAGTTTAAATGGTTATTTGTGAGGTGTACATAACTAAGATTTGTGAAGTTATTTGCCAAGACTGCTTAAAAAGTTGGAGGGGTACTTTTTTCAGTTAATGGTGATACATACTGCCTTGTCCTTGCTTCAGCCTTGTGACTTTTTTTAGTGTCACTTCATGAAGCGTTAACTGCATAATGAGCCAAGATGTTAATTTTTTTCGTTGTATACAATAGTATGGATACTGGGGAATACTGTGCACAGAGCCAAAGTAAATCTACCTTAGCTGGTAAAAAGCAGGAGTCAATGTGTGCAGCCTCACCGGATATGATGTGTGTATCTTTAGACACCGTATTCAAGTCCAAGAGGTCTTTGGCTGCATGCAGTGTGAATCTCTAACAGTTCAATGTTATGCTGCATTCAAACCAATAAATTCTTCTGTAATAAGTAAACTGGGAAATTTAATACAGAAATATGTAAGTAGGTCTATTGAAACCAGCTTGTGTCAAATAGGGTTTGTTAGTTCTTTCTCACTGCCTGTAGTATTTCACCTGGCTTGCTCCAGGTATGTTTTTACCAGTTGTTTTTTTTCTTTACTTGGTGTCTGGTAATTGGAAGAGGGTTCAGGAAGACCGTGTCTGTAGAGGACCAGCATGTAACTAACAGGGTCAATTAGCTAAAACACCTTACTGTTGCAAAAGCATCTATTCTCAAGGCCTGAGCCTAGCTGCGGAAGCACTACAGCTGTATTTTGTAATACTGCTCGAAACAAATCCTAGACTACCTGAGACAACTGGGATGTCTTATCTGCAAGCTGAAGTACAGCTTTCAACTTTCATAACTGTCAATAGATAATTTAATGGTGTTTATCTGGGGTTCCCTTTGGTAGTGGCCTTTACTATTTATATATTTTTTTTTAATAAACTCATATTGAACTATTTAGTCCATGTACTGTATTATATGGGCAAGTCTAACAGCATTCTTGCTTATGTGCTCTACTTAGCATGATTTTCCTCAAATCATCAAAAACCTTTTACTAAAGACCTAGTTTAGGAGTTTGGTTTTTTTTTTTGTGCTTGCTGTATCACTTGATGGCACTGTTCCTGGAATACGATCTTCCATATCTCAAAGTTGCTGGGCAATTGGAAAGATTATTCTCCTCCTCTGAAGGAGCACAGCTCTTTTTAGTATAGGGCATGGATATGGCATGGCTTCCAGCGTGGCTTGTCGTAGCTGTCTGTATGTGAGAACAGCATTGGTTTTGTCGCACTAGCGACCTAGGTCATTACATACTTCATGTATTTGGGGTTAACAGTCTTGAGTAGGAATTTGAAGGTGCATGATATGTTAATATGTTCATAATGTTCAACTTTGAGACATTATGGACATGTTGAAGAAAGCATGAAAGCAGGCTTATTAGCAAGTTAGACTGAGTATGGAGGTTGGTGTTGCAGAGCAGATGAAGAGTAAAGTTGCCTTTTCATACCTCAGTGAGAGGTGGTAGGGCCATGCGGCAGCTGATGGTGACATGAGAAAAGGGAGATGAGGATTAAAGTTAATAAATGTGATAAGGTTGAAATAGCATTCGAACAAAAACTGTCTTGGTGTTTGTACCATGTTTGGCATGAAGAGTCCTAAGATCTTTTATGTACTGCTACAGTATGGATATGTGAAATAATTATTGTAAATATTTTAAAATTCTTGTTAAAAGTGCTAATCAGCTGTCATATTACTCTGTCAATATTTTCTGTTTTTCTTTATTCAGTTTTCTTCCTGAATTTCAGGTCTCCTTTTGCAGTCTGAGGACCTCTGTTTATTTACATTCTCCTTTTATATACTCTTTTGCTTTGTTTTGTTTGGCTTCATTGGAGATGATAACAGTAGATGAGTAATGGCTGTAAGTATGGGGAAGAGTACCAAGGTGATGATTAGAAAGTGTGGTAGGAGGAAGAGTATTAACCGCAGTAAATTATATCTGCATCTCTGTTAAAATTTCCAGTTAATTTAAAAATAAATACATACATGTATCAGAGTATTGCAGTAAGTGCTATGAAAAATTCTGGTGTGATTGGGGAAGCTAAATGTAGTTGTAGCTTTAAGTTAAACCTTTGTAAGCTATAAACACAGTCCTCATTTGTAATTGATCTATTGGAGAACCAGAAGTAATGCATGTAGCTTTTGTTCTGGAATTTCTTAATATAGTACTCAAGGGAATGAGATAGGCATTGCGTTGATTTTTGCATACAACTCTCTAGTTTCATCTAAATTTCTAAAATAGGAGCTTAATTAAAGCAAACTACATTGGCAGTCTAGGAATGGAAATGAAACAGGGGTGTGCTAAGTCCTGTGAACCTGTTCTTGTGATTTGGAGATGTAAGCCCTAGTCCCTAAATCTGTTATGATACTTCCTTCTCACTTTCCAAGAATGGTCACCATGGTGGCCATTCTCTTGGGTAGGTAGGTATATCCAAATGAGACTTTTTCCAGTCTCTGTCAAATGTTGATTTCAGTTTTCTTATGCTGCTTTTTACTGAGTTCGTTTGCGCTAATCTTTTACATATTTAGATCCTCTGGCTTTGTGTAAAGCAGTAATGCATCTGCATTATGGCCCAGAGTTAGTATTTTATTTCAGATACCAGTTAATGTTTTCTGCTTTTACATAACTAAAGATACTTACATGATGCTGTAGTTCAGTCAGATAGCTTTGTGTGATTGCTGTGGGTGTCCTTTAATGGTGAAGAGTCATCTATGATCTCTCTTCATTCAGAGTCTGTGAGCTTTGCTGTAACCTTAGGTTGCACTCTCTGGCATTTCAAACTGGGCATAAGCATACTTCAGTTCCACTTTCCAAGGGGCTTTCAAGGGTATCCACTGGCTACCTGGCTTTCAGAAGCAGGATACATTTTTTTGTTATAAACAGCTTATGTGTGTATGATTTACTGAGTGATCATCCATTTCTACATGAATTTCAGCCTTACGTTTGTTGGTTCTTGTAATGAATCTCTTTATTTCCAGTCAGGGCAGTGGTTTTTGAATGTTTACAATTCTTACTCTAAACCATAGTTTGAAGGATTTGGCCATGAGGAGAAGCAGTCTCTGAACACTCAGTGAGTTCGCTTCCCTTGTCCCAGTTTGTGACTGCTTGTGTCAGCTTTATGGTAAACCTGACTGGGTAGCTCATTCTCCACAAGCTGAGCTCAGGAGTGAGTGAGTTTCCAGCCAGGTTCGTTCCCTAGTGTGGCTGTTTGTGTCGCTTCGTGAGTAGCTGTGTCAGCAAAAGAGAGGGGAAATGGGGCAGAATTGAGCATCTGGGCCCGGGAGGGTGGAAGTGCTAATTTTGGGCGTGGTACCAGCTTCTACCCACTTATTTTTAAATACAACTTCTTGTGTTTTTAAATATTTACCAGGAGAGACTGTTTGGCTGTTGTTTTTTTCAGGGAAAAGGAGCTTTTGAGGAAAACCCCTTTGTCCTCCATGTCTTGAATTTCTGTCTGTTCTTTATCTTATTCATTGATTTGTAAATACAATTACTAGCAATGGGCAAATGATAGTATGCCATTTACTTCTAGACAGTCTTTAGTGCTTTTAGGACAACTGAGGAAGATGTATGCTTATAATGCAAAATCCTCTAAGCAGATGGCTTTTTTTAAAAAAAAAAAAAAGAAAACAAGAATTGGGAGTGGTAAACCACCTAGAATTAAAAATGAAAGCTAACTTTAGAGAGGCTTTAGTGTTTTAGCAGATAGCACTTAGCTTACACTTCTGTGAACATGCTTGTTTAGTCTGTGGTGTGGTTGTACTGATGCAGATCTTCATGGACATGCTTTATATTGCCTGTGTAAGTTCTGCTAAGAGTTCTGCACCAAAATAAAATGATACTACAGCAACTCATGCAAGTAATCGGCGTGTTTTTTGGTAAAGCAGTGTTAATAGGCTTTAGACACCTGCTGGATTGTGGCTGTTTTTTAACACTGGCCATACAATCAGTCATCTGTTGTTTTGGCAGTGTCTTGTAGTATGTGTTGTATATGTGATGAAACTATCCAAAACAAACAAATACCATGAGAATTAAGTTTGAGTTTTTATGACACCCGTGCCTATGGTTTAGGCTGAGCTGTTCTAGTGCATTTGAGTGATGCTTATGTGAAACACAAATGCTTTGTTTCCTGCTGGAGCACGTACGTGTAACTCTTTAAACAGAGATCACACTTTTTTACTGCAGTTTTCTCTTGCAGTAAGCTGGCTTTTCCTTTAGCAACTAGTATACCCATTTTCTTGCTCACAACAAAAGTGTAAACCTGTAAACGAAATATAGAACATCTTCAGTTGCTATTTTGTTTGTATTTTTTTTGTACACTACTGATCTAATGTGAAAACTTTGTGCAGTCCTAAGACCTATTTTTATAGTTTTGGTATGGCCTCAGCAGTTATTTGTTACGGTAACAGGCATTCGTTACAACAACATGCAAATTTCACTCAATCCCTATTTATATGTAAGTATTTCTTGCGGCATTATTAGCAGAGTACTTGTGTGTAGACTAGAATCTGGTGAAGTCTGAAGTAGCTTTCTTGCATTAGTGCCTTCATTTAAATTGCAGTAGCTGCAAGTAGTGATTGGATCATGAATCAGCAAGTGCATCTTTTCTTAAACTGTAGCAATAATTCATTTTTTGCCTGAGTGTACAAGACCAGACATTTGACAGAAATGAACAGCAGCTAAATGTGTAAGAGGTTTATTTGAGGTTTATGTTTCACTGGTGAGAAATATGTGGAACTGGAACAAGAGAGTTTTATTTCTTTCTTCATGTTTTCCATGAAACAAAGATTTCTAATTTAAAAAGAATGTCAAGAGAGTGTATTTAATTTCTTGGTCCCCACTTCTTGCAAAAGCTTGTAAGTTATTTCTTTTTCATGATGTTCGTTCACATAAGTATAGTTTATAGATGATGGTCTTACTGCAGTCCAGGTTTACTTTATATTATCATCTGTGCAACTATTCTTTCTCCACAGTATGGTCCCCAGAAAGGCTATAGAGCTTAGGGAGAAGTGTCACAAGACAGACGTTGTGCAACCTCATGAAGCGAGAGGGGTGTCAGTAAATGAGACTCTTTCTAGGAACATTATGGGAATTGCAAGCAAAATGTTGCAAGGGTAACAGTTTCAAGCACTAGGTCAGATGACTGCCTGACTTTTTTTTTCCGTTCCCATCTCTATGTAGGACTGGATTCATCTGAAACCTAGGTTTATCATGTTCAAAATGCTGTTTCCTTGGAAACATTCCATAAAATTAAACTTGTTTTCAATTTAAAATGAAAGAATCAAACTGTCTATGGCATATTTTGAAACATTCAAACAGAGAAAAATTTAACAGCTCATTTCTTATTGTGATTGCGCAGACAATGTCTTGGATTAGCATATTCCTACAAAATTTTAATGCAGAGTAACTATATTAAAGATGAAATTTAGCTACCTTTTTAGTGTGCTGCATTTCTGACCTTATAGTATAGTGTCAGTGAAGACAGTGTAGAAAAATACAGGAGAACATTATCCAAATTTTTTACGTCCTTGCAAGTCAGTCAGTTGCGAAGGCCCTTTAGGAGATAATTTAGTCTTAAAATTCTTAAAGATGTTGGAGTTTTTTTCTACTTGTACCCTTTTTTAAGATACAAACTTGATAGTAAAACAAACTGCACCTGTTGTATAGCCTACTTTGTTTCTCAGAGCATTAATTTTAATTTTCTTAGTAGATTATGCATTCAAAACATTAGGATGCTTTCAGTTGCCTTATTTATGGGTGTAAACATCTGTTAGTGCTTGGACTTAGGTTCCTTACAGATGTTATGGTACCCTAGGTTTTAACACCGTATGGTTGAAGTTGCTTTCTTTAAGTATATAGCATGTAGGGGGTAAGAGACCAGGTTGGTTATTTATTTTCATCATCAGCAAGACAGCTTGGATTTCAAAGCATGATGTAGCAGTTCTCCAGGTTATGCTGTCTTTAATAGAACATGTAGGCACAGTGAAGAGCAGAAGGAATTTGCCTCTTTGCAGATAGCAGACTGCTAATGAAATCTTTGTAGTAGGGAGGCTGTTATGGTTTTTTCATTACTTAGATATGCTAAATTCTTTTACTTGTCTTTACTAATACAGTATGGAGTATTTGTTGTTGGTTTGTTTGGGTTTTTTTAAACTAGGGAAGTGGTTATTTATTACTTAAATTTACCTTTGGCCACTAGTAAGCTTTCTGAGGTACCTGTGATTTGGTATAGTTTTTGAGGTTCTGTATTCCTGTTTATAGGGATAGAGTGTGATTAACCTGAATTCTGATTATTATCAACTTCCATATTGAAAGATCTTCCATACACCTTCAATACAATGACTAAAAGATCTAACAGAACAGTTTCAAATAAAAATCAGAATAGTGTGTCTTTTATATGAACTGCTGAGGTGTTTTTTTTTCCTTATGTTTTAGCAGTCTCCAATTCTGTAACATTTCTTATTGCTATTTTTCCCTTCTATTTGGTTCAGGTTTTTTTTATTTCTCATACTTGGTCTATTCAGGCATCCAAGTATAAACTTTAGGCTCCAGTGAAGATGCGAGTTTAGCTCTTTGAGTGGAAGGATACTGGAGGAGAAAATAGTTATTGTGAGCTTGCTGCTTGTTACACATTTCATTGCGGAGAAGCCTAGGCTTTTCAGTATATGGACAAAAAATAAGTGTCATAATGCCTGTATTTTTGACACTGACTTTTCTTTTGCTTTGTGGCAAAAAGTTGAATCTTCAACACATTTTAAACGCTGTAGTTTTGTTGGATTCCTAAAAAATTCTATATGACTTGCAGTTGTGAAATGTAAACTAGAAGATGTCCTGAGACATTAAAATGGTAATCTGTGTCTTTAATGAACTGAAACAAGAATAAATAAGTGCAATCTGAAATGAAAAATCAAGAGTCTGTAAGATGCACTTGCTTTCTTGGTCTTTAATACTACTCTGGCTGCACTTTAAATTGATTTTCAGCCATAGTCTCTAATTTCAGTCTCTCATGGGTTGATTTCATGTATTCCAGGAGCGGTTTTACATGTTGTTTGCAATTTTATGAGCTCCTGTAAGACTTGAGCAGTTGAAGGAGATGAGAGGTAGCAACTGGTGGGACCGAAATGCTCAGAGAGGGGCTTCTTGGTAGAAAGGGTCCCAGGCCTCTTCCTTCCATTTGGCAATGTAAGTGATCCTCCCACCACAGCAGCCAGGGCTGTTTATGGGTGGAGAGCTGAGGTGGAGGCCCCGTGCGCAGGTACGGAGGGAAGTGACGAGGCATCAGAACCACACCATTACCCTCTCCGGTCACTCAAACCGCGCTGTGTCATGTCCGTTTTTGGAAGATGCTACATGTTGGCGTGAGCGTGCTGCTTCCTGGTGTTGACACCTCTGTTTCCCCAGGGCTGCATAATGGTGTGACATAGTCAAAGTGGTGGACCTGTTTTTCCTGTCTCTGGCTATCTCCTAGACCAAACCCATTCATGTGACAGGACAGCGGGAAATGTGTCATGAACTGACGGAGAACAGTCTTGGCCTGCATTGCACCTGGGTGCTAGCGTGTCTGCTTGAGCTGCCCTGCATTTGTGTCATGAACCAAAGGAGAAAAACTTAACTGCATAGCTCTCTCACTGTTTTTTCTCCCGATTCTGAGACACGTAATAAGTGAACTGTAAGGAAGCAAACAGGAGGACAATTTATGTAATACCTCCCACTGAAGCAAGTCTTTTTGCCAACAGTGACTCTGAACCTAAATAGGGGCTAAGCTTCTTTATAAACCAAACAAAAAAAAGTCTTTTAAAGCCTATAAAGCTTACAGGGGCTGGGCTGGGGGGGCGGTGAGTTGCATTTATGTCAAAACACTACATGTAACTATTGTTGATGAATTTTAGAGCATCCAAAGTCTATTTGTCACGGTACCATTTTCCCCCCTCAATTTATAATGTAGTATATCTAGTTGAACATGAATTCAGCTATCTAGCAACTATAACAAATAATAAATTAGCTTAATTGATTAGCCTTTAATTTCACTCACTTCCAAACCATAAATTGTAGCGATTCCTTTTTCCTTTTGAAAAATGTCTATAGTAAATGTGTTAATTTTAAATGTTTTAATCTAATTTTACTGGAGTTTCTATTAATACCATGCCTCCTTGATGAAATGGTGTTGACATACCAAGTAGTTGTAAGTGAATCCCAGGGAAAAATACATACTGTTGAACATCCATGTTCTTACTGAGATGGTGTCAGTGCCTTGTAGTCATCGACAGTGGGTAAAGAATCCTTGTTCCCAGCTGTATTAAATACAGTGGATCCTTGTTTACAGTTGTTGCTGAGTTAGAGGAGGCTCAGAAGATAGGTGTGAGGGAGAAAAAACCGGTGATACCAAAATGTTACCTAGATGATGATTTTCTGTGTAGCATTTTACATTTTTGTGTAACCTTAATATTGTTTCTAGAAGAATACCAGAATGAAACTTTGATTGGGACGAAGGGTTTTTTAATATGACTCATGTTGAAAGGCTTTTTGCAGTCAGTGGAGTTCTTTGTTATCTAAAATTATTTTTTAAAATAAATTTAATTTCTTTAATAAACTTTCCTTAACAGGAGCCTTTACAATAACAGATTGTCAGTCTTTACATGGGAATCCTTCATGCATCAAACTCCAGACTATGCTAATAGCAATTCTGCCTTTATTGTGTAAGCCAAAGTCAAGGGGTTTCCACTTGTTGCTTTCATTTATGATTTCTTTGTTGACTCTGCTGCTGCATTGGGGCCTCGGTTACGTAATTAACAATGCGGCGAAGACTAATCTTTTTGTTTGTCGCCCTTTGCTTCAGCTCCTCGGTATCTCTACTTGTAGTATCTGCTTTATGATACTGAGCTTCCATTTCATGTCACTGAGATGTTGGAGGGAGACAAAGATGGGTATCATATGTTAGAAATTGTGAGAGAAGGGCTTTGTAAATATCGGACATGGAAGTGGTTAAGGTGACTGTTGGAAGTTATCAACAGAAAAAAACAAAGCTCAGTACACCGTCAAGCATAGGACTTCTGAGATTTCCTGCTCGGTTTCATTCTATATGAAATGTATTTAAAATAGCAGATTAACCTGTGCTTCGTAGTAGAATAGTTGTTTTAAACTTGCATTTAATGAGATGGGAAAAATAAAGGTTGTGTTTGTTGTCTTAAACTATTTTCAAATTGGTATTTGTGAATGTATTTTTTCATAAAGCTTATTATTTAATGGTAAATTTAAGTTAAAGTTAACTAATTTGAACTAGTGTCAAAATGATTTGTCTATGTTCTGCTAAACTAAGAAATGTTAGATTTAGGTGATTTTTTTTTTTTTTTTTTTTTTTGTTGCTTGTTTTTGTTTGGGGGGGGGGTTTGGTTTTTGGGGCGGGGGGAAAGCCTGGCTTTTCTTTGGGTTGGTT
>Ga0181612_131367_pt1 | contig 19292 bp, 9 predicted proteins | sample HoacroProtozoa21_FD_119630 | JGI IMG/M metagenome (GOLD analysis project Ga0181612, IMG submission 119630) | Hoatzin crop microbial communities from Cojedes, Venezuel. Combined Assembly of Gp0051906, Gp0051904, Gp0051908 | reverse complement strand
CACAGCTTGGTGTTGTTGGCAAGTTGAGGGTGCACTCATCACCACTGTCCATGTTGCTGACAAAGATGTTAAACAGCGCCGGTCACAGTACTGATCCCTGAGGAACATCACTCGTCACTGATCTCCACTTGGGCATCGAACCATTGACCACAACTCTTTGAGTGCGACCACCCAGACAATTGCTTATCCACCAAGTAAGTGGTACATCCATCAAATCCATGTCTCTCCGATTTAGAGACAAGGCTGTCATGCAGGACAGTGTCAAATCACAGAAATATCCTTGAGACCCTCCCAAAATAAAAAAGGTGGAACGTAAGTAATTGCACATTGTGACTCTTACACAGTTTTACATCATGTGGACATCCTTACAAAGAAAGCTATTTCCCCGTTATGCTAAAACTTTCATCTGCGGATGTGTTACCCAGCCATTTCTGTCTTCAGAGCATTGTACAAGTGGAGAATTTATGCTTGCTCACCAAGGATTTATTCTCTTTTAGTTCAACCAGATCAATATGTTTTATTAAAAAAAAAAACTTAAAAAAATTAGCAAGTAAGGAAATAGTGTCTTGACTAGTAAGACGTAGAAGTTTAATAAAGGACATCATGTCAGACTGGAGTGGAATTCAGAAATTCTTGATATGGGGTCTCATGTTCATTTCTTTTCCACTTCAAAAGAGAAAATTATGTAGAAAAGCATTATTTATATTTTATTCTCTATGAATAAAAGGGTTTTCAGACCTTCTTATAAATCTTCAGCATTGTTCTTAGCCAAAGCCTAAACTGACCTGAACAGCCGTTAGGATTTAGATCACGTTCTTCCATCTGACTGACATTCTGATTAAAGGTTCCAAAACCTAAGTTGAGTTGCACGTAGAATTTATAGTTTCATCATCACTGGAAAGCAATACAAGGAATATTTACATGCTAAAAAGTAAGGTAGTCTTCTTGAGTTAAAAATAGAATTCTGATTTTGTCCAGAAAGCTATTCAACACTTCTCAGCCTTATAGGCTGCCATCTTCAAGTGTTCATATTAATACAGACAAAAATACTTTTCTAGGATACTGCGCACAGCTGCAAAAAACTGAGTGTTCTTAACCTCTGACTGGGAAGACTTGTAGTTCTAGTTTTGTATCTGCTGAGTTTTATAACCCACTGAATAAACAGAAGTGGCTTTCTCATTGAATAACAGGAAATCCTTACCTGTCATTTTGTGGTATTAGGAACGCCTCTGTGTTAACTCGTTGCTTTTTTTACTGTTTTCTGGAAGCTGAGGGTATTGTAATCTATAGCAGCCACACTCTTATTGCAGTGTGAACTGATTTGCTGAAGCTGAGCAACTATTGTTTGGAACTTTATTATGAATGAATGAGGAAAAGACTGTTAAAGATAACTGCTTCAAAAAAATTCCTTAAGGAGTATTGCTTCACCAAGCCCACAAGAATCAGAGCAAATAAGGCAATGGTGAAATTAGTTACTGACCTCCCAGTAAGTGGCTTAAATTTCCAATTTAGCAGACCAATGGTAACTCTAACTTGAAGGCTAAGTAAACTGCTCCTCCCCTGCTCCTTCCATTATCCTCAGTATGTACAGTAGGAAGGTTTCGATCCTTTGGATTTTTGAAGGCCATGTCAAATAAATGAAAGCGATCCACAGGAAACTGGCATTGAATTAGTTTTGTCCAATCAGCAGCACTTTCTAAGGCAGCATTTGCATGTTTATGTTGATAGAAAGTCTCAGATCTCTTTAACAGATTTGGATCCAAGAGAAATGTGGAACTTTTGTCTGCCTTGTTTGTCTCCTGTACTGTGACTTTGTGTGCTTGATCTGTAGGCAAAGCTAACAGTCTTTTAAACATTGGTCTGACAATGAATACCGGGCAACTAAGTACTGATATTATGAAACTTTGCCTTCTAATTGGGACAAGAACAGAACTGCTGCCATAAATTAGTAGATTTCCTTGGCGGGTGGTTTACTTTGTCTTCTGCGGTCGTTTTTGACCTGAGAGTGTCTGCAACAACATTTTCCAGTTCTGTGTGTTTTGGCACTTCCAAGGAGTACAGATGGATTTCTCTGGCACCTGTTATACATTCTGCCTCAGCCACATCCGAAAGGACTGATGTAACCTACTTTCCAAAGAGTAAAGACGGACTGTGTTTTTCATCACGTCTTAGCTATCCTTTCATTGCGACCCAAGTGTGACTAAGGCTGTGGTACCAGTAAAATGATGCCAATGCAGGGAAGAGCCTTTCAGAGAAGATGAACTCTTCTGCATGGTTGTGCAAACATGCTCCTTGGTGTGTAATGGAATATTTCAAACTTCAGTTAATACCAGGCCCAAATGTTGACTCAGAGAAAGCGATCTTCTGTCTTAACCCCACCAGACTGGTTATTACTTTTCTTTCAAGCATTTCTGTAAAGAATACGCTATTTAATCTTGAGTGGTCTGAAGCTGTTTTTTTTATTATCCCTGGATTGAAGAGACAGGGGTTGCGTTGCTCCTGTCTGATCACATCATTTCAGTGTGAAATTTATCTGGTATCTTAAGAAATGATGTGTGCATCTTGCAGACCCAGTTTGATACTGTATTATGGAAGAATTTTTACTTCTTATAATGACCCAGAATGTAATGATAACTCATTTACTGCTATTCTAAGGATATTTTTTACTATAGAGACTTTTCTATCTATTTTTCCTCATTTTTTCCGTAGCAATTACTTGGTGTATGGCAACTTGCTCAGGAGCTGCTGACTTAAGAACCCGTGTGGTGGTCATCCTCGTCATCTTAATGACACTATCAGCAAAAGCAATTCCAGATTTCTGTCTGCAGAATACCCTTTAGTTCTGGTTTCCTTATCCCCTGTCTCAATTTCAACTAAGATCCCACTTCTAGGGTATTTTCAGCCTAGTTAACCATGATTCCTTCCCTTAAGGTTAAATGTCCTGCAAATACAGGCTTCCGTTAGTAAGAGGAAGAGCAGTGGTCTTTAATAGCTATTTGTATGGAAGTTGCCAGTGTGATTTCTGAGTTTATTAGAGGGTATTTGGGGCTGATCCTCACAGTAACACTGGACAAAAAAACATCCTGGAGAATGAGTTTGTCCTTCAGCTGCCTTTTATTTCAGAGACATGTCACATGCAGGACATCAAAAATAACCTAGCAGTTAATAGCAGTCTCAAAATAACAGCCAGCAAAGTATTTAGAAAAAAGGAAATGAGAACTAAAATTATATTTCTGAAAAGGGTCACTTAATTACTGATTTGTTTTAACTTCTGGAATGATTTCTGCTTGACTGCTTAAATTTGCTATGTGTTAACCTGGATCTGTTTTAGCCAGAGGCAGCGTGTCTAAGACCGAGCGTACGTTTGTCAGAGTTACATCTAGCTGTCTGCAGAGAACCATAGCCCTGCAAAATGTTGATCATGTTCTAGTGTGCCATCAGACACAATTTTTCAGTACATAATGTGTTTTTAAATGCTGTTTAGAATGTTTCTTATATACTACTATCAACTTTTTTTATGGTTATTGTATTTCTGTGAATGATGGTAAACTTGAGTATTTGGTATGAGCCAGCATTGTTCTGTGTAATAAGAGAACTGTAAAAAAGAAATCTGGTTGAAAATACAGTCTCCAGAGTATGAATGATGTTTAGTTATAGCATGCTTTTCTTTAGAATGTAATTTTGCTTGAAAATACCAGTAGAGAAAACACAGTTTAGAAATAATTAAGAAAGGCAATTTAGCTTTACCTGAACAACCTTCCATGAGAAAACCAACTTTGCGAGGTTCAGCATTGGTTTATTGCAGGACTGGCAGAAGCTGCAGTTCGTGGTATGACTGACTGCAGTGTAGCCACATCTGTATTTACATCTGTGCTTTTCTGAGGCATTTCCTATGCCCAGGGTAAGTTTGATACGATACAGCAAGTCTCACCAGAATGAAAGTAAATGACCTGTTTTATTCAGTCTGTAGCTAATTCTGTAGGGCTGAGAAGACTCTCATCTTTGCATTTGTCTTGTCTATATAAACTTCAAACATCTTGAAAAAACAAATGATATGAATTTCAGTGAGAAGCAGAGGTAGAAAATGTATTTCTCATCTACGTTTATTTTTCATTTAGGTAGACTTAATGTAAATGCTGCTGCTGGTGTGTGTGTGAATGCACTCTGCGTCAGTCACAGAGGATAAATGTGCTAAGGTGTCGAGTGGAAAATACTCTCTTCCTATACTTCTGCTTGTAGCTGAAGGATTGTCAGAGTACTAAAACTCAAGTCACGGTCATGTTTAAGTAATTGACTGGAATCTTAAGTTTAACTTGTTATTTTTTGGCTTCTTGGGTCATTTAACGGTTGTATGGATCACTCACTGAGGTACGTGTTTTATGCCCTTTGTTAAGGAGACTGTTAAATTAATGAGGCGAAGGCAGAAGGGTGGAAGTGCAGTCTGACCGCTTCCTTTGCCAGAAATAAAAAAAAAGTAAATCAAGAAAGTCTTGCAAGCCATGTGGTAGTCACAATTGCATGCACTGTGAGCAGATCCTTTTGCATTATTGGTTGTGAAGGCTGAAGACACCAAATCTTTTGCTAAAACCAAAAGCTGAATTTTTCGATGGTGTGAGTGATAATGCGATCCTTCTCCCACCTGTAACTCTTTCATTTTGTGTGATGTCTGACATCCCAGCTACTTGGACTGATTAAAAAGAAAGATGTAGCAGCTATTGGTTGATGGTATCCGTTGCTCGGTAAGTGCAAAGCACACAGCCTGCTGTGCTGTGTCCTACCCTGCCTCAAGAAAATTGAACAATGTCATCAAAGGCCACTTATACCTGTTGGGTGACTGTCTGCTTGCTGACACATTCAAAGAAATAGTTGTGAAGTAGTGCTCCAAATGATACCTAGATTCCCCTTCTGTTTGAAAGTATTTGAGAGTAAGATATAGTGCGGTTATTTTTTACGAATGCTATTTACCAGCCATGTGCTGTGAAGACTAAGGGCATGTGAGTGTGTGACTAAAGAAATTGCTTGCTGCTGTCATAAGGCGTAATTAGCTGGCAGAATCGGGAAGGTAAGACTAGCAAGTCTGCCTGACCGATGGGAAGCTGGAGTAATGCGTCATGCCCCTGCGCTCCCATCTTCAAATGTTCTCTTGTGTAAATGACCTATTTGTCGTGAAAGGTGTCCGACTTAGCACTAAGAGGAATGCATTCTCTTTGTCTACAAAAGCACTAAAAGGAATGGGTTCTCTTTGTCTACAAAATGTGTAACGTGAAGAGAAATGTGATGCAACCAGTCCTTTGCGAGAGGGTGTGGCTGTGCATGCCAAGCCGTACTGTACAGCCACCTCCAGAGGCTCTGTGAAGATTGCTACATTCCTGCGTTCCTCTGGTGCTTGGCCTTTCCACTGCAGTTTATGACAAAAGAGCATATTGTTCTCTGTGGCCTAGACTCATTAGCTACAGAGATTTATTAAATATCTCAAGTTACTATATAGGCAAGATGATACTAGCTGGATCCGCACTGATGAGTGAAAGGTTGAAGTCTCCACCAGTTTCTAGTATGTCCTTCAAACGACTCTTGTGTGTAGTCTGTTGTGAAGGATGCAGAGAAACAACATACATGAACTTCAAAACAGTCAAGTACAGGAGTTACTATGTCCCCTTTCCTTTCATTTATGATGCTAACTGTTCTCTAAATCCCTAGGTTTTTGATGAGGTTTCTCACATATGGCCCTTGTTCTTGTGTTTGCTAACTGTTGAAGTCACCTATCAGTTTTGGAAGCTTCGTCTGCTTTTCCACTATCCTAGGGAGTTTGGGCAAAGAAGAGATTGTAATTCTTAACTTGTGAAAGTACAACTGTTTTGAAGAAGTAGTAGGGAGATCAGCTGTGATAGCTTCAAAATGTATATTTACTTCAATGATATTTTCTGGTTTTTAATGCACTGTATTTCAGCATGCTCACTTGAAGACCTGAGGATTAGTGTTGAGGTGGTGGAGTTTTGTCATACAGTAAGATTTTCTCTTTCTGAATTTATTTTCTCTCAAGGAGTAAAATTATTTTGTTTGTAGCTGTATAATCTAAAGGTTTAAGTATGGTATGGATGCGTATGGAGTAGTTAGAAGGATTATTCAGTATCTCTAAATGCTGCTTAGATGTTTCTGTCAGTGGATCAAAGACAGGCAAGTTACAGAAAAATACTTATAATTGTACCGTCTATTCCATTTGTTTTGTTTTTAGTGTTATTTTAATATCCCTTAAAGGAATTTCGGCTGTTTCTGTTCTTGACTTTTAAATTGGACGATCTACATAGGGGAAAATAACAGATAACTTCTCTCTGCCTTGAAAACAAATCTTTGCAAAAGGACAAAATGGTACAGACATCATGGTACCAGTGCCCATTAATACATGCTCTGAGTTCAATAGTTCTAATCTCAGACAGAGTTGCAGTAGATGAACAAAGGCTGCTGATGCTTTCTCTGCAAGTAACACAATGACATTGTCACACAAATATTTTAGCTGTCTGTGCTGTGGCTTCTCAGTCTTAATCATTCTAAACCCTTTTTTTGATATAAAATGCTGCAGAAAACAACAGCATCTATACTGTGGAGTGTTGGTGTAGAGGTTTTCCAAAACCAAAAATTTGCATTTCTCAGTGGTCTCTTTGTGAAGTCTTTCAGTGTCTAATGAGACCTTCAGTGATGATCTGTCTTACTGCACAGACTTCAATTTAAAAGTCACTCCTTGTCCAGATCACTTGTTCAGTTTTGGTCATTTAATTAAAGTGGGTACATACTTAATTGCACTTAAGTGAATTGCCTTAAAATGTTAGAAATATTAATTTAAATGATGGAATCTTCCAACAATTAAAAGAATGATAATCAAGTACAGTTTTATAGAGACTTTGTTTCAGTATACCTAAGAACATTTTGAGATTTGTGGCATGTTGCTCAAAGACCTGATTTGACTTGGAAATCCACCAAAAGATAATATCAAAATACATTAATTATTGTGGTAAACCTGGATGGGTTTCAAATTTGGCAGAGCCAAATAGAAGTGTTGCCTTAAAAGAAGAAAAAAACGTAGTGTGGATGCTCGAATTACTACCTACTTTATAGTATTGGAAAGCATTTTAATGGAAATTTGCTTGTAACCTCACTTAATCAGTTTTTATATATGTAGGACATAGCTGAGTATGGGTGGGCATATGTTCATTCTATAATGAATCCTATGAGAATGAGTCATTGAACAGGTAAAGCTGCTGTAGACAAGATAGGTTTCGTGCCTTGATTTCTAGCACTTATAACTGCTAGCAGAAACTGTTCAAAAAGAGTGTAAGGATTCTCTTCTCCCTACATTGAGAGGAACCTTGATTACTTTAAATAAACTGGCAAATAACTAGGAGAGGATAGGTGCATTCTCCTTTCATCTTCACTAAACATGACCTTTAAAATATAAACTAGGTTTTGATCAGATCCAGGTGTTGTCTATCTTATCCCATGTCCCTGTCTTTCTAAGAGAGTTCTAATATTAACTTTGATTAGGCAACGTAAACCAGCCAGTATGTGGCTTTTACGTGTAAGTCTACAAAACATGTTTTTATATAGACTGAGAGCTGGAAGCTGATCTGTTAGCTCAGACCTTACTTGCAGGTAGACTTACCCCTTGAGAGTGCTTGGCCTGAGGGATGTGGTTAAGAAGCTAATGTGGAAGGTAGAGCCACTAGTGAGACCTTTTCTTTGGTTAGAAAAGGTGGTGAGGCTGGAGGCCACAATGGACAAATTCTTCCGGGTTCATTAGGTGAACTTCTACCAGGTCCTTAATGCAGAGCTGCCCCATTCAACAAACAAAAAACCCCAATAACCCTTTCCTGGGGCAGACTTTCAGCAGTTGCATGGAAGCAGAAGAGAGCAGTGAAGCGTGTGTGTAAGCTATCCTCATAGCTTGTACGTAAGCTAGAAACTGCTTGTCTCCAGTAGAACTTTATCACATTAACATCAATTAGGGGATTCAGAATACTTGCCTCCTTTGTTTTATGGTAAAGTGCTTTGCCCAGAAGTCTTGCAAGGTTCTGCACATACCTAGTGTGAAGGCAGATTCTTACTTTTTTACTTAGTTTGCCACTGAGTTACCTGGGGAAGAGCATCCGAGTGACATGGCCCTGAATCACTTGGAGAATCAGCTAGTGTGATGGTCTCCAAACTTCTTCTATTGTGCACCCGTATCAGTAAAAAAAATTTTGACTATGCACATGCAATGTATGGACCTATATTTATAAATTATATACACGTACTACTGGAGTTCTAGTATTTTCTTCCTGCACCCCAGTGGGTTGTCTTGCACGCCCCACTTTAGAGCCCGCTGAGTTACAGCGTTACTGTGTTAGAACTCCAACCTTTCGTCATGCAAGGACCCTTATGCTCCTGAAAGACAGATTTATTGCTCTTCGTGTGTGAATGACCAGAGAAATAGGTTGTTTTGAGTTAGAGTTTTGGAAGCCTTCTTTTGACTAATTTTTCAGCTCTGATTATCTTTAATATTAATGACAAATTAATTTCAGAATTAGGACTTGAGTTTATGCCTGGACATATCTGAAAATAAATTGACATCGCTGTGTATCACTGCAGATCATAACCTGACTAGGAAGCAGAAAAGCGAAATTAGAAAGGAGTCTAATGCAAGGATTATAATGAAACTCAATCAAATTTTTTTTAGCAGTTCACTTATCTATTAAGTTATTTGGATGTCTATATTAAAAATTATTTATATTAAGTAGTATAAATAGAGGCAGGACAAATGTTTGATTATAGTGACATGGGATTGCAAGTAGATTTTGCATTCAGCACTCTAGGAGATATGTCTCTAATTTTCCTTAACTCTATCCATTTGATGCCTTTTTTATTATGATAGTAATTGAACAATAACAGTTCAGCTTGAATCCTTTCTTTTAAGCAAATGAAGAGGGCAGAAACTCGAGCCGAATGTCACAGATCAGCAGTTTGTAGTGTTGTTACACACTGGCAAAGTCAATGAGGAAGAAATCAGTTTATGAACTGGATGCTTCCCTCATATCCCACTGGACTATAGGCCATGAAATTCTATATACCCAATGCTGTTGGAGAAACTGAATTGAAGATGTATATCAAAACCAGACACTGATTGTACGTGCTAAGATCTTGGTACAATGCATTACTCGGATGCAGTTCTTTTCCAGTAATCCATCTGGTCAAAATGTACTGGCACTGTTCGGGGCTTTCAGAAACGGGATAGCGTAGCGTGGCCCAGATTTGCCCAGCCTAAATGCCACCTAATTCCACCTAAGTCCTTTTGTCTAATGTTTCCTACTGGCTACATGCCTTTGGAAGCCTGGAGCCAACCAATAAGAACCAACAGGCACGAGGCCTATTGTGGAATTATATGGGATTAAAGCTGTGTAAATCTGAGCCATTGCTATGCTGTTCTGTTTTTTCTGGATATACTGAAGAGCGTCAGCCTTATCTGATGCTGATATGCAAACCACAAACTGTACTGCCCCAGTGAAAATTCTACCCAGTCTTACAGTGTCATTTCCACCACTGTTCCAAGGCTTAACTGCTCCATCAGTGCCTGATCCACCTTGGGAGTGCGTTGGATTTGTTGGGACGCTTTCAGTGGATACAGGCAGTGTTAGGAAGGACATTGTTCAGATGTATGTCTAGCTGTTGAAATATCATATGCAGAAATACTCTGTGTATAGCAAATTGGAAGATTCCTTTACAGGGTATGTTTGGAAAAAAAGAAGTCAGAAAATCTATTTTACCTTACTCTGCGATTCTGCTCTTCAGTGTTTTTTGTTGAGGTTTTTTGTTGTTGGTATATCAATGAGGGAAAAATGCTTTCATCTGGTATTTTAAATATAAGGGCAATATCTTGGTGCACGTTGTGCTTTAGTCTGGGATATAGTTTTTGTAGTTTTTCCTCTGGATGGGTCACCTTGTTATGCTGACCTGAGTGAATATGAGCATCTGCAGTTCTTTCCTCTAGGTGTTTGTTTACTGGTATTTAGTGATAAGATGTTTCTCAAGTATTGTCATTACTAGAAGCAAATCCATTAAAGACTAATTATTTTTAAAGGAATGTGCATGTATCTTATCTGATGTCTTAATATTGCCTGATGACAATCAGAACCTTCCCTGCTTCATTGATTTGCACATTTCCAGTGGGTACTCAAGTACAGTGATTCCCACAAGGAGAACATTCCTTTTGAATCTTAAGAAATGGCACCACTGATTCCTTCTGTATGGTTTTTTTTGTTCATTTTTTTGCCTTAGCCCAAATAAAGCATATAGTTTTGGTTGATCTGGGTTCGAACCCAACCAAATCTATCAGTTCTGACATCAGCCCCAAGCAGTTCTAGCTGCTGTTGTCTTGAGCAGTCTTCCTTCATTCTGCATGACGCTTTTTCTCTAACGGATTTCTGTTGAATTAAATCCCAATACTTGTGCTGGAATTCACAAATTTATGCAGAAAAGCTCTAAAATAACTTCATGTTTTTGATACCAACTTAGCAATGGAAGCGGGGGAAAAAGCGTGGTATTATACTTGTATCTGAACGTAGTGTTTTGATTTATTTAAGAAGGTTTTTACTCAGTTTTTTAAAAGGCATCTTTTCCTTTTCTTTTAAGTAGATCAGAAACCTAATAGTTCCGAACTGGCCAAGGCATAAGATATATCAGTTTAAAATCTGTCCAGCTTGAAATACGTGAAAATGTCTTACGTTTTGGTCAGCTTTGATAAGGTAGCTGGCATCAAATAGTTGATAGTCCAACACTTCAGATTTAAAGAGAAGGGTTACAGATCTGGATTTGCATGTTTTGAGTGAAGTTTGCTCTTGTAATTCTGTGGTGACTCCTATAAAGTGTGTCAATTCTGAGTAGAAGAGAAAAGTTGATATATATTTTTCAAATGTGGTTCACCATTGTGTATTTTGAAATGTTGGGATGGGTTGGGCAACAACAGGCATGCATGTTTCTTTTTGAAGGTAGAATGTGTAACTGTGTGATTTAATAGGAAATTACAGCCAATGGAAGTTAATTTGGCTACATGTAAATATTGCCTTTTTGAAAGTTTGCACAAATTTTTTTTTATGTGAAATATGTATATTTGCATAATACAAGATAGACTGAATCTTTTGTGAGACTACTGGTTTCATGTGTAGTATTTTGGTGGTGGATACAGAGGAACTAGTAGTGCCAGAGTCGCTTTTTAGTTGTCTATGGTAATGGTTCAATTTTATTTCTATAGAACATAGTCTATCTATATTCAAATATAAATATTGCTCCAGTGTGGCAAGCTTTGTGTGTTGGAGACCAGCATCTTTATTGTATTGGGAAACCTGGCATATTCTCCTAGTTGTTCACAAATTCAAACAGATAAAACTGGTTCTTTTCCTTTAGCTTTATTATGGACTGAAGAAAACAGTGGCTAGTTTAGTGAGGAAACTACCTTTAAAGTCCATTAACAACACAAGCCACTGAAATACTATTTTTCTTCCTATTAATTACTAAAATGAATCCAGAAGTGTATGAACTTGAGATGTAAGTGGATTCTCTTATTAGCTTCATGATAATTTGAGGCAGAACGAAAGAACGATGGTTTTAACTTGTCTGCTTCATAAAGCAGTCAGCAGCCATTGCATACTCCACTGTATATTCTGACAAGAATTTCTGGAGAAATAAAGAGAGGGAGCACCACCCAGGGCAGGGAACGACACCTGAAGACCTGACTGGAAGATGTCCAGAGCAAGCTGTTTTGAATTTGGTATTGTCCCTGTTTTGAGCAGAAGTTTGGATGAGCTGACCTTCTGAGGTCCCTGGTAGCCTGAATGGTTCTATGAAAGGTTTTGGGGAGCTGGGATTTAAAAGTTGGTTTTGATGTATCGTTAACACAGTGTTCAATTTAAAAGAAAATGAAATGTAAATCTCTGCTGACTACGTGAATTAAAAAAAAGAGTGCTTTTTGAGCACTTGGGTGAATTAATTAGATAAATGCTGAATGGAGACTAGCGAAACTGGAAGCTGATTGGAAAAAATCAGACACACTTACCTCTGCTTCCTCTTCCTGCTGCCAAATAAGAAGTCTATTTTGGGTGTAGCTGCAACAAATACCATATTCAAGAAGAGAAATTTGTCTTGAGTTGGGAGACTATTTGCTTTATATTTATTTTTTATATCCAAATGCCTTCCATCAGTAGACTTGCATTTTTGAGTACCATATTAACTTATTTGTAATAAATTAAAGCAGAGTTGGCTTTGTAGTACAGATTTGGTTGATAGGGCTACAAGGAATCCCGAACCCTATAACAGGAACCCTTAGTTTCTATGCAGTCTGTGTGACCATGGGCATCTCGGGAACAAAGACTGCTGGACTTTTCAGAAGACAAACAGCTGGAACAGTAGAAGACAAAGATTGGAAGCTTGTTTTGTGGAGAGAGTTCAGAAAAACCAGGAGAGGCTTCCTAAATGTTTAGTCTTGATGGAGTAAGCATTTCATGCAAAAATGTCTGAGCAAAAATGTCTGAGCAAAAATGTCTGTAAAGAGGGGTTCTCTTGATCTTCTGGGACTATCTGTGGTAGGTTCCTAGATAAGAGAATAATTTTTTGCATCTGGGATATATGAGAAATTTTGAGGGGGATAGCCCCTCAATTAACTCTGGATATACTGTTAAGAAAGTTTGATTCCTGGATTCCACTGTGTTGATTCTAATAAGAGTGTAGTATCTGCTGACTTAATACTTTGTGAATATTCATGCTCAGCCTGAAGCTTTGTGAATATTCTGATATTCAGTATTTTACAGTAAGTGATATTTCTTTTTCTTCAGTGTCTAGGCCCTTCAGTCTGGTTGATGGCCTGGAAATAGGGAAGGCATACGAGAAGCGAGTGAGAGGGCTATTATAATGTAGATCGTTATAAAAAATTTAACTATGACTTATCAAAAATTTAATTCAGTCTGATGAATGAACTGCACAAATCTAATATGAATTCTTTGCTTTGATTAAATAAAATGGAAGGACTTAAGAATTCATTCCAGTACTGTAGAATAAAGTGCTTTCAGATTGTCATAATAACCTCAGAGCTCTCAGTCTTCCTGATGTAAGCGTATGGAGGACATGCATGTTCTTCCTCTCTGTTAGATTGGATCCATCTAAGTTAGAGCTGAAATACTGTCAGTAGAGGTCATTGTTACTATTCTTGTTTTTAGTGTTGTATATGAAAAGCAATATGGAAAATGTTTAAATTACATTACTTGGGGAGGGGGTATTAGAATTTTAAAATCTTTTAGTTTTAGAACATGTGCTACTGAAATTATTCAATACTTTAAAATTCAAGGACATGATGCCGTTGTTTCTTACACTGCTGGGTGTGTGTTTATTATCCCATTAGCAGACTGCTGATTTAAGTGGAGTTAATTTCACGACAGTGGTGCACTAATAGCTGTATAAAGTGCATAGTCAAACTTCTAAAGCTTAACAGGACTGTGGAAAGATAAAGCTGATTATACGTACACTTTAAAAGGATAATTGCCTTATAATGAATTTAAACAGTGAAATATAGATATTTTGCAAGTGTCACGTTTAATGGTTTCGTCATTAATTTCATTCTAGAAGATGGACCTCAAAGAATACCTATGGTATGTTTTTGGTGTGACTTGTATGGAATGATTTGATGCTGTCCATTGAGTTCTTAGTAAATGAACTTCTGTATTAAAGCCAGCAGAACCAGAACTCAAATGTCTGTATTCTTTGTGCTCTCCATAAAAAGTCACTTAAACAGAACAAAGTAGAAATTATTTTCTCTGTCACTCCTTCTGTATGTATTTTTTTAATAGGCTAAGGTGCATTTGAAAAATGCTGAGAGGTAAGCCTAGGTTACCTGTAGGCTTACTAGATAACTGTTCTGCAGATAATATCAAGGAAGTAGACTAAGAGTTAGTGCTGGCTTTTTGGTATTGTCATAAATGGGAACAAGAGTGTTATGTTGTCTGGCATGTGTTATCATGGTGAAATTACTTACATCATGGAAGGGATAAGAAGAAAATGCCTAAGAGATCAAGCGAAGGTAACCTATGCAATTGCTTTAAAGGGAGGTAGAGGATGGTATTCAGATGGTAGCGTTTTAAGAACAGGTGAGATTGGACATTGAAAGGACAGGAGATCTGGGGCTCTTTGAAGCAGCACTGCTGCAACTTTACCTACTGCCTGATCCAATGGTGAATTAATCAGATGTGTCTGGTTACCATCCACTTAAAACATAATTTCAGTTAACTGCTGTTTTTTTCTCTTAGTTTTTTTGGTGAAGATCACAAAGAAACATAAAACTTTTGCAGTCCTAGGGATATTGCCATCTCTCTCTGTTCCATTTTTGTGTTGTAAAAATGAGGTATTCTGAATGGTCCATTGCTTCTAATGAAAGAAATAGGAAGGAAATCATTCTTGTGGCACTATGTGGACTTCCCATGCTGAACTACAAAGCAGACTCTGGAATTTTTAGTGGCCTGGGGTGCTGGTCTCCTTAGGAGGATGATGTCTATTAATTGCCAATTTACTGAGCACTGTGTTGCACTCCGATTGATACCAACAGGTTCAGTATTCCAGATTATCCCTTTTAATCCTGCAGTCAGCAGAACTCTCTTTTCTTGTCCATGGTAGCAAATGAACTTCCCACATTGCTAAATGGAGCCCTGACATGCTAAAGTAATCCGTGGATTATTAATATGCTACTGTGCTCAGGGGAAAAAAATAATTTCATCAATAATCACTGTACATAGCAAGAATACTAGGGCAGAAGACAAGCGCACATAAGCACTTGGAGAGGGAGGACAAGCTTACTCCTGGGAAACAGCAGTGTCTGGGGAGTGAAATGGGATCAAAAAGGTGAATTAAATGGCCTTCAGTAGTAGGGTTTAGGATTATGGAGCAGCCAAGTGTTGGAAATCTAATGAGAAAAAAGCCTTTGTTGGATGAGAAACGCTGATGACGACAGCTGAGATTAAAAACACCAGTCAAGCAAATTTTCCTTGAATTCATAATATATGTTATTTTTCTACATATTTCTGTACCTCATGAAGTGTGATTAAATTGACGATTAAAATTTTTTTCAGCATCTTCTATGGATTGCAGAAATTACAATATACACGTATAGTCCATCAGGTGTGTGTGACATAAAACGGCTTTTCTACTGAATGTTGCTGGCAGTAAGCTCTTGGTGTACCTTCAATGCCTTTGATCTGGTTCCAAGAGCATTTTCTGTACAATATAAAGTGTATTTATCCTTTAAGACTAACCTGATGAGCAATCTGCAAGGCAGGAGATGGATTTTGTACTCACAGAGTGTTTGAGTTTAGAAAGAGCGAGTCTGAACTACTGATTTCACAGTCTGACTTCGGGATGCCCATTGTTTGATCTTGACCTGCCACTCTAATCAGCTCTGCTACATTTGGCGATGCAAATAAAGAACTTGGAAAAATTTTAGGGAATTTTCTCATTATTTTTTGTTCCTGCCTGTATTCCTCACTGACCTCTAAAACTCCGTGCCTTTTAGATCCGTCAGTGTAGAGGTTTCAGTCTTAACATGCTGGCTCTGGATGTTTTGACCACCCATAGGATCTGTGTAAATTTCGCAGAGGTGAGAGACTCCAGATGTCTTTAACAATATTTAAATATAGGAAAAATACAACTGTGAGAACCTTGTAGGTTTTATTATATACTGGGTAGAAATTTATTAAAAAATAAACGAGTAAACCAAAGACTGTAAGAACTTTTAAAGGTGGTGTTTGTATAAGAAAACTTATGACAGAAATACTACAGATCAGGTGCCATTTGACAGCTACTTCAGCAGTGTGTTGAATGTATCACGCTTTGCGACTTACACACAGAAGTTATTGGAATTCTGATCTTAGCAGAATAATTCCAGTTATGTCCCTTGCCAGAGACAAATGACTCTAATGTGAGATGAGTTATTGTGCTTGCCAGCAGCTCGCTTCCCCCCATACCTAAAGACATAATTTGAGACTTCTGATCTTAATTGAATCCTTAATAGCTTGTCACACTTGCTATAAATATATCTTCTTAAAGGCCAGCTAATATAATTTAATTAGGAAATAGTTTTGGTATGATTGCACTCCCTTGTTCTATTAATTGCTCACCACTGGCAGAGCTGACTCCATTTTTCCATAGTCCTTAATACTATCACTTTTCTGCTTTTCTCTTCCCCCTCCATCTACATCAGCCACCGTCTCAGAAGTTACAGGCAAATGGAAGTGATGAAACATCTTTCCATGTCGGCTGCAGAGATATTTTTTTTTTGAGACCTCAAGTCTTAGCAGTGGGTTTTCAGCTGCTGGTTTCTTTCTTACCATATTCTTACTCCTGTATCATTCTTTCCCGTGTTCCCAATTTTGATTACAAAACGGACAGGCAAAGTAAACTTTCTCCCCTTGCCCCATACTTCTCTTCAGTTGGGCCTGCCTCATGTGTCTTCCCTTTTGTAATTCATCGCAGGAGAGGCCGTGGGATGGGCTGCTATCCACCTCCCCCTTGACAACTATGCCTAAAAAGTAACTGCTTATTTTTGCAGTATCCTTTTTTCAATGTACCGTTGCCTTGTGTATGGTCAAACTATGTCCAAACAAAACATAGCCTCTAAATGGGTGGTGTGCTGCCTAGCACTCCTGTCGATGTTTTAGAAGTGGCAGCAGCATAGTTGTTACAGACTGGAGAAGCAATATTAGTTATCAGGCTGTGTCCTTCTGCACATAATAGAGACACCACTGCCAGTGTTCACCGTTGTCAGAATATAGGTACTTCAGGGCAAGGACTGTATCAAAATCTGCATCTACACAGGTGCTTTATCCTGACTTGTGTACGTGAAATGTCACATTTCTGATGGGAAGTTGGGGTGCAGAATGGACCAAAAGGGAATTCCCTCCTGGAAGGTCAAAGACAGTTAATATTGTAGATTATTTTGTCAGAGTTTATTAATGATGGCAATCAGAAAGAAAGGAGTGAGTATAGATAACAATCAGCATGTATGTTCTGTCCTGGAAGTCCAGATGGGTTTCTGTTTGGTATTTAAGAAGAAAGGGTTTAGTTTGTCTCCTGCTTGATCCTGATCCACTTGATGTTTCTAGAGACAGTCCTTGTATTGCTGGAATCCTTTTTCTCATGCTCTGCTTATTTGAATTTATTTTAAATTTAGGTAATTAATGCTAGTAAATTATGTATTTGGGGGGAGGGAAGTGAAGGTGACCCACTTCTGGCAAGGGAGAATCTGAAAATAACCTTAAGGCTTTAAGAAGGAAAAGCTTAATCAGTTTCTATAATGAATGAATGTTCGTGCTGCAGCAAGATTTCCCACAGGGAACTTAGAGTTCAGATTTTGGAGCTCTGTTGGCATCTTGTATAAGGGTGATGCACTTGCTCTGTATTTCGTTGAATGTCTATGAAAAATAAATTTCAACACGTGAAAAGATGTGGAAATCTTTGGTGTGTGTGTATATAAATGTAAGCGTACACAGAAGGATGAAGGATAGAAAGCAGTAGGATTCCAGTGTGAATTTGGAAAAAGTTTTTGTCATCACACCCCTCGTGCTGTGTAGTCTCTGCAGATAAGCCCTGAAAGAGCTCACTGACTGACCCCTCTGCTCTGGAGCTTTTCCCTCGAAGTGGAGCATTGAGCAAAATTAGTACAGGAGGATGAAAACTTATTTTCTTGTTCTATTATTAGAAAACAACCAAACTGCTGAAGACCTGCACATTGGAGTCTTAAAGGATAAGGATGGGAGGTTTATCTGTTTTGCCTGCAGAAAACTGAATTTTCAGAACAGCTTATTGTTGGTTTAACTCAAAAAGGTGTCAGCAGTAAAGCAGACATTAAATTCTGTATTTAATGAGTTAAGCAAATTTCTACCAGCTCTAGAAAACTCATCCTGAATTATTTACAAACCTTTGAGACTGTTGTACAAAGATTAAAAAAATGATGAATGGAATTCCAGAACGAGGAATTTGGCTCATACCGAGCAGCATTTTCTCTGGATTTTTTTTTTCCTTTAACTCTGCAACCTGCGTATTATCTGACTGAAATGTGGTTACATTATTTTCTGCTTGTTTGATTTTCCTACTTGCCAGAGCTTGCAAAGTTGAGCACCCTTTAACAGTCTGTGCAGTTTAAGGGAAAATTATGTTTGAAATAGTCCCTGTTGCTTAATATCTCTGGAACAAGAAAATATTTTTTCCCTAATCATCTACATCTATTACTTACACATTACTTAAGTGGTTATTCTGCGTTTAGTATCATGTCGTTTTATTTGTTCTTGTTGAAAGCAAAACATGAAAGAGGAGAAGGTATGGTATTGGACATGGGAGAACTCATTTAAAACCTCTGTCGTGTTGCCAGCTTCTTGGTTGACACTGGGAAATCTCTGTGGATCGGTGGCTCATTTGCAATTGAGTGGTGCTATCATCTCGTTGCAGTTTTGTGAAGAAACATTTATGAAGAGCTGTAGTGTCATACCATAATGCAGGCCTTCCTAATGCCCCGAAAAAATAGAATTTATCAGATATTTGGGCGAGTAATTGGTAGTGGAAACATTGCTTCCAATTTGCTCATCCGAAGAGTTATCTGATAACCACTCCTTAGAACAAGTTAATTTGCATATACTCTAGTTAACAAAACTGCATGGGTGATGTGTGCAAGAGAATTTTTATATCCCTGATGTGAAACGTAAACTTGAATAAAGGTCTTCATCTGCTTGTAACAGTAGAAATCGGAAATGTTATAGAAATCTAGAAATTTGGAAATGTTTATAGAATGGTTTTGGTAAGTTTAAAAGAAGATGTTAATTATACCACCAATAGGCCTCTTAAGGTACACTTATCTCCCTTGGTGGTGGTTGTGGATTTTTTCCAGTTTTTTTTTGTAAAATTTCAGTCACTGATAAGCTTTATCTGAGTTTCCACAAAGCGATGCTTTATGTTCCCATTTTCCCCTTGACAGACAGCTAAAGATAAGATTGATGAGAAAGATACTGCCTGGTTGGCAGTGAGGATGTTGTGATTGCTGTGGTTGTCAGAGGCCAGAACTGAGGAAGGAACCCAGTTCACTCACTGATTCACTGTGACCAAATCTGGACACAGCTGAATTCACTTAAAAAAAAAAAAAGGGGGGGGGGGGGGGGTTTTTTTTGTTGGGGGGCTTGAAAAATTTAAAAAATTTGAAAAAAAGGGGAGATTAAAGGTTGTTTGTTTTTCTTTCATTTTTTTAT
>Ga0181612_159379_pt1 | contig 19294 bp, 5 predicted proteins | sample HoacroProtozoa21_FD_119630 | JGI IMG/M metagenome (GOLD analysis project Ga0181612, IMG submission 119630) | Hoatzin crop microbial communities from Cojedes, Venezuel. Combined Assembly of Gp0051906, Gp0051904, Gp0051908 | reverse complement strand
TCCCTGTGTAATGTCATGACTTCCCTGTCGTCCTCCTGAGTTGCCTAACCCTTCTTCCAAAGGTCATAAAATCTCTTTTTTGCCTGAGTTCCAGCCAAAGCTCTTTGTTCAGCCAGGCCAGTCTTCTTGCCAACCAGCTCATCTTTCAGCACATAGGGCTGGCCTGCTCCTGTGCTTTTAAGATTTTGTTCCTGAAGAAAGTCCAGCCTTCCTGGACTCCTTGCTCCTTCAGGACTGCCTCCCAGGGGACTCCGTCACCCAGCCTTCTAAACAGGCCAAAGTCTGCTCTCCAGAAGTCCAAGGTAGCACTTCTGCTAACCACATTCCTTAATCCTCTAATAATTGCAATCTTTATCTTTTCATGATTGACATGCCCAAGATGGACTCCAACTACCACATCACCCAGAGGTCCTTCTCTGTTCACAAACAATAGGTCTGATGGATTGCCTTCCTTAGCTGCCTTACTCACTGCGGCAGGAAGTTATCTTCCATACTCAGTGGTGCCCAGTGACAGTACAAGGGGCAATGGGCACAAACTGAGGCACAGGAAGTTCCGTCTGAACATCAGGAAGAACTTCTTCCCCCTGAGGGTGACGGAGCCCTGGAACAGGCTGCCCAGGGAGGTTGTGGAGTCTCGTTCTCCAGAGACATTCAACAACCGCCTGGACAAATTCCTGTGCAGCCTGCTGTAGGTGACCGTGCTTCGGCAGGAGGGTTGGACTGGGTGACCCACAGAGGTCCCTTCCAATCTCTACCATTCTGTGATTCTGTGATTCTGTGAAACCAGTGCTTCTAGTGACAATGATGCCAGTTGATTGTGGCACCTGAAGAAAATTTTTCTCTCCTGTACTTAGGGTTTTTTAACAATAAGAAAATGTAATTTTATTGCTATTGCTTGTGAAACAGTCTTAGTCAGTAGTATTTTACATTGCATAACGATCCTCCAAATTAAGGGACAGGATGTTTTTGCTATTCTGTTTTTTTTTTATTTCCCAACAATACTATCTTTCATGTAGCATGGACGATGAGGTAGGTGTTCATGCTCCCTTCCACATCTCTGCAAGGTGTTTGGTCTGTTATTTCATGCATTATATAATGTTTGCTGGAGAAAGCCAATGGCTTTGGTGTCCTTTTTGAATGGAAGTGTTTCATAATGTGGTTGAAGACTATGATTCAGCTTAACCTTTATATCGTGTGGATATTGAATTACCTACTCTCCCTTACATTTTAAGACTCCTTCAACCTAATACAACACAATGTTCTCGATTCTGAGACTTGCCAGTAAACTGTGATTAACCAAGAAACACCTGCATAACTAGGACTGTTTCTTCCAATCAAAGTTTTTTGTAATTTCTCTCCTTGAATTCTATGTGTTTTCCTCCAGTTTGCTTCTGGAAAGGGAAGCCTCTTCCTCTCTGCTCCCATCAGGCATACATTACAGGAGGCAATGTGTTTTCTCCAAGGAAAGCTTTCACTTCATCAAAAATACCAAGGACATATTCCAAAAACAGAGGGCATACTTTTTCCTGCTCTGATTCAAAAACAGTTTTCACATTAGTCACAGTCCTTTTCAAGGCTGTGAGAGGCGGGGCCCCTCATTTTGATTCTTCAAACATTTTGAACTAAACAAGTATGTTTATACTCAGCCCTGAAGTTTAACTCCTCCGTGCTTGTTGTGTTTAATTGCTCAAACATTTCCACTGGAAATTTTGCTCTCTCCGTTTAAAATGGAGAACAGAAAGACATGTGACTTCTTGTGATCCCTACAAACTGTCCAAATAATTACATTGCCCACTCCAGAAGAGGAAAGAACACCCCTCAGATTCCTGTGTTAGATGAAGGATATTCATGAATCCTGGACCAGATTTGCCTTGCTGATGTTGGAACTGAATTTCCCCCTGACTTGATTGGAAGGAGAATCAAACTCACAGAAATGACAGTGAGAAGCAAGATGCAAATTTTATACCCACAATACCATTGCTTACGTCAGTCTAGGAGAGGCAGGTAGTGAATTGTTTGGTGTTTTGGAGGCTGCTGCTTGATTTAACACCACTGGAGAATCTGCAGGAAAAAAAAAAGTTGAAGGCAGAGGAGAAGGCTGTTTGAATTGTTTAGAGATTATTATGCTTATGCTGAATTTGCGTGTTGGTAAGTGCTTTACAAAATGCCTCTCAGGGAGCTAATGAATTGAAACAGATGCACATAACCAAGACAGGTAAAACGCGTAGGAGGACTTCTTCCTTGCACTATACTTTCATGAAAAAGCACAGAATAATTGTGTCTCAATCCTCTTTATCAGGGATTCAAATTAGACCTCTTGATGCTGGCAGTGGCTGACTTTGGAGGAGTTATTGTCAGACATTCTTTGTTCTCTTTAACATCCTGGTAGTGCCAGAGAAGTATAGAACAGCTTTAGTCTAACAGGATTGGGCTGCCGCAGTGGTAGGTTTGTTGCTTCTTTCATGGGAAATGCCTGTATTAACTTACAAACACTCCCATAAATCACAGCTGGAAAAAACTGCGTAAGTTACATTTCTTCCCTTTGCTGCCATGTAGTAGCAGTTGGGGCCTTACTGGCTATTTGCCCTTTGGAGAGAAATCAGTAATGTGATGTCTGGATATCCTCCAAGTACAACTTCTGCATTTACACTGTGCACATCCTTCGTGAGAGGTGCTAGTAAGCCACACCCAAACAATTCTTTTTTCACAGGAATCTTCAGTCCCCATCCCAGTCAGTTCCCTAGAAACAACTTTTAACAAGACTATGATTTTTAGCAATTCTAGGTTGTGCAAAAGTTTCCCACAGAGAACCTGCATTAGAAATAAACACTATGTGACCCATTTCGCTACATGTCTGTCTCTTATGCTGTGTTTAGCATCTTTAACCCTAAGTTGAGAATGCATTAAAACAAGTGTTGAACACAATATAGTAAATGCAAATGTAATAATGTAGTGATTTCATGAAATGTTGTAAGTTTGATGCTCAAAAATAATATTTTCTTCTCTGTCCTTCGGTTCTTTGAAATGTTGGCCAATTCACTAATGTGGTCAGTAAATACAGAAAAGAACATGAGATTCTGACATTTACCTTCTGCGTTAGAGTGCATCACTTTGTTCACCATTTCTGAAATGTTCTCTGGTAGGCAGGTGGCACTTTGATCTTGGTTACACTATTTGGTGTTCAATCCCGAAATTTCTTGGACTGTAAATTAGCCAGGAGTTCTCCCATGGCCCACTTCTCTGCTAACAGTAATTCTATAGTGAAAATGGCATACAGTGGTGTGTGCTGATGTACTGTTAAAGATCTAATTTTGATAATGCATAAAGCAGGAAATTTCAAACTTATTTGCAGAGAGGTTTCTACTGTCTCTTTTCCCTTTTACAACCTGATAGGACATTGAATTGCATAATCCCAAAACTTCAGATACCAAGACGTAATACGATGCAGTCAAAACTGAACTGCACTGTTGTCTGCAATGAGACACACAGATATATAAATTTATGCATATAAATATATGTATATGTACATATATAATTGTACGCATACATATATGTATAAACACATGCAGAGTAGTGTTCTATCGTACTGTATTTGGGGATATGTATTGTGCAATCATGCAATATAAAGGAACACTTCACAGTAATGTCTATCGCTGCTATCTTTAAAGGCACTTGGTATTATGCTGTGTGAACACCAGAGGGATTAGATTTAATGTCTGTACAGAAAGTGGTAAAATAAGATGGAACTTAATTGTATAAATGCAGTTCTCAGTTACACCAAAGATTCTTCAAGATGGGCCTAATCACATTTATGCCTGCTTTAATGTCCTTGTATATTGTCTGAGTGATATGAAGGGGCCATAATGTGGTTACGTCTGTCTGTGTAGTTAGTATTCTTGCACTTACGTTAAAGGTTTTTATTGTTTTGACTTTGGTTTGGAGGGAGATTTACACATAATTATTACTTGTTTGGTTAACAATTAAATACAATGCCTTAAATAACCTCATGGGCTGCTGAAACTAGATATAGCTCAGACCACTTCTGTTTTCAAACCATTTCAGTATTATTTTAACATTATTGTATTAATCTTTTTCAGTTATGATTTGTGGTGTTTAAGAATGTTATTCTTATTGACCAGAATTACTTCAACCGTTGCATTTTACTTTTTCTCATAAAAAAATAAAGTACAACGTAGTGGAATGCTTTCTTTTTACAGTCCACACTTTATTTATTGATTTGATTTCTGCAGCACCAATTTGATTTCTTAGTGTATAAGGATATGTTAGTGTCTCTTTAAATCACTTGTGAACCTTTTAATAGCACCCTCTGTGTTTATAGAAGCTGCCAGAAACCAGTCAGAGCAGCAGCATGCCCCTAGCTATATCTTGCATGTTTGTGTATTATTTAGTAAGTGCGGTTGTTTGGGACTCAATTATACTGCGTGGTTTCTTCATACAGTTTTTGTTGTGGAACAAGCGAAAGACATGTATAATGACCCACAACTCTAAGTACCGTTCAGCATTTAGCATGCTGAAAGCCTACAAGGTTTCAGTACGTACTTCAGTTCATCAGAATTTCCTGCTGTGAATGCTCCTATTTACATATTCTCCCACAAAATATAAAGACACTCTAGGGACCAATGTTATGAAACCCCACCTACATTTTTCTTCATATTTCCAGCCCTTCGATCTCTCACGCCTCATCCTCTCTGAATGCCTGCAAGATAACAGGGACTATGTAGCATGCCTGGAATGTTTCTAAATCCAGGAACCGGTGGACCAAAGAGGGAATCAGATTCCAGAGCCTAGGGCCTCGCACGGAGAGTATTCTCTTATTCCTAAACTCCCAAATAGTTTGGAAAGCCTTGGATTTGGGGCTCTGCTTTTAGGTCACAGCTATCTGACATAAATGTAGTGATAACGTACAAGAAATGTAAAGAAGAAAATAAAGAGTATGTAGTTCCTTTGTCTAGTATTGGTTAGCAGCTGTAATTCTGAAGGCTAGAAGATTTTTCTCTTCAGACAGAACTACATCTTCACAGGGAATACATATTTGATATGACAATGTATTTTGCTTATTAAATGCAGCTAATTAAACCCAGTGGTAAGCTATTTAAAGAAGAGAATTCCAAATGAAATAGAACAGGAGTCATTGTAAAAATGTGAAGTGTCCATCTCAGGGACACTGTGGCATTTTCTATTATTTGCCTGAGATTTACTCTTTCTAGAACACATAATGCAGTGGTAAGAGCCAAGTGTTTGCCCTGTACTTTAGTCCAATACTGCAAATGTGTGCAGAGACTGTGGAATATACAGGGTTTTTTGTGGACTTGGTTGTAGTATCACATTTTTTACACCTGTTTCCCCTTTCCCAAGAGAAATAGTTAGAACCTAGAATTTCCAGTTTTTCATAGAAGTTTTGCAAAACAAAAAATTACATGGGTTCAGGGCAAATAAACTTCTACCACTCTCATTTTCAGCTCTTCCAAGCAAATGGATAGTGCTATCAATCAGCAATATCGTGGAGGTCATAGAATTCTGCTCAAGCAGGAGTCCACAGCATCTTTTTCTTTTGTACAGCAGAAGGCTGAGGAACAATCACTCGCATTTTGTTGCAATGCCAGGAAACCTGTGCCCTGAGACATCAACTCCGTTCACTCATGTACACTGTGCACGGCGTTAAGCATTTTGTCTGCATGGACTTTTCTCTCAGGCTGCTGACACTGTGTCCCTCCAGCTAAGGATGGGCTCCCTTCCAGAAAAAGACAACTGTTCCATCCCTAATGGTCTCCCATGCCATGCCATCCTGTTCCATCCCATCTCCATCCTGGATCAGATCCCATTCCTGCAAGGTTTTACACAAGCCTCTTCCTCTGCTCCATGCACTGGATTTTTTCTTCTCTGCTTCTAATTCAGCTGTGTCTCTAACAAGTATTGGTGGAAGGATTCATCCTGCCTACCTGCTACAACTGTGCCCTAACACCTCATTACAGCTCCTAGAAAGAAGTGCGGATTTAAGGTTGAAAATTATCTGACCCAACCCAGACATTCAGTTTGGGATAAGATGAACTGTAACCCTGGAACTACCTTGCTGTTTCTGCAGTAACGTTAAAGGGACTTCATAGGAGTAGGTCATCCATAAACATCTACTTACAGTTCAGTTAATCCCAAACGTATGTGCCACTCCTCTCCTCCTTCTCCTGGTGTACCATAACACCCCGCCCACCCAGAAATTACGTGACTCCTCCTTGTCACTCCCGAAGCACATGTGGGTGCTTCAGGCGCACAAACTCTTCGAACTGGACACCTTGAAAATCTAGTATAGCAGCCTCACAGCAAAGAGAATGGCATTCAGAAGACATTTTTCCTCCACTGTAAAATGAATTTGCACTGTATAGTTTTCACGAATAGACTAAGCTTGCTTTTCACACTACATAAATGTTTAGCAAAAAAGATTCATTGCCTTCAGAAATAGACATTTTTATGTTTCTATGTTTTGTGTTTCAGTTCAGATTTTCATATTTTCTCTGCCTGCCACTTTCCAGAATGACACTGTGCTTATCAGATTGTATCATGAGCTACTTGGTATTGCCTAAACAGCTTTGAAAGCAATTTATAAACCAGAAAGTAACATCCAGGAGAACCTTTATAAATACACAAAAGGATCTTTGCATTACATCTGGAAATTAAAAGCGTTTGTATTGAGATCATATGCAGAAACTAGGTAAGCAATTTTTAACATGCATACTTGGTTAACCTGTTTATCTATAGGAAAAAATACTAATAAAGAAAGAAAAGTTTATTATATAAAAATAAATATCTTAGTTATCTTCTAAGAAAAAAGTTTTATTAATAGCAACATTCTGTGTATAAATCTATATGGATTTGAGTTATTGCACATCACATAAAGGACAATAGTCTGTTCTCTCAAGTTAGTGCTGTCCCACATAGCAATCAAATGAAGTAGAGAACACTGCAGCATCCTGGCAATAGAATCTCCTTGGAGTCATATGATGAGGAGGTAGGATTTTGTGCTTTCATGCATATCTATGAAGCAAAGCACATGGAAAGACCTTTACTGGCTAAAGGAACATCAGGGTGCCTGTCAAATTGCTTTTCTTATGATTCTGTCTCTAGGAGCACGACTCCTTCCCGAGTCCCACCACCATTATCCAAGCCCCTCTCAGGCCTCCGGGCACCCTGCCGGGTGTGCATGCTGTTGCAAGCTACGGAAGAGAATTGCAGAAGTGCTGAATGACCCATAGCTGCAAACTGGTATGCACAGGGCAATCTTGCTTTGTCTTGCCCTCACTCCTCCCATGTTTATTTCACAGAAAGTGTGTGTGCATCATTCGTGAAATTCTGTATGTTAGCGGTAAGCACTGTAGAAGTCAAATGGCACAAATTAATAGATTAACTGGCAATGTTTTTCAGAATGTCTCTGAGAGTCTCATTTGTACCTTCTCACTCAGTCCCTTGTCCAAAATCAAGGAAACACATAGACCCAGAGCCTGTACATTGGAGCTTGTATGCCCCACATGAAGGAAGTGTTTCTGTACATAATGTAGTGGTTTTTGAGTATTTCTGCAGGTGCTTAACTCATCTTCTTTTTGGAAGTCAGCAACTTCCCTCAGAATATCCTTGAGGTAGCCCAGGGAGCTGTTGGCATAAGTAATTCTTGTGCCCGGTGTACGTAATTCTTATATAAAAAAATCACGTATTTCCTTTAGGCTTTAAGAACAACTGTTTTAATTTTCACTTCGTTTGGTACTTGCATGGATAAATATCTAAAATGTCGTGGACGTTTCCTGGGGATGGATACCCTTGAATTGCATGGGATGGTTCTCACCTTTGGTAGTAAACTGTGATCAATTTTTGTTCTATTGTGCCATGTATTTACCTATTCATAAGAAAAAAAAAAGGAATCTGACTTTTTTCCTGTTATCCTACACCAGACTAAAATTAGCTCTTTGTTGTATCCATTATACTTGATTGCAGTCCTCTTGCCTAACATGGAAGTAAAAAGTTAAGAAGTAAGCATATGAGAACCTGACAATACTCGTATCTCTCTATGAATGCTAAAACTTTTCTATTTAGCTATTTTTGGACATGCAAGATGTTTACTTTAAAAAATCTGGTCCCAATTTTCTGTTGAGCACGAGTAAAGATTTGTAAGGAGAACTCCACTTTAGTGATTAAAATACAAGCAGATGTGTTTATAAGAAGAAACAACCCATCTATATGTACTTTTAAAATCAAGCAATGGTGACTAACCACATGATTCAGTGCACTTAGAAGTCAGTGGAAGGACTTCTATTAATTTCAGTGGCTGTGGGCCTCCATTTTGGGACCTCATCTGGTTTAAGCTCAGCTGTATTAATAGATATAGATGTCTTCCTGTGTTCACAAGTATAATACTTCAGTATTTTAAAGAAAATAAAGCAATACAAATGGACATTCTCTCCTGCATTAAATGAAGTTCTGTTAATATTTACTTTGAATGGCTGTTTGCTTAGTTCAGCTAATGTGGACCATAGTCTACTTTGTCCACAAAATGACATCTCCAAGTGCTGAGTAAATGGCTAAGCAATTATAAAATTAGTTGTTCGAAATCTAGCCAAAGGGATGATGCTAGTTTCTGCAGACTGTGTGTGTATTCCAGGTATTAAGTAGTTTCTATTTCATTGCTGAAGTGTAACAGACCAGTTGCAAATGGAAGTGTTGCAAGACTTTTTCCTTCTATTTTTAAGAGAAGTGTTGAATTGTGTGGTTTTTTATAGCTTTTTTTTAAAGTCATATTGAACAGGAAGGACTAAAAAATACCTCGTTGATCTTGTTTATACTGTTTATACAGTACTTTCCATGCACAAAAATATAATTTTGAATCCAGCAGTGAGCACACAAAGAAAGCAACCTGTTAGGGTTTTTTTATTTTTTGTCCATGTTTATTTTATATCATACTGCCCTTCTATTTATAGAGTAATGTTTCACAGCACAAGCTGGCCTGGTTTTGTGTAGCTTCCTCACCTATAGAAAGTTGGTTCTCCTGTGCTCACAGTCCTACTAATTTATTCATTTAATTTCTCAGCTTTCTTTTCGATGAGGAATAATTCTAGATATGTGTGGCTGATGCAGGCTGCTTTCAGGTAATGAAGGTCATTCTTACTGAATGCACTATACTCAGTACATAAACAATTGCTGTGATTTCAGATTAGATGGTCCTAATGATGCCCTAGTGTGGTTGCACATCGCATTATCGATATTCAGAATAATGTATTAATCTTTAATAATATCCATGTATCATTGTTTATATATAAAGCATGAATTTGGAGATATTGGTATGTGGTAGTAGGGCCCATATTTTGTCCATATTATCAGGTTATAGAACGTTTATGGGGGTATAATCACATAGCACTGGCTTTCAATTATTGGTGGTAGTTTGTGCTTGTCAATAAATCTGCTTCTAAAATAGTTGCATTAAGGAGCAAAATTAATACAACTGATTTGGTTATTGCTATTGCTGTTATCACTGAGTTGCATAATGAGGCTACCTGCTCATGTGGAAGATAAAAGCTAAGTTCCTGTAGAATTTTTTATAATCAGTTGCTGATGAATGTATCTTGGTGCTTCTTGTGCTCTTCTACAGGTAGTCTTTCAGTCTGAAACGTATGGCAAAAAAAAATCCACCATACTTTCAGCACCTTTTAGCTCCAAATATGATTTTGTGTTTAACACCTACCCTCCTGTTCTCAAATCCATGCTAACTGACATATCTATCTCTGTGAGTGCTATCATGGTGAAATACTGGATGGTCTATAACTACAACAACTCCTGAGTTAACTCAGGAGCAAGGAATAACCTTTTATGGGTAAGCCTGAAAATCCTGAGCCTCAGTATGCTGCAACCGCATACGGACAACGGGTGAAATCTTGGCTTCTCTACACACAAGTGGCAAAGATCCCACTGCCGCCTTCAGTACAGCCAGGATTTCACTAATTGAGTATTTGAAGTAGTAATCCCTCTAAAAGGCTGGCTATTGTGGAGTGGCATTGGCAGACCAGCAGCTATCCTACTGCAAGCCCTTTCCTCACAGCTGATGAATTGGAAGCAGCACCTCCTGTCAGGCTCTGATAAGAGGCACTGATTGAGGAGTGCTGTTTCAGGGTACAAGGAGCAGCAGCACAGATGGAGTGAAACTAAAAGCGATAGGCCTGGTTTCAATATACAGGCCTGGTTAAAAGTACTATACAGTGGACAAATTTCAATTAAACTTGAATTGAAACTAATACATGTGTTCAACAGCAAGGAGATAGGTGGGACTGACTCCATGATCTTAGAGGTCTTTTCCAACTTAAATGATTCTATGAGCAAAGAGGAACACAGTGGGCAGGATTGAGGAAAAATCATGGGCATAAGAACATTATAGTTACGATTTGTATTTATATGGAGTTGCTCTTAGTCTTTGTACTTCCTCATTCTTATTCCCGTTAGTGTAGTCTTGCTATAATCTGACACTGTCTCTATTTTACACATGGTGAGACTGAAACAATGGAGTGCTAAGGAGAAGACATATGGGTTCAAAGCTAGCCTTGAAATGTGGCTGCCTCAGAGGGAATCCTTACTCCTCCTTACTGCCTCTACGATCCCCTGTGCCCGTCGGGTGCTTGTGAGGCCACAAAGGAGGATGACTCAGGGAGCTAATCCAGAAGGTATGCAAGCCCCCACAAGTGAGTATTTCTGCCAGTTTAGCCCCTGGCTCTGTGAGGTCAGACCTATCCCAAGAAAAGCAAAAGCAGCTAGTGGGAGAATCAGGTGGGAGCAGGGCAGCTCTTTTACCAGCAGCTAGCTGGCCGATCAGTTTTGGCATGACATGAAACCTCACTCTTCGTTATTCAGAACTTGGCTTCGGATATTTATGACTTCATCCAGAGAATATCCCATCTGACTGCAAAGAGAGCTGCAGGTGTCCAGGACTTTTGAAAATACAGACTCACTGTCTAAGGCAAAGCATCTGGAATTAGAAGCTGCTTTTGAATATTTGAGCCTTTGTGATTCACGCGGTTAAGAAACAAGCCAGTGGCTCAGTCTGAAATAGATCTCCTGCCTCCTGCCTCTCAGCCACGCTCCCTGTGCAGTAATGCTCGTGTTAGACCCTGCCATCTCCCACATACTTTGTGACTCATTCTGTCCCCAAAATTATTTGCACCTGGTGTTTTATGAACGGTGTAGTGATTAAAAATATGGCCTTCAGAAGTATTTAATTAAACCACAATAATTTTCTTATCATAAATCTCCCAAGCTTTTATCCTTTGTATGTTCCCAAGTATCTATTCTTCCACGATATTTTGCCCTTGACTCTATTCAGCAGCAGTTAGGCTCACATGCACACATACGGGGAGGACGTAACGTCCATCTCCCTTACCTCTGGTTCCTACTTGGTATGCCCAGCGTAGTCTTCTTTGTCGCCGTTAAATCCATTTTTAAAATTCCTTCCTCCCATGAAGCGCTCCTCTTGTGCTCTCAGCAAAAACACGTCACTGATTTTTTTCATTTCTGTACTGTTCTGTGTTGCTAAGTCAGAGAACACTATCTTTAGAGCTGGCACTATTCTGTGTGCTTTACTTGAACAGCAAAGGCACCTATAGCCCTCATTAATATTAGTACTGCCATCGCTCCCCTGAAATCCTTAAACTCTTATTCCCTTTTACAGCATAATTGATTCCCTGTGTACGGGTTTTGTATATCTTCTGGCACAAAATTCGGAAAAGCTGAGTTTGTGAATGTGATGTGCATATCCCAGAAACTAAAAGATGGAGGTAAGGTGACTAGCTAGCCAGGTAGAAATTTCTCCAATAGAATAGCCACTTAGGATTGCTAAATAAAGGCATAATATTTACAAAGAAACATGCCTGCATAGTGGAAATATTATGAGTGTTGCGGGCCTTAAAATGAACACTGTGCTTATGTTTGTTTCACTCCTTCCCCTCCAAACATGTTTGGAGATTGTAGCTGGAGGAGAAGCACAAGGTCAATTCTGACATTTTCCATAGAAGAAGGCCTGAGAGCCACTGACCACTGCAGAATAATTCCCTTTGCTTGCTATTCTGCTGTCCGGTAAATCTTGCTTCTTTGCTTACATTGGCTTCATGTCCCTGTATCCTGGGCATTTGGATTGTCTTCTGTGAAGGAAGATTTGTGGACTTCAGCTCACTGTGGCCGAAGAAGGATCTGCACTTGGATTTCCCACTCCAGGCAAGTGCCCTAAGCGTTAGGTTGGATAGGTAAGTTACCTGTGCCACCAGGAACAGAATCTGAAAAGGATAACAAACGCAATTGTGTTTTGTAAAGGATCTCATTCTGTTAGCTTCAGTTAGGTGTGCTTGGAGAACATTTACTGGGCTGGGTTTACGTGTCACTCTCCAAGTTTCTGGGTCCTGTGGTGCTTGTGCAGTGCTTGCCTGGCCTGGGGGGAGCAGTAACAAATCAGACAGTACTTATGGGACTCTCAAGCCCAAAGGCTGTGAACCTAATCTATAAAATGGCCACTGCGTGGATGAAGGGTGGCAATACAGATAGGGACTTAAAATGCCTCAGGCATGCCTTAATCTGATTCTTATTCTCAAATCCATTGCTAGATCTCACTAAAGCGGCACGAGGTAGCAGGCAGAGGAGATGGGAGTAGAATCCAGGGTATTCTCTGGACCAAACTCTTCTGCTCAGAGCCCCGCTTCAGCAAAACTTGTGTGTGTAGGTCTGACTACTTAAGTTCTCTCAGTGACTTCAGCAGCCTGTTTCGCTAACATAGGGCTTTGCTGCATTGTATTAGTCTCAAATTTAATTTTCTTCCTCTAAGACTTTTACCGTTTCTGATTTTGGTTCCCAGGGGCATTACAGAAAAACAAAAACATCAGTAGGTCCAGGCTGTCCACTGAGCTGATCCAAAGAGAGGTGAACTCCAGGTACCACCCAAATGGGACACAATTTATTCCCAGCGTTTCAACCCTTAGCTCTTCAAAGAGAAGAGTGCAAAGAAATTTTTGGAAAGAAGTATTTGTCTTTCCTGCAAATTCTCAGTTATAAAGTATGACATTATATGATTTTGTTAAAAATAACTGATTCATTTTCAGCTGGAGTACATGAATAACTAGCCTCAGGTGGAAAGCTTTTGGAGTGACATTTCACATACTAGAGTGCCATACTTTTACTAATGTGCTAATAAACCTTTGTTAGGTGATCTAAAAATAGCTTTGGGGATAAGGATTGGTTTTAAATGAAGTTTTAGAGACAAGTTATGTATATCTGGGATTATATTATAATTACAGAACAACGTATTTTTTAAAGTGAAATCAAATTTTGTGCTCTGGTATCTTCTGTAGCTGAGGCCAGTGAATTCAGCTCCTTTCTGTCAGTCACAGGTGATGAGGGTTTCATTCTGTTCATGATTTTGTGGACCAAAACTAGTGTATTGACAGCTCTGGGGTGCCTTGACTCCTACCACCAAGAAATCGTTCCTTTCTGGGAAAGTGCTTGATCTGAACCCTGCAGAAGAAGCTGCAAATGGAGATGAAATCAGTTTTGCAGATGACAGCTTAGCTGGCAGCCCATCTTTATTCTAAGAGAGTTGTAGTTCCCCCAATTTTACTGTGGTTTTGAGTTTTGTTTTATTTTTAATTGTGTGGAAAATACACAATACACTGTAGTGATGAGCAAAGAATGGCAAATTCCTAGACAATTTCACTAGTCCTGGTAATGGCAAACATCAGAACTACCAAGAAATGCTGAAACAGAAGAGCCACCACATGCTCTTTCCCTTGTGTTTCTTGGGTTGTTAGCTGTGTGTCCATGTCACTAGGACAAAGGCATTCTTTATTTTATATGTTTAAAATGAATTATTATGATATGTATTATGTGATTTTTCTGGTCTTGGGGCAGTGATTAACATGTGATAAGCTCTCCTGAGAGCAAAAACATTAAGCTGTTAACAAGTTGCAAACTAGAGTTTACAGTAAACTATTGGATGTCTGCCATAAAGTGTTTAAGAGTGGCTAAGCAAAATCCTGCCAATTAAAGCTACTGTAGCTTTGCCACTAACTGCAGTAGGTCAAGGTTTCATGCATCGGGGAGGGCTACTGCGAAGAATTTTGAGCAAAATCCAATATTAGCAACCTAGTTTTCTCTCGTTCAGAAACTTAACTGAAAAGGGAACTTAGTAATGTCTTCATGAGAAGTGTTTACAAATCTTGTGACAAGAAGCAAGGTGAGAAAAATCTATTGCTCATCATCTCCTCGCTAGAGGACAAGACTGGCCACTGCCCTGCATTCCAGCCAAGTTACTTGTTTTGGAGAATGTAACTCCTCTGACTTTTCCCACTGCCTGGAAAGTATCTAACAAACAAACTTCAGTAGAAGGCTTCTGAGATACTACATGCTTTCAGAAGCCAACCAGTAGTCAACCAGATGTGTGCAACCAGCATGCTATGGAGCACATGGGACACAGATGCCAAGCAGCAGAACTGACTATTTGGCTTTGACTTCCTTATTTTTGCCTTCAGAATTATTCTTTATTCTCATTTAGTTTTAGTGATTTTATATTTTTAATGCCTTTGGCCATTTAAATAAAATTGGGTCAGAATCTTCTCTATAATACCGGTTTTCTGCAGCAATAGAAAAAGAAATATCTGCAGCAAGGGTTGACAAATGTTGTCCTTTACGTAGCAGCCACTGCCTATGAAATGAAAGAGCAGTTGCCTAGTGCATTTCCTAACACACTAGCATCTCTTGGTCAGCAGTCACTGTCACTTGTTGACCAGATATACAGAACGGCTCCTGATAATGACTGGATGTTGAGACAGGCCAATCTTCTCATCTTTACATGCAGCCACTTCAGTAGCTCATGGTAGACCCCTGTGTTCTGAAAATTCTTTTGAAATTGAAAACTAAAGTGCATTCAGAAAGCTGCAGTAGTAGGCTTTGCATTCAGGCTAGCCAGGCCCAGAAAAAAATGCCCAAATGATCCTGTCATATGGATGTGTTCTGGTGAAAGGATGGAAATTGTATTTGCAGAAGCACATCTGTTCTCATGGCATGCGCAACTCAAAGCTAAATTGCCAAGACCTTCCTCTCTGGATCCTGGGGAAGTATTGGTAGAAATGTGAACCTCTAAAGAAAGCAGGATTTCTGTCATTTCAATGAATTGTTAGAAATTCACTTTGCTGATCAGATAGTTTTGCAGGTGGCAGTTAGAGATCACGTAGTACTTTTCTACAGGAGCAGATCCTCGATGTTTTACACAGCTTTCTCTGTCCCAGTGAACAGTGGGGACCAGGGGGAATCTTGACAACATGTCTAAATACCTGACAGGAGGGTATGAAGAAGAGGGTGACGCACTCTTCTCAGTGGTGCCCGGTGGCAGGACAAGAGGCAGTGGGCACATACTGAAACACATGAAATTCCATCTGAACACGAGAACACTTTTTGCTGTTAAACACTGGAACAGGTTGCTCAGAAAGGTTGTGGAGTTTGTCTATGAAGATACTCAAAACCCAACTGGACATGGTCCTGGGCAACCTGCTGTAGCAGGCCCATTTGAACAGAAGGCACGGATCAGTTGATCTCAGGAGGTACCTTCCTGCCTTTAATGATTCTAACAGTGGCAGACACTGAGGGTAGACTGTTTTCAAGTGCATAATTTCGAAAAAAAAGCCAAAAGAAATAGCAGGGTATATTTCATTTCACCAGCACTGACACATACTGGCCGCTGTAAAATTTAGGGCAATTTCACCACAACTGAAATCCATGTTATTGTGAATTCTGTACCTTGGTGGCAGTGTTAGTCTGGAATCATGGTAGCATGGCTTAAGGGGTTTTCTGTTTGGCTGGGTTTTAGTAAGCAAGATCTTAAATTATTTCTCATGTTAACAAAACTAAGATACATTACTTTTTATCCTTTAAGTGGGTGAATGACTATTACTATGCCACCAAAACAATGCTACTAAAAGCAGTTCAAAAGAGATAGGACAAAGTTCAAGAGGGGAATCACATCCTGAAACTAAAATGAAGGAATATTCTTCCTTGTGGAGGGAAATTCCATGCAAGTGCAGAATCATATTGAAAAAGCTACACTCCGAAGACACGTTGTCAAGGCAAGTAACATGATTGTTTGATGCTTACCAAGAGCGCAGCAGGAAAGGGGGATCTGCTTTCACACTGTGAATGGCTGTTAGTGAAGAAAAAATTGACTAGTGTTTAATACTTAAGAGACTAGTATGTAATACTGAAGTTTTCACGTCAGCACAAGTATGAAACATCCAGTGTAAGCTGACAGCATGTAATTCAGAGACAGACTTCAGGACAAAATGATAGTCTCACTGCTTAAGCGTGTGTTTTCTCCTTCATTTTTCCTGTGCCCTTAGTGTTTTTAGATATCCATGGATGCTAGATAGAAACATTACTATCCTTTCGAGTGTCATGCTAACATTTACTCTATGTATCATTTATCTAATAGACAAAAACGATTTTAGGGGACATTCCAGTGTATTATTTCAATGAAAAATCTCACATCTGAATAGCCAATCTGCCGGTTTAGAAAATGACTACTCTGATAAATGCACTGCAGTGTTTACAAAAATATGTTTTATTTCTCTCTCACCCACATTTAATCTCTATATTAGACTGTAATGTTGCAGAGTCTAAGAAGACTTTCCTGGCAAGAATTTGGAGCAATTAGGCTTTGGCATACATTTCTCATGCAGATAATCTAAAATTTTCCATAGTTAAACCTTTGCAGTACCTATGAGCATTACTGTTTTGCTTACAGACTTATTTTATATTTATTTTTTTCCTCCTCCTCCCTCTCTTGTGCTCTTCTCTTGGAGGTACACCATATTCCAGAGAAACAATGTTATTATTGCCCTAGAGATTCATCTATGCATTGTAAATCAGTTTTAATGACATTTAAAATGTTCACAGTATTTTTTGATAAGTCAAATTTTCTGATAATTCTTTTGATGGCATGTGGTCAATGTATGCTTGTTGTTACCAATAAGAGACTAATTCCTCCCTGTTGTATTAACATACATTTCTGGTATATGTATTGCATACGTATCAAGTATAGATTAGTTATTTTTGTGTCTGTGCAGCTTTGATATCAAGGAGATGCTGGTAAATAGGTTGGGGAATATGTCTGACACTGTTTTGCTGCATGAGGTGACCTTTTACTTCTAGTTTACTTTTTAATTGATTGGAGATTTGTAAAAAAAATGTTCCATGCTAATGTGGCTCTATTCAGCACGCTTGCTCTGCTGTTACAAAGCCAGCCAATGAGCAAAGAGAGCACAGGCTAATAAATAATTATTAATCCCCAAATTATGTTGGATCATACATGTCTAAGATACCAAAACAAGTAAAGCAGGATCTCTTTATGTCATTCCTCTTTAAAAGGGTTGTTGCTATATTTGCAAAAACAAAGCTGGCAAACAAATGCAAGTTAATTTCAATTTTTCTGGTATTACAGTCAATGAGGAATTAAAAATAAATGCGCTAGTAATACGATTCATGCTGTAATAATAATAAAATGAAGAAAGGACCTAAGGCTAACGAATGACAAATGGAACTTTAGCATTGATGTCAAAGATGATCCTCTTGCCATCTTTGCTTTTTTAAATCTAAGTTTATTTAGAAAATTGGACAACATATGGCCCGGATTTTGGCTCCATTACAGACTTGTCCATTTACAACACCAGCGGCCAATATAACGGCAATTTAGAAATATTGTTGGGACAGAGTCACCATAGACTGAGTCTTGGATATCTTCTTCTTCAGGGACTAGTAGAAGCTGAGGTGGAGAAGGCAGAGCAGTCTCAGGAGCATGGGCCATGAACAACCCATGGGCAGCTGTGCAAAATGATCATGCAGAGGTTGGTCCCTGGCGTTGTGGGGAGCATCCTAGAAGGGCAGGCCATGTGTCTGTCTCAACTCACACGGTGTAACAACATGCACATCGGCCTTTCCTCAGGAACAGCTGAACTTCTGTTGTACCTCCTCAGTATAATACTTATTTGTCAGGTATTACAGCTCTCTCCTAGAATGCAATGGAAAAATTCTCACTGGCTTTGGTAGGCTTTGGGACAGTCTATGATTAGCTGATGATCATCTTCAGAAGATCACCATGAACATATGAATCTAATTTTCTGGTTTAGAACTGTGATCTTCCAGCTGTGCTGCAATTATAAAGCCCTATCAATTAAAAAACCCAAAACATTTCTTTATACAAAAAACAGCAGCTGATGCAAACTATCAAGTAGGGGTTTTTTAATCACTACATAAATAGAAGTTCTGTAGAAGTTCTCTTCTTCACTTAATGCATGCCAAACTTCATCAAAGTCATTGGGAGTTTGGGACAGAAGGAATGTTGTCTTGTGACATGCTCTGTCTGATGTGCTTCAGATGCAAACCCCCCCACTGGACGCTGTTGCAATAACATGCCTGTAAGGAAAAGCAAAACAGCACTTGCTCGCCTTTTGGGATTACTTTTGTAAATTGGCCCTGAAAGATGTTTCAGACATTATAGCTGGAAGACTCAACTGCATGACTGAAGTCTACATACTTTGGGCCCTTAAGGGCATCATATAAGACTAGTCAGAGTTATACTGTTAGCACATGCTCCAACCACATGCACACATGCTGCATGGTTTTAACATTACGGCTATGACAAATTTTGAACTTTGCTGTACTTGTATGTTCAGGGCAATGGCACAGAACAGTCTGAGCTATTCAAAATTCTGCTGCACACTTCCTTCTTCTCAGTGCTGTCACACAGAAAAAAAAAAATCTTTTGACTAATTGGAACCTATGAGGTTTTTTCATTTTCTGAGGGGGGTTTTTTTAAGCATCTAAGCATTAGGCCTGATCTTGCTGCTTACACTGCCTTGGAGTTAAATCCTGTTCATCCTGTATTTGTGTGTTTCCACACATTCCACCAATTTCAGCAGCATGACATTTACCTAAATATGCAGTAAGGAAGATCAGAATCAAAATATGTAGAACCGAAAATAATAGAATAGAATAGAATGGAATGGAATGCAATGCAATGCGATGTAATGCAATGCAATATTTCAGTTGGAAGGGACCTACAATGATCATCTAGTCCAACTGCCTGACCAATTCAGCACTGACCAGGAGTTAAAGCACCTTATTAAGGGCATTGTCCAAATGCCTCTTAAACACTGACAGGCTTGGGGCATCGACCACCTCTCTCGGAAGCCTGCTGCAGGGTTTGACCACCCTCGCGGTAAAG
>Ga0181612_104838_pt1 | contig 19294 bp, 9 predicted proteins | sample HoacroProtozoa21_FD_119630 | JGI IMG/M metagenome (GOLD analysis project Ga0181612, IMG submission 119630) | Hoatzin crop microbial communities from Cojedes, Venezuel. Combined Assembly of Gp0051906, Gp0051904, Gp0051908 | reverse complement strand
GGTGATGAGACACTGGAACAGGCTGCACAGAGAGGTGGTTGATACCCCATCCCTGGAAACATTCAAGGTCAGGCTGGACGGGGCTCAGAGCAACCTGATCCAGTGGAAGATGTCCCTGCTCATTGCAGAGAAGTTGGACTAGATAGCCATTAAATCTCCCTTCTAACCCAAACTATGTTATGATTCTGTTAAGACTACTGTTTATCAACATGAGTAAGCTGGGACTTAAACTTTGTTGATACTTTCCGTGAATGTTACTATTTACATGGGAATCCCCTACTGAACAGACTGGATTAGGGGGAATTTGTATTAAAATATTTGCTGAATTCACTGGTAGAAATACTGTTTTGGAAACTGTAGACTAGGTCTCAGTGTCTCAGTTTACCAGTTTACAACCACATTATTCACCTTATAGCAACATAAGTACTTTCAAGGAGTGCACATGTGAAGGAAAATTACTTCTAAAACACAGGGAATAAACCACATTTACTCTGTATAAACCTGTAAGTTTTTCCTCTAGTTCAAATTGTGAATGCCTGTGAGGTCTTACTGCTAAAAAAAAAACCCAACAACAACAGGAGTCTCATCATGATTCCTGGTCCCTAATTCCCATATGATTTACAAATTTATTGCCTCTCGCTTTCTGCAGCATCTGAATTTTGCTACATTGTGCAAGAATACTCTCATCTAGGAGTCTGTCAATTGCACAGCTTGTCTTCTTCCTCTCTCGGTAAAGTGCAAATTAACACAGACCAGCACTACATGTTATAAAGGGGTGGATTTGAGAAAAAGATCGAGAAGTGTTTTGCTGGACTGTCAGTTGTTTACCTTTGCTAGCACAACTTGCATTTACAATTATATCACAGACCCAAATGGGACACATTTTCCTCAACTACTGATCATAACAGTATTCAAACCATACAAAAACCCTTCTAACATTAATTTTCATTCTGGTTTTATATGAGTCTATTTAGCTTTTGGAAGAACTAAATTAGAAAAGGTAATTAATTTTGGAGCAATCACACCAGGCTTGTTTAAATGGGGGCAGTTAAATGAAAATTATCAAAATTATGAAATAATCTTTTTCTATTTATTGGAACATGAATTTTATGAGTGTTTCCCCAAGAAAAAAAGTACCAGGTAGCACAGAAGAAGAATAAAAGAATATATTGAGGATTCATTTACTTTTCTACTTCTTTCAGTATTCATATTCTTCAAATTTAATATTCTGGTCCAGCTTAAAGCTTCCTTCTGCCTGCTGTGCATCGCTATTATATGTAACAGATTCCTGTGGACCACTCCAGAAATACAATTGACTGCAACTGTATTGTCTGCCAGGGAGTTGCTAAATCTGGTAGCTCATAGAGGTGATGCTGCTGGAGCCCCATGTTCCCAGGTCTGGCCAGTAGCAAGGCTGGGTGTGTATTTCCAATATGCGCACGTACATGCATGAACCACATGGAATCCACACAGATCAACACAGAGTCAAAACACAGCATAAGCACAAACAGTACTGACAACCTCGTCCTGTTCCCCTCTCTGTCTGATCAAGGGGAACGTTGGTTAGTGGGAAATACACACTTACGTAGACTATGGATCCTTCCAGTAACTGGCTTAGGCATTCAGTCTATCTGAAACAGATCCCTGGATCCTTGGACTGCCAGCTGATGGCTCTTGGGTATAAGAGTTCTGAAAGCTGCATCCCCTTGCACATGCACACACACGCTATGGTTTCCTCCAGTATCTGACCTTAAACACTCAGTCTAGCTAGTATCTGGCCCTGGATCCCCATCTGTCCTCACATTCACATGCAGGTGAGCTCAGATGATCCTCAAAATCCACGGGTTCTTTGGCAGCAGGCTTGGACTCCCTCATCCCTTCTGCACCCCACTTGCCAGCCTCACATGTCTCGAGTATTTGGCTCAGACTTCTATCCATCCCAATACCTGGTTCCCAAGCCGTTTATCTCCCTCACCAGCTAGTCTGGCTTGATGTTCAGTTTTGATCATCCAGACCCACGCAATCTGCACACACTCCAGTCTGTCCAGCTGCTGGCATCATAGACACATGGGTTATGCAACCCAGTGTGACTCTGGTTGCTCCACTCAAGGCTGCACAGATGAATTTGCAAACAGAACAGGGAGCCTCTTACACAGGAAAATGATTACAAACGGAGTTTAATGAGGAGACAAGTCAGACAGTTTAATCAGTCATAGGACATCGCCAGACAAGTACTCTTTGCATGGGACTGGCCCGTTTTATCCCCTTATCTCTATCTCTTCCCATGCTTGTTCCTCCCCTAGCCACCTCAGCCCCTCCCTTTGGTCCTTCCCCTAATCATCTCATAACCAGTGATGTACAATCCCAGGAAGCTTTTCCCCTGCGCACCTTCCTGAGACCTGTATCTCAAAGCAGTAAACTCCTCTTCAGTCTGCAAGGCAACCCAGGGCCCTCTCCTACTAACTCATGATGATGGATCTCACCCCCAGGTCGTGGGTCCAGGGCTCTCCTGGGACAACCCTGGGAGTAGCGGAGACTCATTTCTCTCATTAGGTTATATGGGTTCCTCTGCCTGCCAGTGTCCTTCTGCATTTGTGGAAATGATCCTTTTTTTCTCATAATCAAACACCACCAACTTTGCAGAAAACCCTTCAGCTGTCAGTAGGTGATGCTGCCACAGTGAAAAGGCTTCTTAGCCACTGTTCAGGTGTAGCACTACAGACACACTCTGCCCCACAGCAAAGGATGGCTGTACCTTAGAAGTAGCAGAAGTATGACCTAAATCTGTCTGTCTGGGAGCAAGGAGAGACTTGAGCTTTTATCTCTCCCATTCTTAATCATTTCTGCTAGCTATTAAGCTGAAAGCACATATGCCAGCCTGAATGTATTATAAAATAAAATGGCCATAAATTAATTTACAGGCAGTCCAGTTTTGAAAGATATGTTTTAGATATGCTTTAAACATAACAAGAAGATTAGGCAATTGCTGCAGTCAAGGTACAGGGACAAGGAACTAGAGAAACCCCTTATACTCAGGTGGGAGGGGTGCAAGCACTGGCAGGGTCTCCTGCAAGCAGAGTTCTAGATACATGGGAAATTTTAGAATTAGTCAAGGTATCTGGTATGTTTAGAACTGTCCAGTCTGATAAGAAGTGTGTTTTTTTGGATTACTGCCTTGGTATCTTCTGCTTCTCTTTTACTATCATAGGTGACCAATTTTTGCATAAACATTAGAAAGGTAGCATTTTTTAATGATCTTCATGAAGTGCTGTGACCTGAGAAGACTACAAAACAACTCTTGACATTTTCCCCACTGTCCATGCAAGCAGGGCAAGGGGAAAATAAAAGTACATTGTCTACTGGTGAAAGGCATTACAGCAATAACAAAAATTACAGCTGAGAATTGTAAAGTGGAATTAGCAGAACAAAATTGCAGCAGTTGTTCTAACAGCAATGATTTATACACAGCAAGGTGACTTGGAAACTTCTGTCCTTCCAGGAGCGAAAATAAATCATCCAGTGTAACAGCAGCATTGAAGAAATGCTAGGGATTCATGCCTTTAGTGGGAGCTGGAAATCATGCCTAGTTGTAGTTTAATAATACATATTTTTCTCAACTCCACTGTTATGATTTTTTAGTTGCTCTTATGGATATTTCTGTTTCATTAGCTAAGGTGAAACAATATCGAGGTCTCAAAGAGGAAAAGTGATTCATTATGTGTGTGTGCATATGTCTGAAACTGAACATTGAAAAATAACCAAATTTCAGGGTAATGTTTACCAATTAGACAAATTAATCTGGTTTATTCTTGTGACTTAAGAAGCTGAGGTACAGTGGAGGTCAGAGGTACTCTTGGTGCAATGCCACATCATATGTGCATATCTGAAGTCTGGATGATGTTAACTACCCCCCTAGAAGGGGCTGAAACTTCACAGCTGCCTTGTAGTAGTGTATACTGAAAAAGTCAAACTTCAAAGTACATACTCATCCTGTTGGGACCAGTTAAAGAGACACAGTCTGCTGGCATTCCTTATTGACTGCTGTGACTTGGATGGAGCTTGTCTGACAAAAGACTGGAAGGCCATCAAGTCTGAAGAACAAAGTCCAACCAATTTATTGTCTTCCTGTATTTGGTCCCTAGTGCTTATTATCTTCAAACATTTTCACTCAATCAGGTATCTCTATTGTCTTAGAGTGGATGCCACAAACAGGAGAGTGAGGCTGAAAGGTTAATGCCAAGGAAGCTGAAACATGTGGTTTGAATTACTCAGGTTGGTGACATTTTAAATAAATTATTGCAGATTGTAGAAAGTACAGAAATCTGAGTAAAATCAATTGTAACATAAGGCATATGCAGAAGTGTTGCTGAGTCCTTCATTGCCATGGGCACGGAGTAAATAGCTTGCAGTCTTTTTTTATCTCGAAGAAATACAGAATTAATTCATGATGATCTATTTTTCCAAGTAAAATAATTCACATGAAAGTAGGTTACATTGACTACTGCATGTTAAAATGATTAATTAAAAGTTTTATGGGTTTTCCATTTGATTTTGGTGTCATAGTATCATAAATCAGGCACAACTCCATTAACACTCATAGATTGGCAATGGTTTAAATCAGCATGATGAGGGCGGACAGAAATGTAAAGGCTCAGAGCAAAAGTAGTCACATCCTTAACTGACACAAATCTGGAGTCCTACATACCAGAGTGACTCTGTATTGATTTGCACCAGTATGGAACTGCAATCCCAGTTTGGAAGTATGACCAAACATGGAATAAAATAGTACCCCAGGAAAAGGGCTACATTCTGTCCGCAGGAAGATGCAACAAACATCTGTGCAGGTTTTTTGCTGACAGTACAAATAAAACAAATTTGGGTCAGCTGAATGCAAAGTTAAATGCCTGTCTAGGCTGGGCTCATCAGACCAGGAATCTTCGTGTGAACTAGTCACCTTAACCTGTGCTCTGCAGAATATTGCATTACACGCTCTAGACAATCTATAGTATCTCTATAGAATAAAACTGAAGTTGTGGGATCAAGTGCCAAAAGTTGAATTCTAATTTTTTAAAACTTTAATGGGACTACTAAACCCAACATTTATTAAAGTAATAGTGCATCTGTAATAATTCTTGCTTCCCAATAAATTCCCAGGAAGCTATTTTGAGGTAGCATTGCACTGGAGATACTGCTCACATACACTCGTCCCTGTCTTCACAGACCAATACTAATAAATCTTACTCCCCTTCTTCCAGCACACAGTCCTGGCTGGTTCCTGATAAGCTCCCAGTCACTTCTTCTATCCACTGTTCTCCAAGCCTTTCACCGGTTTTGAGGAGCAAGTGTTACAATCAAGGCAGTTTTGCAGATCAGGTATAAAAAAGATAAGGCAGATTTTCCTGTGGCCTTCTTGTGTGGGAGGCTGACTCAACAACAGATCTAAAATGTAGATATTATTTGGAGCAGATAGCCATCTGGAAACCTGAAGGCAGAGCAAACCTAAAAGCTACAAGTGGGGAGCCTACAAAGAGTTCTGTTCTGTTATCTGGTGCAATGAGTGAGAAACAAGTAGGGGAAAAAACAGCCAGCCCTAACATTTGTTTACCTATATGTGCAGTGTTATAGTTTTGAAAGGTATTTCTGTTAAAATGAGCTAATCATTACACAATTACAATAACATTTAGAAGTTCAGAGCAGTTATTCACCATCCACATGTGCGTGAGGTGACAAGTTACTCATGCCTTGTAAGGCATAGAGTTGTAAAGGTTATAGGCAAAGTTTAAGATATGGAACGGTTTTATGTGAGCAGCTGTTTCAAGATAAGTAGAAGGACAAGAAAAAGTGAGTTAAGAGTTTTCTGTGACCCGAGATATGGTTTAATTCTTTGTCTATTACCTGAAATATTAATTTTTAGCAAAATTTCCGAATGAGAGGCCCAAGAGAGGTAGAGCAGGGAAAGGAAATGGCATGACGAGAGGTAAGTGGGAGCAAGGCAAGATGCAAGGCATGGCCAACAGGAACAGCTAGAGGAGAGTGAAAAGCTTATGGAAACAAGTAACACTAACAGATCTGTACAACCCAAGTTTTTACCATTCAGAAAGTTATAAAACCCTAAGCTGTGAGTTCAGGCTGGGACATATCATACAGTAATTATATGAGGTCAGGGTGTGAGGACTAGAACCTGCATTTTAAATTGGGATGCACTCCCTACTGCTGTTTTCCTAACAGAAAGGTCACATACGGGACCACTGGACAAGGACAATGCCCTTAGCTACATCAGAGCCTGCCGATACAACTGCAGAAGGAAGCTGAAAACCCAACCTTGTTGCGTTTTGCTAGGTCAGTTGGAGTTCTGCAGTGGGAAGCCTGGCAGCAGCCCAACAGTTAATATAATCCCTCCAGGTCCTTGCTGGAGTGACAAGTCTATAACACAGACTCTAGCCAGCGGTGAAAGGGATAATAGTGTGTAGGCTGATAAAGTAAGAGCTCTGCAAGGACTAAATTGGCTACACAGCTTCATTCCCACATCCCTTAAGTGAGGGTGTTTCATTGTTTAGAAAATGATGCTGTCTTTACCCTGACTGCAATGACTCCAGAAATCTGGCTTTAATATGAAGCAATTTCCAAGTCTGCTTCTGTCATGGGGCAGCTGGGAGAAATCAGGAGGTAGCTTATCCCTAATGGACTTTTTTCTCTCCAGGTTGATTGTACAGCAGAATAAAAATGGTTCATTTGACACATTATGAGCACATGGCCAAAGGAGCCAAGAGTCCTGACATTCACTCTATTGTGTTTTTAAGCCACTTTCCCTCAAATGGGCAGGCGAGCTGAACAGCTATAGAGCAAACTTTCAGTTCCTAAGAAAAATGACCACTGGTTGGGATTGCCAGGTATGGGGTGTATTATTGCCGCTGACTCTGAGGACTTCTGGAAGACAGATTTAATTATAGCTTACAGATATTTAACCATGTTGGCTTAGGCAGAGCTGTGGACCCCTTGGGCTATCTCATGACATCTTATTTCCTTTTTGCTCTGGGCAGCACAGTGACAGCAGTTATAGTCAGCTGCCTGTAAGGACAAGCATCAGGAGGCAAATGCATAGCTAGCCTTTTTCACAGCAGTATGCATGTATATGCAGGGTGTGAAATGTAACAGTCCGTGTGCTTATTCATTATGACACATCCTATAAGATTCATAAACAAGCTGACAATATAAATCCTGGCTCTCTACACAGAATTAGAGCACAGATATACTTTATAAGTAGTTATCTTAAATTTTTGACCGAATTTCCTGAAACCTCTGTTCTATTCCTGATATCAGCAATGAGGCAGAAAGCATATCAGATGGAGCCATGCATATTTTCATTAAGATTACTTACACTGTAACTTCTGGGAAAATTTTCTACTTGAAGCCACTGAGAAGCATGTCATTCTTAAGCTTCTGATTTCTAGTACTCACTCAAGAGCAGAAACTGGAAACCGATGGATTGCCACATTTTACTCTGATCAGGAAAATTAGGCTGTAAAATTGATAAGGAAAAACAAATGTCTTTTGTTCTCTGACCCCTTGTCTTTCTGTTCTAAAACACTGAATTATTAGTAATCAGGCTTGTCTGGATCATCCATAAAGTCTGCTTGCTACTGATTAAATTATAGGGATTAATTTGAGGTTATCAGTTAATTGGGCAGTCATTCCTGAGATCTAGGAATTATTTTCAAACATTAAGGAATAAACAGATTTTTGTATCACCGTCTATCACATTTGTACAAATTATTTTGGCCTTCCAAGGAAACAGACACACCTCTTTCTCCTGTAAGAATTTTTTCTAAGGCAGGTTAGGTAGATGAAGTACATCAAGAAGAAACCGCATAGAGATGTTCTTATTTCTTCAAGTATGTAAAATATCACTATGAAAAAACACAGGAAAACCTCTGTTTAGCAAACATTCCAGATATAAATGAAGCCTGGTTGCCTCTTTGATGCTCTGAAAACACTGGCTTAAACACTAACTGATGTAGGAAAGAATCAATTAACGCTAAACCAGATTCAGTCATCACGTCAATTTGCACAAAGGAACAAGTACGAAATGGAGATATGCTGATTTGTACTTAGCAAAGGTCTGGGTCTGAGTTTCCTACAGAGCAAATGTTAACTAAATAAATGTCAACGGTTGTAATGGGGGGTTTCTATCGGTCATTTAGACTTCATTGGAATATTCCATAGCTAAACTAGAATAAGACATTGCAAAGCAGTTCGAAAGCAAGCTACAAGCTTGGTAATAGAAAATGATAGGCTGGGATAAGCATATTTACCCTTCACAAACCATTGTTATTTCTGTGCTGTATAACCATAAACATCAAGCTCTCTAATAGCCCATACTCTGAGTCACTTAGGAAACTGAAGTAAAACAAAAAATCTTGAATGGATCAACCACAGGATTTTTTTTTGCCTATTCAACCCAAATACATACCAGTCCTAAAGCATAGATATAAACTCAGAATAGCTATATTAGGAACTTTTTAAAAGCAACTACTGAGCAATACAACCAAAATCCCTCTCATCCCCTTCACAGACATCTTTTTTGGTAAAGGCAGATTTATATTGAACAATTCCTATGCCACAAAATGTTTTTGTAAAGACAGTTAGAGATTCAGGCTGGATCATTCTCCTCGAAAGTTCACCCTTAAGAATAGCCTACAGCCTAATAATTATATCATTTAACTGTAAGGCAAAACTAAAGTCAAATAAGGTAAAATGGTGCTCCCTGAATTCAGAGATGATTGAACCAGCATGGCCATAGACCCTAAAACTGTAGGATCTTCCTACCCCACATGTATATTCTGCTTTTTAATAGACATGAAGAATTAAATGGTAAAATCATTTGACTAAATGTAAAAGCCTATGTAGAAATAAAGGTAACTTTTGACCCTGGGGTCTCTTCATGGTAGATCTAATCAACACCATTATTGAAGTCTATGGCACAATTCACTTCACTCTGTCACACACTTCTAAAAAGGCAGGACAAATCACTCTGCAAGAGCTCATTTCTTTCTGCTGACTGTGCGTTTCCCAGGAGGAACAGCTGAGCTATCAACTGCAGACATCTAAAGCTAAATGAGATTACTCTTACCCAAAACATTTAAATCTCAGTTTATCAAAGAGCTTTCCTGACAAGATCTATACATTATGAGCATTTATGTAGCACATTACAATCTCCTACTACTATGTCCTAAAATGCCAGGAACACAAAGAAAAGAAAGATTGGTGGGAGAAGTGAACAGTTCATGAACATTTACTGGGATTTACTAAGGGCAACATGTTTCAAGGAGAAGTAAGAATCTTAATTCTGACTCCTCTCATGGTAAACTTGGAGTAAAACGGAGCTTTCCTCACTCCTGCCCAGAAGTAGCTTGCGCTGACAATGATCCGGGGAAGCTAACAGGAGTTTACCAAGAGCTAGTTCCTGACACAGATCTGTAACCTCATAGTCCATTTGAGGACACCTGCATATTCTGTGGTGGAAGTAATTATACAATTGTTCTTGAAATGGCCCATTCAAGTCATATGCAGTTCACTATCTCAATCTGAATCTTAGATTTGTACTCTACGAAGCAGATTTTCATTAAATTGGTGTCATGAAATGATTCCTCTGCAGGGGCCAGCTTTCTATGAATGTAGATGGGTGCCAATTGTTGGACAACCCATATCTGCTTACATACCCTGTAATAAAAGTGACTGTGGAAAAAATACTTTGTTACTAGTTTAGCTTTCAAGTTCTATATGTTAATCAGGCTGTCACCTGTGTCGTGTCTTGATTAAGATTTGTTATTCTAAGTTGCACTTGCACTTTCTTTCTAAGTAATGTAATGTCCCCAGGCTAGACTTTGGGCAGGCCTTGACCAGCAGGAACAGAGATATGGGACCTTCTCTGCTTACACTTCTGAGTTGGTCAGACATGAACTAGCTCTGTTCTGGAAACTGGAAAGCTAAAACATCATAGCCCAATAGCTAGTTTTATATACTCTCTTGATCATGAAGTCTCATTACCCTGGATGTAGCAGCAAACCACCAAAGTCCAGAAGGCAAAGCAGATATTTGCCTATGACTGGACAGTGTCAGCAAAATATTCAGGATGCCATGATCAGCTCTGCTTACGAGAAGGCAAAATGAAGTGACTGCCATTGCTGAGATGTGTCTCCAGGCAGATGGAGTGGCAATCCACTCCCAACAGCCAGCCATCACTCTAAAATTTTGAGACCATGTTTGAAGTGACACCATCTCAGCCAAGCTAAGTAAGATGTCATATTCTGTCCTTGTTGACTGGTTATCAAGAATAGTTGTAAGCCATCTGTATGGACAACATGCTTCCTGCTTAGATCTTGCTCTGTTCAACTTTTATAGAAAAATCTACTACAAGACAAAAGGCTTATCTTCTTCCTTTTTTTTTGCATAATAGCTTGTGTTTCAGGACTGCAACAGACACTTATACAAGAGCAACAGGAGAGTCTACATGCATCACTACTTACAAATTTCAGTGAACAATCCAGCCTGAATATCTTACCTTCATGGGTGCCCCCAGAGATCAGAAGTGTATATGTACATAGGATTAAAGACACATGTTCTTTTGTCTTAATTAAACCTTCCCAGTCATTTAGCCTGAACTACAGTGGGATATGCAATTCTTAAATCTTTATGAAACTCTTGGGTGCATTTGTTATGATCCTTGTTAAGTTAGCATGGAGGAACTGAAATAGTGTTTGTGTTAAAAGGCTTTCCTGAATGAAGAAGTTGGTAGAAAAATAGTAGAAATACAGCGACTCAGGCTAACAATGTTGGTAATATGTCCAGTGTCACAGGACAAAACACTGCAAGATGAGAAAAATTGGGGTGAAACTCCTTAAGAATCCTGGACTGCTACTTTAAGGATAAAAGGTCCTCTCTCCACAGAAACAAGGCCCACAGATTTTGCTTTATGAAGCATCTGGCTTTTTGTCTGATTGACTGAATTTGAGATGAATGTGAGATTCAGAGTTTTCTCAGATTTGTCATGCTGTACTATTCCAAGTATTATTTGTAAGCAGGAGCACTGCATTTTCTTTTTCTTGGACCAAGGAGCAAAGTGTTCTACATGCAAAATGACTATGATTTTTGTTTACCTGGAGAACCAGTGTGATGTTACCAAACCAAAAATTAAAGCTGAGATGTTCTTTTACACCTTTAGTGTTTTGAGGTGGGTTAAATACCATTGCATAGTCACAAAATGAAAAAGCAAACAGAAGAGATCAGATAGAGACAAAGAACAGTACGATGGGAAGAGTCATGAGAAGTTGCAGAGCTCTCATACCTTGTGGTTAGAAAAAAGATGCCACGGAATTGATTGATACAACATTGGGTTTCAGATTCAGTGTTTTGGCATTTAGCGGGAATTTTAAAGGGAGCAACCTAAGGGAATTTTAAACAGGTGGTGAACATCTGAAAAGGGCACAGGAATAACGCAAATACCTATAAGCTACTACATGTGGAGATGTCCAATATCTGCCATGTACAGTTGAATCCAAAAACTATATATTCTGAAAGAATTTTTCTATTCCTTTCACAGGATTTGTTGATGAATTGCCTTCCCTCTGGTGGTCTGGGACACTGTTGTTTATGTTTATAACAATGATATTAGAGATCCAGAAGGAATAAAATATTTAAACCCATCTCTAAATTGAATACACAGTCTCAGAGACTCCTTTTAACAAAGGTAGCTGTCCTTATTTTTTACAAATGTAAAACAAGACATCTTTCGAATGAAGCAGCTGACTTATCTTTAAAGAAACAGCTTCCTGAAAGTCCGTGGCTCCAATTCCAAACAGAAGTCAGCATCATAGGGACAGTCATCCCACTTACTTCCCAAATAGTGTTGAGTAAGAAAATTTTTGGGTGCAATTTGTCATCCAACCAACTACGTGTACTTAGTAGGGAGTTAGACACACCGCTACATCATATCTAGCAGGTCCCTTCCAACTCTCATGTCTGAGCTATAAAGCTTTGCATGTGTGGTTTCTCTCTCTGAAATAGATCAAGCAAGGCATGACGTAAAAGTGCCCATTTTCCTCCATTGACTATGATGTCAACATGACTAACCTCAGTGCGGATACCTGCCACTGTCTAAAGGCAGCAAAAAGGAATCCTGCCCCTTAAATATCTGAAGCCCTTAAATATCCTGTCTTTCCCAGAGATGTCCTGAGACTGTGTTGAGGTACTGTGTTTTAGACTATGGGACTCCATCTGTACTGAACCTAAAATGGAGCCAGAAGTGTTCTCTTCCAACGTGCTGGCACAGCAGGGCTCACAGCCATTCAGCTAAATCTTTTCCCTCTCCTCAGGGCACATGGCCTCATCCAAACTGTTTCTTGAAAATCACCAATGCGTTGTGCTAATTAACATGAACAACTCTAGGATTTGCTTCAAATACATGGCCGAAACCATGCCAGAAACTGTAACAACAATTTTACTGCTTGGGCAATTCAACCTGCCAGTGCTAAGGCTCTACCCTGGCCAGTTGGCTGTGCAGAAACCATGACATATGATTTAAAAACTATTGGATGTTTCCGATCCTACCCTCAACAAAAACCAAAGGAATCTTAACTAAATCATAAGACATCAGATCAAACTCTGTGCGTTTACCTCACAATACTATCAGTTACAGAAAGCCAGACTGGAAATCACAAAAGCTGAGAGGGGAAGAAGAAAAACAAGGCAAAAAACCCACAAGAGCTTCTAAATAATTTCAGGGTAGAAAAAGGACTTGCAGTTTTCTGAATCTTTATTTAGTGCAGCTACCCAAACAGTCATAGACGTAAAGAGGCATGCTTATTCTGTTACCAGAATTTTTGATAAAAAACTACAATGGTTCCCGCCTGCAACTAAACACTGATCTTTCTCCAGAAAGGACAACTTTTTAAGGAAAGTGCTGCCTGAATGTAACCATTTCATCCATCATTGTAAATGACAACTCCTAGTGACAAGTCAAAAAAAAAAAAAACGAGACAGGATGGATCCAGGCTCAGCAAGTTCTATAACAACATAATTGACATAACCCTGAAGAAAACGTATTTGTTAGACACTGTCAGCTCCAGCAGCTGCATAGTCTCAATTTTCTCAAAATTATAAGGTTGAATTTAAGTACTTTTTGTAACAGTTAAAAAGTAACATGTAAAAAACAGTATCTTGTGAGGAATAAAATATCCAATCAAACCTCCACTATTAACCCCACAATGGTGATAATTTGCAGGAGGTGTCTAAATTTGATTTGAACACCACAGTGCAAAACCTACAAACTTGCAGTGAGAAGTGTTTCTTACAGCAGAAGTTTGAAGACTGAAGACATTAGTCGAGGCAAGACTGTAAATAATAAAAGTGCATTGACCACGGTCAGGTCAACAGCAAACAGGTTTAAATAGTTAACAACTACTGTTTCAGTGAGTCAGCCAGACATAGCAGGTAAACCCTGATCTTGTTTTATCAATGGACTGAGCCACCATGGTTGCACATGTGTGTAACATGGCACTGAGAGAAGGGTTTGCTATCCAGATCTCAAAATAGAAACACTAATGAAGGCTTTCTTCTGAACCATGTTTTTCACTCTCCTCAGTGCTGCTTTCCACAAAACTATACAGCTTAAGAGAATAAGTCATATTTTATTTAAATATTTTGTTTATTCAGGAGATTGCATCTCATCTCTGTTTCTGGTGGTTTGATAATTTAGCATAATTTTTAGGGAGCAAAAATTAAAGTTTCAGCAGAAGTTGTGATATAAAACTGTCTACACCACTACAAGTACGGACTGTTTCAATTACTGCAGAGGTCTGCGTACAATATTTGTCTCACTGTTTTAGTTATGGCAGGGTTTAGGATGTCACCTAAAAGATAAAGGCTAAACTGGTTGTCTGGATTTCACCTACCTTTTTTTGAGCCTTCTTATCTGGGATCAATCACAGTCTGGAGTTCTCAGTTAAAACTGGAGGGACCATCAATAATCAACTTCGAATAGAAGCCCAGATTCTAAGTGAGACATAAGTTCTTGGAGCAAAATCTACCTTTTCCCTTGTTCCTGACACAACATTGAGTTCAATAGAAGTTCAACTTAATTACTGGGTTTTTTTAAAGAATACTCTTGTATTGCTGTCCCCACATCCCCACCAATTGCATAGGAGGGTAACGGTCTTCAAAAGCCTCTAGTACCAACTTGCTAACAACACTCTCACAGAAGAGAACGGTTCTCCTCTTCTGTGTGGAGGGTGTGAGAAAACCTACAAGCTGAAAAGCAGGACCACCTGGGAATAGCCCATGTCCCTAAACTGCATCACTTTTTTGAATGAGAACCCTGCTCTAGAGGCAAAAGCACAGGAGTGAAAGTTGCTCCAGCCCACAAAACTTTTTGAAGAAGGAAGTGAGTAGCTGCAATCAGGAAAACACCTCCTGATGACATGAGCTGGGAAATAAGAGAGCTTGATGTGTTTCTCTGTGGTCTCTGCTTTTGAAGTGGGACAGTTGTACCATGTTGGTATAGTGTCTAAAATTCGTCAACCAGGGCAATTTAAGAAGTGCATGTGAGTAGAGGTTGTGCCAGTGGTTAATCTGAAAGTTCAGATTCAGTTACTTTTAATGGAATTGCCAACATTATTGTGTGGAAGCCATTTGGGACCAGGTTCTTAAGAGAATATTCAGTGCTTCCTCATGCAGTATTACAAGACCCAAGTAATCAAAATGCTTAAATCCAATTTCCCAAATACACTTAAATTTTCCTTTTTTTTAAAAAAAAACAGTCTGACTCAAATAAATTCCTCGTAAATATTTCTCTATTGCATATTTTGCAGCTCTACTTACCTTTAAGAATCTTCTTCTTAATTGGACTGTGTTCCCTAGATGAGTGAATAGCTGAGTCAGAGAAACACAGAAGTTTGAACATTGCTTAAAATAAATTAATATATTTGGGCTTTGTCTTATGGGTTTCAGCCAACAGTAAGAGAGAGACTATACTAAGTCCCTATCTCTTAAGAGGGCTGTCAAGATAAGAAAAGACTGAAAAGCTCAGATCTCTCAATAACAGGGTCATATGAGTGTCAGAATTAGATAAGAACTGACAATGTTAGTAAACTATATAAATATTGTAAGGATATTCCAACATGTCTGTAGAGATGCCTTTAAACTACACAAATATTTTCTTAGTGTTACTCTCAGTAAACAGAAAAATTAATCTAATGAGATCAAGTTGAGTTTAGATTACTTGGATAAAAGCAAGTATCAGTAGCAATATTAAAATGAAAGACAAAACAGAATAGAAAAAGGACATGTAAATTCTGCTTTGTAACATTAAAATGTTCATCACAAGAAAAAACAGCTAAGACTTGTTAAAAAAGCCAGGCCTGAAGGGCAGACAGCTTGCTTTTCCTCTCTTTTTGTGAAGCAAAGTAGATCTGAAACAGAAGTAACAAATTTTAAGCCTAATAGATGCTGAGAAGAGTGCAATTGTACAATCTGTGTGCAATTTAGCTATGCTAACTAGTTGCTTTAAAAGAAAAAGTGTTTGAAACCTGTGGGGGTGTAGCAATATAAGATACTCTGGAGACTGTTTGCTCCAGAGGAGGGAGCAGGGAATGGCGTCATGACAGCAGTCCTACGAGAACTGCTTTCAGATTTCTGAGCCATTTATTCTGTTAATTTCTTTCAATTCATCTTCACCAACAGCAGCCTTGCTTAGGACAGTCAGTATTTGCAATTACAGTGCCAAAGTATCCAACAACATAGAAATATTTCTGTCAAACTCCAAAATAAAATAATAATAATAGTGCTGTAGTAAAGCTTATAGTTGTACCAGCTGTATCTAAGAGCTTCAGTCTATCAGCTAGACTGACATCCCAAAATTCCTTACTGGAGTGTTAGTGGAAATTGGAAACACCTTCCCCCAAAACTCTTTTAGACCATATCAACTTCTACACACCTCAGCCAAAAGCACAACATACATATTAAGTTATACAGAAAATATAAATGTACAAGTACATCCTTTAGACCAACAATTATTACAAACCACATTCAGAAACCTATAATAATACACCACTACTTCTCAAGCATCACTAAAGCCACGGAGAGGACACTCATAAATCTTGCCTTATTGCAGTCTCAGAGATAGGGATAACCTCTGAATAAAGAACAAAGATCCAAACTCACCCCTTACAGCACAAGAAAAAAGCTTCTGTGTGAGATCAGCTGTTATTTATTTCACTTGATCTAATCAACCAATTTGCAAGTGATATCAATTCAATCAATACATATGTATCCTGAATTAACAAACACATAGGTTGCGCTTTCCTAGTAATTAGCAAGTAGGGTCTGGGAGGTATGGATACAGGATTACAACGAGGAGAAGTAGGTGTTATTGCAGGTGTTGATAGGGGTTAAGAGACAAAATCATGATAATTAGCTCCATTGTTTCCTTGGCTCCATAATCTTATTAGCTGCATTGTTTAGGGAGAAAATTATTTTAGGCAAACATGGAGACTGTCTTGAAAGACATAAGGAGTCAAAAAGATTATTAAAGGAAGAAATAAATATCTTATTCAGGATTTAGACTCATGGCAAAACCAGAAATGTCACTTAAAGTCAAAAGCACAGGAAATGCAAGTCACAGGGCTGTAGCCCAAGGTTTAAATCAAGCAAGTCAGTCAATGAAGCATTTTGAAAGCAGACAGTGTTTTAAAACAATCTTTGAAGTCAGAGCAATTGTGCTTAGTTTAAAGTTTGCTGCTCCTCAGACCCAGAGAAAGGTAGGAGTATCAAACACCTTGTCTGTATTCTCCATGTATCTCAGAAGGTCTGATAAAAATCTGATACATCTCCATCCCACCCTTTCCTTGCATAAGACAGCATTATGTTCCCCCTGTGAATGTAGCCAGAACGGCAGGACTGGATTTATTCAAGGCAGTCAGCACAAGTTTCTGAAAGGTCCTTTGATCTTTACAGTTATGTCTAGGAGCACAATCAATCCTGTTGTCTTTAATTTGCATCAGTCAGGGGCTGAAGTGGCTTCCCCACAGAAATGTTCAGTTTTTTGCTATGCTCCTCTTGACAAGGGCAGGAAAACTGTACATATGCACAAGGCTACTGGTGTTTGCAAGGAAGCATTAATTGAGGATGGCTGACTAGATATAAATTGCCAGGGGGAAGGAATATGATTGTCTTACGGATTGTGATGGCTGCTCAGAGGCAAACAACTCAAAAGGCATGTTAATCGCTCATACCACAGATTCCTTCACACAAGTAAGGTTTCTTTTCTCTCTTACTTTACCTTTCAGGTTCAGTTTTCTGACAGCCTTACTATGCTTGGTTTAAACCCCATCTTTGTGCCTCCACCAATACAAGAAAGAAGACGTTTAATAAATATTTCTAAGCATAATGACATCAGTGAGACTTGGGAACATGGATCAAATTTAGAGCTAGAGTTCTTGCTGTGTAACCCTTATAGTCCCTCCTACTTGGATTCAGTGGGATAGGAGAGGACCCCCACAAAATTCCTGAGTACATGGAGACTCAAATAAGTCTTCTGGGTCAGAGCCTGTCAGTGTAGAGAAAACAATGAACCTCTGTGTCCCAGTTCCCAAGCTGGTGCATGAAATGCTTTCACACCTGTAACCATACAGATGATGTCCTCTTCCAGTCTTTCTTTGATGGCATAACATTGAATAGTAAGAGAAGAGGAGAGGAGAGGAGAGGAGAATAATCTTTTAATTATAAAGGCAAAGAGGCAGAAATAATGATTTCTAATGCAAGAAAAGTTTGTTGATAAAACTAATTTTTTTTAATTAGAGCAAAGTGTACTGAAGTCCTGAAGAGCTACTTTATTTTTCCTTATTATACTATCCTGTCTAAAGAAATGTTACTGAAACCTGAAATAAACTCTCTGCCTACAAGCATTCTACTTCTTCTCTCTGTAGAAAACATCTATAAGAAGTTACCAGTATGACATCTTAACATGTTTTCCAATTTTTCATTTCATAGAAGACATAATTTTGAAGCTGGTTACTGAAAACCAGATTTTCAAAAGCATTTACCTGCCTAAGCACTCACATAACATGTAGTGAGGTTGTCATTAGGTAGTTCTCAGACTTGCATACACTCTAAACGTTTGGCTCCCATTCATGTCTAGAGTGCTTAAGCACCTAAATGCTTTAGGTTTTGTAAAATGATCTTGTATTTTTAAATGTGTGTCAGATTTGAAATGTGATTGTGTGCAAATCATCAGATAAACATTGGCTTCCTCACTATCCATTTTTGCCCACTTGTGTGGGTCACCCAAGATAGATTGTTTCTAAACAAAATAAAATTTAAATGTCTGATTATCAAAATGTTAAAATCTCATATATTTTGCCATTAATGAAACGTAGGGAATACCTGCTTTGATTTTCTCAAGTGGAAACCACTGGAGAAGGGCAAAGAAAGAGTGAACGTGTTATAATTGTTTTTTAAGCACTTTGTATGTCATTCCACTGGACTCTCTTCATCTTCTTTCCCACTCCTGCCTTGCAATACGCCACAGATAAAGAACTCTGCTCTTCATCTTACTCAGAATTTTCTTGCATCTTGTTTGTGTGGGTGTCTCATGACAAGGGTGAGAGCAGTCTGCTGGGACATTGTCACAGAACAGTAGGCACTCAATTCTATTGCCATATTAATTGATAATTAGTGGATTTGCTGTCAACGTTCGCTTTCCAGTGTAATTAAACAGCCCATCAAGCTATAAGTACATGCAAGAATGGTTTTCAACCTGTGGTCCACATATCTGTGAAAATCTTAAACTGTTTCTAAAGGCTGCACAAGAAGCCAAGCATATTACAAGGTAGCCCAAATTCACTAATTAAAGTGAATGCTAAGGGGCAGCAAATCAGAAGCAATCAAAAAAAAAAAAAAAAAAAAAACAAAAACGCTGAACAGAGACTTGTGTCCCTTTCGCAGGCAGGCCACCATCTCAGCAGAGGAAATTAAAGTGTAGAATAAAATTCAAATAAATAAAAAAATAACAGAAATATAAAGAAACAAAATAAACAAAATTCAGAGAAGCTGTCTTCAAGGCAAGCCACAAAGACTAGCAGGCCAAGTAAGGCCCTTACTTCTGATCAAATGAGAGTGCAAGGAAAGTCTAATGTGCCAATGGGCAAGGAAATGTGCCTACCATTCCAGTGAATTTAATGCTACCTCTATATCCCTTCTTAATTGGTCTCAGCTTCAAAAAGGCTTGCTTCAGGCTTGTTTT
>Ga0181612_134399_pt1 | contig 19298 bp, 11 predicted proteins | sample HoacroProtozoa21_FD_119630 | JGI IMG/M metagenome (GOLD analysis project Ga0181612, IMG submission 119630) | Hoatzin crop microbial communities from Cojedes, Venezuel. Combined Assembly of Gp0051906, Gp0051904, Gp0051908 | reverse complement strand
GTTGGACTACATGACCCACAGAGGTCCCTTCCAACCCCTACTATTCTGTGATTCTGTGATTCTGTGAATGTAGCGGTCTGTGCAGACACCAACCAGAAAACCTGCCTAACAAATACCACCGACATCACTGCCAGCAAGGTAAGAGAGATGCTGGCTGATACAAGTAGCAACATCCAGAGACACAGCCAAGGCTCCTGACTGGAGAAGAAAATACTATTGGCCTCTGTATCCTATGGACCAGAAAGAATGGAGCTATGTTAAAATCCAAAAACATTGTTTGTGGTTTTGTTGTTGCTGTTCTGGGAGTCACCTTTCAGAGGATAGATTTAGACTGGATATAAGAAAGAAATTTTTTACAGTGATGATGGTGCAACACTGGAACAGGTAGCCCAGAGAGGTGGTAGATGCACCATGCCTGGAAACATTCAAGGTCAGGTTGGGTGGGGATCCGGACAAGCTGATCTAGTGGTAGAAGTCTCTGCTCACTGCAGGGGGGTTGGACTACATGACCCTGAAAGGTCTCTTCCACACCAAGCAGTTCTATGACTCTATAGGGGCTCCAGGGCTGGCTGTCTCCCCGGGCAGTCAACAGTCGTGGCGACTGCTGTGCAGGCCACGCCGGCGCAGCCAGCAGCATCCCCCACTGGGTTCCACACCAGCACCTCCCTGTGCAGCTCAGCCAGAGCAGTGGTTTGGGTGCTGCTGGGGGTCCTGGGGGAAAGACCTTACCAGTCCTCCTTAAATTAAAATCACAGACAGTGGAGCTGAACTAGTCTGCACTAGAGCATTAAAAGCAGCTTGGGTAAATGAGCTCTGGTGGAAAGGAAAAATCTTTTATTTGTCTAAAATTATAATCAGAAGGAGAAATGGCAACAGGCTTTTCAGAATAACGAATGTGCTTTTTTGCAGTCTGAGGCAAATAGAAATGGTGGCTACATCTATCTGGTGAATGGTCTCCCACAAGTGGTCCCTGAGCATTCATGCAGTTTTGAGCTGTTGGAAAACATGCTGGCCTGCTACAGAGTGGCGACAGTTTGGACTCTTATCACCCCTCTGTCCATATTTTCAAGAGACATTCTGGTTGGGGCAGTCAGGGGATGTGGGATGACCACAGCCTAGTTGGAAGTGGGCTGAGTTCATGAACCCCTTTCACACCAGTGTTACTAGGAGACGCCACCTTCTGATTCAGAGGAGATTGCTGGTTCGGTGCATCCCCATTTTGCTGCTGTGAGTGAATGAATCCGCCTGGCCTTTTATCCTCCACGGTGACACAGAGGAAGCTATCCACCACCATACGTCTGTGCTGCAGGATCAGCAGGCCCGGCTGAGGTTGGGATGGTCACATGCCATATTTAAACAGTGCCTTGCTTTTGCTATTTCATTATTCGATAAGAGTCATTAACTGGAAGGCTGTAGAACAGAGGTTATTTGAGAGAGCTGACATCTCCCACTAGGGATCTGAGAGACAGAAGATTTCCTGACTGCATATGTGCACCTTCTGCCAAAGGCTTATACAGCCAGCATTCTCTTATGATTACAACTTTCTTTGAGAGGAAAATATATTCTAACAAGCAGCCCTTAATCCTTCAACTACTGCTACAAAGAAGCCTTAGAATAAGAGTTCCTGCAGTATAACACTTTTGAAATGTATGTGCCAGGAGTGATAAAAAACCTCTTTTATACTTGGAAAACAAATCTGTTTCACTTGAGTGCACTCAGACATTCCTTCTGATTTGTTTAACATGCATCTTCTGTCCAGTCTGTCTGAACAGAGACCAATGTAATGAAGCCCAAAGACGTAAGGCTTTTAGATATTTTTTTTTATGTTGTGGATGAAGCAAAACTGCTGTGGGGTGGTGACCATCAGACAACAGAAATAACATCAATATGTGCCTTGATTTGTGTGCAGCAGCCATGTGGTGAGGTTTGAAATTTCTGAAGAGATAGCAGAATTCTCCCAGAGCTGCCACACAGGAAATCCATGAGGAATCCTTACAGCAGAGAGACAGGTGGCCAAGAGCTGCCCCACCACACATGCTGCTGTCAATGGAAATACACCTATACCAGTGCTGCAGCTCTCTGCCCCACGGTAGCGACTAGTTCCTGTCTGCCTCATCTGGTGTCACTTCCTTAAGTAAAGAGCTCCTGTTTCTGCTGTGCGCTCCTGCTCTCTGATTTGGGTCATTTCCAGGGCAGAGAGGAATTTGTGGAAGCTGGCAGCACCTTCAGCTGCAAGGACTTAGTACCTTCCTCATCTTTAGGCAATGAGTTTTGTCATCCCCTCCTTCCCTGTTGGCATAATTTCTTGACAGGCAGTGAAACTTTGTTTACTGAGTTGTCTTGCCGGTTGAACATTTTTATGCTCATAGAGCAAGATAATCCCCACTTATATATTAACATTTATTTGGCTGCAATAATAAGCTCTTCACACCCAGTGACCTGTGCTCTTCCCCACCCTCAGGCAGAAGCCTCACCCAAAGTATAACTCATGTTCATTGTCTTTCCAGTCTACAGTCTTGTTAGACTGAGGGAAGATTTCATGGTCAAAGGCAGCACTCTCAGTAATTCTTTTGGTTCCCCAGTGGGCAGGTCTAGAGAAGAAATTCTGCTTGATCTCTGATGTGATGACGCGTTGGTAGAGAGGGGCTCAGTAATGCAGAATGGGTCAGGTCCTAAAGGTTTCTTAGGTCAAAGTCAGTGAGTAAACCTCTAGCAAACTGGAAACCAGTGCATTTTCCTGAGTCATGACAGGCTGCAGCAAAATTGTACTTGTCAGACAAGGCTTTATTGCCACCCACAGACTGTGTGTCTGCTGAGATCAGGCTTCACGTCAGAAAAGGTGTAGTACGAAAGTGCTTTGACAGATGGGCAGTGCCTGAAAGACCTTGCAGTCCTAACAGATGAAGATGAGAGAAAGAAAGGATTTTTGTCTCTGTGCTATAGACAGACAATGGAGCAGGTGTACCTCCAAACTGTACACTGCCGCTCAGGGCTCTGAACCAGCTGATAAAGCCTGGTGTTACTAAAAATCACCATTTGGACAGGCAAGAGCAGCACCCTATGACATTGCCTTGAGCTAACACACTGCTCATCCTGACTTACCAGATCTGTGCTCTGTGAGTGTGGCTGGGTTACTTCGAGACTGAGATTGGTGATTACACAGTCAGTCTGGCTCTCCACTCCCCAGTTTCTTTGAATTTATTTGCATCGAAGTTAGCATGGACAAGTGAACATCTGGACGTACACTGGAACATCCACCCATCACTGTGTCAACAGGCTGTAAGAACCAAGATTTAACCCTGGGTCTTCTGCCCAGTATCTAACTGAAGGCAAACTTTCAAGTTGGACTCCAGTATTTCAAAGTTGAAGAGCTGACAGAGGGGAGTACCTAGTTACAATCATTTCACCGTCAACTTGTTTTCGTCTGAGGGAGATTGCTGGCAATAGCTGGGCAGTGAAACTGTGATGCTTCTTTCACAATCACTGCCATAAAATTAGATAAATAGATTTCATTGTTCAGTGTCATCCATCACCACGTAAGTCACTCGAAGAATCCTGATCTAAAGAGATGAAGAAACAAGCTTGGAGAAAAAGTTAATTTTCCTTGAAGTTTAAAACCCTTCCAGAAATTTGAGTGAATTTCCTAGATGGTCTTTTGTAGATTTCTTCTATATTCCTAAAGAATCTTTTATATACCATCTTTCATCCATATGTATCTCAAAGTATGTCTCTTCCATATTAAGACTAGATTTTACCTGCAGGTTTCAGGAGGGGCTAATGATTTGAGATGCTCCCGTGCTAAGGACCCTACCTTGACATACCTGGAAATGTTGAAAAATATTTAAGCTGCCTAAACTGCACCATCCTTCACTTTCAAACCTGAATGACTACAGGACCGCTGTTCAGCCCCTACTCTGCTCCATTAACCTGAGAACCAGACAAGTCCTAAGATTTCATTTACACTATGCTCTCAGTCACGCAATGTCAAAGGGCACCATTTAAGATAGTCAATGCTACTGTGGAGGATTCTTTTCATCTTTGTACTTTCTACAGCTGCAATGTGAGGCAATTAAAGAACATGACTCAGGACATGTCTTCATAAAGCAGTGCAATGCAGAGATTTTCAGTCTACCACTGATTCATCCCATAGTGGAAATTGCCCTGACTCACGGGAGTCACTAAAAAAAAAAAAAGATCATGCTGAGATTTCTGTTACAATAGTTTGGATCTTTCAGTGCCTTCAGAGATTATGTTAGCTAAGTGGGAAGAGTTAAAATATTTTTATGCATGGACAAACATTTAAAAGGCACCCTTTTGTAGTTCCTGGTCAAAGGCTGCCTAAAAGACCGACAGATACCTGGTAGAAATTGAAAGCCTTCCATTTTAAAGTGTCCGATGATTAGGACACTTAACTTCTCCTGCCCAGCTTAAAATTACCTTGCAGAAGCTTGGTTTTCAGAGGCCATCAGGAGCTCAGCACTTGAATGTCTTAAAATGGAGGCAGTCAGAATAACTACTTATTTTTGAGAATTTGAGCAGTTTAAAGTAGGACTCTACTGTTGTCTTCAATTACTAATGATACAGGTAAACCGAACAGTTTGGGACAGTATTTTCCATTAAGTTTTCCTGGTGTACTCCAACCAGAACACTGGTCATTTAGAAGAAAGTCCCCCAAAATGAGACATTAATTCTATTTGGTCTGTATTTTAAAATTCTAGGGCCCTTCTCCTCATTAGAGGCTAGTGCTCTCTCCCTTTAAAAAAATAGGCTTATAATTTGCTTGGAGGGAACTGCATTTACCAAAACTGTTCTTTTTGACGCTGCGTCTGTTCAACTTCACAAAGAATCAGACTTCTGGCCACAATACACTTTGGCCAGATCACTATAACTAAATTCCCGGTTCTGGTGCATGCAGCAAACTCCAGACCAACTGTACGTGAGCAAAGCCTCATTTAGTGTTTCAAGGGACTAAACAGGTAAATTATAAGGAATCAGATCTGTCATCCAACTTCCTCTTCACTGCCAAGCTGCTGTCCCCACACCACTGGGCACGAATAGGAGAATGACAGCGCCCAGTTCAGATCTGGACATAGAGCCACGTGAAAGGCATATTGGAGCAGAGACCAGAGTGGCAGTAGGAAAGGAAATGAAGTTGCAAGCAGCAGGAGTTGGAAATATGATTGTGGAGAAACTGCAAAGACAGAACCAGGAGAGGTAAACAGATCCTGGGGAGAGAGCAAGAAAAATGCACGTAGGGGTAGAAGTCCAAGAAGTGAGGACAGGATCTGAGAGAGGAGTCTGGAACTGGTAAGGTGACAGGAAGGAGCAGCCTGGGGGAGAGTGAAGGGCAGGAAGGCTCAGCCATACAGATGGTGGAAGAAAGTGGTGTGCTCTGCTGCACTCTACTCCTAGAAAGCAGCAGCAAAAGCAATGGCACAGCAAATAGATCATCTGCAAGTACTGAAACAGCCAAAGTGTGAGGAACTAATCAAAGCCTCTGGTAATGTCATGAGGCAGCAGATCAAACAAGCTCCACCTCACTGGTAACTTTAAGTTATCATTACAAACCTGAAGAAATATTTCTCTTTTTAGTGTACTCTTAACAAGAGTAGAAATTACGACACACAAGAAAATTACTCCACCACATACAGAAGAGTGTTAAAAAAAAACCCCAAAACAAACCAAACTCACACCCTTATACAATTTATAGAATCCAAGACTCAGTAATTTCATAGTGACAGAAGTTAAAACTACCTTTTCCTTCACTCATTCTCTGTAGACATTCTGAAATTTAAGCACATCTTTACATATTATTCTTCCAACAATATAACATTTTTCAATATCCTAAGCTTCTTCTACCTGCTCTCTTCCATTATCAATTCATTATCTTCAGAAGGTTATTTGAATCTTTAACTCCAGACTAAAATAACATACTACAAATGAGCAAAAAAGCTTAGCCAACTATAGCTCCCATAGCTGACTCAGCGTTCGCCCCAAATCAGATCAGCCCTTCTGCTCACTATATTGAATTCTGCTGATTGTACACTGCAAACACCCAGTCTTTTGGAATTCTTTTGCCCTGTCACCTTCCTTTAAGTATAGCCTGTATTTTGGTAAGTATGACTGTATATTTACCTTAAGTGAATGTGCATGCATATTACAAGCACTACAGATCTCTGTACCACTGTTCTATAAGCTTGCTTATCTAATATGTCCATAAATCTGTGTCATTTGAACATCTCAACAGTCATGATTTTATGGTGTCTTCAACATAATTTCTGAGAATATTGAGCAGCATACGCCCAAGAACTGAGCACAAGCTACCCACCTAGACTGTGTAGGGAAACACACCCAGACTGTGATAGATAATCTCTTGTTTGTAGTTACCCACTGGGATTTACCAAATAATAGAGCAGGAACAGGAACTCCTCAAAAATTAAAACTTGTTCTTTCAAAAACGTTTTGTATAGCGCATAGAGAGCAGCTTTGCTAGAGGATTGCATTTACTTCAAATTCCATTGGCTACCATGTAGGGACCATATACAAGTGTCTATACTTAAAATGTTTATTCAAGTATTCACCGCATGTGAATGATCGTGCAAATATATATTAGATGTCACACCTACAGAAGCAGAGTGTGTCTTTGGAGACATCCTTAGACATCTCTTCTACAGCCTAAGGCATCAGCAAGTCTCTAATTAAAGGACCACAGCACAGTTCAGCAGTGGCCATCCTCTGCAGTGGTGGGATTATCCAGGGATTGGTGCAGACTGGCCCTAATGGATGCCCCCTGCCCATGCTCTTATCCTTGTTTTATTTTACGCCAAGTCCTTGGTGTCTGGTGGTCTCCAGAGACAGCAGAGGTGATAAAAATGAGCAGAAAGAGCATCAAACAAGTAGACTAGAGAAATGATTGTCTTTCTTCTGTTACTATCTGCAGTTATGATGCAGGGTGTTTGAGTCCATGGATTTTGCTTCAGTCTGTTCAAAAGAGAAAATTACTGGTGAAATTCAGCCTTGAAGTTTAGAAGGAAAAGAAGAGAGAACTGTGCCTAAGGATATGCAGGAGTGCAGAAACAAAAATGTTTGCCAAACATTGAGGAGGTTTATCCTCAGTTTCATAGCATCCCAGGGCTGGAGTCTGCAAAATGCCCAAGAAAGCTCAAAAGCACCTGAGGCCTTGGCTAGGCTCACTGAGATTGACAGGGCAAAACACATCCTTGCCAGAAAGTGTTCTTAAATGTCTCATTCAAGTGGGTCTGAATGGCAAAAAAATGGATGCTATGTTATCCAGTCTCAGGAAATTAATCCAAAGGCAAAGGTCATGAGAGCTGGCTGTTTGACTTAACCTTTGAAAACTACCCATGCTTTTCAGGTCTACCCAAACCGAATACCGACATTAAAATCTAGAGGGATAACTGAAACCCTAGTTCTTTTCTCATTTTACTCATTTTATCTGCAGCTATCAAAGCAGTTGACAACTTTGCATAAGATGAAGCAGCTTGTGATGAAGAGCTAATTCAGCAGGTCCACAAACAGAAGCAGGTACCGAATTCCAGCCGGCTACGTGCTGGGCCGTGCTGTCACGGTCCATGTCAAAGCTCACCCTGTTAAACACCAGGTGTGGTGAAGATGGAGTTTGGACTCGAGGAAGAAATCACCGTCTCGGTGTTTGGCCAACAATTGACTTCCCCATGAGCTGAACTAACACAATAGGTCAAAATCTGACTGCATGCTGGAAATGAAACTAAAAAGTGACTCGAGCGTGAATAGAAAACGACATTACTGCGTGGTCCGCTGATACGTAAAGCCCATCAGGGACTGTGTAGGGAGTAAAACAATCTCAACCCGGAGAATCTCCTTCTGTAAGGAGTCAGGCGGTGCGAGGCGCTGGGGTCCTGCCCGCCATGTCTTCCATCCACCTACCAGCCTTTTCCTCCGGAACCACCCACGACCAGCCTGGGGCAGGGCCAGCCCCCCAAGGCCGAGGCGTGAGCCCACGTGGGGGTCGGGATGAGGCCTGCTGAGGGGAACCAGAGTCCGGCACAGCCTGGGATGGCTGGGGCCATGGGGGCAGGCCGGGACGCCAGCCTGCAGGGCCCCTGGCCCGGCAGGGCTGCAGCGAGGCCAGAGAGCGGCCCCAGGCTGGCCTGAAATGGGGGCCCTGGGCAGCATCTGTGCGTGGAGGCCCCACGTAAGGCTGGTCTCTTAGTGGTCCCAGTGCCCTGACCTTGTGCCCAGCGTAGATTTTCTTGCTTTTTAGTTCAGGTTTTAAGTACCAAAACTTAACCCCCTACTTACCGTGAGCATCTGTTACCCGCATTTCTGGCACAGGTCTCAGCCTGCTGGCAGGCACAGGGGAATGTCCTTAGCGAGGCCAGCTGTCCCGGTGGCTTACCATGGCGACTCCCAAAAGCGATTTAGCATCATCTCACCAAAAGCACAACACCGCATTTTCAAAAGCCAAGGGAAGCTTAGCAGTGTCTCAGCTACCTGCCTTCCAAGGAGAAGCCTCATCCATCACTGCACTTTCCAAGGCACAGGTTTTTCTGTCCTAGATGGCTAACACAATGCGATTTGACCACCTTCATGTCTTCAGGGTTCCTCATCTGCTTGTCTACCTGTAGCCTTCATCACTGCCACTCTTTGGTGAAACTTTGGTGTTTTACAGATCAGGTGAGCGCTCCAGTCCCTGAGATAACAAGGTAATTCCACTCAGACTTTTGTTCTTTGGACTTGCTAATTTTCTGTGAAAAATTAAATACCCCCTGGGAGAGAAAGACAGGCTGACTCATGTGGGATGTGGGAGACCAAGGTGCAAGCACTCACGCTGCAGAGCAGATGTTTGAGATAAGGGAAGACTGGGTTTCCTTTTCACTCTGTGACCTCTGGCAGGTCCTGTCATCTCATACTTTTCCACCCCGGGAAATGGAAACAAACCAGCAAGTCTGAAACTTGAGCCTGGGGAAAAATTGTCAGAAATAAGGAGCAGGCCCATGTGGCTTCACTGAGTGAATGCAACTACAGTCATTTATTGCACCTGGTCCTTCCAGCACAGTGGTCTGGAAACCTGTTCCTAGCTGTTTGTATGCAAAGAGAGCCTGGAGCCATGCTTTACAGCCTGTGGTTGCTTACAAGATTTTTCTAAGTATATTATTGTATTACTTTCTTTATTTTATTCCTCTTCTGGATTTACATGTTAACATAAGGCAATAGAAGAACTGTGGGATAAAATGAAATATATTTTTCATAGTAAAATCTTAGCTGATTAGTATACCTAATTTTATTTATGTTTGAGTTTTTTTACAAAGCTTTTCTTGCAGATTATCCTTTGCTATAATCCTTGTGCAGCAGACCTAGAATAAAGAGAATTTGCCAGGACTTGAGGGTGTCACACACTTTATCTCTAAAAGCCTTATTCAAACCTACAGGGAACATTTACAGTTTTGCCTCTCTTGGAAGCCCTGTACTTACATAATTGACAATGTGAAGGGAATTGCCTCTCCTTCTGTCTCACAGCTTTATTCAGATGTTTCTCTGTCATTGCTAATTCTCCCATTTTGATTCTAATCCTAAGAAATTTTTTTTCATCATCTTAAACATGTTAAGTGGATATTTTTGACTCAGATGGTGTTTTGCTTAAAAACAAACAAGGAAGAGAAGCATTCTACTTCTTTGAAAACCTGAAAACAAAACCTGATGGTGACCCAGAGGCTTGGAGCTCTTAGGGCAGTCAAGAAAAAGTAGAGATGTGAGCTTTGTGATTTTGAAGCCATCACAAGATGATTTCTTAAGCCTAACATGAATTTTCAACACTTACAGTTTTAAGTGCTGCTCATGGGACTGATGCAGTATGTACCATCCAGGTAAATCATATGTTCTGTCTTGTCTGGTTTCGCTATCAAATGAAGGTCTGTCTGCTCTGTAGCATGTTATTCATGGTTAGCACATATTTACAGGCACTTCAGCACACATTCCTGAATGCAGGTGTGAAGAGAAGCTCATTCCATGATGGGTCTTGTATTAAAAAGTCTTCACAATGGAGGTGATCAAACACAGCAATCAGAGAGGGACCCAGAGAGGTCATGGTCTTTCCATCGTGATTGGACAAGGCCTAGACCAACTTAATGTAATTATGGAGTTTCTTAGACTTTAAGCAGGGTGTGAACCAGGTAACTTTCTGAGTTCCCTTCCTCCTTTAATTATTGTATGATTCTGCAATTTGTTTGCATTGCCATGGGTCTGTCCAGCTGTGGAATATTGGCTAATATAATTCCAGATGAATCAAAACATTGCTATGGTTTTACTCATACAATTACACACATGGGCATACTATCCTGAAATAAGGGTAGAATATTATTATATTATTGATCTGCTTTGGAAAATATAGTATTATTTATCAGTTTCACTATGCAAAAGAAAAAAGGGAAGAAGGAAGATTGTATGTGGCAGATTTATCTGTTCTCAATGAGACGTCACTGTGGGGGCCTAGTGAAAGTGTATTCCAGCTCTGCATTGTTAAATGTGCAAAGGTTGCTTATTTCTGTAGAAGCTTCTAGATTTATGGTGTCATGTATGATTTTCGTATAGTGGTAATATATTTTATCTTTCTAAAACATGTTTGTAGCCACTCATGTCCTTACTCTTCTCAGTAAAACACAAATCAGTGATGCTCGGCAAGAACTGATGTCTAACAAATCACTGACTTGGCTGGCAACAGCTTTGGCATCCCTGTTTCCAAGAACTATTCACTTCCTGGGTTTGGTATTCATTTCCCAGGTCCCATCCTCCACTCAGGCTCTTTATTTCAGCAGTCAGAGGTGACATTGCCACCCCCTTCTACCTACTGAACTCTAAAATAATATATCCAGAGTCTTTCCCCTTGGGTCCATATCCACTGCTGTGGGCACTCTTTCTCAAGAGATATTATATTTGAAGTTCGAAAGATCATTTCTTAATTTAGACCATGAAAGCAATCTTTATGCATGTGTTCTGTTTCATAATCAACATTTCAATTTATAGCAGCATGGTAGTTGGTATTCTTCATCTTTTATCTATATGTATTTGACTTTGGTTTTAAGATTCAGTGGCAAAGAGGAAGCTTGGAGGTCTGAAATGTGTAAAGTTTGCATTTTAACTGGCAGAACCTAAACCAATGCATTTTAGCTTGATTAAAATACTAGAATGATTTCTAGAATGTCATGCTTTGAACAGACTCAATCTGATAGAAAATGCTAGCCAAATGTCTTTGGTTTCTGGAAAAGGAAATCACAGACATAAAAACATCTCCTGTGGTCAGCTGTATTTCCTAGACTTTGTTCACACAAATTTTTATGTATATATAAGTATGCAAACACACCCAGATGTCATCTAGAGTGCTAAATGCTTTACTGATAAGGAACCCTGCTTACCACCTGAGATATAAGCCTTATTTTCCTGCATAGCTCAAACCTCAAGTATTTTTTTATAAACACGGTTCACTCCAAAGCAAACAGCAGAATGCTGATCACTCACACTGGACCTGTCAATGGCACAAGTGATCCTAATTTCAGTTTAGTTCATTTTAGATGTAGAGCTTGTAGAACAAAGTACAAATAGCAATGCGTTTCAAAAGCTTCATACTTTGCTAGGGTCTGGAGTGGGTTTAGCTTGTGATCTGGGGACAGACTGAGCAACAGGCTAACTTTCCTGCCTCTATCTGCTTGTGAAAGTGGCAGCAGCTGCCAGACTGGGACTTTTTTTAGCTCGCCTCGGTCACCTCTCAGTGGATTTTCCTGTAGACTGGGCAGGGAGGTGTGTGTGATCTAGGTAATGGAGAGCAGTACATACCTCCAGTAGTCATGGGAAGTGTAGGATTTAGATGAGAAAAGGCCATATGAATAGATGTTGACAAGTTTTTTCATTTTTAAGTAATTTATAATTGTACTTCTTTATATATTTACATAAAAAGCAAATTGTACTAGGAATTTTTGTGAAGCAACTGTAATAAAAAGGTTTAATAGCTTAATTGCAGGAGCCACTGGATATCCAGAAGGCTGTCTTGCTGTAAGAAATGACCATACCTTAGGACTATATCTTGAGAGGAAGCAGCTTTATCGAAGAGGTAATGGATGGGAGAAGTCACCCTTCCTGAAATGACCAGGAAGAGGTAAGAGGTTTGCAGGATTATTCAGGACATGAGGAATCTGGTTGAAAGGCAAAGAACTGCACCAATTCATTTAGGATATGCAGAAAAAATCAAGCGGGCACAAACAGCTGTTTAAAATGGGGTTCAAGTAAGTGAAAGGCTTGGTAATGTCAGAGTGCTGAGGATGGGAAGGACAATGCACACTTCATCAGCATGAAAGGAGCGCGCAACGGTGAGCTGAAAATTCAAACCAACTTCAGCATTCATTAAGCCAAACCTGAGATTTCTAATTTTAGACACAGATGCATCTGTAATACCAGTTATGTTATAGAGAATAAGCCAGGAGTCCCTTTTGTGTACACTAGAATGAATTACGAACAGCACCACCAACTTTTACAGCAGAATATTGGAATTGAAACAGTGCAAGAACAGAATCAGACCTTTGGAGTTGTCTAAATCCTTTATCTCTGTAGGTAGCTTGGTTCTACAAATCCATTGATAGAAATAGAAAGCACCACTCTGCCTCTGAAAGAAACTACTGTTAGAAAAACCCCAGTTTGCTGTGCATTGTAGATCCAAGCCAATAAATGTAAAATACATCAAGATGCGGATACGAAATTGCTGAACTTCAGTGAGCCAGAAGCAGTTATTAGATTATCACTGAATAAAAAATAACAACCCTACATAAAGAAGGCAGTTAAAGAGATAAATATCAGCAGTTTCCTCCTGCCAGAGATCTGCTCCTAAAATACACAAAGTTGTCTTTCAGATCTCCTCTATTATTAATACACAGACTTGGAAAAGCTTTTATGAACTGATTTACTGATCTCATGACTGCAAGTGTAGCACCCCAAAATTAAGAAGAAAGTAGTTTTGCCTATGAAGGTCTTTATTTAAATATCCATTGGAATGCTAGCAAAAGCTCTTTATTGCATTAATTGGGAGGAATGTTTTGGTCTTTACCCTGGTATGCTGGAAATGAAATACATTGCGAGTGTATTTCAACTCAAAGATAAGAAAGGACTTAATAGTTATTATTTTAGTAATACATTATCCATACAGTGCACGTTTGTAAGCACCTAATAAACTTAAGAATTTTACCTTGAAAATGCATTTGGTTTAGGTCATGGCATAAGACTACTATTTACACGCAGGAATTTTGTCTGTAGGCAATTGACAACTGAGAATACTGACCAAAAAGCTGCTGTCTTTTTACTTCTGTTATCTCTGCACTGTTCAAAACATAAGAAAGAGAATGAAATTTCTATCTGTCACCTGCACTCTAATAAGAATGCTGCATTCCATTTTCAAAATCATTATAGCTCTCAGACCAGGAAAAACACAGCTTGAATTTCAAATCTAAGCTTCAGTCTGGAGAACCAGCAGTTAGAAAAACAGCCTCAGCTTGCACTCAACACAACACAAGTACACTTTACTCATCAAAGAAACATCCATTTATTTTCTAGCAACAGAGATTTGTGTACATTGTCCTCAGATTAGTCAACAGAGCAAAGGTGGGTTTAGTTGCACTTTTGTATAATCTAAATTTAACTGATTATGGATTTATGGGTGCTGATTTATTTGTTTCATAACTCCTTAGTGAAGGCTGACCAGAGCAATGACTTGTGAGTAGCTCCAATGAGAGTCCAGCACAGACAGACTTCAGAAGCAACAAGAGATCTGGCAATCCTTTTTCGTACACAATGTCAGTAAATGCAGAGTGGAGCCCAGAGGGCCTTGGGAGTTCCAGGAACAGTGACAGAGGTATTACATGCTGCAAAAGCTGACTCAGTAATTGTAAAGACAGAGGAAGAACTTAATAATTACCTGAATAGAAACAACAGAGGGATCTTTTTACTCGTGCAAATTGTATCAATTTAACCAAAATTGATGCAAAACCCCAGTGCAGTTAAATCTATGCAAAGCCCAGTGAGATACGTTCATATTGTCTGAAAATCAGATAAAGATATTTATTTTTTATGTGCAAATTTACTGAACCTGATGTATTCCAAATTAAGCGAATCTGCACAAAATTCTGCCATTTAAGAACAGCCATTTGGTTACTTCAATTAAAAGTTCTTCTGCATATAGCCTCAGACAGAACAGGCCCTGGGATATACATGTGCTGCAAGTGTATCCCAACAAGACATCAGCATTTCGTATCAGCCAGTGACCTCTCTGCTTTGTGCTAGGTAGCAGTGTGGCAGTCTCCTGTGGTGTCACTACGAGGCTCAACTAGCCACAAACCTATGGCTTAGGAGAATGAGGTTTTGTACCGTTTTCCCCACTCTTTAGTTTGCCAAGCTCCCTATCTTTCTACTGATTACAACACCACAGACTGAGCATTAGCAACACAGTGAAGTGCAACTGTGATTCATCAGAGAACTCTTGGATTCGAGAAAATGGGGAAAACAGATTTAGATGCTTGAGGACAATTATATGTGCTAGAATAACTGTGCAGCAAAATCTGCACTAGGCAGCACTCACCAGAGTGAATGAACTGCTGAGTTTCCTGCTTTTACTCTTTGATCTATCTTGTTTGGGACAATTTTTTTTGATTGTGTCTTCATTGTGTTGTGTGTCTGCAGGGATATCAGGCTGATTCTGTCTCTTGGGAAACATAACTTCATTCTGCAAAAAATTAACAGTTTCTTTAGAAGCCCCTTTCTGACCACCAGCCAGAAATGAAGTTGTATGCAGTATTGTCTCTGTCCTTTCGAGGATGCTGCACGTCACACTGTTCATTGACAACCCTACTATTGGCATCTTCTGCAGAATTTATGTGGGAAATATGTTTGTGTCACCGAAAGGAAATTAGTTCCTATGAGTAGCCTCAGTGTGCCTTGTCAACAGGTGGCAGGTGAGGAGAATTTCTAATACTGACTGCAGATGGGGTGAAATGTGGTGTCTGGTTTCAAAAAGAAACACAGCAGTACAGAGCGCTACGAAACCGGTCATAGGGATTAGCTGCCAGGTGTGCATCACTTGCATCCTTGGTTTAAGGCAGAAGTAAATCAACTTGTTTGGAAGATTGTCTCCAAATGCCCTCCCTTGGAATTTTAGCTTCATTGTATAAGAAATTAAGAACTGCTGTTCTTCCCCAGGTTGCTGTGCAGTCCAGACTGGTATCTTTATACAAATGGCAGTGTCTCCCAGGCACCTGTCAGAGATACAAAGCATGCAGATGGAGAAGAGAAATAGCAGGCCTGCAAGGTGATCAGTTTGACTGTCAGGAATGCAGGATACTGTCACATGCCACTGGAATCAAGTGGTAAGTAATTTTCTTGTCATCTTTCCCATATGTAAAGGAGGTTATTTATTTGTCCCTCGCTGAAAAGCCCTAACCAGTACTCCAGTTCACCTTTCACAGAGTACCTGAGCTGTCATTGAACAGGAGTGACAAAGTGACAGAACAGCTCAGACAGCATGGCTGGAGAGCGTGTCGTGCTCTGTTGACAGGAGTGTTCATGATGCTGCAGTGCCTCGTGTTTGCCATGGGTGAGGAGTGGTCAAAGACAGTGCATCATCTGGGTGGACGGATTTCATAGAATTGAAGAGGTTGGAAAGGACCTCTGAGGCTCACCTAGTCCAAAACCCCTGCCAAAGCAGGGTCACCTAGATCAGGTTGCACAGGGCCTCGTCCAGGCAGGTTTTGAATAACTCCAGAGAAGGAGGCTCCACAAACCCTCTGGGCAGCCTGTTCCCATGCTCTGTCAATTTACCAGAGGGTTGCTTTCTTTCCAAGCTGGACTTACATTTTCTTGTCAGAATCATCCAGAGCAGTATCAGATTCACGAGGAGTCCCTAAATTGTCTGCAGAAGGAAGGCATGTCCAGACACGGAGGGCCTCTTACTACCCATTACAGTGCTAGGGACAGCTGTTGCCCAGATTACCACTTGCTGGACCAGCATCTCAGCAGCCCTGCTGAAAATGCGGTGTGCTTAATGCAACGTTTATCTGAAGGCCACTTGTATTCTCACACTGAGTTCTTCTCAACTGAATTGGAAAAGTATGGTCAATTTTTGTGCAGGGAATGAGCCTCTTCTGTCTCTAAATCACAGAAATCCTCTTCCCTGTTTACTGATTGGCAAAAATACACTGATTTTCCTAGGAAAGCATTTTCACTGCAGAGGGATAATTACCAGTCAAGTGAACATCCCCCCTCTGGCTTTGGAGAGACTTGTGTGGGGCATGAGTTTGTGGCAGAATGCAGCCCAGGTCCATTGTCAACACATCAGTTAACATCTAACTTGAAATATATTTGTGTTTCTGCTTAGCCTCCCTGAATCCTTCCTTATTTCTCTTGTCTCTGTAAGCAGCCTCCTCAGTTATTTGTTAATGACAAGTGAAATTTTTTTATGCTGAGCAGGGGGAAAGGGAGTTGAAGACATTCCAGACTGAAATTATGAAACCTTAGTGACCTTAAGTATTGGAATATAATCACAGAGGGAAAGTGGTTGTAACTAACAGGCTACTTTTGCAGAAAGCCCCGTTCCCAGAGACATCCTCATTTTAGACACAAAAAGAGCCATGGTCTGGGGTTTCCAGGCAATGCAAAGAAACACCGTACACTCTCTGATACTCCTTTGATTCTCATCACTCATGACATCCAGGTGAAGGAGGAAAACCGACTGCCTTTGAGTCCTTTCTTTGCAGACCCCAGTGCAAGGAATGCTACAAAAGAAAGGAACAGCAAAGGCCCAAGTGGCAGTGGGAATGATCTGCCTCCTTTTTCTGTGCCAGCAACCAACAGAGTCTTCGTTGCAGCCCCGAAAATGATCCTTTTCTTTTCAAGCAGGGGCAATATGGTAGCAGCAATATTTAAGCAAGTTCTTGAATTCTGCCAATGACAACATGACTGTTCTGAGTAAATTGAAAGCTTGTTATCTGCTATGCTGAATGTTAGTTTCAGAAAGGGAGAAAATTCAGTCAGTATGAGAAATCTCACTTATACTAGCAGTGAAAGCTGGGCAGGAGTTTTAAAATGAAGTTGTCTTGCTATCAATGTGAGGAAAAAATCCCTTTAAAATTGCAGACTTTTTTTAATATACAGCAGCAGCAACAAAAATTGCCAAAATCAAATCAATTTCTCCAGCAAACAACTAAGGGTTTGTCAAAGCAAGTGACACGTAATATGAGCTTTCAGTTGATATGTCCTTTTCTCAAGGTAGATAATCCAGCAAACATAACTGGTACATGGTTGGAGAGATTTTTATAATCGCCTCCACCCTCTGGTCAATATATCCTTCGGTCTCACTGTAGTTCGGTCTCATTTCTTCCTTGCTGAGTACAGCTGGTGGATTACTATGCAAACTGTACCACACAGAAGACTTCTCTCTGTCTTCTAGATGGGGACCCTCTGGCACTTACAATACACTTTAATTTTATTCTGTATTTCAGTGCTGAATACCACAGGGTAAGTAGCACAGTACTGAATGTAGCTTAATTCAGGAAGATTAGCTGTTAGTGATAAGTATCCTTTTTTCACTTTTTAAATGTGGTATGTTTCTTCACTTTTTAAATGTGGAATTTTGTACAACTGAACCCTGTCTTTTTTAAAAAGAAGAAGTAATTTAATTTTGTTGTTGCCTAATTCTGCACTGCCTCCTGTCTGTGAGAGAAATCTGCAACATGTGGATTTTTAATGGCACATCTGAAGAGCAGAGATCTTAACAAAATGTTGGTAGTAATTATAAAACACTTTTGACGCTGAATATACCTACAGTAACCTTTGCCTTAGGATTTGCCTGATGTGTAACAGCTTAAAGATAGCACTGAATAGAGACCAAGGGGCAACTCATCGCAGCTTCCCCTTTCTTGTAGAACAAGAAATCCAGGAAGGAACAGTGAAGAAAATATTCTTACTATATCTGTCTTCCCATATTCTCTTTGCTCCTTGTCCTTAGCTCAGTTGCTTGCTGCATTTCATCGATGACTTGATTGTGTGGTATTTGCTTCTAATCTCCCTGGTTTCTCTGAATGCCATTGCTTAGATTTTGAGGGGCGGTGTGGACATTCACTGCGATGCATTCACTTAAGGACAGATTCTCTATACTGTGTCAAGTGAAATAAGGATAATTAAGGAGGAGGCACCACAGAGGTTGGAACTAAATCCTGCCTCCTGAAAATTTGGGCCACCGTCAGAGCATGCTGAGAACTACTACTGTAACCTTGCAGTCCTGGAAATGCCTTCCCTATGCAAAACATCCAAAGAGCAGAGCCTTCTATGCTGTGATCTGCAGTGACGTTTTGATCTTGTGTCACCTCATCTCTGCATGACTTTGTAGTACCACAAGGACTACACATTTGTAACTGCTTTTTTTCTGCAGTTTTTCAGGGTAAATTAGAAGAGCTGAATGAGATGACAGCTTTGTGTCATGAAGAAATTCGCAAGGGTTAAAGGAAATATGTAGCCTTCCAATAAATAACATGGTACACTAGTTTACCAGCATTTACATGGTTTGTTTTGAAGCAGTGGGGATGACAATGCCACAAGCAAATTAATAGCAAGTTTTTGCTATTATCCTGGTATTGTCTGAGCTGAGCTCCATCCATCCATCCATCCATCCATCCATCCATCCATCCATCCATCCATCCATCCCTCCATCCCTTCCTTCCATAGCTCCCTGTACATAGGAGAGATGGTCTTCTTTCAGTTCAGTGGGATACAGACCAGAGGATCCTTCCACACTAGATGAAGTGAACATATCCCACCTTTGACTCAGAGCTTTATCTTGAAGGAGTAAGTACATAAGGGAAGAGAAAGAATCAGATGTGTATGAATCCCTAGAGGCTGGTGAAGGGTCTAGAGAACAAGTCTTGTCAAGAGCAGCTGAGGAAACTGAGATTGTTTAGTCTGGAGAAGAGGAGGCTGAGGGGAGACCTTTTGCTCTCTACAACTACCTGAAAGGAGGTTGTAGTGAGGCAGGTGTTGGTCTCTTCTCCCAGGTAACTAGCAATAGGATGAGAGGCAATGGCCTCAAGTTGCATCAGGGGAGGTTTAGGTTAGATATTAGGAAAAATTTCTTTACTGAAAGAGTGGTCAGGCATTGAAATAGGCTGCCCAGGGAGGTGGTTGAGTCCCCATCCCTGGAGGTGTTCAAAAGAAGTGTAGATGTGGCACTTTGGGATACGGTTTAGTAGGCATGGTGTTGTTGGGTTCACGGTTGG
>Ga0181612_166971_pt1 | contig 19301 bp, 17 predicted proteins | sample HoacroProtozoa21_FD_119630 | JGI IMG/M metagenome (GOLD analysis project Ga0181612, IMG submission 119630) | Hoatzin crop microbial communities from Cojedes, Venezuel. Combined Assembly of Gp0051906, Gp0051904, Gp0051908 | reverse complement strand
GGGTGGTGGTGGTAGTCCCTGCTGATTGGTGCTGTGTGTGCCGGCAGCGTGAGCGTCGCGGATTTCTTCCGTGCGCAGTCCGGCTCCCGGCAGCAGGCGGTTGATAAGCGTGCTCTTGCCCGTGCCGCTGTGTCCGCTCAATAGGGTTATCTTGTCTTTCAGCAGTGGCCAGAGCTCTTCCACGCCCTCCCCTGTCGCCGCGCTGATTTTCATACATTGGTATCCCACGGTGTCGTAGAGGTTTATAAGTCCGTCCAAGAGCCTCGTCTCGTCCTCATCGTAGAGGTCGATTTTATTAAATAGCAGCACCACCTCCACGCTGTATGCCTCTGCGGAGGCGAGGAAGCGGTCGATGAATGTCGTGCTTGTCTGTGGATGACTGACGGTTACCACGAGCATCGCGCGGTCAACATTAGCGGCGAGGATATGGCTCTGTTTGGAGAGGTTCTGCGACTTCCTTATAATATAGTTCTTGCGGTCGTCGATGGAACTGATAAGCGCCGTGCCCTCTCCCGACGGCACAATCTCCACACGGTCTCCCACGGCAACGGGGTTGGTGCTCTTAATACCCTTAAGGCGAAAGGTGCCTTTCACCTTGCAATCCACCATCTCCCCGCCGTCGGTAAGCACAGAATACCAACTGCCGGTATTTTTTATTACTAATCCTTTCATAACATAGGGCCGTCAGAGGCATCAACCCCTGCGTGAACAAGCAAGAGCATTTATGGGCAGCAAAAGCCAAGCGTATGTCACGCACGAGCCACGCAAGAATCGCGCAGGGGCTGCCCACTCTTTATACGGTCATTATCTCTTTGTTCTTCTCGGCGAGCACCTCGTCGAGTTTCTTGATAAACTTGTCGTGCATCTTCTGCAGGTCAGCCTCGGCATCCTTCTCATTGTCCTCTGAAAGACCGTCCTTGATGGCTTTCTTCAGTTTGTCTTTCACCTCGGCACGGATGTTGCGCACCTCCACCTTGGCCTTCTCGGCAATCTTGCTGCACTGCTTGGCAAGCTCCTTACGCCTCTCCTCTGTGGGCTGCGGGATGGCCAGACGTATCGTCTCGCCATTGTTCTCCGGGGTGATACCCACGCCAGAGTCCATAATGGCCTTCTCGATGGCGCGTATCTGCTTCTTGTCCCAAGGCTTGATGGCTATCGTGCGGGCGTCGGGAACGCTGACATTGGCCACCTGGTTCAACGGCATCATCTGTCCGTATGACTCCACCTTCACTCCGTCGAGTATCGCCACATTAGCCCTGCCGGCACGGATACGCGACAATTCTGTCTCTAAGAAAGAGGCTGCCTTCTGCATCCTCTCTTCGCTCTTTTTCAATACTTCTTTAACGTCAATCATAGCTTTAAAAGTTAAATTTTCTGCAAAAATACAAAATATATTCCATTTGCGCAACTTTTCTGCCGTTTTTTTCAGATTTTTATGTAAATTTGCAGCGAATATGAAACATTTAAGACGTTTTTTGGCATTTTTTTGTGCCTTGACCGCTATTCTCGGCACACAAATACAGAATGCCAGGGCACAGGAGCCGGCAAGGAAGACGGCACTCACGGTGAAAGGGTTTTTCAACGTGTGCGACACAATGGTATATACCTACGACCGCGCACGCTTCAACACATCGCCCGCCGACACCGTGTGCCAACAGTTTGAGCACTACGAGTTTCTGCTCACGGTGAAAGAGAAGTCGGAAAGCGGATACCTCCTCCACCTCATCCCCATGGGAATAACGAAGGACAACGAGGTGAAAAACAAACGTGGACCCGAGACAAGGCTCTTGGCATACCAGTCGCTCTACGGCATGCACATAGAAGTGGCATTAGACAGATACGGAGGAAGTCCGGTGATAACCAACTGGCAGGCGGTGAAGGAAAGACTGATGCGCAACAGCCAGAGCATCATCGACAAGCTCTATGAGACACGGCCCGACCTCGTGGAGGGCGACAAGAAAGACAGCCTCAGAAGCATGTTTAACCTCTCGGTATATACACGCGAGGGCATAGAACAGCTGTTTCCGGGACTGATGCTCCTCTTCTCCGTTCACGGTGACAAATACGACATCGGAAAGACAAGGAGCACAAGCGGGAATACAAGGGCACAGTGCGAGGTGTCAACAGGAGAGATGGGACTCTGGGGATACCGCGATGACTTCAATATCTACTGCGAGACTGTAACAGAGGAGGAGGACGGCACAACGCAGGACATCCTAAACTACAACTTCTTTGAAAACGGCTGGCCTAACGCCATGCAAGAGCAGAGAATAGTGAGAGACGACAGACAAAGAGGACTAATAGAGACTAAGGTGGCGAAATGGAGCTACCACTCATGGGAGAACGAATGAGAGTAAAAGCGAAAAAACAATTAGGACAGCACTTCCTCACCGACAAGGGGATTGCAAAGTGTATCGCCGACACCATCGACGCCTGCCCCGACATACCCGTGCTCGAGGTGGGACCGGGAATGGGGATGCTCACACAATTCCTATATCCGAAACAAAGGCCCTTCAAGGTGGTGGAAATTGACAGGGAGTCGGTAGATTATCTGAATGAGCACTACCCCAACCTACACGGCAACATCCTCGGAGAGGACTTCCTGAAGATGGACCTCAACAAAGTCTTCGACGGACAGCCGTTCGTGCTCACTGGCAACTACCCCTACGACATCTCATCGCAGATCTTCTTTAAGATGATTGACAATCGACAACTCATACCCTGTTGCACGGGAATGATACAAAGGGAGGTAGCCCAAAGGATTGCTTCACCCCCGGGATGCAAGGCCTACGGCATACTCAGCGTGATGATACAAGCATACTACGACACCGAATACCTCTTCACCGTAGATGAAAACGTCTTCGACCCGCCACCAAAGGTGAAAAGCGCGGTGATAAGAATGACACGCAACAGCAGGGAGAGGCTTAACTGCGATGAGGCTCTGTTTAAAAGAGTGGTGAAGGCGGTGTTCAACCAAAGAAGAAAAATGCTTAGGGGAAGTCTGAAACAGATCATGCCGCCCACGACAAACCCCGACTTCTATGCGCTGCCGATAATGACACAAAGACCCGAACAACTCACCATAGAGGAGTTTGAGGAACTAACAAATCTCGTTCAGCAGCAGCTGCAAACCGTAAATTGAGAATTATGCTCCTGCCGCACGCCGACCTCTAAGAAGAAAGGTAAGGTCTCCGCTTCCGCTCTCATTTGCAAGGTATTAATTTTTCATTATTCATTATTCATTATTAATTATTAATTGCCTATGACTCTGACAGTAATAATTCCTGTTTATCAGGTGGAAGACACTGTGGGGCGGTGCTTGGAGAGCATCCTCGCACAAGAATACGACGATATGGAGATTATCGCCGTAAATGACGGCAGCACTGACAAGAGCAGAGACATCTGCCAGCAGTTCGCAGACAAAGACAAGCGCATAAAAATCATAGACAAGGAAAACGGAGGACTAAGCAGCGCGCGCAACGCGGCCCTCGATATAGCCGCAGGCGAATATGTTACGTTCGCCGACAGCGACGACGAGGTGGAGACGGGGACATACGGAAAACTTATGGGCATAATAGCAAAAAATCCCGACATCGACCTCCTCGAATACCCGTTCCTAAGACATCTCCCCAACGGCACGATAAGCACGATGCCCTTCGACAACAAGAAATACAAAGACATGCTCTTCTATTTCCTCGAATGCAAGGCATACAACCACTCCTACGCGTGGAACAAGATCTACAGGCGTAAATTCTTCAACGACATCAGATACCCCGAAGGGAGGGTATTCGAGGATGTGCACACACTGCCGAGAATACTCGACAAAGACCCAGTGGTGATGACAACAAAAGAAGGACTTTACAAATACCACAGCAACCCCAAAGGCATCACGCGCAACGCAGGGAGCAAAGAACTCACCTGGCTGCTTGAAAGCAACATGATTCTGTTGAAAAGAATGATTGGCGACGACAATAAGATAATTGAGGAAATAACAAACGACGACAACCTCTTAAATAGGTTTTATGAATACTACGCTCATGTGATGAACATACAGCTCGACGTGTATGACAAGACAAAAAACATCATCATACCCGACTTGCCGATAAAGGTGGAGACAAAAAAACTAGACCTGCCGAAATTTACGAAATTTAAACTGAACATCAAAGAAAAAACAGGACTTAAGACATTATGCAAAATACACAAAATGATAAGACACCCCTGGTAAGTTTTATAATACCTTATTATAACGTGCCAACAGAGATGCTCACAGAGTGTCTCGCATCCATCTTCAACCTCACACTGAGCGATGAGGAAAGGGAGGTGATACTCATCGACGACGGCTCCGACACATCGCCTTTAGAACAGATAAAGGAGTTCAGAGACCGTATCATTTATATCCGGACGGAAAACAGAGGTTTAGGGGCGGCACGCAACACAGCCCTCGACATCTGCAAAGGACAATACATTCAGTTTATCGATGCCGACGACTGCCTGATAACAACACCATACAACCACTGCTTGGACATCGTGAGATACAACGACCCCGACATGGTGATGTTTAATCTCACATCAAACAAAGAGACGACGGTAAACCAAACTGACTTTGAGGTGCCGCAACCTAAAGACGGGGCCATTTATATGCGGCACAACAACCTCAAAGCAAGCGTGTGCGGATATATTTTCAAAAAACAAATTCTCGTAAACTTAAGATTCACACCGGGAATAGTGCATGAGGACGAGGAGTTCACGCCACTGCTGATCCTCAGGTGCGAAAGAATCTTCGACACCAAAACCGACGCGTATTTCTACCGCAAGAGACAGGGGTCGATAACAAACAGCAAAACGAAGAAGAATGTAATAAAAAGACTCGATGACACGGAACAAGTGATAATCAGTCTTAACAGGATGCTCCCCTCATTGCCGCTCATGGATCGCAACGCACTGCAAAGAAGGGTGGATCAGTTGAGCATGGACTACCTGTATAACATCATCACGCTCACTAAAAGCAAGAACGAGCTCGACAAACGAATAGCAAGACTAAAAGACAATGAGCTGTTTCCGCTTAACAACAACTCATACACAAAGAAATATAAAGTTTTCAGCAAACTAATCAACAATAAGCTCGGCAGGATTATTCTGCTCTTCACCGTCCCATGGATGAAAAAAGAAAAGTAAAAACAGAAGGTTTAACACTGCTGAAAGGGAAGAAATAAAAACAGGAGGTTTAACACTTCAAAAAATAAAGATGAAAATATTACTGCTCGGGGAATACAGCAACCTGCATGCCACACTCGCCAAAGGGCTGAAAGCCCTGGGGCAGGAGGTCGTGGTGGCAAGCAACGGTGACTTCTGGAAAAACTATCCCCGGGACATCGACCTGCAACGCGCACCGGGAAAAAGCGGAGGGGCAAAACTGATAATGAAAATCTACTCCCTACTGCCAAAACTCAAAGACTACGACATAGTGCAACTCATAAACCCGATGTTTGTCGAGCTCAAAGCAAAAAGAATACTGCCCATTTACAAACAACTGAGAAAACAAAACAAAAAGATGTTTCTGCTCGGGGCTGGAATGGACTACTACTGGGTGAGCGTGAACTCCACGACAATGCCACTGCGATACAGCGACTTCAACATAGGAAAAACACTGCGCACCAACCCCGACGCACTAAAGGAAAGGGCTGACTGGATAAACACCGACAAGGAAAAGTTGAATAAATATATCGCCAATGACTGCGACGGCATAATAACCATGCTATATGAATATTATGCCTGCTACCACCCCCTCTTTCCCGACAAAACGACATTCATACCGGCACCGATAGAAATAGAAAAGACAGGCAATGCTGTGGCTGCTGATAAAGGGGATGCCGAGAACGTCGGGGCCGACAGCGAAACCGATAAATACGACGGCATCCTGAAAATTTTCATCGGCATAAGCAAAGGACGGAGTGAATACAAAGGCACCGACATAATGCTCAAGGCGGCACAAAGACTGAATCAGAAGTATCCCGACAAGACACAGCTGAGAATAGCGGAGGGAGTGCCGTTCGAGGAATACAAAACATTGATGGAAGGGAGCGATATCATCCTCGACCAACTATACAGCTATACCCCGGCGATGAACGCACTGCTCGCCATGTCGAAAGGCATCATCGTCGCTGGAGGCGGTGAACCGGAAAACTACGACATCCTCGGTGAAACAGCTCTACGGCCGATAGTGAATGTGCTGCCAACAGAACAAAGTGTTTTTGAGCAGCTCGAACAACTCGTGCTGCATCCCGAGAGAGTGCCGCAAATGAAAAAAGACAGTATTGAATATATCAGAAAACACCACGATTATCTGCAAGTGGCACAAAAATACTTGGATTATTGGCGACATTAGATTATTGGCGTGCCGCCAATAATCAATTGACAATTGACAATTGATAATTGACAATTATTACCTAACCCCCAAAAATTCCTTACACCTTATTTATATATATTACTCGGTAGGGAGCTCGACAAAAAATGTTGAGCCATGACCTTGCACAGACTCCACTCCCACTTGTCCGCCAAGATTGGTGGCGAGGTTTTTGCACACGGAGAGACCCAAGCCCACACCCTCGGTGAAATTATCGAATTTCACAAACATATCGAAGGCGCGCCGCTGTTGCTCACGGTCCATACCGATGCCAGTGTCTTTCACCCACAAACGGATCTTGTGGTTGCGGGGACTGTCATAACCAATCACCACCTGACCCTTATGAGTGAATTTCAAGGCATTGTTGGTGTAGTTATTCATTATCGTGGTAATCATATTGATATCCGACACAATCACACACTGGCTGTCGGCGGCATAGCTCTTCACCTCCACCTGCGGGTTCTTGTTACGACCCTCTGCCTGCGATGCGAGGTTGCTCACCAACACATTCACATCCAATGGCAGGCGATGCACACTGCTGTTGCCCGTCTCCGTTTCCACAATGCTCAAGAGGCTCTTGAACTTGTCTGACAACTTCGCCGTGTTGTCGATAATGCTGTCGATACACACCTGACGCTCCTCATCGGAAAGGTCCACGCTCTGTAACAACTGTGCATAACCGTTCATCGAGTTCATAGGCGTGCGGATCTCATGGCTCATCTCTTCTATAAACGACGCCTTGAGGCGGTTGAGATCTTCTGCCTTGGCCGCCGACTCCATAAGAGCCTGCTCCAGACGTTTGCGCTCATCGATACGCTCCGATGCGCCCACAATGGTCTTAGGAGTGCCATCGTCATTATAGTCGCCTACCATGGCATAGCTGCTCTCCCAACAATATTGGTCATCATCCTCCTCCGACACCAAGATACGGTAGTCGTGATGATACTGTTGGATGCCGCCGTTGACAATCTTCGACAAATTATCCTCCACCTCGGGCAGGTCGTCGGGATGTATATGACTAAGCATCGTGCTGTAAGGCACGCCACTGGCCATAGGCACGGTATCGGTGGTGTCGCGGTAGTCATTAACAATAGTGTATTCGCCATTGGCCACATCTATACGCCAGGTGGCAAGTTTCATCATACGAAGCACAAGGGAATGCTCCACGTTGTCGCTCACCAAAGCGCGCTGCGTCTCCAACTCGGCACGCAGCTTCTTGAACTTGCGCCAATAGCGCAAGAATCTTATGGCAGAGGCCGCCAAAACAAGCAGCAAGACTGTCCATATTATTACCTCTGAATTGATGAACGAAAACATATTTCTTAAATTTCAGCTGCAAAAGTAATGAAAAAAAACGAAACAACAAAGAAAAAAAGCGTAATAATTTCATTTTACCAATTTTTTGTTGTAATTTTGCACTCGATTTCACAACGGTTTGGCTTTTTGAGGCTTCACAACACCCCCAAAGCCGCCGAAGGAACGATAGTAAGATGAGCAAAAAAGAAATGATCGCCGCCCTCAACACCACCGTAAACAATCTTACGGAGGGCAGCACGGCTAAAGGCATGTTCCACGAGCATGCCGCAGGGATACCATACCCCTCCGCAAATGAGCTGCGAGAGGTGGTGAGCCTCATCAGGTCGATAATCTTCCCGGGATACTACGGACACGCCACCATCGGGCGTGACACACTCAAATATCATATCGGACTGGCTGTGGAGCAACTCCACCGCACACTGAGCAGTCAGGTGCTGGCGGGACTTTGTTTTATGCAATGCCCGCAAGAGCTGGAGCCGGCCGACGCCATGGCATGCCACAAGACGAAAGCGAAAAAAGCCACCACACAACTAATACAAAGTCTGCTGGCACTGCGCGACCTGCTCGCCACTGACGTGGAAGCCACCTTCAAAGGAGACCCGGCCGCGGAAAGCATCAGCGAGGTGATTTGCTGCTACCCCGTCATCAGGGCACTCATCAACTACCGCACGGCACACGAGTTGCACAAAATGCAGATACCCGTGATACCAAGGCTGCTCACTGAGATGGCACACAGCGAAACCGGCATCGACATACACCCGGGGGCTGAAATCGGACACCACTTCACCATCGACCACGGCACCGGCACCATCATCGGAGCCACCTGCATCATCGGCAACAACGTGAAACTATACCAAGGGGTTACGCTGGGAGCCAAAAGCGTGGAGCCGGGGAAAGAGGAAGAGGCAAGAGGAATACCACGACACCCGATCATCGAAGACAACGTGGTGATTTATTCCAACACCACCATAGTGGGAAGGGTTACAATAGGACACGACAGTATAATCGGGGCAAACGAATGGATTACCACCGACGTGAGCCCAATGTCAAGAATTGCAATATAAAAAATGGAAACTTACACATTGATTGCCAAAACGTTCATGGGACTGGAACCTGTGCTGGCAAAAGAATTAACGGAATTGGGCGCTGACGACATACAGATAGGGCGCCGCATGGTATCGTTCACGGGAAACAAGGAGATGATGTACCGGGCCAACTTCCAGTTGCGCACCGCCATACGCATCCTCAAACCCATAAAGGAGTTTAAGGCATACAGCGCCGACGACGTGAGCGAGAAAGTGAAAGAGATTGACTGGAGCCAATACCTATCCATCGACAAGACATTCGCCGTCGATGCCGTGGTGTTCTCCGACGAGTTCAAACACTCCAAATTCGTCTCATATAAAGTGAAAGACGCCATCGTGGACCAGTTCCGCGAAAAACAGGAAAAAGACCCAACGTGTCGGTGGCAAACCCCGACATCAGGCTCCACATACACATCGCCGACACCAATGCCACACTCTGCTTGGACAGCAGCGGAGAAAGTCTGCACAGAAGAGGATACAGGCAAGAGAGCGTGGAGGCACCGCTCAACGAGGTGCTGGCGGCAGGTATGATACTGCTCTCCGGATGGAATGCCGACACCGACTTCTACGACCCTATGTGCGGAAGCGGCACCATACCCATCGAGGCGGCACTCATCGCACGCAACATCAGTCCGGGGGTGTTCAGAAAAGAATATGCTTTCGAGAAATGGCCTGACTTCGACGCCGACCTCTTCGACATGATTTATAATGACGACAGCAAGGAAAGGGAGTTCAACCATAAAATCTATGCCTCCGACATCGACCCGAAAGCCGTGGCAACAGCACGCACCAACGTGAAAGCGGCAGGACTGAGCAGCGACATCGTGGTGGAGATGAAAAACTTCGCTGACTTCCAACAGCCTGAGAAACCGGCGTTTATGATTACAAACCCGCCATACGGAGAGAGAATATCCACCAACAACCTGCTTGAGACATACCGTATGATTGGCGAAAGACTAAAACACCAATTCGTCGGAGGAGAGGCATGGATAATTTCTTACCGCGAGGAGTGCTTCGACCAGATAGGACTCAAACCCTCATTCAAAATTCCTCTCTACAACGGCTCCTTGGAGTGTGAATTCAGAAAATACCAAATCTTCGACGGTAAATTCAAAGACTTCAGAAGTGAGGGCGGAGAAGTAAAAACAGAGGAAGAGAAAACCCAAATGGCTGAAAAGCACCGCTTTAAGAAAGAGAGGGAGTTTAAGCAAAGACTCCAAGAGATAGAGGACAATGAGGCCGGCGACATACGCACATTCAAATTCCATACCTCATTCAGAGAAGTGGAAGACTTCAGGGGCGACGGCAGAGGAAAACGCAACCAAAAGCAAATGAGGTCTTACGACAAGGAAAACGGAGAAAGCTCATACGACAGCCGCAAATACGGGAAAAACAAACGCGACAACGCCGGGGGGAAGAAAGACGGATACAAAAAAGACAATTACGGCGGAAAAGGAAAAAGAGACTTCAAAGGAGGAAGGAAAAACGACCGCGGTAAAGGACGCAACAACTGGGACAACGACGAAGACTAATGAATATGAACATAAAAACGACAGCGGCAATACTGCTATGCACAATGACGACAATGACGGCAACAGCACAGAAAGAGTTTGACATTGAGCAACTTATAAGAGGAGGACAACACTACTCCACCCTCACACCCGAAAACAGATACCTCAGGTGGTGGGGAGACACTCCCGTGAGGCTCGACGTGGAGCAGTGCGCGGCGGTAAATGGCAACAAGGAGACCACACTCTTCACACTCGACGACGTCAACAGCATCATCGGGGCAAAGACCATTGCAGACAGCATACACAGTCTCTTCTACGCCAAATTCCCGGAAAAAGGAAAGACAATCACCGCGGTGAAAAACTCACACAACAGATACCTCATCGACTGGGATAAGAAAAAGGTGGTGTGGCAACAGCCGTGCGACGGGGAAACGGAGGCGGAGACCACAAGCGACGGAAAACGGACGGCATACCTGAGCGCCGACCAGCTGTATATAAAAGATGAAAACGGCAAGACGACACAGCTGTCTCAAGACGGCAGCCGCGAGATAGTATATGGACAGTCGGTACACCGCAACGAGTTCGGAATTATAAACGGCATGTTCTGGAGTCCCGACGGCAACAGACTGGCATACTACAGGATGGACCAGACCATGGTGGCCGACTACCCGCAAGTGGACATCTTCACAAGAGAGGCTGAATACAAACCCGACAAATACCCGATGGCCGGAATGACATCGCATCAGGTGAAAGTGGGAGTCTATGACCTGAAAAAACAAAAGAACGTTTGGCTCGAGACCGGTGAGCCGGATGACCACTACCTCACCAACATCGCCTGGTCGCCTGACGAAAAGACTGTGTATATGTTTGAGCTCAACAGAAAACAAAACGACTGCCGGCTGAACAGCTACGATGCTATTACAGGCAAGAAAATCAAGGAGTTAGTGCGCGAGACAAGCGACAAATATGTGGAGCCCATGAACCCCATACAGTTTCTCCCTTGGGATGACAGCAAGTTCATTCTGCAAAGTCAGAAAGACGGATACAACCATATCTATCTATACGACAAAGACGGCACGCTGATACGCCAGCTCACCAAAGGACAATGGGTGGTGTTGAGAGTCGTAGGCTTCTCGAAGAACACGAAGGAGGTGATATACGAGAGCAACGAGGTGTCGCCGATACAAAGCAACATCTTCGCTGTCAGCACAGAGACGGCACAAACCAGACGGCTCGATGACGGCACAGGATGGCACTATGCCACCCTCAACGGCGACGGAAGCAAAATCATCGACCGCATGAGCGCGCCGAAGACACCAAGGAAAATAAACCTTATCAACACCGCCGACGCATCAGCACAGGTGTATCTCAACGCCGCCGACCCCTGGCAAGGATACAACCAGCCGACAATAGAATGCGGCACGATAAAAGCTGCCGACAATGCCACCGACCTCTATTACAGTATGGTGAAGCCCCACGACTTCGACCCTGCGAAGAAATACCCCGTCGTGGTGTATGTCTATGGAGGCCCGCACGCCCACAACGTGGACGCCACCTGGCACTACGGAGTGAGACCCTGGTCGGTGTATATGGCACAGAAAGGATATATCGTTTTCAGCGTTGACAACAGAGGAAGCGAGAACAGAGGTCTTGCCTTCGAACAGGCCACCTTCCACCAGTTGGGACAGGTGGAGATGACCGACCAGATGAAAGGCGTGGAATTCTTGAAGAGCCTCCCCTACACCGACAACGACCGCTTCGGCGTGTATGGCTGGAGCTTCGGAGGCTTCATGACCACCTCGCTGATGTGCAACTACCCCGACGTTTTCAAGGCAGGAGTGGCAGGAGGTCCGGTAATAGACTGGAAATGGTATGAGGTGATGTATGGCGAGAGATACATGGGCACGCCGGAGGACAACCCCGAGGGATATGCCAAGTCATCGCTGATAGGAAAGGCTAAAAACCTCAAGGGCAAACTCCAACTCATCAGCGGTTACAACGACGCCACGGTGGTGCCGCAACACTGTCTCTCATTCATCGAGGACTGTATTGAAAACGGCATCCAGCCCGACTTCTTCTTCTACCCCGGAGAGAAGCACGGAGTGGCAGGATATAAGAACATACACCTGAACAAAAGAATTACACAACACTTCGAGGACAACTTGAAATAAACATCATAAAATACTGATTATTATGAAAATATTATTGTTAGGCAGCGGCGGGCGTGAACACGCCTTGGCATGGAAGATTGCCCAAAGCCCGAAAGTGGAGAAACTATACATCGCACCCGGCAACGCCGGCACTGGAGCATGCGGAGAGAATGTCGCCATCGGTGTGAATGAGTTTGACAAAATCAAAGACTTCGTCATCAACAATGGTGTCAACATGGTGGTGGTGGGACCTGAGGACCCGCTCGTGAACGGCATCAGCGACTTCTTCAAAGCTGATGCGCAGTTGAGCGCCATACCCGTGATAGGACCCTCCAAGAGCGGAGCAAGACTGGAGGGAAGCAAGGAGTTTGCAAAGGCCTTTATGATGCGCCACAACATTCCCACGGCGAAATACGAGACCTTCGGAGCCGACACCATGGCAGAGGGAGAGAAATTCCTCGAGACACTCAAGGCTCCATACGTGTTGAAAGCCGACGGACTCTGCGCCGGCAAGGGAGTGCTGATCCTCCCCACCCTCGAAGAGGCGAAGAAAGAACTTCGGGAGATGCTCTCCGGCATGTTCGGACAAGCATCGGCAAGAGTGGTCATCGAAGAGTTTCTCACCGGCATCGAGTGCAGCGTGTTTGTGCTTACCGACGGCAAGCACTATCAGATACTGCCCGAGGCGAAAGACTACAAACGCATCGGCGAGGGCGACACCGGCCTCAACACCGGTGGCATGGGCAGCGTGAGCCCCGTGCCGTTCGCCAATAAGGAGTGGATGGAGAAAGTGGAGAGCCGCATCATCAAACCCACTGTTGACGGACTGGCAGAAGAGGGCATCGACTACAAGGGCTTCATCTTCTTCGGACTGATCAACGATGCCGGCGAGCCTAAGGTGATAGAATACAACTGCCGCATGGGCGACCCGGAGACGGAGACGGTGATGCTGCGCCTGAAGAGCGATATCACTGACCTCTTCGAGGGTGTGGCCAACGGCGACCTCGACAAGAGGGAGGTGGCTTTCGACGACCGCAGCGCGGTATGCGTGATGCTCGTCAGCGGTGGCTACCCCGGCAAATACGTGAAAGGCTATCCCATCAGCGGCATCGACAAGGTGGAGGGCTCCATCGTGTTCCATGCCGGCACGGCGATGAAAGACGGCGAGGTGGTTACCAACGGCGGCCGCGTGATTGCCGTGAGCTCCTACGGCGCTGACAAAGCCGAGGCATTGGGCAAGTCGATGCAGGAAGCTGCCAAGATTGAGTTTAAAGACAAATATTTCCGCCGTGACATCGGCGCAGACCTCTAAGCCATTATGATTGCCGACCGGGAAAAGAGGATACAGAATGTCATCGCCGGGAGCAGACTGCTGCTCCCGGTGATGTTGGCATATACCTGCTTCGTATGGGTGTTTGCCGGGGCAATCACGAATATGTGGTGGCCGCAGTTCCTTCTCTTCTTCGTGTCGTGCTGTTTCGTGATGGAGATTAACAACAGCAATGCGTTCCTGCGGGTGTATAGCCGTATGATGGTGAGCTGCTTCGCGGTGCTCACGCTCATGACGGGCTTGTTTCCCAACCCCACGGCATTCTTAGCGCAGACGTGTTTCGTGTTGTTTCTCTTTTTCCTCTTCCGCGGCTATCAAGACTCCCGCTGCCCCGGCACAATGTTTTATGCCTTTATATTCCTCTCCTTGTCGAGCATGGCGGCAGCCCCGGTGCTGTATATGGTGCCGGTGGCATGGATACTGATGACGTTCAATGTGCAAGCCACAGGGTGGCGCTCGTTTTGCGGCTCACTGCTCGGTTTGCTCCTCCCCTATTTCTATTGGGGCTGTTACATGCTCTACATGCGAGACGGTTTGGAGAGCGCCACGGCACATTTCTCGTCCTTGGTGCCGCAAGGGGTGGAGAGCATGGCGCAGCTGCCCGTGGCACGGTGGCTCTTCCTTATTTTCTGCGCCATCTACATGGTCTGCGGCTATCTGCATTTCGTGCGCTACTCCTACCAGGACAAGGTGAAGGTGAAGATGATGTTTTACACGATGCTATGGCTCGACTTGTGTCTGATTGCCCTCATCGTGGTGTTCCCCTCCTGCTATGCGCCCTTGGCACTGATGCTTTGCGGCGGCGTGTGCGGTCCGATGTCGCATTTCATTATGTTCACCCACAACCGGCCTGCCACGGTGATGTTTTTCATTATGACGGCGGCAGCCCTCACTCTCACCCTCTATAACGCCTTTATGATATAAGCCATGCAGTCGATAATTGACCTGATGATAGAATATGGCTACTGGGGTATGTTCATCACCTCCCTGCTCGCCGGCAGCGTGATACCATGGTCGAGCGAGGCAGTGATGGTGGGGCTTTACGCCGGGGGGCTCGACCCTTTCTGGCTCACGGTGGTGGCCACGATAGGCAATGTGGCAGGGTCGATGTTTAATTATTGTATCGGCAGACTCGGCAAGCCGGAGTGGATACACAAATACCTGCGGGTGAGCCAGGAGAGCCTCGACAAGGCCATGCGTTTCATGGGAGGCCGGGGCGCATGGATGGGATTTTTCGCCTTCCTCCCCATTTTAGGCAGTGCCATCACCGTGGCCTTGGGACTGATGCGCGCCAACTGGGTAATCACCTTGATAAGCATCACAATAGGCAAAATTGTGAGGTATGCGGTGCTAATTTACGGTGTTGACGTCATTTTCGGGTAAAAAAATTACAATTCTTTTTGTCAATTCATAAAAAAGATGTAATTTTGCAGCTTGAAAATCATATACGTATATAAAAAATGAAGAATTTCAGACTTATTGACAATATACTCGGCTGGGTGGCCTTTGCCATCGCGGCATTCGTATATTGTTCCACCATCGAGCCGACAGCCAGCTTCTGGGACTGTCCGGAGTTTATCACTACAGGTTACAAATTGGAGATCGGACACCCGCCAGGCGCACCTTTCTTCATGCTCACCGCGAATATCTTCTCGCAGTTTGCCTCCGACCCCACACAAGTGGCAAAGATGGTGAACACGATGAGCGCGCTGCTCAGCGCCACATGTATCCTGTTCCTGTTCTGGACTATCAGCCACCTCGTGAGGAGACTGCTGTGCAAGGACTGGAGCGACTTGGACCTCAGGAAGATGATTGCCATCGAGGCATCGGCAATGACCGGAGCACTCATCTACACCTTCAGCGACACATTCTGGTTCAGCGCCGTGGAAGGTGAGGTGTATGCATATTCATCGGCATTCACCGCCGTGGTGTTCTGGCTCATACTGAAATGGGAAGACCATGCCGACGAGCCTCACAGCGACAGATGGCTCGTGCTTATTATGTATATGACCGGACTGAGCATCGGCGTGCACTTGCTCAACCTCCTGTGCGTGCCGGCAATAGTACTGGTGTACTACTACCGCCGCTATCCCGACGCCAACCTGAAAGGCTCGTTGATAGCACTGGCAATCTCCGTGGTGATACTCGCCGCTGTGCTCTATGGCGTGGTGCCGGGCATCGTTACCGTGGGAGGCTGGTTTGAGCTCTTCTTCGTCAATACCCTCGGCATGCCGTTCAACACCGGGCTCATCGTTTATATCATCTGCCTCGTGGCAGTGGTGATTTGGGCAATATGGCTCACACAGACCGGCAAGGACGAGAAACTGCAAAACATCGCCTTCCTCGCCTCCGTGGCCATGCTCGGCATACCCTTTGTGGGCTTCGGCTGGAAAGCATTCCTCATTGGAGTGGTAATCCTCGCATTGCTCTGGTTCGTGCTTAGAATGAAGAAAGGCAAAGCAGCATTGGTTACGGCAAGGATGAAAAACACCGCCCTGCTCTGCATGCTCATGCTTATGGTGGGCTATTCCAGCTACGCCGTCATCGTAATCCGCTCGGCTGCCAACCCGCCAATGGACCAGAACTCCCCGGAGGACATCTTCACTCTCGGCTCATACCTCAGCCGTACCCAATATGGTAAATACCCGCTCTTCTACGGACAGGCATACACCTCAGAGGTGAAACGCGAACCCAAGGGCGAATACCTCGTGCCGGTAACAAAAACAGGAGCGCCGATATACAACCGTAAGGAAAAGAGCTCACCGGATGAGAAAGACTCATACTTCGTGGTGCGCACCGACGATGACTATGTATATGCACAAAACATGCTCTTCCCAAGAATGTGGGACTCCGGACATGCCGACTCCTACGAGGCATGGATGGGAGGCGTGGACGGAACCGTGAAAGAATATAATATAGGCGGAAACGTCAAAATGGTGAAGATGCCTACACAGTTGGAAAACCTGCGCTTCTTCCTCTCCTATCAGTGCAATTTCATGTACTGGAGATACTTTATGTGGAACTTCGCTGGAAGACAAAACCAGATACAGGGCAATGGAGAGCTTGAGCATGGCAACTGGATCACCGGAATACCGTTTATCGACAACGCACGCTTGGGCAACCAAGACATGCTGCCCGATGACCTGAAGAACGACAAGGGACACAATGTGTTCTACTGTCTGCCTCTCATCCTCGGTATCCTCGGCTTCGTGTTCCAGTCGCTGATGAAAGACAAGAAAGGCATCCAACAGTTCTGGGTGGTCTTCTTCCTCTTCTTCATGACCGGCTTGGCTATCGTGCTGTATCTTAACCAGACACCCAACCAGCCGCGTGAGCGCGACTACGCATACGCCGGCTCCTTCTATGCCTACGCCATCTGGTGCGGCATCGGAGTGGCTGCAATCATAGAGTGGCTCAAGAAATATAAAATGGCCAGTCCTGTAGTGGCTGCCGTGGTAGGCATCCTCTGCCTCCTCGTGCCGGTGCAGATGGCATCGCAGACCTGGGACGACCACGACCGCAGCGGAAGATACACCTGCCGCGACTTCGGACGCAACTACCTCATGACGCTGCAAGACGAGGGCAACCCGATAATATTCACCAACGGCGATAACGACACCTTCCCATTGTGGTACAACCAGGAGACAGAGGGTGAGCGCACCGACGCAAGGGTGTGCAACCTCTCTTACCTGCAAACAGACTGGTATATCGACCAGATGGCACGTCCGGCATACAACTCGCCCGCAGTGCCTATCACATGGTCGAGACTAGAATACTGCGCTGGCACCAACGAGGCCATAGAAGTGGTGCCATCGCTGAAACAACAAGTGTTAGCGATGTATAAAACCAACCCCGAACAGGCGAAAGCAGAATTCGGAGATGAGCCGTTCGAGCTTAAGAACATACTCAAGTACTGGGTGCGCTCGAAATCGGAAAACACCCACTGCATACCTACCGACACCGTGTATATCACTATCGACAAGGAGGCTGTGAAGAAGAGCGGCATGATGATTGCCGACAGCGTGATACCCGACAAGATGACTATACCCATTCAGAAGAGGGCTTTGTATAAGCATGAGCTGATGATGCTCGAGATGCTCGCAGAGTGTAACTGGACAAGACCTCTCTACGTGGCCATCACCGTGGGAAGCGACAACTACATGAAACTGGACAACAACTTCATACAGGAGGGACTTGCCAACCGCATCACACCGTTTGTTACAGCCAACGACCCGGAAAAGAGCTTCGACACAGAGAAAGTGTATAAGAATGTGATGGAGCGTTTCCGCTACGGAGGTCTTGATAAAGAAGAGATGTATGTTGACGAGACACTCATGAGGATGTGCTTCACACACCGCCGCCTCATGTCCACCCTTGCCTCACGCCTCAGCGCAAAGGGCGACACCGTGAGGGCTGCCAAGGTGCTAGACTATGCCGAGAAGATGATTCCTGAGAACAATGTGCCTATCGACTACTCCAGTGGCTCATTCGACATGGCTGTTGCGTATGCGGCAATCAACCAGCCAAAGAAGGCCATGCACCTCTTAACAGAAATGGCTAAGAAATCACAACAATATCTGCAGTGGTATCTCAACCTGCCCGACAACCGCTTCAAACAGTCAACAAGAGAATGCAGCTATCATTTCTATATACTCAACCAATGCGCCGGACTCGCAGAGACTATAAACCCGACAGTTGCTAATCAATGGAAAGAGGCGCTCAACAGAGCTGCAGGCGTATATCAAAGCAGAGGAGGACAATTTGGAAGATAAAAACAAGAAGATATGTTTATAGAGCAACCGGCAAAATGGTTGCGCTGGATGTATCCCAGGGCGATTTGGAGAATGGACCGCAGTCAAAGGGCAGTGTATCTGACCTTTGACGACGGTCCTATCCCTGAATCCACGCCTTTCATTCTCGACACTCTGAAACAATTCGGGGTGAAAGCCACATTCTTTATGGTGGGGCAAAATGTGGAGAGACACCCCGAGCTATACAAAAGAATCATCGACGAAGGCCACAGCGTGGGCAACCACACCTTCAACCACTACGGAGGCATCAGGCATACTGTGGCAGAATACCGTGAAAACATTGAGAAAGCAGCAAAACTAATCAACAGCCAACTCTTCCGGCCTCCACACGGGTGGATGAGAATGACACAATACATATCGATTTCCCGCGACTACAAAATAATAATGTGGGACCTCGTTACCCGCGACTACTCCAAATGGATGACATCACAGAACATATTTAATAATGTGAAGCGCTATACGCGCAACGGAAGCATCATCACATTCCACGACTCACTAAAAAGCATCGAAAAACTGCATTTCGCATTGCCCGAGTCGCTCAAATGGCTGAAACAAGAAGGATACGAATTTAAAACCTTCTGAAAAAATGAATGAATAACGAAATTGAAGAAAGAAGTTGAAGACAATTGTGAAGAAGGAAGTTGAAGACGATTGTGAAGAAAGAAGTTGAAGACGATTGTGAAGAAAGATTTTG
>Ga0181612_120921_pt1 | contig 19301 bp, 10 predicted proteins | sample HoacroProtozoa21_FD_119630 | JGI IMG/M metagenome (GOLD analysis project Ga0181612, IMG submission 119630) | Hoatzin crop microbial communities from Cojedes, Venezuel. Combined Assembly of Gp0051906, Gp0051904, Gp0051908 | reverse complement strand
TGTGAGGACAGGCTGAGAGAGTTGGGCTTGTTCAGCCTGGAGAAGAGAAGGCTGCGGGGAGACCTGATTGCAGCCTTTCAGTACTTAAAGGGAGCCTATAGGAAAGATGGGGACAATCTTTTTAGTAGAGACAGCAGTGAAAGGACGAGGGGTAATGGTTTTAAACTAAAACAGGGTAGGTTTAGGCTGGATATAAGGAAGAAATTCTTTACAATGAGGGTTGTGAAACACTGGAACGGGTTGCCCAGGGAGGTAGTGGAGGCCCCATCCCTGGAAACATTCAAGACCAGGTTGGACAGGGCTCTGAGCAACCTGATCTAGTTAGTGGTGTCCCTGCTCGCTGCAGGGGCATTGGACTAGATGACCTCTAGGGGTCCCTTCTGACCTAAAACTTTCTATGATTCTATGAAATCAATTATATTTTGTTTTAGTGATCAATTGCTGTAATGCACATTGCTATTTGTTTCCCTTTTCAACAAAAAGTGGACTACTTGCTTCTAAAAATAAAAATCATCTGCAGAGTCAGAGGAGAGGTAGTGGGGGACAAGAGTGCTAAGAAATTACACACATTTTCTAATCTGTCAAAAATAGACCTTTTAATTTACAAATACCCATACAGACAAAAATATCTAACTTTGAAGAAGAGCATAAACACAAGCTTGTTATGGATAATGAACCCAAATTGCCCACTGTGTAAATAGGGCAATACTGCTGAGTCAATACAACATTGGTAGAGTGAATAACACGCCCTCCTCACTTACTTGACATTTTAAGGCTCTCGGAAAAAGACTGCCCTGTAAACCAAAGAAAGTCAATTTAGACATACTGGCTTGCAGGTGATGGGTATTGTACACTCTGTCTAACACCTCTGAATAAACTCCTGACCTCAGAAAAGATTTAAACTGTAATGCTTTATGAGTCCATTCGAAAGCACCTCCCTTCCTCCTGAGTGGGTTTAAAAGTGCCTTGTAAAATGATACAACAACTAGATCAAGTAGGAAGAAATAATCAGAAATCAGGATACAGTAAGAAAACCAAACACTACATCCATTACAGGTAGGATTTTCTCTTTCAAAAAGAGTAGCACTCATTTTCTGAGTAAGTGACTCTGTTCCATCTTCAGAGAATCCTACATGTTAGCTGTGAGTAGTTCTGTGAACATCAGTGCCTCCAGGATGATATGGCTACTTATGTGGAAGACTTAGATCCTTCTGTCTACCAAACATCCAGTTCAGTTTTCATCACTTACACCCCCTCCTCTTTTTTACCCCCTCTCTTTTTCATTGACAGCAAACACATGCAGTTGAACATCTTCCTTTCAAAACATCCTCCTCCTCTCCATCAAGACAAACTCGTGGCTGAATAAGTCATACCTGGAGTTAAGACAAAGTTCTGCTTGAACTACCCTGTTCCTGAAGGGCTATTTTTATAACCTTTGCCACCTTTACAAACAAAAAGGTGACTCAACTAAGACCATGTTTTCTGAGGCAGATCAGTTACTGTAAGTCTTACAGTAGGACAGAAACTGTCACAAGTACATTGTACCACTTCTGTACAGTCTCCAATAAAGGCAGAAGAGACAGAAGGCAAACAAGAGTAGTTACATACAGTAGCATTGAGATTTCCTAGTGTGCAAGGAAACTTGGTCACATATTTCTGTAAAAAATCTAGCACTTTAAGAAATATTAATGATTATAGGGATGATATAGCCTCTCTGATATTCTTTGAGATGAATAAAAATGTCAAAGAAAAATGAAAAAACATCGATTATGCTAGTGACTGCTGAGGTCAAGTGGAAATTTGAAAAAATCTGTGTTATTTGTAGAACCTGGTTTAAAATGGTACTTAGTATGAATGATCTAAAAGCACAGGCTTTACAAGAAATGAAGTTTTCATTCACAGTGACAACCACCTTTTCCAAATGTTGTCAGAGTGTCCCACAATGCCATTTACAAAAAGAAATTGATGATTTTTCTGTTGGTTTTTCTAAACGTCAATATAACCATGATCTGCCTAAGGGTGCATTCTTTCATCTCAATTAAAGCCATTATTTATTTTTCTGTGTTACCCCATACCACAGCTTGTAAGCCACTGAAAAACACAAACATTACATTTAGAATCATGGTTCGGTACTCTGCTTAAAGCAAGAAGATGTCATAGTTCTACTACTAGTTCACTAGAAGTGGCAGGAAGAATGTCATGCCCCGACAACCTGATGTAAAAAAAAAAAGGCGAGAAATACACACAGAATCTTTGTTAAATGTAGATAATAAACCCAGTGACAAGGTACAAGTCTCATAATTTGCAAGAGAATGCCTTATCTACTAACATATTGTTTCTCTCCCCTCATAGCAATAATACTTCATATGCAGTATTGCAAAAAATATAAATGCTTTTAGAGTTAATACACACTACTATATGGAATTAAAAAAAAAAAATACATATGCGTTATGTCTCAGCATCGTCATACAATAGCATTATAATCCTGCCTCAAGCAGACAGACAGAATTGGACAACTTCCCAAGCCTTTTCCTGGTTTAAACTATTTTCAGAAAAAAAACATAGAAAGTTGTAAGACACATTGTACAATGAAGTAAAAGTTAATTAAACTGTACATTGTTGTTATAAAAATAAATGTTGCATGAGGAACCTCACAAAATTCAACAAGGGCAAAGCAAAGTCCTGCACCTGGGATGGAATGACCCTTTCCACAGGTACTGACAGGCTTAAGTGTCTGGTTAGGAGCTTTGCTGAGAAGGATCCAGGGATCTTTGTATATGTTTGGCTAAAGAGGAGTCAGCATTGGACTCTGGAATAAATGAAGGCTGATAGCCTACAGGGCTATAACGAGAAAGATTATGGTAAAGTTGAGCGAATCCACTGGAGGGCCACCAAGATGCTCAGGGGCTGGAGAAAACAGTATTTGTTCATCCTTGAAGAGAGAAGGCTCCAGGGGGCTTAATGGCAGACACCCCTCCCCGCCCCGTACCTACAAGGAGGCTGTTGAGAAAACAGAGCCAGGGTATTCGTGGTGGGGCACAGGGGCAGGCTGAGAGACAACAGCCATAAAAGGGTGGTTCCAACCGGGGCGGGGAGGAGGAATAAAAAAATGTTTCTCCATGAGGGTAATGAAGCATCAGAACCCAGACAGACTGTAGAAGGTCTGTCCTCAGAGACTTTAGAGCCCTGGACAACATGGTCTGAATTTAATGCTAACTCTGCTTGGAGCTGGACCTCGGACTAGGGACATCCCGAGATCTCTTCTGATCCGAGTGATGCAATTCTGCTTCAAGAAACCAAAGAGATACACAAATGTTGCTCAGAAAGAATATTCTTGATGTGCTTTCTGCATCATTATTTATACAACCCTTGTACTGCTAATGAAGCTGTCTTTTCAAATGTCTGAACAACTGATTCGGGGACTAATGTATTTGACTATGCTACCATCAAAACATGAGAAGAAAGTTGCTCACTTCTCTAGCATTATTTATTCTGGAGAGGCAATTTAGCAAAAAGCATGATCAATATTATATGAAGAATAGAAATATCTGAATCACCAGGAAATACAAGCAGCGGGTTAAATTTTCTGCTAACTCTCACATGCTATGTAGCTTGGTCACTCTCAGGAAACAAACAGTCTAACACACAAATGCATCTCATAGAATCATAGGTTGGAAAAGACCTCCAAGTTGATCGAGTCCAATCATCCACCCAACACCACCATTCCTACTAAACCATATCCTGAAGTGCCACATCTACACTTTTTTTAAACACCTCCTTACTTGAAAGGCCAGTAAAACAACAAGTAAACTAAAGAAGAAGAAAAATTTTTTACGTACTCTTATTTCACCCCAAACTATGATTTTTTTCTTGTGGGATGCAGGAAGAAACAGAGAGGTATGAAAAGACAGGAAGTAAATTTTGAAATGTTCATTTTAACTAACAATGGTTTTCACCGCTTTCTAATATTTAGCTCCAGCTGCGACAACAGTGATATTTTTCCAGAGCTGCTTCCAATACTGTGCAAGTCAACGCCTATATATCCACAGGATTCCCCAGAGCACGTATGTGGATATTTTGTAGCAAGGCAATACACCCCTCATTATTCAAATACAAAAATATTAAGGTTGTTCTCATACTTTAATTAGCACTGACTTAATTTCTTCCTGAAATATACCAAGTCACTTGAGTTTTTTCCAGTGCTTTAAGGTTAGTTATATACGATATACATTAATTCATGCCATGACAAAGAAAAAAATATTCTATATGAAACCAGTGATTTATGACTGAAAACAAAACAATAAGGTTCACAGTAGTAGAAACGAACACCTTGTCCTGCCACTGCCTTCCCTGCAGCAAAACTCGAAACATGCCCCTCCACAAACACACAAACATACTGATTTTACATGCTATGATAATCCTATTGACTTCAAATATCTTCCTTATTCCTACTTTCCCGAAAGTCTCATATTTTTCAAGGAATCATCCAAGGGATCTTCCCATCCCAGAAAAAGAAAAAAACAAAACACAAATCTAAACCCTCAAACAATCTTCCCTGACACTTGATTGACACTATTCCCATCAGAAATCAAGAGACATCATTTACCTGGCAGAACCCCTGCATTAATAAGGAGACTGAAGTGCAGTAGCTAAAAGGTATCACAATATCATCATGCTTGCTTGGTGAAAAGGCAAATTAAAGAAAAAGATACGAACATTCATTCTTGCATTATTTCCATAAAAAATTACCATTTCTAACATCAAAAAGTACTTGCCAGTAAAAACTCTCACTTCAGGGCAACAATTGTAATTTCTATGAATATTTGCTTGGAAGGAACGTCTCCAGTCCCTTAGAAGAGAAATATAATTCTTTTGCTGCCCCAAACCTCAATGCTCCTTTTCTCAAAAGGAATAAAAGGCCAAGCGCGTTGCCCTAGAGTTTAAGGCACTTCAGCATGTGAAACCAATTGCGCTGTTCATGCACTTAAAATTAGGAAGTTGCCTAAACACTGCTGAATTAGATACAAAAAGAGGTAAAAGTGAGAACACAAGTTTCACTTTCACTCTAGGGTAATGCACTTGGTTATATAATAGTTAGGCCCACGTATTTTCTAGGCCGAGGGGCTACTCGGAGAAAAGTTTCCTCAGAGATCTCTTGCGACGACTGAGAGTGCCACCTTTTTCTCCACAGTATTTACTTCCCACACTTCTGCTGGACAAGTAATGAAAAGAACTGATTTCCAGTAAGTTTTATCAAAAAGCAATCCAAAACCCAGCACTGCTACCAAGAACAAAATTGTACTGACGAAACAGAAAAATTATTCTAATAATAATCTGATACACACATAATTGTGACTTCTTTCTTCTGTACAAAGCAGTGGGAAAAAAAAGCCAAAGAAGATCTAGTAAAAAGAGAAAAACAAGCGACTGGAGCAAATGTAGGCAAAACTACAATTTAGTTCTGAAAGTGGCATTTAAAAGTCCCAGTCAGATCAGAATGTGATTTTCATTCTCAGAAGATGGTAGGCGTTACATTCAACGTACCACCAAGTGAAACTAACCTCACTGCATTAAGATCAACAATGACAGTATATAAAATATCATTTAATGAACTCAACTCTGTTCTTAATCCAACTGGAACTCTGCTGGCAAATTTCATGTATAAAGCTGAAGGCAGAGGAAGAGGTTTGAGCGAAGCATTTTCTGGGGACAGGTTATATTAAAACAGAATTTTATTTGTGGTCAACATTTCTCCCAACCAAAACGTTTCATTAAGCTGAAGTAGTACAGTAACTGAACAGCTCTAGGAACCGGTATTCGGTAGCAAATACTGTCTATTGATTTTTCAGATCCCCCTTAGAAAAAAAGGAAGCATTATATCGAACTATTCAAAAATACCATTGGAAGGGGACTAGATTTTCTTCTCTATGTCTTTAGGGAACATCATGAATTAGCAGAGCTAAGCAGAAAGGGTGTTGGTTTGAACTCCAAAGCATGTTCCCAGCATTGCACTACCTGTCCATGCAAGATATTAGACCAGGTCCAGGTAAGATAACTAACTCAGAAACTTGAAACATTGGCTCAGGGACTGAAACAGTACAGAACTGACTCGACTAGGTGACTGTAGCTTGTATGAAGTGGAACAGAGAAGGCATTCTTGCCTTAAGAAAAAAAAATCTGTAAAAAAAAAAAAAAAGCTGTCAATCTTCATGCCTGGATCAAAACAGGAGAGGTCCTTTTTGAGGTCACTTAAGGCAAAAAAACAAACTGAGCCAAAATAGCCTTAAGTGATATAAGCTCCTGTAAGAACTTAAACTTAATTCATCTGTAATCTAGGTAGTGATGTTAATTACACAGCTGAGGCAAAGCAGTCAGAGGATGGGCACAAATGGCAAATTTGGCATCTGAACAATGTTTCTGGCACAGGCAGGGAAGGCAGAGGAAGTAGTCGCAGGAAAAAGCAAATAAGCTTGGCTTATAAACTATTCCAACATGCCAAGGGCAAATACATCTTTTGTGAAAGTGCCTCCCTACTCCTACTAATTTAAACACCTGTTGTGCCATTTACCAAAGTGCTCAAGTTCAATCAAGACAGTATTTTGGTCAGACAGATTACAGAGTGATGGGTGGAGTGCTTTACATGCCCTTGACATAGAGTTCAAAAGCCACCGTCCCGCCAAGTCTTATTTTGCCTCCACAAATAATGGTATAACTAGAGATGAAATTATGTAATAACTAAGTTCACATTCTGCAACAAAGAGGTCAGTAAGCTAGATATCAACAAATTAATCTCAAGAAACAGCTTGGACTCAGACCTAAATACCTCTAAACACATATAACAGAGTCAAGCATCTACCTGATAGATGCTAACATCATAGCCCTTTTGGTACGGCTAGCTTCCATTTTTATTTGTATGTACACAACATAGTCAGCGTAAGATCTCTTACTGGAAATGGGCTTTCACATACTGAACTGAGACTGAGATCTCTGATTGGTATTTTTCCCCCAGTACTCGCCTCCCTCTGTAGCCTTCACCAAAGAACATATTTCTCAGTAAAATAAATAGTATCTGGGAATGATACTCACTTACCATAAAAGTTGTGACAACGCTCATATAAATGACCCAGTTCAGAGATGTATTCACATTACATCTTCATCCCTTCTGCACCAGCAGAAACTGTGTCCTCACAGAGAAGTCACCATAAAAAAAAACCCTAAGCATTATCCCAAAGGATCCTCGTCCTTCTTCTACAAAGCCGAAATTACTTTACAGGGACTTAATGAAAAACTGGTGTGTACCTTTTGACCAGTGGGTTTCCATCACATTCTTTCTTCTTGCAGCAACACCCACTTTTTAGTTGCTTTTTCTTGGGGTGTTGCTCCTTTCTGAATAGGAAATGGAAATAGGTTATAGCAGGGAGGCAACCTCACAGAGCAACCTTTCTACCACATGCTATCCACTAGGTAGAAGATGAAACTCAGCTGCTGCACTTTTAACAGTTGTTGAAAATTTTCACATTATTACAAGTACTGTTCTCTTCTACAAGGACCAATGCTTACTTTCTTTGATGGTAAAGTGGATAAATTCCTGCAACAGCGATGCGGATAGGAATGGTGTAAGATAATTTTACACTAAGTAGCACTGATCATAAAACTGTTAACACAGATGACAGTATCCAAGTCTCTTGTTAATTACTTGACTGTAAAATTTTAAGCGTCAAAAGTTGACGAGTATTCTAAATGGAACAGACATAATTAATTCCCTAGGAAGTAAAAATAAACAACATTTAAAAAAATGCCTATTTCTGTGTAACAATGCAAATGATGTTTTATAAAAATCTACCTCTTCCTTCCCATCCCCTCACAGAACAGAAAACATCTGTGAGAGTTATAACAACATTTGAACAATGGAAATAAATGTGAAAGTTAACTTTCCAAGACTTCAACAACAGCAAATATGAGGAATGAAATAAGTTTTAGAACTAAGAAAAATTTTAGGATGGGGAAAGTTCTGTAAATATTGTTGAAATAAAGAGTATATTTCATTAAAGTGAGACCAATTTCTATTACTACTGAATAGATAGCCTTTACTAGCTACTAAAAAGCAGAACAAAACAGAAAAGGAAAACAAACAAAACAGGATCTTCCACATACATCACATATTCTCACATAGCTTGCAGATTTAGTAAGCAAGAGATGCTGAAAATATTAAAATCCATTATTTTTACTGGGTTTTTTGTTTTTTTTTCCCAAGATTTCTAAGTGACAAGACCCAACAGTGTACTATAAAGAAGTTAGTGGAAGTAGAAGGAATTAAAGCAGTAGTATTTTTAGAGATCCTGTGAGAAAAACAGAAGACAACGCTTGCTGTTAGCAAACTAGTGACACCGGATTTTCTTGCAAATAACAAATGGATATTTGAAGCATAATACAGTGTTTTAAGTAAGCTATTATGGGTTAAGTTTCCCATAATAGAAGCAAATCTCATTGTCTGCAGTGCGTATTTTTTAAGGACAAATCAGAAAAAAGGGTCAGTTTTAACTTTTTATATAATAAGGTGTGACAGAAGAATATTCTTCATGCTTTATATAGGAAGAAAAGCGTACTCTCAATTTTTCTTCCTCTCCTTATGTTTTTTCTCCTCCTCTGTAAGATACCATATTGGCAAATGGAGTTAAGAAAAGCTCCTATTTCCTAATGTCTTCAGAAAAGAGCCTGACTTTTTAGGAACCTTATCACACTGAGTGGAAGAGGCCACCTATTTCTATGCTACACTCATTTACATTATTTAAATTTTCAAGACACATTCAGCAGAGTTTAGAACACTCAATGGGTTTTTCAGTCTATTATCAAGCTTACATTATCAATCACGATTATCTTATTGAGGAACTGAGCTCTTGAGTCCTGATCCTCTAATTTTTCACACTAACAAACTGAGACAGTTTTGCTGCAGGTGCTGTTTCCCATATGCTGTATGGCAAGATTGCTCCTCATTTGACCCTCTCATGCACACCTAGAACATTTTTCCAACACTTTCCTAGCAAGTTCTGTGCCTTCAAACACTCTCATGCATCCTTATATCATGTCCCATGGCATGTAACACCTACTCTTGTTCTCTTGTTTCAAAAATACAACTTTATCAGACTGCAACACGGCACAGACTTTGCATTATTTCAGTTAGTCTTTACCAAAATCAAAGAAAAACCCCCACCCTAAAAAGACCAGAAGTAATCATTACGATAAAAGGGTGTAGAGATCACCAAGGGCAAGCACTCCATAGTGTTCACTTCACTGTATGACCAATGAGGACAAAAGTAACTTTGTATCTGGTTTGGGAGTCAGCCATAGCATGGACTTAGTCAAAGATGACAGTAACAGCTGAAAGCCTGTTTCATTAAGAAGAAGGTAACAAATTACTAGCAGACTAGAAAATCCCTACTCCATTTCCCACAGTTAGTAAACTTTAACTTTTTCAGATTCAAAGGGGTAAAAATCAAGGCTGAACTGTGAGCAGTTATAAGGCGACATAAAAGCCATCTCAGCTGCTCCTAACAAGATATTCCAAAAGATAAGTTATCTAAAACTCATAGTAATTTGTAGGACGTGATGCTGGCTTTGAATGACAGCTGGAGTTACAAAAGCTAATTTGCATCTTGACACGATTTTACCCATAACTTTTGCTGGTATATGGAACAAGACAAAGATACTGATGAATGCAAAGGGCTATCAGAGAATGATCCTTCTTCATTTGACTTTGCATCTCCTCCCTCAGGCTGTTCTTGTGACACTCTGTGTGTTTTAAACATCAAAGGTTCTTTCTAGGCCTGCAATGACAATTTTGAGACAGAAAATACAAGACTAGCACAAGCAGAATATAAGGAGTATGTCTTTGTCCTTCTGCATATTTTTTTCCCAGAGCTTTCCTGTATGCCAATGTTGTGTGTCATGAACTACTATATTGAATGTCATAGTGAATTAGAGAGTAACATAATTTTCACATTTGGAAAAGTTTCTTTGTCTGTGGCGTGAAGTAATTTTTCTTTTTTTAATCAGTATACATCTAATACAAATTTTTAATAAAGATGGTTATTTACATGGAGTGTTGTGAGCAGCATACATATCCTGATGTACAGCAAATCAGCGTGATAGTTGTTGTTGAGAAAGTGTAGTCAACCGATTATAGCTGGAAATTATGGTTAGGACTCCTGGATTCTTTTCCTAGCTGTGCCACTGATTATTATACAACTGGAGTCTACAGTACTTTCTAATATTGCAAAGAAGCCTGAGGCATAATTAATATTTATAGCATAATTTAAGGCCCCAGGTGAAAGGCATATTCATCAGGACATAGTATGACAATTAAAATCTGCTAGTTAAAAAAAAAAGTCATTAGTGACATAAAAATCCAGGGTAAGTGTGAAGCGACCTGAGCTTATTGTTTCTGAAGGAAGTCTTCTGAATCATGCCAGCTGAAGATCTGCCCATGGCATTTGGAAATGTATGCTAATAGTTTCTCACAGGAGCAGAGAATAATTCAGGTTCAAAAGGGACCCCAGCAGGTCATCTGGTCCAACCTCCTGCCCACAACAGGGTCAGCTATTCTTTAATCCTTCATAAAAAATCATTTATCATTCCCCCAGAGTTAAGTTATCAAGAGCATCGTGAATTGTTTAGTAACCTGGTTACACTGATGAATTAATCAAGCCTGAATTTTGCTAATCCAATTATAGTACCCTCAAAGAACTCCACGCCTCTTTGGATGCACAACGCAGTTACTAGTGATACAGCACAATTCATAACATTTTGAAGATAAAGACAGTGTGGTTTATTTAGAACTGATTCATCTAAGAGAGTGTAGACACTGGCATTCTCTGTTAAGGAGCCAAAGGGTTTAACACTGTGTGTTAAGTGTATGTAAAGGGAGAGAATGCTTACAATGCATCTTCAATGGGTGGAGAGCCAGAGCGCAAGCAGACGTGAGGAAGGGGGAACATTACTACAGGTCAGAAAGTGAGGGTGCACTTCAATAACAGTAGCTTAGGATTTGTACACTGGCGCAAGAGTCACAAACAGAACAACTGGCCACAATTGCCTTTTAATACAGAGCTGGTAGAGAGCAGCCTTGCCCTGAAAATATGGAGAATCACTTAGAACATATTCCCTCCATACACTTTAGGAATGGTTGCGAATGCCAATCTCTTTCATTTGAGCTAATGTGTGTATTTATTTTGGGCAAGAAGAACAACAACAGGAAGAAAACTGAAACTATCATTTGTCTGATTATAGAATTCAATCCGCTCAAACCTTCTTCTTTGCCTCAATAAGTCACATATCCCATAAGACCAGGACTATTCGGGCATTTCAGGAAGACAAATAACGCTATTAGCAGAGGGATGTTATGAAGACACAGCTTCTGTAAAGACGTTTGCAGCTACTTTCAAGTTACCATATGCTAAGTCTTTGCCTGGTCAGATTCCTGTGACAAGATTCTTCAGCTGGCATAAATTGCCGCTGCCTGATTGCTGATTTCTACATTTTAAATGATCTGGTCTACCAGAATCTAAGTCATATTTTCACCAATATTTTAATGTGCTGTTTATAAAAAAATGCTTTTGTTCTTCAAAAGACAACATACATAAACTAATGAATGAGGAAGAAAATGCTTATTTGAATTGGCATTTATATTTACTCTCTAATCCTGCAGCCACTGGAAAGCTAAACAGTTGTAACTTGATGACAGCAAGCAACCATGTATATGGATCTCAGTCTAATAGGAATTTCCCTAGTGAAAATACACATATTTACCATGCGTGTTTCATAACAACTGGGGGTATTGTACAGATAGGAACTGAGACATTGGTTAAATTTTATTTACCAAAAATATGAGTAAAAAACCCCATACCTTTAAAATAAGATAGAGTTGCAAGATTTGATTCAATCTAGACTTATGTATAGGGGGAAAGTTTAATGGATGTTAGCCAAGATACGGAGCAGGTGACAGAGAAGCAAGCTAAAAATGAACCTGCTGCATGTGGACGCAAGATAGAGATTTGTGTGTGTCAGCAGAAAATAAAATACATTATCTGACTTGAGGTACAAACAGGAAGGCAGAAAACAACGACTAGCAGAGGCACTCTCTGCTCTTCAGCTGGTTTAACCTGAGAATTCTTCCCAAAACCATACAGAAGGTCTCCAGCACATCTAGATAAAGTCTGCTTTTAAAACTGTTACCAGGGATATCTCTGGAGAAATTTTTTTCATTGTTATATCTGTTGATTTCTTTCTCCCTCTTTCTCTCCCTTCCCGCCCCCCCCCAACTTTATCTCTCTTCCCCTTCCAAGTCCGTGCTTGTACTGAAGGTAGTCTCTCTGGGTATCTGAACTTCAGTGACAACATGCTGAATCTAAAGTATCTTTATTTAAATAATTTTTTAAATTATACTGTACTTCATAATAAAGCCACAGCGACCCGCTGTTTTGCTTCTGCTCCTGGGCTGTTTACAATTAACCAGAGCATAATGCTATAATGTCGTCCCACTCCAAAATTCAAGGGTGTGTGAAAAGAGCAGACAGGAATACACACTGCACTCCAGTACGTACATTACGTGCTCCCCAGCCCCCATGTTTAAGAAGGTTACATTCAAAATCCCCTGTAATACTAACATGATTAAATGGCTGTGTTTAAAGGCTTTAAGTTTATAAGCTGCACTGAAATCATTTGTGTAGAAATGATACCTTTCTCTACCCGATCACAAAACTTATCACACTCTATCAGGAAACAGCAGTATTTGTCATTCTTTATACAAAGGAAGCAATCTTAACAATCTAAGCAGGTAAAAGCTATATAATTCACGCATATCCAAAACAGTTGAAGAGTGCAGACACAGCAAAAATACCACTTTCAGGGTCTGTAGAATTCCACCATGCAAACAATTAAGCAGTGCTTTGACTGATTGGGACCCTTTGACCAAAATTTGCTCTTTCTCATCTAACACAATAAATTAAAGTATATTTTAGGTCATGCCCAGCTCCACTAATGTAAGTATATTTGCAGCTTTATGCACCATACATAAAATATCCCCATAAAGCCAGACACTGCAGTGGTGGTACTATGGTCCTTTGCATAGTCATTCTGCCCTTGCAGACTGGGTCTTGTATAGTCATAATTAAATTCCATCAGCGCTAATTTATCTTGTATTTTAGCCAAAATTATTATACTGAGATGGGCTGAAAGTAGATGTAGGGCTTTCTTTATTCAGTTATTACAGGAATCGCATCTGTTTCCAACAACTAATAAATGGTAGCCCATACAGGTAGAGGACAATAGAGTGGCATTTATGCCAAGCTGTGTAGGTTAAAAAACATTTTCAGATACAAGTAAGAAGAGCACTTAAGAGTGGTGGAAATACAAATGTTCAGTGTAAATGTACCATTAACAAAGATTACCTTTCTTTAACTAGAGACAAACCAAAGACTTCTGAGTTGGCAGTTACTACCAGAAAGGAAAGGATTGCTCAGCACAGTATACAACGGTCACACTGCGTGAGCTTTATATATACCAGTCAGTCAAATTGCGTAAGCTTTATATATACCAGTCAGTCAAATATCTAAAAGAGAATAACTGAGTGAAAACAAGCCAGTATCAAATGCTGAACAATTACTTCAAAGTAACAAATAGTCCTGACTTCAGAATTTACTTCCCCAGCTCTTCTTTCCACCCATGCCGAACGAAATTAATTAAAGACAACTGCACAGCAAATAATAAAAAGGCACATAACTAAATACTTCACAGATTCATTATGCAAAAATAAGTCTGGTTGTATTAAATAATTTTATATTTTGACTATCTAATGCTATTGCTGTTCTGCTGCATGCTAAAAATACCTCCACGGATACAGAATATTTTTCAGCATCTATATTACTGTTCTCCATGGAGCTATAAGGAAATATGTTAGATGAGGATCTGACCCTGTTTTCTTTCCTTAAACAAATCCACCATTTCACATGAAATCCATTTTGCAGAACATCTGTTTACTCTTCATTATCAATACATGATCATCACAGATCTCATTCTGTTCTCTTCTGTATAAAACTAGCATCATGAAGGAAACAACTTATTTATGGGAATTTCAACACCTTAAGTACATTCTGTCCTTCCCAAGCCGTAATGTTTTTTCCTAACCAGATGACCAGCTTCCTGAATCAAGTCATATTATGATAATACCTGAGGTAATTTTGCCTCTGAAATTGGTGTTTAGTCATTTTAAAGTATAATTAAACTCACAGTGAGATGCTATCTTGGTCCAGATGAAAAAAAACTTTCCCTAAAGCTACTACTATGGGGGGGAAAAAAAATTCAGAGAATGCTCTACCACCAATACATAATAATTACCTCATTACACTAACAATGCCTTTCAAAAAAGTTCACAAACAAAAAATATACAAATAGATCAACTAAATCAGAGGAAGCTAAGGACAAGAAGCTACAGAGAAGCATTTCCACATCTCCATCAAAATCACACAAAAAAAGATCAAAAGAAGTTGGGCAACCCTACATAGCATCATGGATATTACAGATATTCTGTATATGTATGTATGCTGTATCTGAGTGATGCAAATGATAACCTACAGCTGAATACAGGTACAGAAATACTGTCTTTGGGAAATATTCACCTCTCTGAGATCTTTGCTGATGCAGAAGATCCCATAGCCAAAGACATCCCACAGCCTCAATCATTTAAGTAGACCCTATACTTCTCAATCAATGCTACTTGGCAGTAGTGTCACAAGTACTAGAAATTCTAGCTGAATGCTTGCCTCAGCAGATGAAAAACATTTCAAAAATTGCTCTGTTGAATTTCACCTAGTATTTCCCTTCATATTGTGGGGAAGAGCTCCCATTTCAAAAAAAGAAAGAGTAGAAAGCCATAACTAATGGAAAGAAGTCAAAATTTCAGTCATCAATTTTGTCTCTTCATTAGAATAAAAAAACATAAAGTAATTCTAACATAACCTCCAACATATTGGATAAAGTCTTAGCCATGAAAGCAGCCCAACATCATGGACATATCACTACGTGCTTTCAGTGATTTATCCACAAATTTCTAAAAACTAGATTGTTTTAATTATTTTGAAATCTTTTTTATATTATTTTTTTCTCTTAGTAAGGGAAACACACATTGCAATACTTTACCTTAATTAAATGTCCTGATTACAGTAAGCAAATAACCTCACTTCTCCAGACATCTTTTTTTCTCAAAATTGTCACCTCCCCTACTAATGTTATAATATATATACAAATGTATCTAGAAATGCATGACTAAAGTGCATTTAATGTATATATGAATTTGAAATGTAGTGCAGATGAGTTCTGATCAGCAGAAAGATTAATACAGAATATACACATAAAAATATGCATATAAATTATATTATGTTTATATTCTGCTGTACATCAGAGAAAATAATGATCACTGATAGACTGGTTTGTTATATAAGATTACATTTTCACAGTAATACTGATTTTTTTAATATCCTACTATAAGAAACGGAGGCATTAATCTACCCCACAATTTCACAAACTAATTAGTATGGTTGGCGCTCCGTTCTCATTTATTGCCTTCAGACATAAAACGTAAGAATCATGAATTTCAGGATTAAAGCAGAAGCATTTTGTCTTCTGTCTGGAAATAAACATGCTAGAGCTTTCTGATGGTGACAGGTGAATGTTAACAACTTTACACACAATTCGGAATGCCAACACATTCTTGCACGTGCTTTTCGATTGCACCCTGTGCATCTGGCCAAAAGCATCGTCTTGTTTTCTGTTATCTTTCAGCCCTTCCCACCAAAGAGTGGGATATCAAGCAGTACTCTGATCTGCCCCCTTGCTGTACTCTGAGTACAGTAACTTCTGTCCATTCTAGGACCAACTGTCCAAAGTTGGGGAGAAAAACCTCACTACCTCCCATACTAAACCCATATCAAAGACTACTCGAAGAAGAAATGACAGACTGTAATTCTTAATTTTGTACAGTGTTTGGAATATTAGAAATAATGTTATTATTTTCATGATTGCAGTTGTTTTAAGGTAAAACTTTTTGAATCCTACTGTGTTTCAATCAGTGCTGTCAGTGTTCAGTGAAGGAGAAAACGTCTATTTCTAGAGCTAACAATACACTTATCGCTGATTACTTAGGAATTAGATTAGTTCAGGAAATAACAATTTGTCTGTGTTCATAAATCTAGGCAGTTGATATTTGCAAAACATAAACTTTTTTTTTTTCCTTCTCATAAACCCCTCCATATCCTTTTCTTCTGGAGAAATATTGTCACAGCACTGCTGAGGCCTGACGGGAGCCCAGAAGCAGCATAATCTATGATATTTAGGCATTCAGCTTCAAAATGCGACTGTGTCCTACTGACAACATCTATCTGTTGCTATTAATGTGCTAGTCATAAAGCAGTTGTTGTAGTGGTGGGCCTGATATTTTCTGTAAATAGATATCAACTTAATGTCTCATCTTGGTCTTTCCTGAGCAAAGCACTGAACAGGCAAGAAGATTTGGAGGAAATCATCACAATTTTTTTGCATCACCCTAAAATAAAAGTAGAGCTTCACAACAGTATTTCATTTGTTGAACTTGGAAAACTTAATAGTTACTTCAAACATACATGCGTGATTACTATGTTTTTGGTCAATTCATTCTGCAATGCTTTCTTCCACACTGTAGGGTCCAATTACTCCGATGAGCCAGCGACACCCAAGGGACACAACCTAATGCTGTTCCTTCCCTTCCAAAAATGAGGAAAAACTTTCTACCCTCTCTCAAAAATATTCTCCAGTTGCCTTCCCAATGCCCAAAATCCCTCAAAAAAAGCTTTTGTCCCCACCTTTATCAATATGTAATGATGCAAAAACAAATAAATACAGCATATTTTTTTTCACACAGTAAACTTACTTTCTCTGTTGTAAAAACGTGCTTTGAAAGAAAGATTTGGTTTTGCTCCCCACTGCACACAAATGCCTAAAATCAGGAATATTTAATAAAAAACTCTATAATAAAACCTACAAAACACAATAAACTACCAGCAAATGGCAGAAGGGGTCGGACGCTGTACAGGGTCTCTGGGAGAAGAGGCCGGGGCTGCCCTGGGCCAGACACAGTTGGTTCCAGCCGACCCAGCATAGGGCATAGCTGAGCCCCGCAGCCAAGATGGCAGTGCCTCGGGAAAAGTGTATTTAAGAAAGGGTAAAAAAACCATAAATTGCGCAGCAGTTGGTAGAGAAGAGTGAGAAAAAATTGTGTGAGAAACCACCTTGCAAACACTGAGGTCAGTGAAGAAGGAAGGGGAGGAGGTGCTCCAGGCACCTGAGCAGATATCCACGCTGAGGCCCATGAAGAGCCCATGCCGGACCAGGTTTATTCTGAAGGACTGCAGCCCATGGAGAACTCGCCCTGGAGCAGAGTAACAGTGTGAGGAGGAAGGAGCAGAAGAAAGGAGCTGCAAAGGGCTGACAGCAACCTCCGCTCCCCATCCCCCTGGCACCATTCAGAGGGGAGCAGATTGAGGAGCTGGAAACAAAGAAGAGAAGTTGAGCCGAGAAAGAAGCACGGGGGAGGGAATATGTTTTAATTCTTGTTTTGGTTTCTCACCATCTTAGTCTTTTTTAATTGGCAGAACATTAAATTAATTTTTCCGAAGTCATGTTTGTCTTCCCATGACGTAACAGGTAAGTGATCTCCCTGTCTTTATCTTCACCCATGAGCTTTCTCATCTTGTTTTCTCCCCCTGTCCTGTTGAGGAGGTGAATGAGAGAGCGGCTGGGTGGGCAGCTGGCAGCCATCCAGCCCCCCACAGACCATATAGTAACATGACGGCTGTATGCTGCAGATACAGAAAGACAAATTCACATTGACTGCAATACTCTGAGTTAGGAGAACATTTCTCCTCACAGAACCCCTGATACTTTTTTCTCCTCATATGCTGCCCAGTGTGAGCACCACACACATAAAACTGAGTATCAGACTACAAATTTTCTGTGTAAATTTAAAAACATTACCCAACATTGCAGCTATGGTAAATTTTTTCATACTTACTTGACAGACATACACAATGGATATGAACTTTGGCTTTAAAAGTCAGAAGACTTCAGTGTTCTTGCAAATGAAGATCACTCCATTAAAAAGTACATAAACACATGATTAATTTTAAGCGCATAATCCCACTTACTTCAAAAGAACAACTCAATGATTCAAGTTAGCTACTGAAAACTCCAAATAAGGCAGATGATTATGATTTGATTCTTCATTTCTTACAGTGATACCTGGGAAATATTTGGGGAGTGGTTTACCCAAAAGTAAAAATAAGATACAGAATTTAACTGTTTTAACCAGTTATTTAAAAGCACACAATTTATTCCAGTTGTAGGTCTATTTTTTCTGCTGACTATAGAAAGTAAATTTCTTCCACCACAACAGAACAATTCTACACATCTTACCAATTGACATTGGTTTTTAGTTTTCCTATAGGCTCTACTAACCTGCCAATTAGGTACAAAAAACTGTGAAAAAGTAAGTGTTATATATGACTTGAAATAGAGTTTTACCAACTCTCTGACAGTGTACTGCAAAACATAAATTCCCATCTGCAAGAGAAACTAAGTGTCCTTATTCCAGGAAATGCAGTTTGGTCATAACTTTTATGCCCTCAAAAATGTGTAATTTACATTCTTTCAATTTAAAAAGGCCATTGTAAAAGATGTCACCTTTATAAAAGCTGTTTCAATAAAACTTTCCTTCCATGCTGTATTTTAAAATTAATTTGACCTTGAATTCTAAATTTCAGAAAGGTGAATATATAACACATTTTTCTGGACAACCATTTAAAAAAATAGATATTTAACAGTATATCTATGGCATTTTAGACACAAATTAGGACACTTGGTAAAGAAAGATGTGCTACATCCTAGCTTTTTGGAAAGTATATGCTATAGTTTGGAGTGTACTACATTTGTTCATTTAAAACAACTACATTTTTGTAACGGATAATGAAAAAGCTTAACAGACTTGCATTTCTGATTTCTCAAGATGGAAGAAGACAAACCAACTACTTTATATAATTATGCCAATAAGGAGAAGCATCTAAATCCCTTCAACATGAGGATTTTAACCTTGATCTTAAAAGGAAATGCACAAGGTACACATAGCGTAGCAAAGCTAAGATTATCAAATGCTAGCTTAATTTAAAAAAAAAAAAAAAACAAACAAAAAACCCACAAAGAAAGCCCAAAAACCTAAAAGA
>Ga0181612_183193_pt1 | contig 19304 bp, 20 predicted proteins | sample HoacroProtozoa21_FD_119630 | JGI IMG/M metagenome (GOLD analysis project Ga0181612, IMG submission 119630) | Hoatzin crop microbial communities from Cojedes, Venezuel. Combined Assembly of Gp0051906, Gp0051904, Gp0051908 | reverse complement strand
GATCACAGAGGCTCTTTCCGGGGTGGAAAGCTGAAAACATATTCTAGGAGGAAGCCGGATGTGGCTTCCTCTTTTTTTGAACATTTCCGAAAATAAGATATTGAGAAGGAGCGGGGAATGCTCTATAATAGACGAAACAGAATACAATGGGGAGACCTTTTGAATGGAGGAACAAACAATGTACGAAGGATTTACAAACTATCAGACCTGGGCTCTGATGAACTGGATTCAGAATGAGACGGGAACCAATGGATTTTTCCAGGATATTACGTATAGAGTGTATGAGACCTATCCGATCCCGGAAGAGGGAATCAAGGTCCTGGCAGATACGATAAAGGATATCATTGAAGACGATACACCGTCTCTTGAGGACGACAACTATGACGGCATGTTCACAAAGATCCTGACAAAAGCGCTGGAGGAAGTCGATTACGAGCAGATCGCGGATATGATGCTCAACTACGAAGAAGAATAAAGACTAAGGACTGAGAGTTTTCTCAGTCCTTACTTTGTTTCATTCGAATTTTCGCTGGTAATAAGATCGGAACTCACTGGGCGGATCAGATGGAGTTCCTTAGACACAATCTCTATGAATTCTTCGGGAGTATCCTTGGAATGATACTTCTGTTTGCAGGAAATAAACAAAAGGGGAATCTGGAACACCAGCGATGCGGAATAAGCGGAGATGTTGATGTTGATGGCATGGCGGCAGTCCTTGAGCATTTCAAGGTACTGGGTATACATGATCTCCGTTTTTTCATGCCGGAGCATGAATAAGGGCAGCTCCCGGTTGTCATTATAATATTCAATCAGGTAGCCCATTAATTTGTTTAGCGGAACAGGCTTCTCGAAATCAATTCCGTAAAAGGATAAAAAGTTTGTGTAGAAGAGTGAACACTTCCAGGCCAGTACGTCATCTACCGAGTCAAAGGATCGATAGAAAGAAGAGCGGGCAATACCGGTCTTCTTCTGGATGTCCGTAATCGTGACAGCGTTCAGATCTTTTTCCGCAACACAGGAACAAAGACCTGAATAGATCATATTTGCGCAGTCAATGGAGCGTTTGCTGCTTCCGACATGATACATTTTCCGTCACTCTCCTCATAAATATGCAGAATGATATGGCAAACAAGCTAACGATACAATTATAAGATATCTGTAGCGGAAAATCAAATTCCCAAAGAGAATGTAAAAATTGTTTGTACAAAATATGGATATTTGTTGCTTTATTTGTAAAAAAATAAAAATTATTAATATAAAGCTTGTGTAATGACCGGACTTTGTGTAAAATGTACTCAGCAGAAATACAGCTGTTCGTGCGCTACAATTCAGAGGAAACTGTAGCGAATAGATACGTTGTGTTGTAATTTTTGTCCAAAAATTATATGATAAAGCATATGAGCAAAAAATGTTTTGTGTAATTACTACAACAATACAAAGATAAGGAGGAGGATTTCACATGTGCTTATGGAGGTACAACAACCAGACACCGGAAGACATTGCTGAAGACATAAAGCTGACTATCAAGTATCTTGATGCTGGCAAGGTCTTGGGCTTTGTTGGAACACTCGCAGAAGACGCAATCAAATTCATCAAAGGCAGACCCATTAAGAAAATGCTGGAAGACGAGGATACCAAACTGTTTATCCAGAGCAAGATAAGACTTCTTGGGGACTTCCTGGAGTGGCCTGTCAATCTCGTTAGAGAAATAATCGGAGCATAATCTAAGATTTATTTCTCGTGGGGGACGAGGTAAAGAAAAGTCAAGCAATTGAGTATTAAAGACACGATTCATTTTTGCTGATGATGTTAGATCATAAAATTTAGAAACAGTGTATTTTACGTCTCACGGAATCGTGGACGTTCTATAAATTTGTCACTAAATAGTTAAAAGGAATTAGGGAGGTAAGGAAATCTATGCACAAACAGTATGAGGCTCTCTTCACACCTTTCAAAATCGGTGATGTGGAGATCAAGAACCGTATCGTCCAGTGCTCTATGGGTGGTACTTCACTTTTTGGATGGCTGGAGCCCAGCCACTTCGATAAGGAAGCAGCAAACTTCCTTCTGAACAGAGCTAAAAACGATGTCGGCCTGGTACTTCCTGGTATGCAGTGTGTTCGCGATACCATGGGCAGAGCTTGGCTGGACAACAACAAGAGAATGTACAAACAGCTGAAACCGTACATGGATGAGTACCATAAAACAGGCGGCAAGCTGTTTATTCAGCTGGCAGGCGGCTTCGGCCGTTCAATGGCTATCACTCCTTGGATGGCTTTCCTGCATGAGCATCCGATGCTCAACAAACTGGCTAGCCCGATCGTCGACGTAAGCTATTCCTGCGCTTCTGCTTCTGAGACCCCGAACCGCTGGGATTCCCGTATAACTTCTCGTCCTATGACAGTTGAAGAGATTCAGGAAATGGTATATCACTTCGGTAGAACTGCGAAACTCCTCCGCGAGGCCGGTGTTGACGGTGTCGAAATCCACGCAGTACACGAAGGTTACCTGCTTGACCAGTTCACCATGGAGAACTGGAACCATCGTACCGACCAGTACGGCGGATCTTTCGAGAACAGATTCCGCTTCCCGGTCGAAATCGTACAGGCCATCAAGAAAGATGCCGGCAGCGACTTCCCGGTATCCCTGCGTTACTCTGTCGTTTCCAAGACCAAAGGTTGGCAGCAGGGCGCAATGCCTTACGAGACTGACTTCGTAGAGTGGGGCCGTGACATGGCCGAATCCGAAAAGGCTATCAAATATCTGGAAGAAGCCGGATATGACTTCTTCAACTGCGACAACGGTACTTACGATGCATGGTACTGGGCACATCCGCCACAGGAGATGCCGGACAACTGCAACCTCGAGTATGTTGAGCACATTAAGAAATTCACCAACGCTCCTGTCGCTTGCGCAGGCAGAATGCAGCCGGAAGCTGCAGCAGAAGCAATTGCTGCTGGCCGTCTGGACGCTGTTGCTATCGCACGTCAGAACCTTGTTGACCCCGAGTGGATCATCAAGATCGAGCAGGGTCGTGAAGAGGATATCAAACCGTGTATCCGCTGCCACAACGGCTGCTTCAACTTTGCTAAGTACAAAGGAACCCAGAACATTCAGTCCCTTGAGGACTCCCTGCATCTGGGGCGCTGCGCTCTGAACCCGGAGACCATGCAGCACAATCGTTACAAAATCGTTCCGACCAAGAACCCGAAGAAGGTTGCTATCATCGGCGCTGGTATCGGCGGCGTAGAGGCAGCTCTGGTTCTGAAGAAACGTGGCCATCAGGCAACAGTCTTCGAGAAGAGCGATCGTATCGGCGGCCTGTTCATCACTGCATCCTCCCTTACCTTCAAAGAGAACGACAGAGCTCTCATTGCATGGTACGAGAGAGAAGTTGAGAAACAGGGCATCGACATCCGCTTCAACACAGAGATCACCGACCTTGGCGTTCTCCGCGGATATGATGAAATCATCGTTGCAACAGGTGCTGTTCCCAGAACCATGCTGGTTCCCGGATTCGAGAAGTGCCTGACCTTCACACAGGTTCTGCGCGAGAAAGTTCCTGTAGGCGACAAAGTCGTATTCTTCGGCGGCGGCCAGTCTTCCTGCGAGACCGCATATGATATGGTTCTTGCTGGCAAGCACCCGGTCATCGTTGAGTATGCAAGAGACCTTGTTCCTGCACAGAACGTCTGCCTTGCAAACGCATCCTTCCTGCGTGATGCAATGATCTATCACGAGGTACCGACCTATCTCGAGTCCACAATCACCAACATTGGCGACAAGACCGTTACCATCAAAGGTAAAGACGGCAGCGTCACCGAAGTTGAGTATGATACCATTGTCAACGGCATCGGCTTCGTTCCGAATCCGGTCGGCGGCAAGGGCAAGAACATCCACAGAGTTGGCGACTGCGTTGCAATCGGCAACCTGCGTACCGCAATCTGGCGCGCATGGGATGTCTGCATGGGCATCTGATAGAGTTCTGACTCTATGTTCCTGAGGAGTTAAATCTGAGGGAATGACCTAGCTTTTAACTGGCGGCACTTTGTGTGTCGCCAGTTTTTTTATTTTCAAATAGGAGGAAAAGAAAATGTGCTGCAGATATCATCTTGAAGACAGCCTCTATGACGAGATCCGGGAACTGGTGGATTTTGAATATGTAGAAAGACCTTCCCAGGGGCGGGATGTTTATCCGTCAGAGACGGCGGTGATCATTTCCGAAGACTGCAGTATGGGTCCGGGAAATCTGGCATCTAATTCCTTTGCCTGGGGACTGCAGAAGAGTGATAAGAGCGGACTGCTCATTAATGCCAGAGCGGAAACAATCCGGGAAAAACCCTCTTTTTCCAAGAGCATCGAGACCAGAAGATGCATCGTTCCGGTGTCCTGGTTTTATGAATGGGATCCGTCCAAGCAGAAGGTTTCCTTCTATTCGGCGGACGGCAATGCGCTTTATCTTGCGGCGATCTATGACGAGCCGACGGGAACAGAGGGAAAGTACAAGCGGTTTTGCATCATTACCACGGATGCCAATGAAAGCGTCAAGCCGATCCATGACAGAATGCCTCTGATCATACCGAGACAGGATATCAGAGATTGGATCTGCAATGACGACAGAACGGATGAATTTCTCCATTCGCCGATGCCTGAATTGAATCCAGTGAGGGATTTTGAACAACTGAGTATTGAACTGTAAGAAAATATTGAAAAAGAAGATTCGGTCTGATAAAGTATAGCAATCAGAAACAGAAGCTTCCGTATTTTCATGAGGTAGATAATAAATGAAAGAGATTCAGCAGAACAGTGCATTCATTTATATTAAGAAATTAGTGATCCTGTGTTGCGCCTCGCTGCTGATGGCGGTGAACATCAATACGTTTATCCATACTGGAGGTCTGTATCCGGGCGGTGCCACGGGAATGACCGTGCTGGTGCAGCGAATCGCGGAAAAGTACTGGTCGGTGCATATCCCTTATACGGTAATCAATATTATTATGAATGCGTTCCCCGTATATATAGGATTTCGCTTTTTGGGGAAAAAGTTCACCTTGTATTCGCTTCTGGTCATTATGCTGACCAATATCTTTACGGATCTTCTTCCGACTTATGTTATTACTTATGATACATTGCTGATCAGCATCTTCGGAGGAATGATCAACGGACTTGTCATCTCCATGTGTCTTATGGAGAATGCGACGACCGGCGGTCTGGATTTCATATCGATGTATTTTAATGTACGCAAAGGGGTCGATGGCTTTAACGTCAGTCTCGGCGTCAATGTGATCATTTTGGGATGCGCCGGAATCGTCTTCGGTTGGGACAAGGCTCTTTATTCCATTATTCTCCAGTATATGTCGACGTCCGTAGTCCATATGCTGTATCAGAGATTCCAGCAGCATACGCTGCTCATCGTCACCTCGGAACCGGACAGGATTGCGGAAAAGATCCACGAGATCTGTCATCACGGAGCGACGATACTTTCCGGAGAAGGCGCCTATGAAGGCGTCGAAAAGAAGATTGTATATTCCGTTATTTCGAGCAATGACCGTGTTCGGGTCACAAAAGCGGTGAAGGAGATCGACCCGAAGGCCTTTGTCAATGTGATCAAAACGGATCGGATCCAGGGCAGGTTCTATCAGGAACCTACGGAGTAAAAAGAGAATAACAGCAGAGCGGCGACGCCTGCTTTTCATAGATAGTGAAACAAAAAACCTGTCACGGAAATTTCCTACAGGGAACGTAAAGTAAGAAGTTTTGTCAGCTTGTCGGGAGAGATGTTCCTGACTACAGGAAGAAAGAGAGACGCCGGTTGAAAAGGATAGCTGGAATCATTACAACATTTTTTCTGCTGACGGCAGTCTGCATTACAAACTGCTCGGCGGAAAATATATACCAGATCCAGGACGTAAAACGCGGTTCCTGGTACTTCACGGCTGTCGATTATGTCGTATCCAATGAACTGATGAGTTCGGATGCCGACGGCTTCTTTAAGCCGGACGATCCCATGCTTCGGAAAGACCTGCTGACGGCACTTTATAAAATGGCGGGAAGCCCCGAGACAGAGAACGAAAATTACAGCAACGACGAACTGCTTCCGGACTGGATAATTCCGGCTGAAATTTGGGCTGAAGATAGCGGCATCGTTTCTCACGGAGACCTGAGACCGGACGAGGCGGTCGTGCGGCAGGAACTCGCGGAGATGATGTACCTGTTTGCTCTCAGCCAGGGACAGTTCGGCGTCTATAATAATCTGAACAATAAGGACCTTGAGGAATTTCCGGACGCACAGGATATTTCCCCGAAAATGAAAAGAGCGGTCGTGTGGATGGTGGTCAACGGACTGATGACCGGTAATTCCGAAGGGAATATCCGACCGCTGGAGTATGCAACGCGGGCAGAAACGGCGCTGTTTCTGGCCAGAATGGAGGATCTGGTGTTAAATCCCGGCAGCGTGGACTGGACCGTCGTCAAGTCTGTAAGCCATGCCGGATATAATACAATCGCCCCCATCGACACGATACCGGCATACCAGAAGTCCATCGAATACGGTTTCGAATATGCGGAAACTGATGTTCGCCTGACCAGCGACCGGGTACCGGTCCTGCTGCACAACGATACAATCAATCAGACGGCACGCCATGAAGACGGTTCGCTCTTAAACCGCCAGATCGCGATCTCAGAGATCACTTACGAAGAAGTTCTGCAGTATGATTTCGGAATCTGGATGGGAGAGGAGTACGCAGGAACGAAGATCGCCACCTTCGATGAATTCATCGATTTCTGCCGGGATACCGGACTGAAACCGTATATCGAGCTCAAATCGGAAACCGGGCTGACGTTTGAAGACCTGCAGAAACTGATCGATAAGGTGCAGGCCGACAATATGCTGGACAGGGTCACCTGGATCAGCTATACGGTCGATTATCTTGAATATGTGAAAAACTGCTACTCTCAGGCAAGGCTTGGAATCGTGGTCGATTTTATGAGCACCAAGGCCATCGAACAGGCAAAAGCCCTTCAGAACGGAAGAAATGAAGTTTTTATCGACTCGCTTCAGTTCGATGAGGAATCCTGCCGGCTGTGCGAAGCCAACGGGATCCCGCTGGAAGCCTGGGTCGTTGACGACGAGGAAACGATACGGAATATGGACCCCTATGTTTCCGGAATAACGAGCAATACGATCGTTGCGGAAAGCATTTTCCCTGAAATGGAAAAATCCGAGGCGGTGGCGGAATCCGGAACGAGACTGATTCTGAGTATTGCAGCAATTGTCTGTTTGGGCCTGCTTGTTCTCCTGCTTATGCGTTTTCCGCCGCAGCGGGATCGCAGCAGAATGGTGAATCTTAAATCGCTGATCCGCAAGATCAGAGACCGCATCCGGAGGAAGGGACCTCCGCGTTCCGGAGGCAGCCGCATAAGAAAGATCGGGGCCAAAGCCCGAAACAGTGAGAATAAAGTGAAAAATGAGGTTTTCGAAAACCCATATCTATGATATAATAACAAAATGTAACAAAAGCATCTCAAATTGACATTTGCAAATTAAGACGAATCTCCAGAAAGAGAGAGGAGAGAAAATATGAGAAAAAAGCTGGTAGCGGTGCTGATCACGCTGGCAATTCTGGTGTCGGCACTCTCGATGTCCGTCCTAGCATCCAATGCGGATAATCTTCAGGACGTGAAGAGAGGAGACTGGTATTACGGCGTTGTCCATTATGTGGTGGATAACGGACTGATGGTCGGTACGAGCGATACGACATTCTCACCGAATGTGGCCGTATCAAGAGCCATGTTTATTCAGAGCATCTACAGTCTGGCAGGCAGCCCGGCCGTAAGTACGGTCCGTCCGGTCTTTACGGATGTGCCGCAGAGCGACTGGTATTACAATGCCATCGTATGGGCAACGGAGAACAATATCATAACCGGGCTGGATAACGGTGCCTTTAAACCGAATGAGCCGATCTCCCGTGAACAGATGGCAAGCGTGTTTTACCGCTATGCGATCTACAAGGGATATATTACAGAAGGCAGTACGGCATACTGTGATCTGAGCAGCTATCCGGATGCCGGTTCTCTGGACAGCTGGGCCGTGATCCCGGTGTCCTGGTGTGTCAACACCGGAGTTATGGTCGGAACGGACGACGGAAAGCTCGATCCGCAGGGGGACTCGACGAGAGCACAGGCAGCCACGATGCTGGCAAGCTTTATCGATACCTTCGTTGCTCCTCAGACCGTGGATATGTATCAGGTCAAAAGCATCAACCACAGAGGATACAATCAGGTAGCTCCCGAAAATACACTGGAAGCATTCCGCCTGTCAAAACAGTACGGATTTGAATATGTCGAGACCGATGTGCAGCTTACAAAAGACCGCCAGCCGGTGATCCTGCATGACCATTCGATCAACCGTACGGCACGATACACGGACGGTTCTCAGATCGCGCAGACGATCAACATTTCGGATATTACGCTGGAAGAAGCGAGACAGTACGATTTCGGCATCTGGAAAGGCAGCGCCTATGCCGGCACAAAGATCCCCACATTCGAGGAATATGTAGCGCTGTGCAAGGAACTCGGTCTTAAGTGCTACATCGAACTCAAAGGAGAGGCAGGCTTTACTCAGGCCGATGTACAGAATCTGATCAACATCGTTGCCAACTACGGCATGACCGACAATGTCACATGGATGAGCTTTAATGCCGACTGCCTGAAGCTTGTTGCTCAGTGCAAGGCGGATGCACCGCTGGCCTATGTGACGACACAGGTGAATGATACGGTGATCCAGACCGCGAAATCGCTGCTTAACGGACAGAACTCCATCTTCATCGACTCAAGTCAGCGCGACAGCACCGCCGTCGCACTGTGTTCCGCAGCGGGAATTCCGCTGGAGACCTGGACGCTGGATAAGGAAGAGCAGATCAAAGCGGTGGATCTCTACATTTCGGGAATCACCAGCAACTGCCTTGTGGCAACCAAAGTGCTCAACGGCTGGAACTGATCTCCGTAAATCTGAATAGAATAAAAAAAGACAATGCCAAAAAGGCATTGTCTTTTTTTATGTCATTTTATATTTGTGTTTTTGATGATAAACAAAGGTCTGCTTTGGACTTCACGGTAGATCTGCACCATATATTCTCCGAGCATTCCGAGAATCAGGATCACCATGCCGCAGAACAAAGCAATGAGAAACAGGAACAGACCGTGCCCCCAGGCAAGTCCGAGGACGATCGCACGAATGGCGTAGATGATCCCCAGAAGCAATGTCAGGAAAACAATGAATCCGCCGAGATATACCGCCCATAGGAAGGGTGCTTTGGCGAAGGAGATGATTCCTCCGATCGCATAGCGGGTCAGGGAACGGACGGACCATTTCGTCGAGCCCGCAAGGCGTTCTACATTTTCATACTCGATCCATTTCGTATTGAAACCTACCCAGGCCATGATGCCTTTGGTGAAGCGTCTGCGTTCCGGCATGGATACCATGGCATCGACTACCGGGCGCTTCATCATCTTGAAATCGGAGCCGCCTTTGGAAAGATCGATCTCCATGAGATGAGCAGTCAGTTTGTAGAAGGCCTTCGAAAGAAAACTGCGTGCCGGCGGTTCGCCTCCACGGGTCACTCTTTTGGCTCCGCAGCAGTCATATCCGGAATCCAGTGCATCGATCATCTGGGGAAGGATCTCCGGAGGATGCTGAAGGTCTGCGTCCATCAGTACGACGTAATCGGCGGTGGAATAGGCAAGACCTGCCAGGATCGCGGCCTCTTTTCCGAAGTTTCTGGAAAAGGAGATGTATTTAACTTTATCGTTTCCGTGCTGCTCGGCCAGTCTCTCAACCAGTTCCAGCGTCTTATCGGTACTTCCGTCGTCGACAAAGATAACAGACCAGTCGATGGAATCGATGACATCCAGAGTATCCGTCAGATGCTGATACAGCGTTTCGATGCACGGCTCTTCGTTATAGCAGGGAACGACAGCTTCTAATGTGTGCATATTTAAATTGCCTCATTCTATCTTAACTTTATATTGATTGCGACTCTTTATCTAAAAAATATTATCATAATCTATCCTGCAATGCAATGACTGAAAGAGTGCGGACCTTCGCTGCTTAGAATATCCATTCATACAGTATTCCGTACAGTTCCCGCACATAAAAGGTGGGGAAGAGCCACCACGTCGTCTGCGCGGGGACAGCATGAGCGGTGAGCCCCAGATCGGCGGCGACAAGAGCGGCCCGATACTCGTGAAATTCGTTTGTGACAAGGGCGATGTTTTCCGACAGACCGTTCTCCCTTATCACGGAAAGCGAGAATTCCAGATTTTCTCTGGTCGAGGCCGACTGATTCTCAATCAGCAGACGGGAAGGGTCGATGCCGCGATTGACCAGCACGGAATACATATATTTTGCCTCTGAGACCGCTTCATCCGGGCCCTGACCGCCGGAGAGTATACATTTGGAGTCGGGGTGTTTTACCAGATAGGAATAAGCGGCGCTTGTTCTCTCCTGCATCATTACGGATCCGGACTGGCAGCCCAGCACCACGACGGTGTCGCTTTCGGATTCCGGTACATTTCGACAGGCAGAGATCATAAAGACAGACTCCACAATGGCAAGAACAATGACGAAAAACAGGATCAGAGACAGCAGACTGATAAGGATCCTTACAAGGACTGATTTGCGATGTGAGAGCAGAAAGGTCTGCAGTTCGTGGGAAAAATATCCTGCACAGACCAGCGCCAGCGAGATCAGGATCCCGGTGACATTTCCTATATTGATGATCCCGGTGGTTACCAGAGGAAGCAGAAACCATATCAGCAGAACGGTTCCGGCAACGATCGGGACGGATCGAAATCTTTTCAGTGACATTTCTTTTCTTTCTCCTTTGCGCAAGCTGCATTTTAAGGCCAGGGAAAAAGAACAGCTTCGCGTACGCCAGACTTAACGACTCCATTTTACCATAAAAAGAATGAATAATTCGTGAAAACGGAACAAATCCGTATCAAAGAGATTTAGAATACAACTTTTTTGTCACTTAATGTAAACTATTATTAACTAAAATTAAGAAATAATTTAGTATTTGTTAAATATAATTGACATGACATTCATAATTTGTTAATCTATACCAAGGTGATGAATATGGGAAAAAACATTCCTATTAAAGTCGCCCGCGTAAGAAAAGATATGACACAGGCAGATCTGGCCAAAGCGGTCGGAACTTCCAGACAGACCATCAACGCGATCGAGCAGGGAACCTGCAACCCGACACTTAAGCTCTGCAAATCGATCTGCCGGGTGCTGGACTGCAGCCTGGATGAACTGTTCGGAGACGATTCGATGTAAGAAAGTCCTGTGTCGAAGCAATCGTTACGACGGGGACTTTTGATAGAAAACTAATGAAAACTGAATGGCAGGCAGCATCAACGGACAGCCTGTTATTAATTTTTTATGGGGATGAAACCAAGACCCCATAGTGGAGGAAGACTATGAATACACAGACCGTGGATATTAAATACTATCCGCCTCACAATCGGACATTCTGCAAGACCGCATACGATCTGTTATGCGAGTTTTGTGATGATACAAAATGGAATTCTTACGGGGAGGCCGGCTTTGCCGATGTGCTCGATATAACCCGGGAAGGAGACTGCGGTACGGCCATCGTCTGCACGGAACTGCCGTTCCTGGAGTTTGAAGACATTATCAGTGAGTTCGGCAGCGAACTGGAGCGGGCGATCCCCGGCGGCAGCGACAATGCCGTGTTTCTGATCGGACTTCCGAAATTTGTCTGGCTGGATGAATCGGAATTCCCGTTTATGGAAAGGATCTGCACCGGAAACTATGTGACCGGCATCTTTGAGAGCGTGGAGGAACAGATGGTCGATGATATGGTAAAGATCGTCTGCATCTGCTCACTGAACGACAATTCGGACTGCTACGCGGCAGAAGAGGAGGAACTCTGCGACCTCGCCTCGGATATACTGAGACAGGATACGGAGAACCAGATGAATGCGCAGTTTGCTTCCATGGTGGATTCGATGGCCAGACAGAAAAACAGATTTCCGGCGGTCCCGCTGTCATCCATGCCGCATATCAGCACCGGTAAACAGTGATGAGGTCAGGGCAGTGACCGGGTTTGAAAGAGACGGTTGAAAGATCGGTCTTTATGCTATATACTGGAAAAACTTGAGAGAATACAGTTTCATTTCGGAGGGACAAAAATGGCTACGCAGCATACAACTCTTGTGATCATGGCTGCCGGAATCGGGTCGAGATTCGGCCTCGGAATAAAACAGCTGCAGAAAATAAGCCCGGAAGGGAATATCATCATCGACTACTCCATCCATGATGCCATTGAAGCCGGATTTGACCGGATCATCATCATTATTCGCAAAGAAATTGAAGAGGAATTCAATGAAGTCATCGGAAATCGTCTGAAATCGGTTTGCGGCGATCTCGGCGTAGAGCTTCTTTATGCCTATCAGGAACTGGATAATTTGCCGGAAGGCTACACCACGCCAGAGAACCGGAAAAAACCCTGGGGTACCGGTCATGCAGTGCTTGCATGCACGGGAATGATCAACGGCCCGTTTGCGGTTCTCAATGCCGATGATTATTACGGAAAGGACGCCTTCAGAAAGGTCTATGATTTCCTGCAGGGATATACGCCGGACAGACCCACCGATTACTGTATGGCCGGCTTTATACTGAAAAACACTCTGAGCGATCACGGCGAAGTGACACGAGGAATCTGCCAGGCAGACGAGAAAGGCTTTCTGACGGATGTGGAAGAAACAAGACATATCATCAAGACACCCTCCGGAGCGGAAGCCGAGGGACGCCAGCTGGATGTAGAGTCTCTCGTTTCCATGAATTTCTGGGGGCTTACACCGGAGTTTATGGAGATACTGGAATCGGGATTTGTTGAGTTCCTGGACGGGCTCGGAGAAGACAAGAGCACGGGAGAGTATCTCATTCCGGAACTGATTGGTCAGCTTCTCAGAGAAAAGAAAGTCTCGGTGAAAATGCTGAAGACAGAAGATAAATGGTTCGGTATGACCTATAAAGAAGATGTTGAAATCGTTCAGAAAGCTTTTAAAGAACTTTTTGACGCAGGGGTATATTCACAAGATCTTTTTGCGGACTTAAAATGAACTACCGCGAATAAAAAGGGATGGAGAAGAACTCCATCCTTTTTTATTCAAAAAGAACACCATGACAGACAGATAAATGAGGGGAAAAATATGCAGATCTTTATGCTTAGACACGGACAGACCATGATGAACAAGGACCATATCCTGCAGGGGCAGAGCAATTCGGACCTCAGCGAAAAAGGGATCGGTCAGGCAGAGGACCTGAGAGAAAAGATCCGTGAGGCGGGCCTTTCCTTTGACCGGATCTACTGCAGTCCGCTGGGACGCACCGTCCAGACCTGTTCTATCGTGACGGGGGCGGAAAAAGAAGAGATGATCCTGGACAATCGACTGATGGAGATCTCACTCGGAGAGTACGAGGGAAGAGATTTCTATACAGTAGGGAAAGAATTTGAAGAGATTTTCATGAAATATCCGTCCCAGTTCGTTCCGACAAAGGGCGGTGAGTCGTTTCAGCAGCTGATCGACAGGGTCCAAAGTTTTATGGACGAGCTGAAGGAAACGGAAAACGACGACAAGATTCTGATCGTGTCTCACGGAGGTACGCTGCATGCATTCATTCAGTGCATGTGTGAAAACAAACCGCTGGATACTTTCTGGAGACCATGGATCGACAACTGCACGCTGATCCGTGCCCAGCTGGAAGACGGCGTATACAGTCTCGAGGAAAAATACAGAGACTACAGTGCGGAAGATCAGATCGGAAGCATATGAAAAGAGGAACGAGTGAAGTTTTCACTCGTTCCTTTTCGCTGTATATATTACATAAAGTTTGACAGATAGACTCGGCGGGAAAGTTCCGCGGTTCCGAAGTCAAAGATCAGGATGCCGTACATTTCTCCCTGACCGCCGGGGAGATCACGCTCCAGGAATTTGCTGTTGAGGTACTTTGCATACTTTTTGGGATGAGGGACCAGTGCTTTTCCCGCAGTGCTCAGGAAATTGAGGGAATAGGCGTGATCGGAAGCCGGGCAGGTCTCCAGCGTATAATCCACGGCCTTCCATTTTGCCTTCTTGGCGTAGTGATAACGGTCCTGGACCCAGACCATTTGAGATTCATTCATAAAGACAAATTCATAAGGAACATCCACAACTTTCTTGGAGCCCTGATCTTCCCAGTCTACATATGGACCGGCCTGATCGGTACCGAGACCCAGTGCATCGTCGTATCTGCGCCAAAAGACCACCTTTCCGCGGACATCGCCGACCGTAGGGATCGTATCCTTCGTATACCACTTGTCGGGATACTGACTCATGACCGCCTGAACCGCACTCTGGACCTGTGAAACATCATCGTCGTCGCTTTCCGCCTTGACGCAGAAGATCACAAACTCCGAGGGATTTGCGGTCAGAAATTCCATTACATCGGAAACAACATCATCAAAGTACAGTTTCTCGGAGGATCTGGATTTTTCCTTCCGGCATTTTCCGAAGCTGTGGCACATCAAAAGCTTTTGAGAACCGTCTTCGGCTTCTGCCAGTCGGACCCTCAGATCCAGATAGCGAAAACCGTTGTTCAGCTGCTCGGCAACAGAGGTGTCCTGACAGCGCAGGGAATAGCTGAAGGAAACGTACTGTGTGCAGCTGTCATGAGTACCGGGCAGATTGACCTGACTGAGAGGAATGCCGTCGTTGAGATAAGACATCCAGTTCTTGTCTGTTTCGGTATCATCCGCTGCGCTGACGGTACACGAGAAACTTAAGATCCCGGCCAGAAGCACAAAGCTCAGAAACAGTGCGGTAAGGGAACGGAACCATCCGTATTTTTCGTTTCGTAAAATGCTCATGGATTTTCCTCCTTTGCCGCATAGCATTCGGGACAGAGAAGTTTCCCGTCCCGTAGCCTCAGGAACGATTCATCCGTCATTTCTCCGCACTGGCTGCATGCTGCGGAAGGAGCCTTCGGAATCTTGGGCGGGAAGGGCAGAGTGGCCGGACCGCAGACGAAGATCTCCTCGACGGGAGCCGTCAGTACATACTGGATCTTTTCGTCGCGTTCCATGCCCGAAGGCATGTCCTTTGCATAAAGGCGGATGCTTTTTCCGTTGTTCCTGTTGTAGAAACTGAATACGGATTTTCCCGTGGGATAATAGATCAGGTTCTTGTTTCCGGTGGTGCAGCCCATGACGACCTGAATTCCGTCCATATAGCAGGCCTGCTTTTCCGAAATGCAGTAAAGACCCTTTGCGTGAATGTCTTCGACGTCCAGCTCCTGGATCGCTATATAGGAAGCGCGGACACCCAGCGCAAGCCCGGGGCAGGAGTGACCGTGAAAGGAGACACCCTCTTGATATAATTCCTGTATATCTTTCATGTTCAGATACTCAGCAGAAAGAGCGTTCTTTCGTTTTTCTCTCTGCGCAAACTCCTTTTCCATTAAAATAAAAAGACCTTTTACGCCATTATGTTTACATAATAACGCAAAAGGCCTTTGATTTCAATTGCAGAATATGGACAGATACCGATTCAGACTCTGCCTCTGCCCGTGGGCCAGCATATTCTGGCAACGTGTGCTTTGACGCTGTCGTTGATCGTGTCTTTACCGCCTGAGATCTTCTCTGCAGCAGCGAAGACTTTCGAACGGGTGTCCTCGTCGAGGGCTTTCCCGGCATAATACCATTTCATAAAAAGCTCCGAAGCCTCTTTCGGAGAAAGCGGACGATCCCATTTATAGTCCAGGAAATGAACCTGGCCCATGTGACCCGCTGCCGTGACATTGGCGTTGAGATCGATGTATTCACGTTTCAAATTTGCTGTGACTGATTTCGGACGAAGGCCGAGTTCGGCGCAGAACTGGTCCATCATCGGTTCATTGTACATGAGATATCTCGTTACTACACACCAGCCGACCGTGACCTTGTTCATTTTACGAAGAGAGTCGGCACTCTGTACTTCAGGAGAAAAGGTGCAGACCGTTGCATCGAATTTCTCTGAGAAGACAGGATCTTCGAGAGAAACGGATTCCCAGTCTGAGCACAGAACTTTTTGGTTTTTGCCCACAGACTTTATGGTGGTTTCCACGGCGGCCTCGGACGGATCGATCATGGTGACCTCGATCCCCTCGGCAGAAGCGGTCTTTCCGAATACGCCGTTTCCGCATCCGATCTCCAGGATCCTGGATCCGCTTTTAATTCCGCAGGAGCTCTTAAGAAACTCCAAAAGAAGTTCGCTGTTGAGAGGATGGTCCTTGGCAGTAGCTCCCTGCGGAAAATCTTCTGAACTGCTCCAATCTATTGTATATTCCATAGTTTCCTCCACCTTAATAGATTTCTGAAGATAATGATAGCATGCCGAGCACCGGCCTCTTGTCGCACCGGCAACATTTTTAAGGGAAAAATTGGAGAAAAAGAAGGAGGAAAAAACGGCCTTCAGGAGTTGTGCAAATAATAGTTGCCAACAGACAAAAGTGGCTTTATAATGTGGCCATAAATGAGTGTCAATGGGCAGCCTGAAAGGACACAGGCTTTGAATCCGTAAAAAACACAGAAAACATAATCTAAATATCACCAAAAGGAATGAAAGACTATGGAAAGAAAAGAGATTCTTATTGGACTCAATGAAGCCTTGGAAGACATGATGGACGACTCGGTGGAAGAAAATACTTTTATCGAGGATCTGAAAAAATGGTCAAAGCTGTCAACGGACGGTCTGGCCGAAGTGCTGGAAGACCAGTTTAACGTGGTCATCGACACCGATGATATCGATGACATGGAAAAGGTCGAAGAACTGATCGATGTCCTGGAGCAGGAATTATAAAGAATAAAAAGCAATACCGATTTCTGAACATTAGCGAAACTAATGACGGAAATCGGTATTTTTCATTTTTCGAACATCTCCGGGTGAAGATCACAGAATTTAAGAAACAGAAGCATAAAGAGATAAGACCCCTGCAGAGTCAGTTTTGAAATCATCGGATTATGAAGACCCCGGGAACGGTTGCTTCCATACAGCGAGGCAAGTCCCGAGGAAGAGAGAACACGATTGGCATCATTTGCGCGGCGCAGAGCCAGAAGAGTAATGCCGGTCTCCAGCGTAAAGAAAGCGGCCGAGGAAAGCAGGAGCCGGTGAAGCATTTTTTCGGAACTTCTAGCGGATTCATGGACCGGAGAATCAAAGCCGATGGTCTCACCGGAAAGGTAACCTTGCTGAGCATCCCCTGGAAAACCAGGGAACGATGCGCGGGGAGCAGGCAGATTCGGCTTCGAAGAAAATTTATATCCGCATTCGCTGCAGCGGAGATCCGCCGCAGATATCTGAGTGCCGCATGACGGGCAGATCTTATATTCCAGTTCCATAGCATCCATGCTCCTTGCTCTTAGTTGATTGTATTATAGCACGGAATAAATAACGGAGGGTAAAATAAAAGCCGAAACCGCATGTTTGGCAGGAGAACGGTCTGCCTCCTGCGAGGGGATCACATGCAATTTCGGCGGAGGGGAAAAGAGCAATAATCTGAATGTTTGCAGTTTGAGCCAGGCTCAAAGTCTATACTACTCAACAATAAAGACGAAAAAAACAACGAGAATTTTCAAAAATAAGCAAATTGATTCAAAAAAATTTACTTTAGGATTGTAATTGCAGGGGAAATACGTTAGAATGCACTTATAAAAACTTACACATCGATAAAAAGTGTAAATTTTCGAGCGATTCTTGAGAGAGGAGGATCTTCGATGTCGGAACAAAATATACGACCGCTTTTTGAAGAGCGTCTGATACTGCAGTCGGCTCAGGGAGATATTTCTGCCATCAAGAGCCTCTTTGCAAAACTCAACGGCGAAGTGTATCGGTATGCCTACGCTATAACGAATGATAAAGAGAAGGCCGTGCGGCTTACGAAAGCCGCTTTTATCGATCTTTTTGAAAATGCGGAATACTACCGGGTCGGCGAAGACGATCCCATGCAGTGTCTGCTGGGCATCTGCCATAAGCTCTCGGAAAGAGAGGAATACTCGGAGAAATCCGGCACCGTCGGCAAAACGATCCGAAGCGGCCGCCGCAGCGAAGAGCGGAGCAAACCGTACCTCACGGCGCTGATGAATCACCTGAACAGTACAAACCGGCAGATCGTCGTACTTTATGATGTACTGAATCTGACCATGGAAGAGATCTTTGTAATCATGCATATCCGGCATATCCGTGTCAAATCTAGATATGGCCGCAGCCACCAGTATATAAGAGTCCTGACCGGAACAAAGAATTCGGTCACGGATCAGGAGATGGCTCAGCAGCTTGCCTGGGAAATGATCGCGGATACTCCCGTTATTTCGGATGATTTTCTGGACTCGGAAGACACAATGGGAGCCTGTGATGCCGGAGAAAAACCGTCGCGGTACGTACGCAAATGGTTCCGCAAGGGAAAAGTCCGAAACATCGGTGTGACGGCGGCCGTTCTGGCACTGGTGCTGCAGCTGTCCGCAACCGTTCTTACAAACAGCAAGGATACCTGGATCTCCCTGGAAGCGGACACCGGGATCGCCATGTCCGTCAACGGTCTGAACCGCGTTAAGTCCGCGGTCGCGGAGGATGAAGAGGCGAAAGACGTTCTTGAGAATATAGAAGCGAACAGCAATCAGCTGGTTGATATGCTCTCCACGGTCACCAGTGAAGAAGCCAGCAGCCAAAGCATCCTTTCCGAAGGAGCCAATATGCTGGTCACGGTGCTGGAAGGAAAAAAGTCCAGAACCGATGAAGTGTGCAGGCAGGTCCTTGAAACAGCGCAGGAAAGCTCCGGGCAGAACGGTTCCGGATCGGCACTGCTGATCCAGATCATCCCGGATGACAGTGACGTGGATAATGCCAGCGAGGTGGCGGCCGGAAAAGAGGCCCTTGCACAGAGCATGGAAGAGGCCCTGATCGACTGCCGGGGAGCCGGCCTTCAGAATCTGTCGGCCAGCGATCTGGTATATCTTTACTATCACCGGGGACTCAATCTGGATAATGTCGAGCTCTACGGGACACCCAGCGAAAGTACTTTCCTGGCCGGTAAAGAGGTAGCGGACCAGATCTTCCAGAATCTGAACAGCGACAGCACCTGGGTGGACGTGTTTCTGACCGTATGGGACGGACAGCTGGTCTATTGTGTTACGGTGCTTGAAGGAGAACTGAAAAACATTTATCAGGTGGACGCCAAGAGCGGCGAGATCCTCAGCCTG
>Ga0181612_104054_pt1 | contig 19306 bp, 10 predicted proteins | sample HoacroProtozoa21_FD_119630 | JGI IMG/M metagenome (GOLD analysis project Ga0181612, IMG submission 119630) | Hoatzin crop microbial communities from Cojedes, Venezuel. Combined Assembly of Gp0051906, Gp0051904, Gp0051908 | reverse complement strand
CTTTGATGCCTTATGAACTACTGAGTTGGTGTTGCTTTGTCTGGAATGACATTTCAAGAACAGCAAGTGGCTTTCTTTATTGGGTCTGAAACACCATTTTTGGGAAAACCATATGCTGTGAAGTATTTGTGGTAGATGATTTTCAAATAACTGCATGTGAGAGAAAAAGCATTGATTTGAGCACAGCCTCTCTACGAAGCATTGTGTGAAATAGCTATTTTCTATGTTTTATGAAATCCTCCTAAAAAAAAGGAGAATATACCTAAATAATTTTTAGTATTTTCTTCCCTGACAACACATCTGTCTATGCTGGGTTTGGCGACCTGATTTCTTATAGATTTCCCATTTTTTCTTTCTCTTTTAAAGCTGCTTTCATTTTGTGCTTTGTCTGTCCCTGGGCATGCCCTTTGTCCCTGTAGTGTGTTGCAAGAACTCCATAAAGCCCTATTGACTGTGACAGCACTACCCTGTTGCAAGACTCCATCCCTATTTACAATTTTATGTTCCCTTCTACTAGCTGATCAGCAAGCTCCCCACTTAAATACTGAGCATGACATCACATGGTATAGAACATCCCATTTGATTGGCTGTTTGGGTCAGCCCAACCAGCCTCTTGTGAAAATTAACACTATCCCAGCTGAACCCAGGACAAAGAGAAAGCCAAACAACCTAATGAATTATTTTAGTTTACTGTAGTAACCCTTATATCGCAAAACTGATCCTTTCTGCCCCTTACACAGCTGTGATAGCCCCAGTCAAGTCCTTTTCTGGATGATGAAATGACAGCCCAACTTTCCTCTTCTCTATACCCTGTCCATCTTTGACAAAATGATGGACTGGTCGATCTCTTATTTTTAAAAGATGTTGTGCTTTTGGGCCTTCACATTTCCTCCTAGTTGAACACTCAATGTCCTGTGCTGGGCTGAGGTGCTGCACCAGAGTCTGTACAGTAAATGGCTGAAGACGGCAGAGTCTTTCAGTTCCTTTGGACATAGTGCCAGGAAGCACCACCTGCCAGGTTCATGAGCAGACAGAAGTGCCCCTGCACTGTGCCCAGCTGTGGGTTGCTCTTGTAGCACAGGCTACTTGTTTTAGTTCTTTAGAAAATAGATGGTGATTTTCAGATGAGGGGTCAGGTGAGAACCGTCACTGCACTGTACATGTTCTGCAATATAGCCAGACTGTTCACGCATCCAGAGAGGTTTTAATAGTCCAGTTGCTGAGCAAAGGTGCTCCCTCATGGGCACATAGATCTCCCAGAAAAGCAGTGGACCATGTATCCGGTCTGAAACAGGACTCATCCTACAGGTATTGAAAAGGATCAAATGCTTATACTCAAAAATCAAACTAAAGAAACTTCAGCAAAGGGATATTCAGCTTTAGTATCTAATGAACATTATCTGTCCAATCATGCTTCTAGTCTCTATATTACTGGTATGGAGAAGCAACTTCATAAAATAGAACTAAATTAACTAACTACTCAAACTAGACTTGCACAACTGTCAAAGAAAATGGATGAAAGTCATCAAGAAGTAAATGAAGACTTCTTTTTATTTAACAATCATCAATTGTTATTTTACAATGTAGCAGTTACTATTGGTAATGGACAAATTAGCAATGTATTACCTACATTGGAAACTAAAAGAAAGGAAGATGCAGATGTGAAATCCTCTCACTAGCTAAGGATATTAAAATAAAAGGTCTCTTCCTGATTATTGAATAACAAGAAGTTGAGTAAAATCCAGTGAACAGTTCTTTCTTTTTGCAGGATGATTTGTTAAATTTTGTAAATTTATCTCTTTGTAAAGCCTTAACTACAGAAAAAATATTTCCTAGATTTTCATGCTAATCGAGCAATTCATATCCGTTCTAAACATATAGGATTAATTAGTGTTACTGCTCTATAAAAAGTAATCTATGTCCCATAGCAATAAGCAGATGTACTACTGTAAACTGAACAAACAGTAAGGTAGGTTTTTAGGTCCACAAATCCATGGAGACTACAGAAAACCTATACATCTTTAGTTAATATGGTAGATCAATCAGACTGAATACTTTAGGTCTGATGAACTCTGCAAAGGATGGTCAGGCCTGATTTCTTTAAAAGAGGAATCACAGACAAAGCTGCCTTCTCTTTTTGTGTGAAATTCTTGCATTGTGCATGCTTATTTACTGCATCCGTGCTTATATTAAGCACACAGTTGAATATGCCTCTTTTGAGCTAGTATTTGGTTCCCTTTTTTGGAGTAGTTGTTTTGATTTTTTAATAGACTCACTGAAGGGTTTGAGTAGGAAACGACCTTTAAAGCTCATCTAGAGGGACCTTTAAAGATTGTCAATGTTATAATCTCAGAACTAGTAGTGATGGATAAACAAGGCTTATTCACAATGGCTAATTTTAAACTCAGAGACCAGTCTAAATTAGGCTCCTCTCTTGAGTCATTCTCCAAAGAAGAATCTGTCTGCCTGTCTCTCTCTGTCTCTTCCTCTCTTTCTCTTTGCCTAAAGAAGCCGGTGAAGAGTTTAGCTCTCATGAATATTCTCTCTGATACTAACTTGTGTTTTTCTTGAAGAACCGAATACTTGTATCTTAAATAAAGTGCAAAGCGACCTCAATAAATATGATTTCAAATAAACTGAAAAAGAGAGGTGGCCTTTGAAGATAACTTGCAATTTAGAACACAGTTGAGACAAGTCATTCCTTTAAGTAGGACACGGAATCACAGTGTATGCCTATGCTGTTCTCTGTAAATACAGCTGTCATATTTGCTGTCATTTGTCTCTCATTTCCAATTTATTTTAACTTTGTTAAGGTTGAAAAAACCTACAGCTGTTGTAGTTTTACATGGACCCCTACAAGTTTTGTCACAGATGTGTAACTGTGGGTTTTGTGAAGGTTTTCTCCATTTTTACCCAAATCTCTAATAAAACTATGTGCAAAATGTAAATATAAATAGTCAAGGGAGCAGTCTTCAAAATCTGCGTCCACACTGTTTTCAGACTAGGAGATAACCCATCCAAATATGTTCTGGAATTGGGGCAATACTGTACTGGTCAACAAGGGATAGATGTGCTTCAAAACTTTATTACAGAGTAACTCTTAACTGTATGAAAAATAGTAAAGTTTTTCTGTTCTGAGTTGAGGATTTCTAAGGATTTACTGTAAAACACACAAAGCCAATAGCATTTCGAAAAAATGTCTCCATTATAAAACATCAATGTCTGGGACATAAATCCTGAGCATGTTGTGTAACACTGTTTACATGCTGAGCAAGTAAACCCTACCTAAAGTGTACAGAGTTTAAATGTTATGTCTTAAGCTATATTTGTGTAAGATGTAACTTGGGTATGGATTTTAATGTAACTATTCCATACATCTGTGGAGAAGACACGTGAAAGTTAAATTACAGAAAATAAACAAAGAAAGGTAATAAATGTCAGACTTTTGCTTCCGAGAGATTTATTCTGTGTTTTCATAAGAAAAATATCACAAGATAGCTTTTCTATTAACTAAATTGTGATGACTAGTCTGGTAAATGTCATCTAAACAATTTAAATATTTAATATTCTGTTCCACATACATACCACTGGAGGAGCATACTAGTAAATAATAGCAACGATTCAAGTTTACAGCTCACCCAAATCTAATAAAAGGCTCAGAATAAATTGGGGTCAAAATATTCAAGCTGTGATTCAGTAAGACCCTTTAAATAAACACATGGGAAAACTATTAGAAGCAGGCAGAACTCAGTTTGATAATACATGACATTCCACTTATGGAAAAAAATGTTTTACTTTATTGCCTAACACAGGAAGCTTTCTGCTACTAGTTAATACCAAAGCACATTCAAAAAAACCAAAATGTCAAAACATAACTGTTTTTCCCTATTTGAACTATCTAAATACACAGATCCAAGAGAGTTCATGAGTGACAGTAGTGACTTAGAGGAGAAATATGCCATTTTCAGTTACCATACTTGGAAACAGAGATGAAGATATGACTGTAGCAATAAAACTCAGCTACAGAATACTACCAGAATATAATAGAATGTAGTGAACTCAACTTGAGTAATTCAAAGCACCTTTAATTAGCATATATTGATTATCTAAGGATTGCAATTTAAGGAGGTATGAAAGATGAGTAATATTCTACTTACACTAAAAATAGACATCCAGAAATGTCTTGGCCACAGGAATTTGAACACAGATATTCTAACTCCCAGACTCTTCCCCTTACCTGTTGGTAGTACTCCCTGCCTTGGATACAGCATGTGGGTAGGAGACGTGTTACCTACCTAAATCCACATCAGAGAACAGCTCTGTTTCCAGCCCTCCTTAGCTGAGATTTAATTGGGTTTTGCAGATTTCTAGAATGAAAAATAGTTAATACAATTTGAGATTTACTATATGGAACGAGCACAGTAATGTAAATGGATCACAGTCCAAAACATTACCTACAAGTTATATGACTGCTGATATTTACAATGCAAATCAGCAATTGAAAGAGTTGCATGTGAATGTCACACTCTGTGTTATCTGGGCACCAAACAGTTTTAAAGGTAGGTGGCAATGGTGGCATTGACTAAAGGTGGTAGGGGCTGTGTTGAGAAGTTGGCAGGGATGACTCTCCTCTTCCCATCCCTCAAGGCTGTGAACTTCTTAAGCGGCACTCCCTTCTTGGCTAAGAATAACCAGCATGGCCTACAAGAGAAGAAAAAGCAGCAGCAAGAAACTGAGCAGATTGGAAGTGGGATTTTAACAGGTGATATGGGAATTGGCTGTGATTTTAATAGCTCGTTCAACTGACCAGGATCAAACCTTTCTTACTGCTACCCTGGAGAGAATAATAAAGCTCAGAGAAAGCAAGATTGAAAGCAAGCAGCATAATTCCATAAGGAGTAAATCACAATGTTGAACTAAAAATTGTGTAGAAATTAAGATGGGATCATAAAAGTTCTAGAAATATTACCACATAATTACAAGTTTGTGACGCCACTGAATTATCACTGGTTGAAAAATCTTGGATTTTTCTGGAAAATAATGTAAGTTTAAAATTTTATAACTGCCATCAATATTTCTGTAATTTTAACGAATATTAACAAATCACTGGTTTATCATTCAATGTGTGAAGAAAGGTCAGAAAAGTCAGAAAGCTACCAAGGAAAGAAGAGACACTACTTCTGCCATTAACTTCAACATAGTTCAGAAAAATTACATATATGTGATTCTTTATTAATTTTTCTGTATAAAGCACTTCAAATTTTCAATAAAATTAAGTATTCAGTAGTCTGCAGCTGTTGAGCCAATAGAAAGCAGCGGTAGCTGGAGCAGACTAATGTGTGCATGTTTCTGTCTCAACATCAGGAGGTTTACTGGCTGAGAATCATTATGACTAATGATTTATAAACAAAGATAATATGGGCTGAATTCTTTGGGTCTGGGACTCAGAAACAATTTTGTTTTGTTCAGCAAATAGAGACTGAAGTACTGTTCAAAGGTATTTTTAGAGAGCATCTTTCTTTAATTAAAGTGATTGTGATGAGTGTTTTCAGGCAACGTACGGACACTTCTGCAGAAATGAGAACAATTTTCTTATGAGTTACTTCTTCTTTTCTTAGTTCTAAATACTGTCAGGGAGAGAAATGGAGGAAATTGATACTGTCTCCTTTTTGGTAGATGAAATGATAGAGAAAGATAGACACCAGTGACCATACCAGTATGCAAAAATGGAAGAAATTTAATCCAAATGGATTTAAGGTACTGAACAATTAAATAAGACAGTGAAAAAGCTATGTATGCCTCTGCAAAGGGACTGAATTTCCCTACAGGCACATGTGCTTGATGGAATATAGCAACATAAAACTAAATGTAAATTCTGCTTAGAAACACTACAGCCTCATGGATGTCATGGTCCTGCAATCAATAAGTCTAAGTGTTTTTCTGGTGTAGGATATGCATATATGTGATAAAGGGTGATTTCTTTCTCATGTGAGAGATAACATACTTTCAGGAGTAGAAAGAGTTTCACAGAATGTAAAAAATTCGCTCACTTCTTCCTTTTCAAAAGAAATTTGAACTTGCATGATCCCATTGTGTACAGCTTGGTTGCAACATTCCTAATCGCTTTCAGTGTAAGGTGAAGCACTTCATGCAGACTTCGAGGCAGAATCAATTGATTTACTTTTTGATTTACTTTTTTTGATTTGCATTTGAGCAAGATATTTTCAAATTCTCACTGAATCCACATAGACCTGGCAAGAAATATCTGAGGCTCAATAGAGATTCTGTTCTTGCACTGCTATCTCTCCTTAGTGTGAGTGTCTCCATAAGCCGTACTGCAGCCTTTCCCCTTTACCAGCCCAGGATCCCAGGTAAAAACCACCCCCAGCAGTGTAACCTGAGCTCAGACTGCAGAATAAATTCCTAGGTCACAAGAAAGAGCCCTGAGAGAGTCTTTAAAAAGAGAAGAAATGTAGAAGTGGGATTGTTGGCTCAGGATCATTATTAGCCCAAGGGTTCAAGAGGAGAAATACCAACTTGGAAAGATATACAACCCTAATGGAAAAAAATTAGGGAGTCTGCTTGAGGCTGGTTAGGAAGCTTTGTGTCAAGTTATCAGTCACCAATGTCAATAGAGCTGGGGGACAAAGGCAACTCAACAGGACTGAGAACTTGTCCCCAAAAGCCACAAGAGTCAACCTTCCCCTCCTGTCTGGCAGCAAAGATTTTCTGGGTGCTGTATTGGGATGTTGAGCACATATATGATTACCTTAACAGCTCATTAAATCCTAAATATTTTTTGCATAATGATCAGTTAAAAATTGCTTTTCAGTTTCAAGTTGCATATATCCTGTTTACGGAGTCTCTGTACCAAGTTAAAGATGAACAGACAAACTAACTCAAAACGAGGGATGCAACCTTATCCTCCTTCCATTTGCTGCTGTTCTCACTTTACTCTCCCACCTTGGAGTTGCTACCGCTTTTCCTAGACAGCAGCTGATGAAACCTGGAGCTGTTTGATCCCTTTTTCTTCCCTCTTTTGTAGTCCCATGGCAGCATCACTACAGAAATGTCAGTTAGGAAGTGGTTTTCTGCCCTGTCTGCTGTGGGTTTCTGTTTTGGAAACTGCTGGTCCCAGACATTAAAACCTATTACAACCAAGGTATGGAAATGTCATCCTTAATTAGGTAGCTGTTTTCTTGAAGCTGAAACAAAACATTCCGCTGTATAGTAGTATAAACATAAAATCTAACCCAAGTGTTCCAGCTTCCATTGTTTTTCTGTAGACTTCATGTAGAATTCAGATCAAGAATGCTAGTGCAGCCAAAGTGGCATTGAAATCAGACCTTCATTTTGCTGCTCTGGAGGGAATGACAAATTAACAGTGAGAACAGTTTAGTAAGGCTCACTGCTTCAGCAGCTAGGCTTAGACGGATTCACTTAACGGATTTCTGAAGGTGTGAAAATGTTTTACTTTAACACAGCATTTTTATTTTAAGATTACTTGCATTTTCTGGGTGTCTTTATGTCATGAAAGGAAGATACGCATCTGTTTCAACAGCATATCTGATATCTTGCAGAACTTTCTAGAACTTCCTGCCTCAATATTATGAGGTGCAGAAAAAATCATCAGTAAAGAATATAAATCTCCCTTGAGTGAGTGTGGTAATTGGTTGTGGACCAGGAAAACCATTTCTGAAGAGTGGAATTACAATTCTTCATTAAGTAGTGCCAGGAAATTGATTTGTGGTCATTACAGCAGAGGAGAAAGTGGTGCTCTTGACCTGTACTTCCTACGCTTTGACATAAGATAATCATCATTTACTGCTGCTTCATTTGTTCTCTGCTGCTTAAAGTTCTCCACTGGAATTCAAAACTTCTTTCATGTGGCTTCAAGTGGCCCATATTTCTTAAGAAGTGTGGTGATCTGTGGCAGAAATTCTGGTGGAAAAGTCATTTTGCTGCCAGTATACCTAACATACTGGATCTATTCAAGTCCTTAGCATCCTTTTCAAGGCTTTCTGGTTTCATGAGCCATTTTCCTGGCATCTCAGAATGGCTAAATTCTGGTTTCATAAGGGGAAAGTATTGGATTTTTTTTTCCATGCTCTAATCCACTCTATCACAAAGGGGATTTTGCACTTTTATCTTTGTTCCTCAGTGGGAGCACAGCCTAAGCAGATGTTCCTGTACAATGATGCTGCAAAGAAGCAACATTTATTTAATTTTTGTCTATGGCTGGCTTTCATTAGGTTGTGCTATCAGCTGTAGAAGTATTAACCTTGGCTTGCAATTTCAGGTAATTGCTGAATAGAATTATTGATTCTTTATAAACAATTATTTTTCCCAAAAAGCCAAAATTCAGTGTCCTTACTCTGGCTTTTGTACTAGCCAGACAATACAGGTCTCTAGATTTACCTGGGCTATTCTTAGCCTGAGTTGATGTGAGCTTGTTTCAGTTGTGCCAGCAACTGTCTAGCAGTCAGGTAACCAATGTCTGAGGTTGTTGCAGTTTAGTTTCAGTTTACACTAATGGCAGGTAGTTAATCTGTACAGAATTAATGGTATATGACTAAAACAAAACGCAGTACAGAAGAGCACACGCTCAAGATGATACCAGATTTCCCAGACTGTAAACACAATTCAGGCTTTTCAATCAATAGCCACTGTAGGAGTGCAAACTTGTGAGTCAGAAAAAGAAAAGGGGTAGAGAAGTTAGAGATAACAAGGAAAATAGAAATGCGTCATTTGGAACCAGTAAAAAAAAAAAACAAAACGTGAGCAGACGGTCTTAAAAAAGTTAAAAAAATAAACAGAAGTGAACCCCAAGAAAAAGGAGGAAAACTGTGTCCCTACTGACGTTGTGCACTTCCCGAGAAGAAAGCAAGCCTCTTAACAAGCATCATGCTCCTCCTGTTGAAGACTGTGGGATGTTGACAACTTATTTTAAGTGCCACACCTCTTTTTTTTGAGGAAGACAGAAACTGTCAACATTAGGACCCAGAGGGATACTGGAAGTTTGAATATAATACCATAAGGAAGGAGTACGTGCTGGGATGGTTTTGTGCAACAAGATGAGCTGCATTATTAGAAGGCTTTTTGTGTTAATAAGAATTTTGACTCTCTGACTGTTAAAGAATGAGTTGGTCTAGCAATAAATTGAGAAATTCTTATGTATGGCAAGAATGTAATGAATGTAAATGCTTAACAGCATTTTAAGAGTAAGAGTGTTGCTACTCAGCAATACTGAGCAAAGTAGCTGATAATCAACCTAACATGCCTGCTTACACATGTGGAAATGAGAGAAAAGAAGAATGATAAAGAAAATTCAACAACTGCAGTCAGAACTAATTCTTTTTGGTGAAGAGAGAGGAAAACAATTGTATTTTAACATGGAGATATATGGAGATAGCTGTTCTGGGTACATGATTATAATATAGCAATTACAGAGAATACATAAAGGAATTCAGAGTGAAAACAAGGAAAGTCCTAGAAACTCCATCATTCTTGTTTTTGAGGAAACTGGAAAATAAATTAAGTACTTCTAAATAAGTGCAAACAGAGAAAGGAGCTCAATGGTGGACATTAGCATGACAAATGACAGTTAGGACATAATAACTATTACAGAGGCCTGGTTCTTCCCAAAGGAAGGGGCTGTGTTATAGAGTTACAGGATGTTCCAAAAGAAAATGTTCAGCAGAGAAAAGCAGAGCAGGAAAGGGAGTGTATCTTTGAACTGCAGGAAAGTTAGAAGCAATTTTGAATGAAAAATAAAATCAATTTGGCAAAATTGGTATGCAGCAAATATCTAAGTATGAAAAATATAAAGTGGTAACTTCAAGACTTCTTGCTGCCAAGCAAGTACAGAGCAGAGGAGAGAAAAATATCTCAGCTTGAGTCACTTTCAGTGGGGCTACAGTGATTTGCATCATCTAAAGATAAGTGAATGAACAGTCTAGATAAAAAAATAAGATGAAAGATGACAGCCTTATTCCTAAGCAGAAAACCATGGAGGAACTTAACTGAGGACTATCATAAATGATTCCTGTTAGAGCTGGGTTTTATTAACTTTATCTGATCTCGGGTTCACTTAGGTTTTGGAGCTTTTAAAGCTAGATTCAAATTAAAACCTCTTTGATTTATTTTTCCCATAAGAGAACTGCTAGAAGAGGACTGCGAAAGAAATAGAGGGGAAAAAATCCAGTAAAAAAGGAGATGACAGCTGGAGAAGAAAGAACAGGGCATTAAGAATTTTGTACAATACCTTAGAAAACCTGTTCTTCACTATTCTGAGCCAGGGTGACATTCCAGCCCTGATCTCTCTGTGACTTTGACCTGTTTTGTGGTCGTTTTTAACCAGATGGGGTATAATTCCTGAAGAAACATAGCTGTGTGAAAAAGAACACCGCAAAGTCTGTAAATCACCTCCTATACACAGCAACAAAAATATGCATCCTGTGTTGCACTCTTTTTTTTATTGGCATTTGCAGGGCCATGTTAAGACGTAACAGTGTTTCTGAACGGTTTTATTAGAGGATATGTGTTACACAGGATTATTAGTTAAATCCTGTGTAACACATATTTAGTTTAAATGAACATCATAGTGATGGAAAAGTTCAAAATAAAGAAAGCATTCAAAAATAATAGATGACTTCGCAGGGGCCATGTGTAACTACAGAATATCACACAGACTCAGAGCTCAAATCCCCATGTGTGTTGGAATTTACACTTGGAAATATAATGAATTTCAAATGCAAATTAAAGTTGCACCTTTGTCCTACTCTTCGACTCAATCCCTGCTGACAAGATAGGTTTCACTGACCTCTGGTGTCTGTACACATTTTTTCTCTACTATGTAACCCATTTTGGTTCCAAATAAAGATCGCCTTGCAATGTTTCAGCTGCTTTTTACTTTTCTTTCCTCAACGGGGACAGTCAAATGTAATAGAAGTGCTATACTCCTATACTAAATCCTCCAAATTCAGTAAGTTGTACTCAATAACCCTGAATTCATATTTTGTGCTTATGGTTTTAGTTGTTTTGAGTAAAATAATTAAATCCTCTGATATGAGAAAGTATGATTTTAAAAAAGAGGATTCATAACAATTGCTTTTATACTGTCACTTTTTGCTGGGAGAAACAGCTGCTTCCATCACAGAATAGTTTATGAAAAAAATAAGGTCACATTTTGTCTTTTATTGCTTAATTGCTTTTAAATGTTACCTTAGTCTACCTTTACAGAAATGAAATATTTGTAAGATTAGACATAAATCAAGGCTTAAATGGGTCAGAATCTGGATCAGAAAGAGTGAATAAGGACAGAAGAATATTTATGGGGTCAAGCTGAAATTTAGCATGCTTAATTTCTTGAAATTACAGATACATGCTTTAGAAAATGTAGCCTCCATTTTCACCTTAGTAATTTAAAATCCAATTTCTGTAGTCAATCCAGGCTTCAGCGTACCATCAGCACAATGCGTCAAGATGCTTTATGATTCCATTAATAAAAATGGGACACAAAAAGGTGAAGTCTATGTCCTTTCCTACAATTATGATACAATATTTTTCAGGCCTGTACCTAAGTAAGATCAGAGATAACTTGCAAGATCATTTCAGTGCTCTGTAACAAACATTATAACTACAGTTCTAAATGTAAAGCTGAAACAGGACCTTGACTCGAGTAGCCCAGGACTTGTGTACTACAGCCACTGTACATGATCTATGGCAGTGAATCTTGCTGGTACTTAATGATTTTTTTTTCCACAAATGAAAATCATTCTTTACTTGTTTCTGCAGTCAAAATTGCTGTCCATCAGACTACTTACATGCAGATGGATTTTTAGATATTGTTTTCTGTAATTTCTATGGGAGAAATTATTCAATTGAGAAAATAAGTGGCATTAATACAAATCAGTAAATGTCTGGAAACACTGCCAAGCATGAACTGTTTTTCAAATACTCAAATTTGCAGAGAAGAAAAAAAATATGGATCATGTTTTATTCTTCCCTGTTTCCTCTACAGGGCCATTACACGTGGCAGAGGGCACTGTCTTGGAGGACAAGAAACAAAAGCGTAAAATAACGCAGTGGTCTGTTCACGCATTGTGGAAGGTATTTCCTGTAAGGTACATCACAGCCATCACATAACTGATGTGCTGTTCCTGACAACACTGCTCTTTGTTACAGCCCAACACAGATGGGGAAAAAACTCTTGTTACTCAGCATCAGCTATCTCCATTGTCAATGGAGAAAGACCAGTGCCTGAAGAGGACAAATCAGGGCAGGGAAGTTAGGTTATAAATAAATGATTCTAGCAGTCATCTTTGCAGAGGTATACTTCTCTACTTTGGCCGTAGAGGGAGCCCCATCTCTTAACCTAGGCACCTGTCTGATGCCTAAAGAAAGACGTTGTAAATAACCCCCTGAAACAACTGTTCTTTTATTAATGAACGACGTACAGTTATGAGAGGTAGGTCTTCTTATTTTCCTTTTTTTAAAAATATAAATACCTAGCAATTAAAATCTGTAGCTATTTCCAGGCCACAAAATACCTTCCAAACTAATTTCCAGTACTTTCTCCAAAAATTTTGTCTGGCGAGCAACAGCAGTTTCCAACCTTTTAATATGTACAAGCATAGTAAATTGGCCACATACAAAGAGGAATTCTCAAAAGTCCTGTAGTGAGTGGAAAGACCTGCACTAATATCTTCTCTTTACAGGCCTTGAAACACAAAGGAAGTACATACACAGTTTACAGGAATTTCATCTCACTCCAATTTATTAAGACTCCCAGTAGCTGGTCCAAACTCTACACGTACTTAGAATGAAAAATCAGAATTTTATACTTTATTATCTATGTTTTTTCCCCTATCCTGTGTCTTATGAACAATTCCCAGTTTACCAGCACCTAGCAGAATGTTCTCTGTGCACATGAACAAAATTCTACACTGGAATAGATGCGAGACAGGACCTCCATGTTGAAAAAACACATACACGTGGAATGCCCGCTAACTCATCTCTACCATGGTGGAAAATATTTGTTGAAATGTCAGAGGCTTGTAACCCTGTTAGGCGGAGATAAACAAACCATCTGAAACATCATCTTGGCTCTCCACTAGACTTGGGCAGCATCAGCTATAATTGTCGTTTTCTCTTTTATACAGTTCCACTTTTATAAGCTTGTGCATGTGACAGAGTCAACAGCATGAGCATGTGCTGAAAACCTCTTCAGGACACTCCCAGCTTCTTTTCCCAACATGAACACGTGTTTTCAGTTGTTCAGCACTTAGCACTTGATGGTTTGCCACACACCACGGCAAGAGCGGGGAAAACGAGAAGCCTCTTCCACCTACTCCTTGCCCCAGAAACTGAGATTTTGTTTCTAGTCTTTCTTTTTTAGGGCTCAGTTAATTTTTGGTCAAATAAGCAGAAATAATTTGTTTTGCAGATCAGTCTTTCATATAAAAAAGGATCACATTATGAATCTCACGAGGTATTTTCTGGAAAAGGCAAATATGTTCCTTTTGGAAAGAGAGTATCCTCTGTTCTTACTCATTTTACGGTGAAAGGAGTGCTCCTACCAACTGCAGACGAGACCCCTCCATTGCTTTCTTTCATTCCGGAGAACATGAGACAACGGATTCTGCAAGGAAAACTGGAACTGAACTTTTACATGCAGTTCAGTCTAGCTAGGACAGAGCACAGGCAGGGTTGCTGCTGCTGCTGCCTCTGTGTCCAGTTCTTGATGAGTTTCGCATAAACACACTGCACACAGACTAACTTTTGATGGAGTCACCTGATGGCCATATTTTTTTGCAGTTCCCTTTGCTGATCCTTGTTAGAATCTGGAAACAACATTCTCTTGTTATAAATGATTTACTTTTATTTTGTCTTAGTATGCATGAGAATCTTAAGCAAGCATTTAACAGCAAAGGACATATCAAGTGTATTAGGCTAGGTTCTTGGTTGTCTTGGAGGTCTATGTAAGAGTTTTTGTCATGTGAATAAATAACCAAATAATAAAACCAGAACAAAGAAATCCAGGCTTGGTCAAGATGAGTTGTGATGAAGAACCTGTGTGATTTTGAACTCCACCCCATTTCTAGGAGCTAGTGGTTATTGACACTTTTCTGCAGTTTGTGGTGTGACATATTCATCTTACTGAAGTCTAGCCTTTTACTGGAGAAGATGATTAATGGAGAAAGATTGGAACAGGGATCCATATCTTAAGTTGTGGGTCTGAAGATATCACATTTCTGAATAGTGTCATGTAGCAGACAAAAATGAAGTGTGTGAGAATGTGAGGTTAATAGCAATAAATGACTCAATATTATTCTTTTATAAAAGTGGTATTATGTACAACACTGCATATTATTCTGAAAGAGGTTGCTAATTTGGAAGTAAATAAATATAGTTGCTTTGGGATATTTTTGCTTGTTCCTTTAAATAAAACAAAATAAAACAAAACAGAAACCAGTAACGTGCTATTCTAGTACATTCATAGATGATCATTCTGATTTTGAATTTGGAGGAAATTGTAAGTATATCTTTATAAAGTGTAGCTTTAATTCTTCTGTTCTACTTTAATCCTCCTAGACCAGTAAAAAAAGATGAAACTTTATTAAAAGAAAATGCAGCACTTAAACATTAAAAGGATTAGGGAAAACAAGCATTGTTCCCACAGAACTTAATTGAAAAGGTTATATTTTCTTCTGCAGCCAAAACATACAGCATAGGTACATGATGTAGTAGTCCATGGGTTTAAAGTACAATTAAGGATGCTGAGTTAAAATAGGGCACAATTAAATATTCTCTCTACGACTCTTGAACAGTGAATATACTATGTTTTCTGTTGGGATGTGTTTCCATTGAACCCGCTTTTAAAAAAAGAGTGGGAGAAAATTATTTTCTCATAGAATTTTTGGTAAACTCTCACATAGTTTCCTGAGATTCAACAAGAGATCATTCACACTATACTCACATTCTCACGGAAGAGAACGAGTTGAGAAGCCAGCTTTTTGAAATAGCACCTCGTATCTTCAGAATTTAGTCTTATTAAAGCTTTCCATCCCTAACATATCCCTCAAATTTCTTTTTCCAGATGTGATGAAATGCGAGCAGCTCCACAACTGAAGACTTCATAGCTTGTGCTAAAGTATTCCTTGTACATCCTAGCCTTTCTTCTGTGTGGCCTTGGTCATGATAAGGTTCAGCCAGATTACAGTGCTCTATCCATACTTTTCCAAGAAAGCTGCTTGAACTAAATAGCTCAATTGTGTTGAACACACTCAGATGTGCGGGAGACACGAACTGCAGCTCTTCATCATAATGATGCTATAAAAAACCTTCACTAGTAATATATATGGTGCTGTCATCCAAAATCTAACCTGACTCTGTAGACTTTCCTGGTTCTTGAAGTTAAAAGACTGTAGTCCACTCATAGTAGAAGTTTTAGAAATTTGTCTATCATAACCAATTTTTGGAACAAGAGACCAGGTCTGGTGCATTAACTGTCCTCTCTGTTTCACTGTGAGCTTTACATCCCAATTATATATTCAAGGATAAAGGTGAACAAAGGGAAAACAGTAGTTCAAAGCCGAGAACGTGAGGCTTCATCGGATCCCCAGAAGGTAGAGTGCTAACCAGATAGTGTGCTGGTCTGATCTGGAAGCTGCAAGAATTGATGGAGTTTCTTATCCTCTCAAGATAGCTCCCAAACACAAACTCTCCCTGCCACAGAAGAGGTAGCACTCAGACTGATGCAAATGATTATTCCAAAGAAACCAAGGAGAGGAAGGGGATTTAAATTGGAGTCCCTAGAAGAAGACCATCTGAAAACAGGTTTCTCTTTTACAAGACAGTGTTTTCTTTAGGTATTTCCTGAGACAGAGCAGTTTGGGAATCTCAGATGAAGTGGAAATGAATTAGTAGAAAATTAAAACAGTTTATTAAAATTATGCAAAGAAAGGGGCCTCATCACTTGTTTAGCTACACATTAAACTGTATCTGAAACAAAGTATTTTGGGGCAAAAGATAGCAAACCTTTTCTTCCTCTCAATGTTTAGCAACTGTCCACATCTAATACCATAATTCTTCCACTGATTTGAGTTTAAATTCCAGTTAGAAGCCAAAAAAAAAAGTCAGTGGAAGTCAGGGCTCTTGGTGCAAGTCCAAGATCAGAGACTCTACTTAACAAAAGTCTGTCCTAGATTTAGACTATAACAGAATTTAAGTATAATCCTTCAGAGAGCTCACAACAGTATTATATTACAGAGCAATCAATGGCGAGGGTTAGAAGAGCAACATCCAGCTTTGAAAGTGTAGACTGATGCTTCTTAACTATAGGGAGAAAGATACAAATCAGGGCTGGTTATTAGTCTTACTTGCTTTAGTCTCACATATGCCCTTAAAAAGTAAAGACAAAATGAGGAGTCTAAAACAACAGAATTCAATTTATTAGGGATGTAATTCTGTATGACAATTGCAAGGTAATGATTTAGGCTAAAATAATCATAATATGACAGCAGAACAACTACTTAAGTATCTGCTCTTCAGCAAATTCAGCAGTTAGACTTGTTCCCAGCCAGAAAGTGACTGAACTATGTCAAGTAACAGTGTTGTAGATATTTTGTAGGAGTATTGGTTGAGGCATGAAACTAACTTCTGCTTTCTTAACAGTATTAAGGCCTCAGCTTTATCTAGCTTTTAGTAGGTCATGCAGTGTACATAGGCGTAGACCAACTAGAGAAAATGGAGAGAAAAGCAAGGGGGGAAAAAGAAAAGAAACATCTAGAAAGATTGACATACAAAGGGTGAGAGCTGAAGCAGAGGAGGAAGCATTTCATAGCAACTTTTAAATACAAAAAAAGTGAGAAAGACAAATAGAAAGGTATGCCCATGTCCAAGGTAGATGAGATGATAAACTGCAGCAGGGAAAATCAGTTTAGACACCAGTGTAATTTCTTACCTGAAGGAGTAGAAGTACATTTTGTAGAGCTTGAAAAACTGGGGAATGTCCACAGTTGTGAGGGTCCTAAAGAGTAATTTAAAGAAACTCCTTTCAGGACCAACAAAGGTACAAATGTTTCTGGTTGCAGGTGAGGCATGGACTGGAAGACCCTTGACAATCCATTTTCTGCATTCAACAAGGCTACTTATTTATTTTTTATTTATTCTGACTGGTGTTGGACTCCTGCCTATGATCTTTGTCTGTCAGTTTCCAAAGGAAATAAACACTCAGAATTGGAAAGAACACATATGGTTACCCAGATATGTTCATCTCACTGAATGCTTAGCAAACTTTAGGAGACTGGTTTGAATGTTTTGGCCATGTGTACAACAGGGAAGGTGAAACAAAAGAAAAAAGGAAAACTGCCAGGAAAAAAGAATAATTACTTACAGAATGATGGAGGGCTGTATTAAATAGATTACTAACTGGGAATCTTCAAAAGAAATTGTAAAGAGTTGTGTAATAAATATAAGAAATTACGTATAAGCCCAAAACAAATATTTGGTTCAAATATCTTTAACTTTGATAGGTTTCGCACATTCTTCTTCTTTGGATAAGTGAAAAAGCAGAAATCTGTTTCAAGTCAAGGTCTTTCTTAAGTTTGTTACTTTGTGTTAAAACTGTTTTTTTGGCTTTTTATGATGACAAACACTAGTGTCTTAACTGGTGATGAGCAAGAGAATCACTGCGCATACCAAAAATGTACATCATGTTGACCTTTGCTAAATTGGCACTTCTGATCTTCCAGGGACATGACTTGCCTCACAGAGGAAAAGGAATGCTGGCAGTACTGTATTTAGTTTGAGCCAGCATATACTGTTTCTTTCAAATGTACTTAAAAATGTGTATTTTCTTGTGGAAAATAGTTAGGCATCCAACACTGCTGTTTGTATTCAGTGACAGAAAAGCCAAGTGGCAAAGAAAAGCTGACCTTTTGTCTGGTTGAGGTACTGCTGCTTTATTTTTCACTCTTTTTATAGCATTATTTTGTAGAAAGAGACATTTTTAATCTTTGTTATTGTTTCTTAACCAAAGACTATTTTTAAAATTTGTTTCCTCCAGTAGGCTCAAAATGGTTGCAAATGTTCTGGAGAGGAAAAGTTTAAGGATAGCTTTTGTAGAAGAGCAAGTGTGACTACTTCCATCCATCAGGAAAGTGGGACAATCCAACACGCAGAAGAGTGCCAAGTGAAATAGAAGAGTTAAACAAAAAGTTTTCCAGTAGGAACAAAAATGTTTCCAGAAAGAAGAAGTGGAGCAGGGTATTCATCTTGGTCATCATGGCTAAACTAACACGAGCTTTACATTTTATGTGACAAGGATGAAATAAGTTACATTTCAGATCTTACTTGGTCACTGACTACTAAAAACTTCAAATTTACGTTAGCTGTTTGGAAGTACCTTCCAGGTGTTATGACTGTCCAGATGTGCAGTTTCATACTTGATGTATTCCCCTGAACTGAGACAAGTTAAAGCAAATTTCAAACACTGACAGGCCTGTCAAACGCGGAGCATATAACTTATTATATCAAAGTTACTTGAAGATGATGCAGTCTATCATAAATGGAGCTTACGCATGGTATCCATAGGAGTCTTGATATGATCAGAATTATATTTCTGTGAAAAAAATTGAGAAAGTTTTAACAGAGAATTTGAAAGGAAAAAATTTTGTGTATTATCACAAAACTCTGTGATTCCCATGTTACCGAACTCACTTGGTGTTAAGGTCTCTAGACAGATGGGCTGTTGCAAGCATAACAATTCTGTTAGAACCACGTGCACTCCTTGGATTCTTAAACCTGGAAATCCTTCCTGTAGGCAAGTGTATTCTTTGTGCCAGAGTACAAGACAAGTGTAAAAACAATGCCGACTTTTTCTGAAGCATATTATCTTCACAGATTCCAGGAATGGAACATTTGATAGCCTCAAGAATTTCTGGGGGTAGAAATGCAAATCAAAATAAACATCTGCACCTGGAGAAATAAATTCTTTATTGTACCTGGTTATTGTAGTTATCTTCTTTAATACGTGAACGATGAATATTACAGTCATAAAAACACCTCAGCAACATTCTTGCTTTTACAACTATTCATAAATCTTAGGGCATATTTAAATCCAATTTCTACATCATAAATAATACGACACATACATTATTGAAAAGTAATCCTTTTATAGTACGATGCTGTGTTTGACTGCTTACAGGTGTTGGGAGCACAGACTTGCTAGGACAGACCAAGAGGCACTTACAGATGACCACATATTTATACACTGGCATGAAGAAGCAGAAGTGTGGGACTG
>Ga0181612_120296_pt1 | contig 19307 bp, 12 predicted proteins | sample HoacroProtozoa21_FD_119630 | JGI IMG/M metagenome (GOLD analysis project Ga0181612, IMG submission 119630) | Hoatzin crop microbial communities from Cojedes, Venezuel. Combined Assembly of Gp0051906, Gp0051904, Gp0051908 | reverse complement strand
GGGGGGGGGGGGGGAGGGCGAACTACAAAGCAAGGTAAAAACTGCATATGTGTGTTGTTATATTTGATGACCAATTCATTAAAGCCATAAGTGTATCCAGGCTTTCAATAGTGTTCTCCTGCTGTTGCTTCCTGTACTCCCTGGCTACAAAATCAGTCTCTATGGCTCTCATTTGTCTTACCCACATGAAAGACTTTGAGCATCTGCAAGTTATGATTTGAGAAGTATCTGCTTTTAAACAGAATATATTTATCACCGTGTCTTCACAGGCAACATGGTACGTTGTATAGATTAGATGATCCTAGACCTTTGAACACTAGGGGGCTGGGTGAGATACTCTGCAAGCGAGTGTACAGTGTCTGGCCATACCCATCAAACGTCCTGGACCCACACCAAGAATGCCAGATGTTCAATAGATGTGGAGGCACTCCTGTAACCTCTGCTGCATGTTGCAAAGGCGAGAGAGTGGAGGAGGCGAGGTTGTAGCCGTCCCTTGCTCTTGTGCCGTTTTAGTACTCTCCTGTGAGCTCAGTATTTTTTATATTTTGAGCTAAAGAGCGTGGACCAGCTCTCAATTCAGTCTGTTAAACTATTGCATGGTAGAAATGCTTAGTGTTCCCTAGCTCTCCAAAGATGGATGGGATTTGTTTCTAGCTCTGGTGGTTTACGAGACATCAGTCCTTAAAGCTGCCACTGACCCGTGACGGGATGCAAGTCCTAGGTGTTGCTCAAGTGTGAGCTTTTTCAGGTTCTGTTCTTATCAATGGAGGAAAATAATAAAATACTTTAATGGGTGGTTCCTTTCATTAAAAAAAAAAAAAACCAGCCACACAACAGCAATGGGAAAGGGAGTTGGCATGGCTGATATGTTCAACACCGTCCTGGCCAGTTGCAGGCAAATGCCAAATCACAAAATAAATGCAGGTCTTCTGGTTTAGATGTATTAAGAAGACAGCTGAGGTCACTTAGGTTAACGTGCGACCAATGTAACTGTTAATTTCTGGGTGCCTCCTCAGCCTTCCCCTCTCCCTGCCGGCACTTCCCACCGCGCCTCAGCAACCCCTTCAGCATGGTGCCTGAGGCCCTTTGCCACTGGGCGCCCAGGGATGCCGGCCCGGCAAAGGGGAGCATCTCCTGTGCCTCGCATGGGGCTGGCTGCCTGCGTGACGAAGCATTGGTGCTCGGCGGGCAGCTCCCTCCTGGCTGCTTTGCCTTCCCGGGGGATGTAGGCCCGTGGTCATCCCAGAGCCCCTCGGCTACACAGGCCCGGCGGCTGGCATGGGGGATGGCTTAGGCAGAGAGGCTGGAGGAGCCGGGTGTCTTTGTTCTGAGGTCTGGAGGCTGGAGGGACCCACCGTTATTCTAAGGCCTTGCTGTGCTGCAGAGCTGGGTCAGCAAATTCAGGCTTGAGCGCTAGTGCCTTGGAATAAAACACTAGTTAAGGGATATTAGGCTTAGAAAAGAGAAAGAAAAAAAGAAATTCATTGTTCCTGTGGAAAGATACCATGCCAAGTTTGGAGACTAAATTTAGCCCTTCATGGGTAGATCAGAAAGTTTCAGGTCCTGCTGTCGATGGAGATCTCCAAGCCTCCGTATCATGTTTCCCGTACACAAAAAGGCACTTTGTCTCTTCTACAATTTCTAATCTCCACAAAACCCCTAATGGTGAATGATATTTCTCTTTATTTGAGGTACAAGTGTTATTTTAAAACTCAGTGCGAATATTTTTTTGGTCACAAAAGGTGGCAATGAGAATTGGATAAAAATACCCGTTTGAGCCATGTGGAAAGTAAACAAATGTTCCTTTTTGTTAAATGGTGTTTTGTTGTCACCGATGCAAAAAGGTTAAGTCTTTTGTGTACAGAGTTTGGCAGAGGAAGATGGCGAAGCATTTGTTAAAAAAACAGCTCCAGAGGCACGTGTTTGGAGCTGTCATTTATTTGCGTATTTGTTGTTGTCCTGTCCTGCACAAATCAAACCTCCTAACGTCCCCAGTGGAGTTCGGTTCAGGAAGGAGGAGCGATGGTTGGCCAGCCCCTCAGGTGGCTGGGGAGGCCCGGGGACGCCCGGCATCGCTGACCGTGGCTGTGGTTTTGGCAGGGCCATGCCGTGGATCATTGTTTTGGCATGATGGGGAAAAAAGCCTTTGGGAGGAGAAGAGCAGAGAGCGCAACCTTCCCGGCTGGTGCTTGCCCTTGTGGCACGCGGCCTGGGGCACGAGATGGCTGCTCTCCAGCACAAGATGGACGTGCCCATGAAAGATGCGCTGGAGGCAATGTAGGCTTAGTTGACCTGCGTAGGAGTACAACTGAGAGGTGCCCTCTTGGGAAGACGCATTCCTAACCAAGCCTGTGCATGAGGCATAGCGTCCTTCATGTTCTTTTGCTTGCCATGTTTGTTCTCTTTGGGGTGCCAAAATGAGTCGGAGTAATGGAAGAACCACCTGTGGGTTTAAGCTCCATCTCCTGTAGGAGCCCGTTGTCACAGCTGGGGTTTGGGTGCCCGGGGGTAGTGGTTTCCCTGAGGTTCATGCAGAAAGTCTGTGGTGGAGCCACGGGGAGAGCTGAGGTCAACCACAGCTCCAGTGAGCCGAGCTGTTCCCTGTGCTGGTGTGACCATCTCAAGAAGGTCGCTCATAAAGCAAAAGGTCCTTTTTCATGGCTGTAGTCACGCTTTGGAGGGATGGTGTCAATTCTTCAAAAGCCTACTGGCTGTTGTGTCTTGGAGCCTGGTCGCTGCTGCCTACCACTGTTGATCACCAATTGGCACCACTTGGTCACCGTTGTGTCCTCACAGCTGGGGAGGAATGAGGGCCTTTAGCTAGACCGTGCAGTGTATTTATATCCAGGCCAGAGAGTAGTCATCTTTTTCAACAACAGGTATTTTTTCTGTGCACAGTTTGAGAGTTTTCTGCCCACCTCTCTGTTAGAGTAAAACAAATGTATTCTCCCAACCTGTTTGGCGTTTTGTGATGAAAACATGGTCTGATGGGACCTGTGAAATGCCTCCTTGTGGGTTATGCGTTGCTCGTGAGGAATTCAGGGGGGAGAAGGATTTCATGCTGTACTTTAACCTCCTTCCAGCCTTTCTTGGATGAAAGGAAATCTCTGCAGCCGTGAATGTAACTGGTTATCATTATTGAATGTCATTACTCACTCACTCCGAGCGTAAAACAAAAAAATCGCATCCCCTGTGATGTCGGTAGGTAAAATGCTGCTCTCGGTTACATTAACGCTGTTGTAAACCGAGGAGTAGAGTTCGGCCCTTTGTTTCAATTGAAATATTTGTTTAACACAGGCAAGGACTAAACAATACACTTGAAAGCAATTTCTGTTATTGTCTGTAGAGCAGAGCTTGTATTTTATGAACTGGCTGATCATAAAGACAGCATAAATCATGTAAAGCATTCTCATTTGCTTTTTCTTTCTTTTTTTTCTTTTTGCAGATGGGGCTCGTAGAGTAGAGTTGCAGTCAAATGTCTACTCCAGGATATTTTAGTTGAACTGTGTGAGTCCATTCAACAAATGTAATGGCTTTTTGGAAAGAAGAGCTGCGTGTTTCAAACCAAATGTTTTACATAGAGAACATCTGGGTAGTTCTAGGTCTTTGTATGTAGAGCACATCAGACAGCAGCCGTAGTGAGCTCAGCTGGGAGGTTGCCTGGGATGTACTTGTAGGATATGACAGTTCAGTTGTTACGAGGAATAATTCCTATGAAGTATTGCCATAAACTGAATGTTTGGCACAAACAGCTATATCTTTGTTTTACTGTACACCCAAGTTATTCATCTGCCCAGCAAAACTCTAAACGATGTTTAAACAACCCTGTAAATGTTGGCACCTCTGAGCTGTGGCACGCTTGTTAAAGCAAACTTGAGGAAGCTTTTACCGTTAAGGGGAAACGAAGCTTGCTCTCTTTTCAATGAAGCACTGCTGATTCCTGCCGTGGGCAACGCAGTGCGAGTGAGCAACGAATGCAATATGTGCGAATGGTTTGTGGGGTTGAGTTGGAAAGGATCAATGTTACAGTGGTGTTGCGTATTGTTGCTTTGAGGAATGTGAAAATGCAAAACTGGTGAAATGCATGTAATTAGCCTGACATTAGAGTTTATTTGTGCTACTGGAAGAACTTTGACCTGGTTAAATTAATAAGCCTGCTTTTACTTCACGGCATCAGAGGTAATATATTTCCAGGAAATGTAGGAAATGTTGAAAAATGACTCATTTTGGAGTCGGTTCTTAAATTATTTCTGCAGTTTAACTGAGGAATGTGTGGTTCAAATAAGATTAAAGTTGTAATTTCCAGAGTAGCAATGTAGCTTCCCCTTTCAGGATTGTTTAAGTAAAAAGTTAAACAAAGTGGGTTAGGCAGCCTCTTGCTCCAGTCCCTCATGGACAGCAATTCACATTGCGCAGCGCTGCCTTAATAGTCCTGCTCGGTCTGACATGATTTGTGGTATTTGCTGAGATGAATTTCTGGACTGAGCGGCGTGAGAGGGAATTGCTCCTCACTCTGAGGAAGGTGGGATGTCCAAGTCTGCGCGAAGGTCACTGGCAGGGTGAAGTGGGAAGCCTGTGCCGCTGCTGTTGCACTACATAACAGCTTAGCTCTGGCAAGGGGATCCCAGAAATCTGAGTGCTAACTCTCCCTTGTTCAGCTGACTCCAGCCAAAGCATGTGCCAAAAAAGGTGTTTGTGCGTGTTGAAGAAGGGGGCAACAGTCCTGGAGATCACAGGGTCTGGGGGAGTTCTCAGCCAAAAGCTCTCCATCTAGAAAAAAAATTGCTTTGCTGTTTCACCCCTCCAAAGTTAACCCTCCCCATAACTACTTATAACAACTGCTTCCAGTTGTGAACTCTTCTAGCAGAGAAAGCTAGAATTATTCATTTAAGGCTGCAAAATTGCTTGATCGCCAGCCCCTTAATGATAGGAAAGTGTAATTCATTCCTCACCCTCGCACGTCTATTCCAAGCCCAACTGGCCGCGGGGAGCAAAGAGTGTTCCTGTTCCTGTGTTACTCTCTCCACTGAGCCGTTCGGGTGGCCCTGGTAATTTACTTTCAATAAATAGAAGGGAACAACAGGAGGTTCCTCTACCTTCAGGGGTATAAATATTTCTCAGAAATCAGAGACGGATAGGGAAGAAATGTTAGCAAACTCCTTTCCTCCCTCTGTAGCAATTCCACCAGGTTCTGTCATAAATCCTAAGAGAGTCCCTTCCAAAAAGGGACCATTAAATAGGTAATGTCCAGGCAGAACAATGTAATACTGAAGCGCAGTACTTTTACAAAAACAAATTTAATACTGCAAAGTGATCTGCAAGCCCTGAAGCAAAATAACCTGGGTGAGGCTCTGATACATGTCATTGCCAATTGTTTTGTTTTCCAAGAGTATTTTTCCAGATAGGCTGTGGGTTTATGGTTCACTAGATTCCCACCAGGAAGTGGCGTTTATATTTTGATCCGCCTTAGATCAATTTAGAAAAATATACTAGGTATAGGTGCTTCTGATAATTCTGTGTCATTAAGCCTTCCAACTGTGCTGTTTACACACATCGATGTGTCTTCTGTGATATAATTTCTGTGGGCCCACCATCCATGCACAATGAATCTGTGCTTACCAATGTTAATCCGAAAGCCTGAACTCTACAAACTCAACTTGAATATCTCTCCACACTTTAAAATTCCACTGTGTTAATTAGGAATTTGAGCTGGTCAAGCAGTATGGTGCTGGGTTTTAATGAGCATTGTGTTGCCCGAAGGTATGGACATTTCTTCAAAAGAAGAAAGGCTCTTTCCAAGCTTTCCTTGTAGTACTGTAATACTCATGATGAAATAGCACTTCCTTTTTTCTTCGAGGACTGCAGAACCAGGAGAGCAAAATTAAAAGATCCACACAATACCAGGTGACTTCCCATTTGTGGCAGAAGAGGCACTGTGAAGATGTGCAAAGCTCTCAGCAGTTCTGAGACTTCTCTGAACTCGCAGAAATTTTAACGAGAGAGAGAACAAGCTGAGTTACGTTTATTTACCCACAACTTCCTCAAGCAGAACGTACTAGTGAATGAAAATGAGCATTCAGGTGGCTTCTTGGAAGAAATTAGTTCTAAGACAGAGTTCAAGCGATGTCTAACACCCTTTCTTGTTTAATGTGAATTACAGCCTTGCACTGATTTAGCACCTTTCACCTAAACATGTGCAAAATCACTTTAGAGACTCTGGTAACTGCTGAGGTTACCATTATTTAGCAATTATTTAGCAGCACATTGCGATAGTTTGGAACAGTTGCTTAGAGGGTGTGAATAACTCCATTTCCAATTTAAATTATTGGGAGGAATTACAGAAGACTGTGTCATTTTCAAACTGAAACTAGATCCAGGCACCAGGGCTTTCTACCTCTCTTCTTAAGAAAGTCGTAAAAGGCTTTTTCTAATGAAGTAGCCAGGATCTTGGTTTTGCATTTCATCCCCGAATCAGTGCCTTTAACAGTGTGCGCTCCTACTTGGGAGGATTATTTCAGTGTGGTTCACTGCTTATTCACAATGAAAAAACAACATTGAATTAAAGTCCCTCTCTGCTGCCTCAGGTTAGCATTTTGCATTACATCAGCGGCTGTGGTAGCTGTGAGATCAAGCCTCAAAATTAGTATGAAATCTATCTTCCAGTTTTTGGAGGGGGAATCTGTAATACCAATGCAACACTGAGAACAGTAAACTTGGGGCTTGTGAATTCTTTCACTCCTCTTTAACCTTACTTGCCAGTAATTTAGTTAGTGCTAAACAGTCTGCACGTAGACTTGCAGAAGTTAAAAGACTGACTGACACAGGATTCGCTTCCAGTGACTTTTCCTCTTTTGCACATGTGCTGGACGGAGCGGGGCTGTGTTTGGAAGTTGATCAATAATGATTGCACAATTCTAACCTTATTTAAACTATGATATAAACAGACATGATAGAAATGGATGCTACCAGGTTTTTTCCAACTTAAAAGTGAAGTCAGCTTATTTATTTCTGCTCCCCCCCTCCCTTTTTTTTTTTTCTTTTTGGTTCCAACAAAATTGTAACCTGGAAGAAAAGCAGTTAGATTTTGTGAAATCCCAGTTCAGTCTAGCATTTGGCTTTAGTAAATGTGGAAGCCAAAAATAAACATCTGCTTGGCAACTTCACCAGAAGTTAACTGTAAATGCAGTTTTCGTCTTTTCAGTGAATGTGGCATTCAGTGCTGGTTAACATCTATTAAGGAGGAACGATCCGTAGTTGAGGTTGCAAAGCATTTTTTTCTTTTAATTGCAGTTATGAACCTCCATTGCCTTGGGGAAATCCCCTACCCAGTTTCTTTCCAGATATAATTTCTTTTGTGCCAAAACATGAACTTCCCTTGAAAGCTTGAAGGTAGTTGGATGGGATACTTGTAAGTTATTAGACTTTGGAAAAGAGATGGTCTTCCATCAGTCTGTGCGTGACAGCCCCAAAACTTCAACTTGGCCATTTTTTTAATCTTTTCTTTAGTCCTTCACAATTAGATCAGAAGGCTGTTTTGTTGTGTTTTTTTTTTTTTTTTTTAGGCTGGGTTTTGAATGGTTTTAAGCATTAGATATTCCATCTTTGGATATGCAGAAGGGTATGGCCAACAGTTACGGGTTCCTTTCCACCTAACTTAGAAGTGAGTTAGGAAAAAAGCAGATCTCTGGTTTTCAGCCAGTCCTTTGCAACCTCTGGTGCTACCAGGGCAGATTTGTTTCACTGCCGATCAGGGAGGATTGAAGTGAATGCAGATTTGCAGTAGCGTGCTGTTGGGCCGGTGGGGAGGGGTGAGAAGGGCCGACTTGAGGCAGCACTACGAGAAACACTTTGTTATTGCTAGGGATAGTGATTACTTGTTGGTCTGTCTCCTAAAACTAAACAGTCCTACAACTTGAGACTTCAGTAAGCTATATGAAAAACTATTGTTCTGGGAGAAGAGAAGTTTTGTGGTAGGTTTCTGACATAGATCAGCGGACAGCCCATTTCTGAATTCTGCAGCCCTCCCTTCTCCCTGTTTTCAAGATTCACTGCCTCACTATGAAAAATCAATAGCCAGGTCGCCAGCTTGTTTTTATAAATGCTATTGGAAAGCAGATCAATGCTAAACCAGATGTATACCTTTTTTTTTTTTTTTTATTCCTAGTGGTAAATCAGTCCTGAAATGATTAATACAGAGCTGTAAGATCCGTCTGGTAGTAAGGATGACTCGAGGCCAGGATTCACAGCATTAAATAAAGAAAGGTCTGCCAGGTAAATTTGTCAGAGGATGCATGGTGTAAACATGCCACGCTTCATATACATAACTGAGGATAGCGGGTACCAAACAATGAAGGGATATAAATTTTCCAGTAAGGCGGTAGTTACTCAGGAAATGTGCTCACAGATCCTGTTAACAGGCACCGTATGCGGGGGTGAGGAAAGGAGTAGAGGAAGGGTGTTGTACGTGTTCCTCCTGGCACCCACTTTGTATATGTACAGCATAAATGTGTTCATCTGGTGCCTTCTATTGCCCATTAAAACTTGGTTCCACAGGCATTTTTCTCTGTGAATAAAGGGGGAACTAGAAAGAAAATGTAACCCCCTTGCCTAGTGTTTGTGATTGATTGGTTCATTCATCTTCACTTGTTGAATCATCATTTATGATATGATAACAGCAACTATGTCCAGCAGAACCAGAAAAAGAAAATTAAACCTGAGGAAATCGTACCCTGGTTCTCCAAGAGGCACTGGCACATTATGCCTCAGCTTATGCAAACAGAATTTTGCTTTAACATTTATCACATTGACTTGGGACTTCTAGTGCCTTGGTGCAAGAGTGAGTTTCTCTACAGGTAGTGAGTGATAGAGTGGCAGTAAATCAGCTATGGTTTTTAGAAATATAATCTTTTTTATGTGATACATTGGGAAGAGGGGAACCAAGCAGAGAGGCACAGATGTTTGCTATAAGCTTTTACCATACAGAGTGAGGCAGCTGTAAAAAATACCCTTTCCTTTTAAAAGCAAATGAAGTTGAAAGGTGCATCGTGGCACGTGCGTCTTCGCCCTTTATGTGTGCAGCTGCTGGCTCGCAGCAACAATAACAGCGTTTTGTCTTTGGTAACATCCATGGCACGAACAAACATGCAAAGGAACAGAGTAATGGGCAGAAGCCCCGAGATTTAAATTGGCAGAGTCTCACTGGGTGCAGATGGCACCGGTTACCGCTTTGAGCAACTGCCCCGGTTACTGCATCGTTTGCCAACACATCAAAGAATGGAGTTGGGCCGTTGATAAATAATTAATGAGGATTTTGTCGCGTTCTTGTCTCCCAGGCCGTATCACCATGGAGATGATCGGGCTTTTAGGATCTGGAAAGTAACAATATCCAAAACAATGGCATTGTGTCGACCTTGCTCTTTCTCTGACAGAGAGAGCTCTCGGAGATATGTTAGCAAAATGCACTACGTCAGGCACTGATTTTGCTGCAACTCACGGTGGCCTTTTGTCCAACTTTTCAGTGAGTGCATGAAGTGTTTTCTATGGCTCTGCAGAAGCTTGTTCTTAGATTTGCACATCCTGCATGATGCTCTTTATTATTGCATTCGGCCCGGGATTGGAGTGTCAAGATAGCCTTTTTCCCAGCAAATAGACACAGCAAAGATATACTTACGTGGGAAGAGGCTTACAAGAAGTCTGCATGAGAATAACTTTGCAGAACCCTTTGGATTCTTGGCTTCCCTGTAGGGATATCCGTCCACAGCTCCTGCTTCCCACCTGGGAGGTCCAGAGGCCAGATAGGCAGTTATTCTGCCCATCCACTGCCTTTGCTTTCTCTCCTTTGTGCAACCTCTGGAAATGCCATTTCAATGCAGCTGCATTATCAGCATCCCCCTCCTTATCATTTGACTGCAGCAACCTCAGGGACCACCCAATTTCATAGCTTTGTTTCTCTTCCTCTTGTGTTGGTGATGTCTGAGCCAAGAGCCATAGGCAGAGACTCCCCTGGAAAAAACAGAATACGGTGCCAGACTTTATTCTTTCTTGCTCAGCTCCATGGAGCTGGAACAATGTGCCTTTTCTCTCCCCACCCCCAAACATCCTCTGCTCTCCCTTTCTCTTCCCTCCTGGTTGATCCACCTATTCTTTACCCCTCCGCCCCTGTTGGCACTTGGTGCCTTTGCACTTCCCACCTCGGAGTCTCAAAGAAAGGAAGCAGAGCTGTGAAACCGGCTGGGCTCACCCACTTCCCATTGCTGGGTGGGGATGGCCTCACTTCACAGCTCTCGGAAAGGAGAGGTTGATGTGTGTTTAACCCTCCCCTCCCTCTTCACCCAGAGCAAATTGTTTTTAATAGTTTTCTTCAAGCTGCGTTTCTGAGTCTCTTTCGGTGACAGCAAGCCAGTTTCCCTTTCTCGGGGGACTGCACTCGCTGTCCTGATGTCATTTTCCTGACGCTCCACAATAGCATTGCTAGAGCCCGTTGGAATTTGCTGGAGCACGGGTGGTATGCACAAGCGCTGGAACCAGCTTAAAAGTCACAGCCCCCACGGTGGAAAAAAGCAGTTTGCTCATATCTCACCACGGTCCTAAAAATAGCCTGGATAGATAGTAAAGAGTGGAAGCTTGTTTTCAGTGGGACTGAATGTACTGCATGCAGAAACTGCTGGGGGAGGTTCAGTGGTTTGTGGCGTTCGGTGGTCAGCCTCGGTTACGGCACTAGCTGACTGCAGAATCCGTGGCTTTCCGCACCATGGGTAGTTCTACTTCTGTTTGTATTCATTCAAATGAGGTAAACATAGGCTCATTTGATTAAAACAAACGCGTGAACTAGCTTCCTGAAATCGAGAGAAACAGCTTTACGCTTTGACGAAAACACAGCTCTGTTGCTCATCCCATAAATGCTGATGCCAGCAGTGAGTCAGCAGACACAGAGATTTGATACGGAAGCGGGTACCTACGGTCTGCCATGCCCTTTGCCAGATGTTTAAACTTTCAGCTATTTTTCTGTACACGATGGTCTTGATCTGCCTCTGTAAAAAGCAAATTCCACCCGTTGTGCTCTGCCGAGCAGCCGAGAAGCTCGTAAAGGCAGAGAGACGTTTCTCTTACAGACAGGACTGAATGTACAGAAACCTTTGCAACCGTCATCTTTCTGAAGTATTTATCGTTCAATGCAAGTTATTTGTACCAAACAAAAGCAAAGAAGCATGAAGTGTTTTGGAAAATACTTAACAATCTCTCTACACCAGTTCAGAAAGTGAGTATAAATCCTCTGCCCAGCAAATGGAGACAGGTAATTTATTGCAGCCTTGAAGAGAGCAGCTTCTTTCTCCACGCTTCCTGCCCAGCAAACTCTGCAAGCTGACTCATGGAGGGGTGGGAAGCCAAAAGCTGTGCTCCCTCTTTCCTATTTGCTTCTGGAAGGCAGAGCAGCGGGGGAGCAGGGTCTGCGCCCTTGCAGAGCCGTTTGGAAATGCCTGGCAATATCAGAGGTTCACAACCCCCTGCTTTCTCTCCCCTGTGCCTTACGTTTTGGAGAGGGCGTCCTCTCCACCTGCTTCTGAGCAGAGGCTGGTGCCAGGACTGGCATCGCAGGTGGAGGTGGTTTCAGACCATCTCTGCTGCTCCTGTCTCCTCCTCTAACCCCCACCGTGTGTGGGACCATGTTGTCGTGAGAGCTGCAGAAGAGATGCCGAGGATGTTACTGGTGTGTACAGCCAGTGTTGATCCCCGGAGGGGCCATCACATGGCCTAGTTTTGAGCTGTGACCTTGGTGCTTATGCATATATTTAACTGTACATGTGTGAGCTGCCCCACGAAAGCCAGTGGACTGCTCACGTGTGTGAAGTTAGGCATGTGCTAAAGTGTTTTGCCAGACTGGATACTGTGTCTATAGGGGCTTTGGGTGAACTTGAACCTGTTCTGTTGGGGTGAGAGGCTTTAGATTTCATTATAAAGAATCTGATACGTTTCTCTGTCTGAGTGCAAGGTCTTGGAGTTATCTGAAATTCTCATTAAGACAAGAAGCAAGGAAAAATACAAATTCTTCCACTAGTAAAGTTACTAAAAATACTATAATTAAATTATCTAAGTCTTAAACCCAGTAAAATATATTGAGAAAGCGTGGTAGACGTATAAGTACAGTGTTCTGAGAGTACCAAAGGGACTAACAGCACTTTCTTTGCAGATCTTGAGCTGGAGTATTTGGAGTAGTTAATGTAGCTGATGTAAAAAAGCATGTTGCATTTGACCTACTCTTGATTCATAGGCTGTGACCCTTAATAAATTTTGATGTAGCACACAGTGGAGCTGTTGCTTTCAGAGAAAGCAAGGAAAATAAGCAGGCAAGCAAGAAAGAAAAGGACCTAAAGAATGAACAAACACGTTCTTTCATAAGGTATTTCTCAATTGAGATTATTTCTTATTAGGCTGAAGTTGTTCAGGTTCATTGTGTACCGTGTCTGGCAGCAGTCCTGTAAGTGGGGTTTTGAAAAACGGAGCCAGCTCTGTCTGGTGTTAAAAGCGTAAGTGCACTTTGAAAACGTATTTTCTGGAATATATTTCTGAGTAAAATACATTTCATGAAAGAAATTCCATTATTGATATTTTAGAATATCTGGAAGAGAGACTTGTTTTACAGCCTGATACCATGGCATACAGCTAGGGAACTCATTTTGCTCAGAGAGATGAAAACAATGAAATATATAATAAATACCTAGAATGTGATCATGACTTGTAATGTTTCCATGAAGTACTAAAAAAAAACCAAACCCAACACTGGACTGCTTTCTTGCTTGTGTTGTTTTTTTCACATCAGTAGACTTAAGCCCGGGTACCCTCGCTGACACAGACTGAGCAGACCAAAGCAGGTGAAAGACGCTTGGCTGGCAGAAATCCCTTACTTAGAGGGGAAGAGCTGGAGCGAATGCTGTCCTGCTGCTCCTGCTGTGGGATGCCGCCTCTGACAGCGACTTTGCTGACAGGGATCCCTCGCTGTTTGGCCTCATGGTCCAGGTCACCGGCAAGGCTGTGCTCTCTTGGTAGCCTCTGAGATGTGGAGCCTGGCCGCCTGGGGATCGTGCAGGCCACCAGGCAGGTGGTGCGGGGTGAAAAGTACTTACTGAGATGCGTTTGAAGCTTTTACTTCCCTGAGGCTCTTTTTGAGGGGAAAATAGCAATTGAAGATGGGGAAAGGATCAAAAGTCAGCCTTTAGTAATGGGATGGTTTGTTGAGCAAAGCACTCCTGTGATGTGTTGCAGAGTTCGGGAGGGAGAGGCTGGCAGCAGTTTCTGAGCCGCTACTGTCCTCGTTTCCTTTAGGACTCACGTTGGCTTTCCATTTCGATTTGCTCATCTCCTAAGAGCGGGTGAATAGTGCTGTTTGACTACTTGCCTCCCCAGGTTTAATTACTAAATGGCTGTGCTGTGCTTTGAGCGTGCTCGTTTGCTATGCAGATAGTGATAATACTTTGTTAGAGTGTGTGAGCGTCTGAAGCCCTGCTCCAGTACGGAGTGCTCGTACTGGTAACGTGCTGTGGCCTGGCCGAGGGGCATCGCCTCCCCCCCAGTGCTTTTGCTGTTTGTCAGGGCTGCAGGGGGTGGTCGGAGCACGGGCGGGTGGATGCTCAGCAGGGTCCACTGACACCGCTGGAGCTGGGATGGTTCACACCTGCCAAGCATCTTTCCCTGTTTCTAAATGCCAGTCACTGTGATCTGAAGTAGCTGAGGGAGGGAAGAGAAAGTCGTAGCTATTAAAAGCGGAGAGATGTGTTTGGCATGTGTTCTGTCCTTACGTTGGAGTGAGATCTTGCAGCCTGGATGTCACTGATGAAACCCCAAGTACTTCGGCCGGGCTGCTGAATTCTGCCCCTGCAACGGGGAAGTGATGTTTTCAGGGGAGGTTAAGTGCCATCTTCAAAATTCAGTTAAACTTTAAGGAATAGCTTATATAAATTAAGGCTTCTAGGTGTCTTAACCACTTTTCAGCGCTGGTTATGAGACTGTAAACTCTCTGGTCCTGTTGAAAAATATGTTACCAGGCAACACATCTGTTTGCATTTGAAGATTAATCCAAACATATATTTACAGAGTGCCACCATGCTTTTCAATCACATTTGCATTTTTGTGTCTAAAAGTATATGTTTTCACATGTGCAATTATTCCATAGAGGCCATTTGCAGTAATTATGTGTAGACTTACAAAAGTCCTGTCTGTGAAGCATAGAGTCAAGTTAGTAGGAGATTGGCATGCCCTCTGGGGTGCTGTTATTACTTTACCAGCCATGAATGGTGAAGAATTTGCTCCCCGTTGTATATTTGACAATGAAACCCTTCTTAAATTCTTCCTCAGTGCCAAGTACAAGGCTGTCTTTTAATAAAAAATGTGTTTTTACCCATGTCTATATTTATTTCTTGCAGGAATGCACACGCTGCTCCAAGAGCCACCCACATCCTTGTTGTATACAGGGTATATTTGCATTTGCAGCCTGTCCCAGTGCAAACATGGGAAGGGGGAAAAATCCACCCTCATCACCTTCTCCATCTTTAGAAGTACTTGGAGATTATCTTGATCGCTGATTCAGTTGCAATCTGTTGTATTACCTTTTCTAGAAATATGTGCCATGTAGAGAAGACCATGGTGAAGTTGTTACTTTTAAAATCTCTATACCAATTGTTTGGGTCAAGAGGAAGAAGAGATGTTTAGGTTTTGACGTACAAATTGGTTTGTTGCTTAAGTTCTGCTTTTTGTTCTGCTGTCTCAAAGTAGGGCAGCACTTAAGCATGAGCTTAATTTTAAGCACGTGCTGAAATTTTGGGAATTCGAGGGGGTGGGGCATATGCTTAATGCTTTTTTGAACAATGTTGCTTTTCAAAGTTGAAGGCTTTGTAGGAAGCCTGATCCTTTAAACTAGCTCCTGTTTATATACATTTCCATTTTATAATATTGTAAGTTTTTCCCTTCTTTCTTCAATATCCTCGATGCTACATCATATAATGAAAACAATACCGGTCATGCCACTTGCGATTACTGAAGTAGGCAGTGAAATTATTTTTTTCTGTAGGAACTAGGGAAATCACATAAATCACAGATTTACAAATGTTTTCCCAGGAGAGGTCTGCAGTAGCTGACTGCATAGAATGACAAAAGTTTTGTTTACCCATAAAAGGGTGGTCATCTCAGCAGGTCAGTGATGTTTTTCAAAGACGTATTGTTGATTTTAAACTAGCTGGTAATTTATTCCTTGAACTCTGGCTTAAAAAATAAAGCAGGGTAAATACTGAGTATAATAAAGGCCGTGCTGCCATTCAGTATGTACAATGCCCTCACCTTCCCTCTCCCACCAGCTTCTCTCCATTGTTGGCTTATGCATTTCTCGTAGGGCATGAGTTGACCTCCGCGATTATTTATGGCGTTGTTCAGATAAGCCCTTTTTTCACAGGCAGCACACATCCACACACTCAACAAGGACTGTTATAATTTGCAAGTTCAGTTATCACTTCCTCTGTTCCCACCCTGCTTTTTGGAAAGATACCGAGTCACACGATGTGCCTGAAAAAAGGTTGCTGATTGAGGAAGGATGCAGGAAGGATATGGTTTTGCAGTGATTGCATAAGTGCTGTGTAGGACCTGAAAGCCTTGGGTTTATATGAGGACGAGTTTGGATGTGAATTTCCAAGATTTATTTCTTCTGATTTTTAAATAAGTCATAACTCCTGAGCAGTTTGCCTGCTTTAGAGAACCATGGAGCAACCCGTGTTAATGTGATCCTCTGTGTACTAACATGAACAAATACAAATTTGTAATCGACACCCTGGATTCTCTGCCTCCGTTCTCTCGGAGATCTCAACCTTATTTCAGAGAAATTGTCGCCAAAGCTTCTGTTTGAAATTGTCGGATGCCGTCATGCCTAAGCAAATGTACTTCCCGTCAAAATCTCCTGGGAGTTTTGCCGTTTGCCTCAGATGGAGAGTACTTAGGTTAACACAGAGGTCCTGCCAAAAGGTGCTGTGTTCCCCCTCTGTGAAGTCCTAAGACCCAAAGACCCTAAAACTTCATGTCATCTGTTACTGTAATGAGAGTGTATTTATTGCTATAAAATGAAGGACCTGGGGCATGGAGGTTCGTATTTTAAGGCTTTGTTTTGGTCATTCCACGTTCTGCCAACATCTAACATCTGTATTTATTTTTTGAACTTTCCTTAATGGATTATATGCATCTGTTCAGTTCCAAGAATAATGCTTGATTTCCTGAATTTATAGGTTGCAATAAAATCCATTCGTAAGGACAAAATTAAGGATGAACAAGATATGGTTCACATCAGACGAGAGATTGAGATCATGTCATCCCTCAGCCACCCTCATATCATCACCATATACGAAGGTTAGTGAATGCGATTCTCCTCCCTGACTGCTCTGTTACGTTCTTGCAGACCTGATATTTGTGCTTATTGAGATCATGCACCAAACAAACCCCTACTCCTGGTGTAACCCATCCCTTACCAAAGAGACTGCTTTGAGTGCTGCCCTCCCTCTGAACCACCAGTGTTCCACAGATGCATAACCCTGTGCCTGGAGGATCTGCTTCGTGTGTGACTTGAGCGCAGTGCCTGTGGCAGGTGGGAAATCACTGTGCCTGTCGCCTCATCTCCTTACCTCTGTTGGACAGTTCAGTTTAATTTCACCCTCACTCACACACCAGCCCAATGTCCGCTTACGTCCCCAGCCTCTAAACCAGTCCTTGTGTACTTTATTTTCCCTGGACTGCACGAGACCAGTCTCGTCTGCTCTAGGCCTTCGGTCCTCCCTTACCCGCCAGTTAGTCTTGCTGGTTCTGTCATTGCTGCCTTTTCCCCCTGAATCCCAGCATCCGCTTCCTGTCCACCCCTGCATGCTTTCCTGTCAGCCTGGTCGCTGGCATGCGGTTCCTGTTTCCTCATCCTGCCTTGCCTCTCTAGCTCCTTTCTTGCTGGGACACAGCTCAGAAGCCTGCTAATTCCTGCCGCCGGGAGCTGCTCCCTGGTCCTACAGCAAGGAGCAGGAAGCTGGGGGCATTCCTCCCTGATTTGCCTGTTTGCTTGTGTATTTATAGAGCATCACTCTGTAGTAACATCTCCTCCTCCTTCCTTCCTTCCCCAAGTAACATCGGAGCTAAAGCTGTGATTTTCAGGCTGGGCACATGCTAAACAACACCAGCCAAGAGGTCTGCTGCCGTAAGGAGGGTGGCCGCATGGCACACCAAGAGTGTGGGCTCCAGAGGTTCGGAGGGACCTGGGCTGGGCAGCCTTGTCCCTGGGGATCACCTCTTCCCCTACATGCAAAACAGGCAGCCCAACTTTAGCCTTGCATATTTACATACCCATGAGGTAAATGCACAAGGTGATGATATGTATATGGCAGCTCTGCTCTGAGGGTTGATACGACTGATTAAAACGAGCTGCCTTGGAGTACTGTTACACTATCGCATATTGAGTTATTCAAAAGCATGTTCTTGTACTTGAAAAGAGATGAATATCTGTCTTTTTATTGAATAAACTCATAACAGAATCTGGGAACAGAAAAGGGGAGGGATGCTGTGTCAGCATGTGGGTTGCAAATGGAACAAAAGTTATTTCAAATGTGCACAGGAACTCAGAAAGAAAAAAGATTAAGCATGCTGCGGTCCTTTGACCAATTGCCCTTCTCATCCTTACTTTAAATAGTTTTTACTGAGTTACAACATTTGTAAAAGTTAAAAAGATTACAGTGTTTTAAAGAAGCAGACAGTAAAGTCCCGTCGGAGCAAAACCTTCTTCCCCTCTGGCCCCGTGGCGGGAGGATCGGTGGTGCTGCAGCAGAGCCGGTCCAGCTCTGCCGTGGAGGGGCACCTGCGGCAGGTGACACCAGGTGACACCATGGTCCTCTTGTGGTCCATCAGCCAGCAGCAGTGCTTTGCAACAACAAACCTGGAGGCCGTTTTTTTTTTGGTTCTGGGAAGTTTTCCATTCTGTTACTGTTTTGTTCCCTGTTCGTTTTCTAGAAAGCAGAGCAGCCTTTCGTGGCTTCTTACATTTAATTCCTGGCCTGAAGGGATGGGCAGTGGAAGTCAGCTTCTTGGTTGGACTGTAGTCTATTGGAAGGAGTTACACAGAGCAGAGCTATAGCAGCTGTACAGCTCATCCAGCCTTTCCAAAGCAGTCAAGAGTCGGTATTTGGCCTTTAGCAGCCAATGCTGTAACTTACATGTTGTAGCTCTGGGAAGACATGTGGTTGCGCAGCTGGATGCAGAGGAGCAGTTACGTACTGCCCGGAGATAAGGATGTGAGCTCAGGGATGCTTAAGGATGTGCTTCATTTTAAGCTGAAGAGTACTTGTAGTGAAGTTAAGGGACTACATCTAGGACTGAAGTATTTGTATACCCTTAAAGTCAGATTTTAAACACGTGGCTGTTCCTCTTGAGTGATGCATAAAGAGCGATTGCTGTCCCCTGACACAAAACATTGAAGTTGCTCAGTCCTCGGGGATGGGCTTAATCTCACCAAATTTAAGCCATCCAACACTTAGGCAGTTGGTGTACACTAGAAGTCTAGTTTCCCTCTCTAGTCAAGAGAGATCAGCAGCTACACAGAGTGGTTTGCTCCCTCCTGGGAGATATTTTTTTAGATAGGTGGAATAAATGACATACTGGAGACTCCTGTTTGCTATAGGTGGAGTCTAGCTGAATAATTTAGATCAGATGCTTAACTGTTAAACTGAAGCCACCCCACCAATATTTTTCTCCTCTCTCACGAATTTTTACTGTGGGTTTTCAGACTGCCGCTGCACATCTGACAGCACTTTCTGTGGATGTCAGGTTGCACAGGTCTACCTAGCATGGACAATGCTGTATCTCCTTGTAGTATCTTTGGCAGCTCTTCGTATTGCATTTGCAAACACGTGTTTTCCTTAAGTAGGATCCTTGTTTAGGTATCCTTTTGACCTGCCTGCTTAAAAGCAATTAACCTCTGAATTTGTCAACTTGTTGTAAACACAAGCTTATCTTTTTTCTTTTTTTTTTTTCTTTCATACTGAGCAAATTCAGATGTGCGGAAACAAAGCTTTCCAGTTTAGAGGTATTTTTTGGTAACAGAATCAAAAGGCACGTACCTTGCCCGTTACTGCGAGGGCAGACGTACAGTTGTGGCTCGAAAGAAATTCCATCCTCTCAGCAGGACTGTAATTGGCAATCTGTCGAGCGCGGCTGCGAGGGAAGTGCTCTTTCAAGTGACTTTAAACTCTTTGAAAGGGACTGGATAAATGAAGCTGGCTTTGCTAGCAGTGTTCTGATTTCAG
>Ga0181612_165949_pt1 | contig 19308 bp, 17 predicted proteins | sample HoacroProtozoa21_FD_119630 | JGI IMG/M metagenome (GOLD analysis project Ga0181612, IMG submission 119630) | Hoatzin crop microbial communities from Cojedes, Venezuel. Combined Assembly of Gp0051906, Gp0051904, Gp0051908 | reverse complement strand
CTTTGTTTCACATTACAAGGACACAAATGCATTTCTACACCTACAGTAACTTAGACTGCAATGGAGAAAAATCCAAACACTCATCAAACAGCTATGCATTGTCCGGTGGGAAAAGGTGGAGCAGAAGCACTCCCTCCTCCACATCTGCTCATTTGAGGAACGCTGTGGACGACTTAACTCCAGAGGTTCCCCTCTCACTCTCCATTTCTGCGCCACTCCTTCAGAAGCTTGCAAACAACATTCATTTCCCCACTGCTTTTGTCACACACCGGTCAAAATTGATTTTTCCTGCTGAGTGTCAAAGCGGTTGCTGCTTTCCTTTCTTCTTCTGCTTTCTGCATTCCCGTTATTGATGTCGGTGGGAAAGGGCACGGCTTAAGGAACGTGTTTGCTATTTAACTGTTGCAGATCTCAACAGGAGAACTGGATAAGAGGCTTACCTCTTTTCTTCTCTGTGTAATGCCAACATGCTGGCTTTTAAAAAACCTCAGTGAAAAATTTGGTGGACTTCTTTAAACCTCCCCCCTCCAAAAAAAAAGTAAAGTGAGAAAGAAAGCTAATTAGATTCCTGCATATTTCAAAAAGTCTAATGGTTTTCAGGTAGATCAAGTGCTGGTTCTGTGAATGTCCTCTCTATACAAAGAGACCCACTTGACTGGAGCATACAGAAGGACCAAAAGTATATTCTGTGTAAGCCATTTTTCTCCCGCTTCAATCAAATTGGAGAAAAATCCAAGCATTCAGTTCCTCGAAATCTTTCTGCAAATGCAGGTCCCTCTCTGCAGCTTTATCGTCAGACTGGCTTGCCATCGTCCGGGGTTACGTGGGTTGTAGGAAACTCAATGCACTTATAAAGGTCCCTTCCAGAAGGGGCTGTTTCACAGTAAGGTTATGGATTGACCAAGATATACGAGTGCTTTTACCAGTCACTGGCCATCTCCTCTGCAACCAGTTCCCTTTCTGACATTGCCCAACCATCTGGACAATTTAAAAAATGGAAACAGCAGATGCCTGTGTAGGAGACACGTTTGCAGTACAACACAAGCTGTTAGGCCCATCGTAAAACCTCTTCTGCATCGCCACGGCTGGACCGACACAGCTCCCCATGCTGTTACTCAGCAACTTCCATCAGACAATCGTGCTTGCGCGCAACTCTTTGTCAGCTCAAAGACGCCACCCTCAGAAACCACCACAGCTGGTCTTCGTCTTTGCAATCGAGAAGGTGGGTTCGTGTTCTAGAAAAAGCAGCTCTTCTTCAGACAAAGGAGATCCATGGAAAGAGTACACAACAATAGGAATGAGAAATGAAAAAAACGGAAAAAGGGCCAGGAAGGAGCATGGATTCCTTTCAGGTTTTGTTCTCGTCATACATGTCCAAGGCAGGCTCGATGGTGGAGAACTCGCTCTCGTAGACCAGGCTTCGAGGGGACAGAGAGTTACGATGAAAGAAGTGACTGCCTACAAGAGGTAGAACAGAACCTTGTTAGGGACACAACGTAAGAACCAAATAAAGCATCCTTGTGCAGAGGCGCCGACCACAAACACAGTATGCGTGGAAAAAATAGCCACCCTTTAACACCAACCAGTAACAGCCACATGAAATAGTTCACCCCCGTTTGTGTGCTCCCCTACCAGGTCAAAGCAACTTGCATGAACAACCCCGCCTCAAATGGTTCTTTCAGATAAAACAGGTCAAGTCCGAGCAAGGCTGTGGCAGGACGGAGTTTCGCACTCGGTGCTTGCTGTTGATTTACAGCCCTGTTAAAGCAGGCACGTGCTTCCTCGGGAAACCCAGAGACCTTTGTAGGCGCCCAGTTCCCTATGCTGTGCACCAGCAAAAAGCACTCCGGCATGGCAGGCTGAGCAAGGAGGTCACGGAGGATCGTCCGACCCATGCTGCTGAGAGCCCGACATCCTCCAGAGCTCAGCAACCTCCACCCACCTGGAGTCACCTTCTAGAAACAGGCACCTACGTATTTCCTCACACACAGCCAAAGCAGACCCAATGCTCTTCTCCAACCAAGTTGCTGTTGACAGAGTAGGGAATGGAAGTTCATTTTTTAACTCGGCAGCCTGGCATTCCCGGGGCTCTCCAAACCCACAGATGTGTTTTGCAAGGAGCCCAGCCCTGCTGCTGTACAAACGGTTCTCTCTGAAAGCATCTATCAGATCAGGCCCTTGGCCAACACGTTTCATTACTCAGTTTCTCGATCCCAGCCGGGATTAGCTGGGAGCAAGGCTGCTCAGAATACAATATGCCAGGCAGCCACATGAGCCAAACTGGAGGCAACTGAAAAGCTTCCAAGTTCATCAAGAACTGCGGTGCCTCCAGTTTCAAGCATCAGTGGAGCAAGACAGTCAGGGGATTGCAGTTTTAGCCCTCACATAATTTAGGTGCTTAAATCCTCCTTTACCAAATTTTGAGTCCAGCCTACACCCCCCTGAACTAAAGAGTTTACAAAAGATACGAGGGAAGAATTCAGTACACCTTTTGTCCTTCCCTATTTATCCAAAAGACAGAGACCCAGAAAAGAAAGAAAAAATTAGTCCTTATGAGGATTAAAGAGTTGTAATCAAATGCATAGAGTTACTGAAAGAGCAAAAGTAAACGTAAATTTTGCACTTATCAAAGCAAAGGCCTCATAAGAGCATTGGCTGGCGCAGCTGGGGACACTGCAGATGGGCTCCGTGCAGACTCCTTTTGCAAGCTCTGACAGGGAGCCGCCATCCTGATTTAGAGCAAACTCTATCCCGAGCTGCAGTCGTGGGTCCAGGTCAAATCCTCGTTAGGAACAGCAGCAAACCGAGGCTGCGCAACGCATCTGCTGCCCGTTTCCCACACCCCCTCCAAACCTCTCTCATCACCAAAAGCCAGCGCACACGCTCACTCCACCATTTGCACCAAGAAAGGGAAGCTCTCCTAAACAAATTATTTTTGATCCTGTAGTTAACTGAAACTGGAATGAAATTAGCAGGGACACTGCATAGCAGTGAATCGCTCATTCTGCCAGGAGCGTACACCCAGCTATTCAGAAGTATACTGTGCTGGAATACACTTTGCAGAAGCAGTCAGCAGGGGATGATGAACACCCACTTTCTGGATCTGAACACTCTCCCAAATTTACAGGTTTCTTAAAAATAAAGAGACTAACAAAAAAAGGCTGATTTTTTGAGCAAACAAACTTGGAGCTGCTGATCACAGTCTGTCTTCCAAGAAAAAAACCTGAACCCACTTTGAAATTATACCAGACAAAACTGATTTCAAGATTCTTCTGCATTTTGTGTTATGAGTCAGTATCATTCAATTTTTCATGACCAAATCTGAGTTTGCTGTTGAAATAAGCCATGGATATTGAGTGTTTCACCTCCCTTTCCTCCACCCACTGAAATGTTACATACTGAACGGCCAACGCTGAAACAAAACAAAGAGGACTCTAAAAGCTCGGTGTTGCTTTTGTTTTTATTACACAGAAATCAAACCAGGGATTAGGAAGCAGACAGCCCAGGCAGTCATTTCCTCTGAGTGCGCCCAGACTTCCACTCTAGCAGAATCAAGGCAGACCGGTCATCTGACAACAAATTTTTTTAAATTAATCTGGGAAAAGGTACTGCATATCCAGCACCTCTAGAACTCTTTACTGTGATGTTTTCTTGCTTCTTGGCAAAAGAAATTTACGTCACCCACTTCTAGGGAGGCTGCATGTTTCCACACAGATACGAACCTCCTGGCTGTCGTACCGCTTCTGGGACACATCCATTCTGCTTCTAAACGTCTCTCCCCCTGCCACTCAGCACAGCCCGCTCGGTGCTGCGGATCCAGCTGCTGCTCAGCGCTTTTCAACACTCGATCGTTGGGTGCTGATAACCAGCTCTGCACCATTGCCCACAAGTTAGGGCTAGAGAAACAGAGTCAGCAGGGCACAGCGACCCAGCTACGCTCACCTTAACGTAGAAAACTGCTAGTGTGTTTTTGAAACTGTGGCACCAGTCCAGTTGATAAATTTACTGAATAAATGTATTTGAAGGACAAGTAGAAACATCCACCGTTCCAAATTCAGCTTATGAATCTGTTCTTCCTATTTTGTACTCACCAAGACAGACCAAGATTTATCCCTTAGGTATGGAAAACAAACGGGAAGTCTGCATTCAGCTTTAACACATGAAGATGAAACCTTCAGTGCTCTCTGCCACTATTCTTTGCTACACAGTTACAAAGAGCTTTTCAGATATCTAGTCTGAAAATAAACCTACTACCCTGGAATTGATCTTTATACCTACCACAGGATGCTACAGAAGCAGGCACAACACCAAGGCCAGACATTACAGAGACAGGGCATAGCTGGGGCACTGCTGGTGCATCAGGTGTAAGCATTACCTGGTGTTCCCTTTCCACCTGGAAGTATTTTAATGCCCTCAGAGTGGTTAATCTGGGCCAACTCCCGCCACAAGCTGCAGCCCCTCCACAGCTCCTCCAGCACGACTTCTTAATATGGAAACCCTGATCAGAGCACTCCCTACCTCAGGCAATCTGTTTTAGACACCCCCTCTGTTAAGGAGCAGAGCAGGATTATCTTATAAAGCACGCTTCCCTCAAAGCCAGCTGTTCCGCAAGGCACCGCTACACCCTCTTGATCTACACCCTGCTATACCCTTCCATCACCCCTGTCTTGCCATCTGTGACATCTGGAAAAAGGGACCAGCTCTTCTCCTTTCCTCTCAATACTGTGATTATGCATGAGAGTTCATTGTTCACCTCCTGAACCCGCTATCTGAAAGCACGACAGGCAAAGAAAACTTGGAATTTCCTTCTTGTGTCCATCCAGAGTTAAAAAAAAAAGTTTCTGGGATGGTGCAAAGTCCATCTCTGAACGTACTTATTTCACTAACAGGATAAACTTACACTGCTAGCCCTGACCCGTAATTAACCTAGCAGATACTGCCTGTATTATTGTTAACACTTTGCCGAGACAATTGTTAGAGGCTCAAAACAAAAATTAAAAAAGATGGCCCTGGGTTATTTAAATGCTCTATGGAGGGAAACGCGCTAGAAGCCCTGTCAACCATTTTGTTCCCAATATCACTCAACTTCTCCTTCAGCTGCTGTTCTGTAGAAGAAACACGAACCAGAATGGTTTGTGGTGCCTTTCGCATGTGGGTCAGCACGCTGCTCCAGCTGCCCCTGCGCACCCTTCCTGACAGCATTAAAAAGCACTTAAGGATTCTGCTTTCGGGACACAAGCACAAATGTCTCAATTTTACTATCGCAGTTGAGAGCCGGGTGAAAAAAAATAAAGTCACTCTTGTGTTTCATAGCCTGTACCATACCTGTATCCTGCTCTAACCACACTCCTCCATTTTTGGCAACAGTGTTCAGCTGACAAATGCTGAATTTTACAAGGAGACAGTCCTCAGGCACAGTATGTTTGGGGTTTTTTTCTCTTCATGAGAAAGTCCAGTGGGGTTTTCCAATCTTTCAAAATGCATTTACAGCTCTATTGATTGTTTGCATGTTTCTTTCAAAATTTCACAAGGACACCCTGAAAAATAATTCTATTAAATGTACTGAAGCCATCACGTACTTCACTTCTCATTATAGAAGCTGCCTTCTCAACTGAAGCCTGCTGGACAGGTAGGAATTAAGAAACTATTTTAATGTAGACTCTGGCTGTGTTCCTAAATTCTAAAAGTGCCTATACAGAAAAATAAAATGAAATTAAATTCTCTACATCCAAGTACATAAAAAATTTAAGTCTTACAGTAAAATTGTTTCTCTCTGTTCATTTAATTAAATTAGAAAGCATTAAGTTTCAAATGCCCACATCTTGACACAAGAACAACAAAACCAACCAAACTCAGAATAGGTTTTAGTTCTATCAATTATATTTTCCTTACCAGTTTGTTACCTTCACCTACCCATCTCATTAACTCCAGCATTAGCATCTGGCTATGAATCAAATCTGCATGTTTTAACTGACTGTTGTGAAATTACTCACACACCGCTTGCATAAGTAAACTTGGGTAAAACAGCCCGAGTGAGGCCAGCGACGAGAGATGTTTTCCCTCTGCCTCCTCACCAGCAAAAAAGCTCTTGCAAGAAGGGACAAGTATGCACAGTTTCTACACTACAGTACAGCCCATTATCAATCATCCATGACCTGAATTTGAACAAAAAACTAACCTGTCACTAATATGAAAGGAGGCTTCACACATGACAGCGGGGGAAAATGCTAACTTTTCACTTGGTGTTAGGAAGGAAGAAGTGGTTTAGAGCAGCTTCACTTTTATCAGAAAGAAGGGCGGGGTGAAAGCAAAATACAGAAAAGGCTTATGAGTTGTATGTCAAGAAAGTGTTGCAAACCTTCAGCACCGCCTGGCCTGAAGACAAAAATCATACTGCAATCCTCCTAGTGCGGCACAGGAGTGTTACAGGAGAAATGGAGAAAATGTTCTTATTTCAAATTAATTCTCAGCTGGAGTCAAGGTAAGCCCGTTATATGCTAGAATGCTTGGCCCAGCTTTTTTCCTTAACAAAGCTGGTATGAAGCAATTGCTAATAATACTCATTAGTCATTCCAGTGCTGGGTGGCATCACAAGAACAGCACTGCACGAGATTTCCACTTGTTAGCTTGTGTGCCCCAAAATGAAAGGAGAAGAATACAGATCCACGAAGAAGAAATCATTCAAAGGAAATCAAGCACCTCATAAAATTTACAAAAGGCTGTCAGACTTAAGTACTAACACAAAGTCCAAGAAAAACTAAATTCCAACAGAGTAAGGTTTCATAATTAAAGTTTTTTTTATTTCTTCACTTCTTCCTTAATACAAAGCTTTGGCATCAGCAAATTTTATGAAAAAATAGAATGTACTAAATAATTGCTTGTGCTGCATGATCGATAAATGTTGCATAAAAATAGGTGTCTCTCTCCAAGGCAATCGGCCGGAAAGCGTTTCTTCAATACCATTCTGCTCTGTGGGGCAGAAAAAAAAAGAGGAACAAAATATTTATATTAAAGTTAATACTGTCAATATTTAAAAAAAAAAATCCTGTAAAAGTAAGTTAGTGAGAAATGACTAATTATACAAGGCCAGAGCATTAAAAGAGGTCTGTACTCCTTCCATCATTCTTACAGGACCAGTAAAGCAGACAGGACAGCCAGAGGTTTGAGCACTTCTAAACTTTTGAGGAAACTCCATGTGCTACTGAAAGCTTTCTCTAAGTGGTGCTATCCAACATACGGGCTTTTTGGACTGCAAAACACAGTTTTATAGAAGTTTCCGACCATTCCCTAAGAAACAAAGCAAAAAGTCCTTTTTCTGTTCCTTTAAATCACCACCTAAATCATTTAATAGTAATAATGCATGAATATTACGAGACCAAGAGAAAGCAGCTGGTTCCTTATTTTCTTATCACTTAGACAATGCTTACTTTTATCAGGAACTATTTAAAAATGCATATGTGTGTATATATACACACACAGAAACATACATATACACAGTTAGATACATATATACACACACACACACAAGTCCAGAACTCCTGCTCTAAATAAATACGTTCAAGCTGTGGGAAGGACAGAAAAAAAAAGATCAGGACATGTTTTTAGGTGAGTTTTAGTGTAGAATATTTGGCACCTTTTACTTGCATCAGCATATTGCATGGTCTCATTCTTGCTGCTGTTGTTTTCTGATAAGAAAACACCCTTGGCTTCCTCTTGAAACACTACCATAATAAATACAGGGTATGCCAGCATTGCTTTTTATATGGAGAACAGCACAAAAAGCTGGTATGCTGTTATGACATTTAATGGAAATCACAGCAAGAGGGAGCTGCCATATATTTGGCCTGATATTCAGCACAGGAAACGCTTTGTCTGGCACTGGGGAACATCAGGTGTCAATGAAACAATAAATCTAAGAATTAGTGTCATACATACAAATTTTAAACTGTCTAAAACGAGGAGGCTGCTTAGATCTCTAAGGATTCAGTTGAAAAGCTGTTGAGGTTAAAGGCTACAACTATATACCTCAGTTAACTAAGTGCTTTTTTGACAGCTCTGGTTTCTGCAATTGCTAGTTTGCCTAACTCTGCCTCAAAGTATGCGCTCACATACGCTCGCATTTACATTCCTACCACTGGGAAAAGGAGCTCTCCTTACATCAGCACGCCCTTTGTTCGAAGGGAACATCCCCGTGAAAACAATTCTCTGGAGGCCCAAACTGTCTGCCAATGTGAAGAAGCGTGCCCTTCCAGTAAAAATAGACCCAGATCCGACTGAGAAAAAGAGAACAAAAAGAAGAGTTGCAAGGCAGGGCAGCAATGGAGCTGCTATCAGTGCCCATATCTGGATGACACCACACAGGCTACAGCTCCTTTGTCTTCTTCCTAACAATGTCGAAATGCCCAGAAATGAGGACATTCTCATTTCACAACTTGCCTAGTTCCACACATTCCCAGGCTATTTTTCGGCGTAGAGTAACTATGTTCTGCTACAGCTATGCGCCCAAGTTGCTGACTGACAGTTGCAATTTCAAGATTTTGACAAATAGGAAAAAGAAAAAAGTAATAACCAAGAAACTTGATAGGGCTATTTGAAGTTCTAAAACTTTTCTTCATTAAGCCCTTTTGGAATTAGCATCTGAAAAGGGGAGGAAACGAAGATTTGCAAATCAGTGGTAGTCAAAGGTTCCTGATAACCAAAACCTCCAAGAACTTATTATGGCCCCTCCTCAAGAAGATACTTGAGACTGTCTAAAATTTTACACTGGAGGCTATTAGACATGTTTCCATCTTGTTGAAAAGGACATCTTATACTTTACAGAGATATAAAAGTAAAAAAACTGCTTCTTTTTCTTACTTCTAAAGAAAAAAAAAAAAGGAAGTTATATTTATAAAGTTACATCTCCAGGCTGCACAGGAGACTGCCTTTGACTCTCACTCCACTTTTGGTAAGAGATCAACACGTTTAATGGAAACTCAGCTGTGTCAAGATGTTCAGAGACAAAGAAAAACGTTGACATTTTCCCTCCCCAAATAAATAAATTATGGTTAAACATATATCACAAGCCCAGATGTTCCATACACCTAAAATGAAAATAGCTAGATGCACCTAGTTAATGTATCTGCAGAACAGATTTATTCTTGCCCATTGAACTATAAAAAAAGATTGAAAGTCATATGCTAGAGCAATTTCCTGCCCAGCCTGTCTGAAGGGAGGCACTGGGGGTGTCTATAAAAATTAAGAAAGTATGAATGTCTTTAAGCACTCCTTTGACTGCAATTCTTAAGCATACTAAAATGAGAGGTCAGAAGACTGGCCTGCTCTCTTCACTTAAGAGAGAAGAAATGGTAGTGTATTTATTGCTTTCATCTCTCTCTCTCCTAAAAGCAAAAAGATAGTTTCTATTTAAACACCTTTCTTCTTAGCTGAAAATGTGCCAACTAGGAATACAGATTTTATTTTTTTTTTAATATGAAGTTCAACTAAGAAATTGAGGCGAAAACTGTCAAAGGTAACTGACGGTAGTAATTTCTGGCTCTGTCAGGTGAATTTTGAACATAAGGATTTAATGGCAGAAATCCAATGTTTACCTAGACCATTGATCAAAAAATGAATATAAATATTCTCTTTTCTCCCCTCCATGTCTCCACTTGTCAAGGTGGATTCCTTGGACAATCCAGCTAATCCAAATACAAATTAGGAGAGACTAAGATGTTATCCTGAACCTTCTGTTAACAGAGACACTTAGATCTGAGAAAAGGAGAAAAGGCATTTGACACTTTGAAAACTGCATTTTTCCTCTTCCCTATTTTCTTGGTATTTGTTCCCAACGTCCATGACACACACCCATCAGAAATACATAGTAACATGTGAATATTTACTTACTCATTAGCATTCAAGCTAGCTGTGGCTTTGATGATCATGTAGCAGAGTGTTAGGGCACTGAGGAGGCCAAAACTGGCAATAATAAACCATTCTTCTGTTGACAAAGGAAAGGGAGGAAATCACTCGTGGGAGAAGGCTTATGTCAAAGCGATGCCAATATTTCCCTCAAACACCACTGGCGGAAGGCAAGAGGCTTCTAAGCCATGACTGGCACCAGGAGGTGAAGCAGAAGGAGGTTAGCCACAGAGTTACTGACTGGAGAAGGCTAGCAAAGAAGAAGTGGAGAGAGGTGTGGAAAAAAGCATGGCACAAAAGTATTTCCTGGCTGAGCCCAAGGGTTAGTGATAAAGAAAGATTACTTAACAACGCAAAGTGAAATGCAGGAACAAGGGAAAATGTAATGAAAACTCTGCCCCCAAGTCAGAAAAGGGTGTCAGGGTAGGTTTAGATTTGCTGAGATGCAGTTCTTCACGTAAGCATTTCCAGTACACTTTCACACTTAATTTGCATCTTCACCCCTCCCTCCTGCATAAATGCTACAGCATTACATTACAAGAACCACAAAAAATAGTATAGCTTGTTCAACAGTAAACCATAACTAGAGTTTTCCATTTAATAGACAGGAATACAACATGGAAAAATCATTTCAACATTAGTGTATACATACCAACACGTTAAAAAAAAAAAAGCAGTATGAAGAAGGCTCTGAAAGAAAGTTCACTATTCAAAGTTCTCCCTCAGGATCAATCTGGCACATAGTAATAGATTGGAATACGAACGCTTTTGTTGAATATGACTTTTGGCTTAACTCTCCTGCACCAAAGAATGCATGTGCCATGCATAAAATCCAAACATTTGAACTGTCTTTTCTAAAGCTTTATTTTATAAACATTGTCAGAATGAACTGTTGCTGATTATTTCTTGTTTTACCCTGGCATCCCATCTGTGCAAGAGCAGTACTACGGCTGGGAACAGACAGTAAAAACACTTTCTGTAAAACCAGCTAGTGAAAAGTTTCAGTTAAACTACAGAGCTTTCCCACCCATGACAAGGAAAGCAGCACACCAACAGATCTGCTCTCTGTTCAACAGAGCTGAATACAAGATGAATCAGATGTCGAACACTGCATGACAAAGTGACTTCTTGGCTTTGTAAAGAATCTAGATTTTGTACACGGATGTTTGCTTCTCAGACCAGGACATTTCTGGATATGGACTACGTGTTTGGTAAGATTTTTTCAACCAGACATTTACTTTGCTACAGCATCTAAAGAAACACTCTAATGGACTGTATCAATTACAGATACATATATTAGTTGCAAACAGTGTTACTAAATTAAAAATCCAGCTCATAGACGCACATAAGCAAAACACAATGAGAAAAATCGACTTGTACCGCCTGGATTCTATTTTTGCAACTTGGCCAGAAAAACAATCATTCATGCAACAAATTGAGACTGTACAGCATATGGAAAAATGATTCAATTCCACACAGATTGTATAAGTTATAGTGCTATTACACTTTAGAAAACCTAGGTAAAATCCAGTGAGTGGAAATTTCCCATCCTGTTCTTACATGTGAGAGCTTGCAAGCAGCGCAGGAGCAGTTTTCTGATGTCATAAAACACTTGGACAATATTCAAATGTTGGTGCATCAAATACTTTTTTTAATTCACAAAAATTTTGTATGAAAAACCATCTGCTAAGAGATACCAGAATTCCAGTAGTAATGTTCTCAGGGGAAAAAATGTCTGCAGAAATAGTAACTGGCTAAAATATTTATATGTGTATAAATTATTGCATGTGAAGTATTCTGAAAGGGTAAATAATAGTTTTGGCAATCCAGTTTCTTGTCCTGGTTACCAAATTCAGGAGGGTTATTTTGTTGCCATTGCAGTTCATCCAGTGTTCTTCTCATGCAGATCTAAATGGATACACTAGTAATAACAAAAGCGTTGGCACTGTCGTACCCGGAGTTACCTTTTTCAACAGGGAGCATCTGCCTCTTAGAGACACACCGAGGTCACCTTTGTCCCTGCAGGGAAACCTTTCACCACGGCCCTGCAGCACAGAGCTACAGCAAAGCAAGTGCCACATTTCAGGAAAACCACAGAACAGTACTGGAAGCCAAAGAAAACTTACTTGTCACAGCAATGTTGATCTCTCCCGACCTTGGCGTTAGCTCTCCGTCCTGTGGAAGCTGCGACATCCCGGAGGTGCGCAGGGGCTCCAGGCTGAGCGAGCTGTCGTTGGCAAAATCGCCGAGTGCTGAGCGCCTGCCAGGTGGCTGGCCTCTGGTGAGCCTTTCCATGTCAAAGGCTACGTTGTCTGTACACGGCACGTTTGGCTGGAAAAACAAGCGATTCCATGTTACAATGGTGAATATTCTACACGTAGCAACCCTATATATTGAGTAAAACCATACACACGCTATTCAGCCGCTATGGCTGTCCTCACAGGAGAGGAACACACGAATTAGCAAGTTCTATCCAAAGTTGTTCCTTCAGTCCACCTTAAAGCAGTGGAGAAAGAAGCAGGAAATAGGATTAAGATTGAAGAGAGGGACTCAGATGTGCTGTATCATAGCCTATGCCTGTATGGTTTACTACCATGAGCAATGATGACATGCACCAAATTCTACAGTATCCTCCTCTAAAAAGCCAGGTATTAATCGCAAAAATAGGTCATCCATGTACATCTGCATTTTCTTAGAATATGTGCAAATTTGCAAGTGACACAGCTAAAAATGGAGGCCTGATTATTCTCACTGGCTTGAGTCAAAAGCTGCTTTCGACAGTATCTTCATAAGCTCTTCTCTTTCCTCTTTATTTCTTTCTTCTGAAAAGAACATCACTCCCAGCTTATAAATTTTTCATCATTTGGGAAAGACTGAAAAATTCTCTTTGAGGTTCTTCACTTCTATCCCTTTGTGAACTGGTCAACAAAAGTAATCCTCATGGATCCCAGAAGCCATGAGCTGCTTGAGGAAAACTCGCTGGCTTTCAATGCGTAAACAAATTCAAGAGTGTCTACAGGAGACCACAATAAGACATTTACAGAGTAAATATAACAAAGAAGGGTTGAAACCATTTGAGAAAAGGGAAGATTATAGAGAGCATAGTAGACTTCCAGTAGATAAAAAATTGTTATGAATGGAAATGTAACAATATATTCCCAACGACCAACAGGGAAAGGAACAACAACAAACCAGCTTTATCAGCAGCAAAGAAATTGGTAAAAAACCCATAATACTTTCTGACTAAGGGTACTGATACACCCTTCTCCTTTTCTCCCCTACAATTATTCTTCCTGTTCTGAGTCTCAGACATGGGAGGAAGAAGAACACACAACAGTGCAACTTACCACAATTCCCAGTGCCTTCAAAATGTTCAGTTTACACATCGGACATGTACAGTGCTCACTAAGCCACGGATCCACACAGGCTTTGTGGAAAACATGCCTAGAAGAACAGACAAGGCACACAGATAATTTGCAAACAGTTCTGTTTTATACAAGAAGAACTACTCCAACAAACTTTCTGATAGTTTCCTTCCTAATTAAGCCAGCAGAACAAATTCTAGAATTGCCAGTATTCTGTGCTGATTGCAATCAGGAAAAAGAAAAAAAACCTAAAAAAATCATATGCTCTTGCTTGTTATTGCCACCCTTTACTAATAGTTCAGCTAGGAAGAAACACTTAAAAGGAAGATATTTTTTTCCTCCTCCCCCTTTCATTGTGGATATGAGTACGCACATGGGCAGAATAACTAGCGTAAGAACATCCCCACCATAACCTTGTGTAAAGTCTTGCCTCAATTTCTGTGTAGAACCTGGCCATAAATTGGGCAGGATGAGCACAGATCCACCAGCAGTCAATTTAATTCAAAAGTCAGTGCAACCAACCCAAACACACTTATGTTTTATTTTGAAAGGGCTTTTATAACTGTCACATCTAAGTAAAAAGAAGGCTTTTCCTACAATCAGTATTTCTTGGTATCAGGAAGGAAAACACGTCATCATCATATGATAGTCATATAAAAAAAGAAGAATCTTTCAAAGATGAAAAGGCAAACTGTGCTTCTACCTGCACAGCTGGGAACTCTGCAATACGGAACAGTCTGAATTGCCACCTACATTGCACGCAAAATCTTTGTCACATACATGAATATAGATGTAACAGTGCTGGGGATTGATATAAACCAATATATCAAGGAAGAACTATGCAGAGACCAAAATCAGGTATCTAAAGGAATTAAAGGAAATGTTCTCTCGGCTTTTCAAAAGGCAAAGTACTTTCAGAGCATATTCATGGCAGAAATGGGTATCATTAGACTTTCTACACAATACAGCTTTAGCAAATACTCACAATAACCCAGTCTGCATAACTGTAAGAACCCAAATCTTTCATTTCCAGTGGCACCAGCTACAGAACAAAGCGCCAGTCAGAGCAGGCACACCCGAACGCGACGGACTGGCAATCGTGACAAAGATCAGCAATTACAAGGGCTGCTTAGCCAGCAAAGAGCTGTGCTCTGAAACCAGCAGGCAAGGGGCAGCAGCGGAAACAAGGAGTTCTCGCCATCGATTTGAGGCACCAGCACGGTCCATAAGAGGCCATACGTAGCCCCAAAGCAGCACAGAGTTGAGATACTCTGTCCCCTCCTTTCTCAGGTTATACTTGAGCTTACTTGAGGCATAGAGCAGCATCACGGAGTCTGGGACTTCCTTGCTCCCATCCCTTGGGATTTTAAAACCAGAGACCAAATGAGGCATGTTACCAGATAATTCTCTTTTAAATCTTTGGAAAGCAACCTGAGAGAAAGGCCTCTTGAAATTCTTAACAAACATGGAAAAAAGACAGTATATAATTACGCTTTGTCTATGGCTACTAAGACTGATGGAAGGACTACAGTATATCAACATAATTAGGTTCCAGTCAGCTACAGCTATGCATCCTACTTGTAGTAACTAAAGACGCATAGCCTTACAGAGTAGAATACAGTTAATAGAAGATAGACAGGGAGCAAGAGAACTTTATCTATATCCCAGATATTGCAGGAATAGAAACTTAGATAATCTCAGCTAGTCAGTTTGCTGGCCTGTGTCCTTTAGCAATACGGCAATCATGAAAAACAGGATATATACATTGCTTACTGTTCAAATAATTGCAAAAAACACAGACTCACTTCTATTGTTATTAGGTCTTAACTTCTTCCCTTTATTACTCCCAAAACTACAGGAAGTAATGTTTAGAAATCCTGGGTGGTAGAAAATGGTTTGAAATCTTCTGAAACATACAGAGACGCTATTTTTTTATGTTAGGCAAATCATGGCTTTTAGTTGCTTATGTTTTCTTTTAAGTCTCTGAAGTATGTTTTTCAGAGTAGGACAAACCTGAAAATCTAATATTTTGGGAAACAGCAGACATCAAGACTCCACAGAAGTATGAAAACAGCTTTAATATATCGTTATCGGCTAATCAGTGCTGTAGAAGCACTCAGATCAAGTGAAGCAGGCGACTGATATGGATGCCAACATGCATCTGCTAAATATTATGAGTTATTTTAAAGAGTCATTAGCAGTTTGATATAGTTTAAAAGCAGCAAAACAGCTCTATTATTTTTGTGACCTCTTCATTCTTTGCTTTTAGCTCCTAAACCTTCAAGGATGTTTATTAACGTGTTCCAAAAAAGTGCAGATCCCCAAAGGTTATTTATTGATTCAGATCAGTATGGCTCTGCTTACTACTTATGCAGTTTATCTACTCCTTAAAAAGCTTGCTGATACCATCGTCATGGCTCAGTCTCTGTCTGGTTTTCCCTGCTTGCAAGAGTTAAAAAGCAGTTATACAGCAATGAATAAACACATGAATTATTTTAAAAACCCAGTCTGACAAAGTAAGCCCTTGCATTTTCTGCTCTCATAAACCTTCTTCATCTTCATATTTCTGCCACTTGTTTTCAAAGACCGTAAATCTGAAGAGTTCCTAGCAAGCTGCTCTAGGTCACAGCAGCTGACTTTCCCGCAGGAGCCACACAAGTGTGACACAGCTTTTGCTGCTTCTCCAGCCTCAAAGCTGGAGGCAGCACGGCCGCCAGCCAGGCTCTGGTAGCACTGGAGGAGTCTCCTCTGCAGGCATTACTCCAGACAGGTGACCTGTAGGTATTTTTCCACTCTGTCAGCATACCCAAGCCAGTTGCCCTCCAGCTTGTCATAAACACCATAATGCTGAATCTCTTGTACAGCACAGTTTCTTTGCAGCGTTTCAGAGAGAAAAAGTGCATTAGAAATCTCTTTCACTGGTGCAATGCCCCCGAATTCGCATGTCGCACAACGAGAAGGGTTTGAATGAGTTTACAAGTGCTGTTTCCCAAGAGCTCCCTACACTTCCCTGCTCTCAGTGCAGCATTCCACCAAAGGGACCTGATGAATGTGGTGTTGCAAATGAGCTTCTCTGGCTACTGCTGGAGGCAGCTGCTTGCCTCTCCCCAGGGCACAAACCTCCCAGCCGGCCTGGCAAGCAGCACACAGGTCCGCCCTGCCTGGCTGCAGGCAGCCCATGACAGCCAGCACAGACAAGGAGGGATGCCTGGCCTGCTGCAGCGGGGAGGAAGGTGCCATGTCTCTCCCCGCAGCAGGCAATGCCCGGGGAGAGCAGCCTCAGTGCTCTCCAGATATGTGGCACTGCTGGGGGAAAAGAGAGGCTGCCCTTGCGAGCAGGTAGAGAAAATGGAGAGGGTGTAGCGGCATTGCAGTGAGCGGAAAGGATAACATTGACATATCGTGTTAAATTGCTCTTAAAAAACAAACAAAGAAACAAACAACAAAAACAAAAAAAACAACCAAGCAAACAAAAAACCCCCACCAACACCAAAAAACAAACAGCACACAAACTAAAACAAAACAAAAAAGCTACCTGCAGCAGAACTGAATCAAATAAATGGAAATCTGGCTTAGGTGCTTTTGCCACTTTCTCCCTTCTTGCCCAGTATGGGAAATATTAAGAATTTGACTCAAAAGCCATTTATTTTAACCTATTCACTACTCCTTTAACTCTCCTCCTACCTTGTCCTTGTAAATTCCTCCCTTTCCAGTCCATCTTTCTGCCCCTTCCAATGTCACCCTGAGCTCTTCTCTAACCTGTCACTTTGCTCCCTTCTTTCCTTATCTCGTACTCGTCCTTCACACTACCCTCTCCTGATTGCTTTTCACCCAGGGCCCAATCCATCTCCTACATGCAGCGGTGTGATGGTAAAGTAAATCTATCTGAATAAAGCAAATTGTCCACGAGGTTTGTCTTTTGCTAGAACCCTGCTGACATTTGCTTACACTACTTATTTTTAACTTACATAATGATATTCACAAAAGACAGAGACATTCCTCAGGCTTGTAAGTCTAAGACAGACAGCTGCCTTATCCCTCTGTGCACCAAAAGCCATAGGCTGTGTCCATAGGCTGCTGGTACTGAACACATTTCCTTTTCCGAAGCACAAAATGATAGAAATTCAACTGCATTGTTTGCAACCATTTTCATTTTAGTTCGTTTTTAAATTGGCCACAATTTCCCACCTGCCACAAAAGTTTACATCAAAAATATGGTGTTTCACTACTGAATTCTAGGTGCCGTGTGTCTGCCCAAACCAGACTCCTCTCTACTGAGGCAATGAATGACAGACCATACTTAACTGGAGGGAGTAATTGCGGCACCAAAGGGAAACACTGCTTTTAAACTGATGAAAGCAGCAGGGATGTCGTGTGTCAGGGATTCCTACTGCCTAATGATTACAGCTTCCTCAACAGGCACAGTAAGAAAAAACTTCTACACTTTCATTCCTCTTGATAGAGCCATTTTCTCCATGTTTTTCTTGCAATTTATTTTCTCATCTGGTTTAGAGACTCTCTTGTAGATTTTTTGTGTGTGTTGTTGTGGGGGTTGTTTTTAGCACTGGAATGAGAGGTTAAAGTATCAGGAAGTAGAAAGGGATTAAACCTCCAGAACAAGATTTGGGGAAAAGGGAAAAGCATCTCAGATGCTAAAGACTCAGAAGTCTTACATGCAATCTGAGATCTCCAGGGCTCATCTCTGCAGGTACCAGTTGGCCCTTCATCTGCAAACATAAAAATACCTTGTGGAAAGCATTCATCTCAGTGTTTCCATCTAGCCAAGATGGTTTTGCACTCAACTCAGAGCTGAACTGCAGCAGATGAAAAGTGAGATTTAAAAAAGAGAAGTCAAAAGCGAACATAAAAGTTGTCATACAACCATCGGCAGGAACGTAATCTGAGCCTTCGCTGACCTTATATTCTTGTGAAAAACAGAACAGAAAAGGATGTACACAAGAGCCTTGATATCTCCTTTAGACAGGAGACTGCCGTGGGGGAGGCTGTGCTGAGAAGGCAGCCAGGTGCCCCTTCATCAAGCTCCCTGTGACTATCCCTGAGAGCAGGAGCTTCCTATCTGCAGGACTGCAGTTCACAAAAGAAAGGTGTCTGAAGGAAATGGACTTAAAAACAATTTATTTTTAATTAATTAAAAAAAAATAATCAGTGATCATCTTGGTTAAATGGTCTGATCACACCTGCTGACAATAGCACCTATCTGTTGCTTGGACAGTGGCAGGTGTTGAACTGCGGAAGCTGACTTAGTCCCAATTTTGCATTCTCCTTATTAGGAGAAGATGCTTTCCTACCAGATGAAGACTCATTCTCTCTTTGTTGGCAAGGACCTCTCTCTGACCTCTGTTCATTATCAGAGAAAGACAGAGGAGTGGGACTTGTGAACCTCCAATTCGACATCCTCGAGCCTCCCAGTACTACCCAGGAACTACACAAGTGAAGCTTTCTTGAGAGGCAATTTAAAAAAAAAAAAGTGGTCCAAAACTGGTGTGCAGTTTCCAGGAGTTCCTCCTATAATTTCCAAATAATCTTCTACATAACAAATCAAAGACTAGAGCTTAATTCACATATGCAAGCTTTACTTGAGATTACAATTTAGGACATAAATCTCTGGAATCTTTACTTAACATTTGAGGGTACATTTTTACGGGCAACAGAACATCATCTTTCAGTAAAAATGATCAAATTCAGAAAAGGAATGCACACACATCCACATGACCAACAACTCCCAAATATTTACAGATCTGAGACCAAGCTCTTCTATTCTCGAATATTTTAATGGGAGTTTCTTAACAAACATTTGTAGGGTATATTAACTAAACAGCAGCACTGATTATCTCACACAGTTCATTGTATCCCACTGTCCAAGAGGTAAAGAACACAGAGAAAAGTAAACTGAATTAAGCTTCTGGCTTCAGAAGTAGAATGCACACATATTTTGATCAATAAAATATAAAACACTGTCTTCCTTTTATGATTATAGAAATTCATTAATGCATTAGAAGAAAAATATTCCAGCTATTCAGAG
>Ga0181612_148516_pt1 | contig 19308 bp, 11 predicted proteins | sample HoacroProtozoa21_FD_119630 | JGI IMG/M metagenome (GOLD analysis project Ga0181612, IMG submission 119630) | Hoatzin crop microbial communities from Cojedes, Venezuel. Combined Assembly of Gp0051906, Gp0051904, Gp0051908 | reverse complement strand
TGAACAGCTTTGAATGCAGAAACAAGCAAGAACTGAGGTTTCATCTCCTAGACTTCGTGAAATGAGAAGTTAAAATTGTTGCAGAGATTTGATTCTGAACAAAACAGGATATGGAAGACAAGAAATGGTTGCATTTAACATGCTGCTCACATCTTGTTCCCCACTCTAGCATATAATTAATTCCTCGTTCACTGTACTAGAGTCCTTTTTTCATTTAGTTATCTGAGAAATTGGTATCTCTCTACTAATATCTGAAAGTCTGTTTCTACCTGTGGATAAAAGGAATTGTACTAGAATTTTGCCTTCCACCATCTTTTTTACTTACTGAAAAAACTGCTACATCTTGTGGGGTCTGGAAAACTTCTAAAATAGAGACAACTCCCTTAACTACTGAAAATAACATTTGAAAAACAACATTCAACCAAGCACAAAACTTTACAAACCTAGAAGCATTCAAATTTTCTTACATAATTTTACTGGTATATCTTTTGATACAGTCAATGCACAAAGCTACTTCAATGGTACATACAATAGGTTCTGAATATTAAACATTCCTATAATTTATTAGATATTTCCTTCTAACCATCACTTTCAGAGGCTTTTATAGCTAGATACATGATATGAAAAGCAATTCAGAAAATGTCTTTTGCAGCTTTAAACATGAAACACGCTACTAGGGTGACAGACTCATCTTCTGAACCAGCAAGCAAAAGAAAGAGATAGAACACAGAACTGATAGCAGAAAGATCTTCAAGAAGTCATAAACAATAATTATTATTTTCTCTACATCTTTCACTGTGTTCTTTTTGGGACAGCCAGGCTCCCAGACCTGGGGGCTTGCTGGCGTACCATTCCTACACTCCAGGCAGACTGAAAGCTTTCATTCAAAAAGAAATTAACGACTGGTAACACACATCATCTTTTTCTAATGAACCCCCTAAATCAGGGTTCATTTACAGTTAGAAATAAATATCTTTCTAACATTACAGACATTATCTATACTTGATACATTTGTGGACATGCACAAGTGCACAGACAAAATGAAATCTAGTTCATTTAGCCATTTTTAGTTTTGGAATAAACACCAAGAAGTCTGTTCCCATAGTTTATTTTGTAAAATATGTTATAAAATACTAGCCACTTCATTCTTTTCAGAAGAAAACTGAAACTTTTCTGAGATTTAGCTATACATTCACTCAGCATAAGTTGGAGAAACATTTGATTATTTATTGTGTGCAGGCAGTCTGTCTATTACAGAAATATATAGTAATATTTCACATCTACAGCTGGGCATATCACCTACAGCTCAACAGCTGCACCTTCATGATCGAAATACCTGTTTAAAACCTGCTGCTGTTCTGACTTATACCACTGGAAATCTAAGACAAACCTTTAAAAATCACATTAAAAAAAAAAGTAAAATAAGATGTGCAAGATTAAAAAAAGGTAAGGGAGCCTAATCCAGCGTTACTTGCTGTTTGGGGTGACTTGATTACAATACTCACAAGTGATACAGTAACGTTTGTAAGATGGTAAAGACTATATAACGCCATTTAAGTTTTCTGAGTCCGACTACCATTTGGGGCTGCAGGGTATCAGAAACACAGACAGAATCCAAAGCTCCACTTCTGACACAGAATTTCACCTGATTGATGGGACCCCAACTGCTAACTTGGTGCTCCTCTGTGGTAAAAATCACTTTTCAGGCCTGCCCTACTCTTTGGTTTTGCATAACTCACATGTCCCTGTAGAGGATATTTTATACAGTGGGGCTTTATATAGTTTTGTGTAAGGTTCCAAGGACGTGGTTATATGTTTTTTTCTTTTCTTTTTAAATTTAGTTTGGTCAGGTTAATCTTTAAAGTTTACTTTGTTCAAAGAGTCTGTAAGGATGAATGTTTGATTACAATGTTTGAAAGCTCTTACCCATTTCCTTATTTGCACAGGAAAACAAAAAAATTCTTTTAATGAGACATTCCCCATAATGAGATTATTTCAGAGTTGCATACGCTGCTGTAACAGCAGCATAAGTCAAACCATACACCAAATGTTTCACAATTTGTAGTTTCCTTCTTTCAGCATAAGGATCATCTTTGAGCATAATACCTTATCCTGTCTGGAGTTCAAAACATTTTTTTAATATGTTAAGCCACTCCCCAAAAACTTCACACTCAGGAAGTTTGAATTGGCTGCTTTTCCAAAGAGGTTTGAAGGATGCCAGTGTTCTCAGCTTTGTAAACTCAAAATGAACTTGTATTCAGGTTTCAGATCAAATAAAGGGCTCAAGTTTTGTATTTTATTTTTTAATCACTGCGGTAGCACTTTGGAATCCAAATACCCAGTTCTTATTTTTTCCTTTGTAAGTGCTCGCTCTTGTATTTTGCCTAGTCTGTCTGCCAGAACTATTCACTTCAGAGTTTTCACAGCAAAAACAGGCACACAGGGATATTGCATTTCTAAATCAGGGGCTGGTGGAGAATTCGGAAAGGCTCCATAACAATAAATAAAACAAATATTAATGATCAGCTGAAAGAGCTGATACAGGCTGGTCTCTCCAAACACCCGAAAAGATCCACTGAAACATGTCTCATTTATATTTCTTTTTAGATGATGCTTACTAAATATATAGGCCTTAAAGATTTTGGGTTGAATAGTATACTAAATAGTGGCAATAACACCACTAGCAGCAGCAATGTACTTTCCTTAGCTCTGGAGAAAACCAAATCAAACCCACCAACCAACCAAACACAAAAAAAGATATCCCGACCCACCCATTGTCCTAAGGACTTCTAGAGCAGTATCAGTTTAAATGTAAATTTTGAAGCACAGCTCCTCATAGATATAACACAAAACAATTATTACAAGTACCCTACGCAAACGGTGAGCAAAGAGAAACTAGTAATACAAAAGAAAACACATTTGATGAGTAACTAAAAGTCTTCAGCCTAAATTTTAGCACAGCCCTACGGACCACTCAGGCTGTAGATCTGAGAGAGGTGGTCTCAGGCCCAACCAAGGACAGCCTATTAGCATCTGCAGGTGGCTGTTTCCTGAGGATATCATTGACATCTGCCTCCAAGCATTAATCTGTGCTCATCACCATCATGTTGGATGTGTATTGGCCTATTTCCAGGGTAAGATCTTTTCAGTAGTCATTCAGAAAACCACAGGAGTCCACTGATACCAAACAAGGGGCAGACCCTGTAGATACGCAGTCTTGTCATTCAAGGGTGACATCGTCTACACAGAAATACTGTGAAGCGGCCATGGTTCCTATTTTTAGCCATGAACTAACTGAAGACAAGGGTGGCTGACATCTATAACCACTTACTGAATTGCATTACATCGGTTTACTCTTCCTCAAGAGCAGGGAGTTATGAATTCCACCCTCCTTCCAGATCTTCTCCTCTCCTACTTCTGGGTATTTTCATGTTCTGAAACAAAGGTCAGTATGACCCAACTGTCAGATGAGGATTTAAGAGAATACAGTGTTTCCGTTCAGTGACTAGATAGCATTCCTTAAAATAGGGGGTGGGAAAATGTTCAGAACGAAAAAAGCACACAGAGCCAAAGCTGCCTACTGATGGTCAGCTGGAGTACGCAGCCCATTGCACTGTTGGAGGCAGCATAACAAACTGGTCTCAGCGACAGGAAGGACAAGCAGCTAAGCTGGAGATACTGCTTTTGCCTTCATGCCTCACGTGCACCAGACAGTACCCTGACATAGCCAAAGACTTGGTCCTTCTGAAACATATTTAGATTTAGCAAATTAATTACAACATAGAGCAACAAATGTCTGTACCTAGAAATTGGACAAAAAAACCTTTCAGAGGCTTGAAGCTTCTCCCAAATTACTACATTATTGAAAGAACTGTAGCAGATAGTGTTTTACACATTTTCTGTGTTTATTCATTTGAAGGGTTGGATGTTTGGGTGCTTTAAAAAAATGCTGTAGAAGAAATGAAAAGGAAACCTTAGAAGTCTTCAAAGAAACACTGCTACTACCAAACGTAAAACAGCCCTATAAAACAGTCACAGTCACGTCATTTAAAAATTGTTTTTCACGTAACTGAGCTGCACTACAATAAATATTCTGGACAGTAGATGTCCTAATTGTAATTTGGCAATACCCTTTAGCTGCACCAACCTAGTTAAAGTAAATGTCAGAGAGTTATGGAATAAAATATGCCTTATAAGGTAAAGAAAATGCAGTCTGAGATGTGCAATAAGCAACAAACATATCCTATTAGTTTTTTCTTCTGAGATAAAAGTGATTCTGCTAAAATTTCCACAGCTGGTTGTGTTGGTTTTGGTTTGTTTTGTTTTATTAAAAATAATATTTGTGAGGTTTTGCTTGGCTTAATGGCATGGGCAGTTAAAACAATCCCTGAACTGTGCTAATATGCTGTTCCCAGTCAGGGAATTCATGAATAAAACTGGTGAATTCATTCACAAGATAAAAATAATGATACAATTACAGAGATCAAAGATAACTTCTATCACTGATCAGTGTTTGAAAGGCAAATCCATTATACAATGTAAACACAAAGGTCAGATAAGCCTTTTTTATATAGTGCCAAAATAGGGCAAAAGTGCTCTAAGAAACTGAGAGCCTATAAATTTCACACTATACATATATATAAATGGATTCAAATTGTCTCCATATACATCCAGTCAGTCAATCCTACCCTCCAGACTCTAGATTTGTTGACCAAATCAATGCAAACAGCACTTTTATTCATTCTATTGTTAGGGAGAAAAAGGTAAAACAGGAGCAAGTACTACAATTTTGAGTCCATACTATAAATAGCTTTAGGTTTTAGAAAACATAAATCAGAGAACTGAGCATTTCTGGGTAGCAAACACAAGGACTCATTTTAGACAGATACATGCAGTAGGTCTTAAAATAACTGACACTTTTACTTTGTAGTTTTACTTCACTGTTTTTCCAAGCTATTTTAGAAACTTTTGAAATCTGTCTTCTCTGTAGAGAATAAAGTTCAGTCACAAGAAAAAACTTCTTCCACCGCTGCACAGGTCTTTTCAGTAACAAGAGACAAGCCTCAACGTATTCAGAGAATCAGTTTATCATTGTCTAAAATTATCAAACATAGCCAAGAGAATTTACGTGGATTAAAAAAGTCATGGAAATAAACAATTGCTCCGAGTTTGAGAACTCCTGGCTCCTGGAAAATGCCAGAGATGCCAAAACAGCTTACACAGGCCAGAAGCAAAAATTCAATAAATTTGTTCTCAATACAGAAACAATATAACAAAGGAAGACTCAGATTTCTTGTCTGACAGATCACAGAAATACAGGGCAACAAAGGCATTTGAATACAGATCATCAAAATATTTTTTTTAAAAAATCAATTAAAAACCATGTCAGAGTTGGTACTAGATTTCAGACAAAGATTTAGGGGTCAGAGAGCAAGACATATCGTGTGTTTATCTGAACCAACTGCTCAGATTTACATGTAAGTAGTTGTCTCCAGCTACTAATATAACTTCAGTCTAAAGCTCACACCACGTGTGCAGTAGTCAGCATAGATCAAATTGAAAAGTTTCTGCTCTGTACTGTTGAACTGTTTGACTACATCCCTCCACACAAACACCTGTAAGTGTTGTTAACTAAGGCAAAGCATGATCTGAAAGAGGAATTACTGCTATTAGATCTGAGCAAGGTCAATATGATCTTCTGTTTTGAATCCAGCCTAAATGAAACCATGTAAGTGGGCCATGTTATGATGGCTGTTTTGGATACCTACAGATTCTGAGTGTTAATTCAGAAGACAACTCAAGAAAATAGTGAAGCATAGGGTGCAGCTGCTGGACCACACATGCTTTGCTTGTCAGGTTATTATCAGTATTTCAGGCCAGTAGACCTTCTCAGCTGAGATGAACAGATTCAGGGGGCCTGGAGGTGGTGGAAGAAAAGGGAAACACACTACTATGAGTTTCTCCCTTGCTGTCCCACCTGGTCATGCCCTCACAGCTAAACAGTTCTCTCAGTAAGTCACATGACAGATGTTAGCTGTTAATCCAATTTAAATTATTTTTGTTTCTTTTCCAAAATGTTCCGATCAGCAGCATAAACCACAAATAGCGCCCAGCAATTGGCAAGTGGCAGATGCCCAAATACCACATTTTTCATCTCCTTTCAATACCCTTGACTCATGCATCCTGTCTGAGCTAATGTTAGTTTCCTGATTGCAGTGTCTGCACCCTTGGACTCAACAAGGGTCTGAGCCATCCCAGAAACCTCACTCTTCCTTTCTAGACTTCAGCTTCACTGTGCTTCTAGTGACTGTCTCTCAAAGCCACTTGTTATGCCAATTCACATCTGGAATCTCTGGATTTACACTGGTATGGCAGTCCACCACTTTTCCTCTAATTTTAAAATAATTCTAGACCATCACATAAAAATATCATTCAGTTCTGACTTTATTTGACCTAAGAAGAACATGAGCTACCACCAGCAACAGTTATACTCATCATATGACCATTATTACATTATCACATTCTCCTTCTTGAATGAAATGCCCCCAAAACAGCACTGAAGCAGAACAGACCCATTCCCTGTTTGTGAGGTACCTATGTCTTTATTTCCCTGATACTCTGAAATTCTCCTCTCCAAACTGCTGTCATGTTCTAGATACTGTAACAGTGACTTCACATTGCTTAAGACCGTTTATATTTCTACAAGTTTGAAGATGAAGTGCAATGAGAGCTAGTCCAAGGTGCTGAGCTTTGACAGTAAAAGGATGCCTGTTAGAACAGAAGGAAACACGAAAAAAGAAAAGAAAAGAAATGTAGATTTATTTTTTTTACCGCTGATTCAGGAATATCAGCCAGGAAGAGAAAGAAAAGAACAGAGTTGCCAGGTAGCACATTTCATGAGCAAGTACCCTAGCTGTGATTCAGCTACAAAGAGTTGTAGTTCTGTTGCAAACTCATTAATAGTATTAACTAGGAATGCAAAACAGTTGTCTTTTTTCCTCCTTTTAAGCCACACAGTTAATATAAAACTCAAAATAGGGTCATTGCCTTTATTTTTTACATGCCGCAGCAACAGGCCAAGTAAAAATACACAAATGCTTAATTAAACTACTAATTTGAAACTTTGGGTGTGTTCACTTCCTTGTTCAGTCATTTACCACAAAGCCCTTTTTTGTTACCATTAAAACTACTATTTACTTACCATCAGACATATGTCTCCCCAGATCTTGTGACAGGGCAATAGTCTTACCTCTATTTCACAGAAGAAGCAACCGAAACAGGTTCCATACAGGAACTCTGTGGCCCAGCCAAGACTCCAGGTCTCTCAGTCCAACACTTTGACAGCAAAGTCAAGCACTTTCTCCTCTCTAGCCTTTTTATCCTTTCTTTCCATCATGAATGGCTAAGCTATAAGGAATCTTTGTCTAAAGAGCAGACTTTAAGAACAAACACATGCTTAAGATTGTTTGCAAAAACTAATCAAACAAGTTTTTTAAGCAAGATTTGAGTCTTACCCCATTCCAACTAGGTCTTCAAAGCATGCAAGCTTATATGGAACTATAGACACCTAATGTTGTAAACATGTTCAAAAGTTTCAACAAATATGAACTCAGGGCAGATGAACTGCACTCACACAGCCCACAGAGAAACCCACCACATAGCCGTCTTCAGTTTTCAAAAGCTCAGTGCATGTACGCCATTTGGGCAAGTAGACAACGTACAAGGACAGAAGTCTGCAGGGTCCCACTTCAAATTTATTTGCTTAAGTAGTAAACTATTCATCTAGGCAATAATTACCTCAATAATTAAGTGGATTGAGGACAATGTTTCATCTTAAAACATGACAGCAACGGAAGAAATAGTAATGATAGCAGCAGCTGCATACTCTAACACTTTGAGTAGGAAATTTACTTAACTTGAGGCAACAGTTATCCCAGGGTGGTTTTGACCCAAAAGAAACAAACTCAAAAGATGAGGAACCTGAAGAGCAAATGCGAAGGCAGGAAGCAGTGAAGCAGGAGAAGGGATTCAAATATCAAAGATCGTGTTTAGTAAGGTATAAATCATACCCGACTAAATCATAAACTTCTGTCCTCCTGGTCGGGAAAGTTACCGTATTTTCCTTCTTCCATGGGCTGTTTGTGCCAATTACTCACATTGTTTACTCTACCTAGCAATGGGCTGTGAAGGCATGAGCCACTCTACCACCAGGCACAGTGGTCATACACAGAGTGGACTCCTGCTGCAGAGTTCTGGTTGCACAAAACTTTCTCTTCTGCACCAAGAAATCCAGTAGTAATGCTACTGTTCAGACTTTCAAAACCAGTACTAACCATCTGCTAGTGATGCGGTGATGACCATTACATGTTGCTCTTCCTCAGTTCTGTTTTTAAGCGCTGAGCACTCTCTTTTATTTGTGAAACAATAAAAGCAACTTTCAAATAATACCATTTGTTTCTGATTGTAATTCTTTTGTAAAATAATACAAAATTACTGATGAAGCAGTGCAGTTTACAATAATGCAGTTCAACACTGAAGAAACACTGAGCAAAGTAAGGTGGTATCACAACCCTGTCCATCCCAAGGGATTGCATAGGGTGTACAACGCACAGCTGATTTCTACTGTGATTTTCACACTCTACTGTTGAAAAGTTACAGTGGAAAAAAATAAATTAGTGATTTTCATTCTGATTTGAAATTGTTCAGAAAAGTCTATACTGGAATCCATGCTGTGCATCTGAATTATTCAGATGGAGTTTAATTGCCCACTTACTTTGTGAAAGGAAAGGATAGCTCATAGCCCCCTTGATAGCTGAAAGGAAGCTATCAAAGATGTAGGAGAAAGAACTCATTATATTCCTCTCAGTATTTTTAAACTTCCCTATTCTTGAACCAAAGCATAGACTTCTCTTGATTATCCGTTCAGACCATTTATAATGAATGTGTGCAGATTAAGACAAGAAATCTCTTCTTCCCGGCTGTGCAAGCACTGATCACAATAGCAGTCCATAATACCCATAATTTTCAGCTTCATTCCCAAAGCTTTGCAAAGCTGTATTTAACAGATCTCATAGTCATACACAGCAGAAGTTGATCCTCTCTCCTCTGAAGTGAACATAGGGGGTGGGGGGAAGAAGTCTTCCCAAAAATAAACCCTTTAAAACAAATCTGATGTCTTAGATGAACTGAGAAGTAACTATAATACTAACCTTTCTATAAAATTGCTTGAACACAGGAGTGTCTATCTACATACTTATTATATAGGTTTAACATGATAGTTGTGATACCAAACTGGATATGAAATCCATAGAAATAAAATATCTTCCCTATGATTTGTTGAGGGTTTCTATTGGGGTTTGTGGTGTTTTTGTTTTTCTTTTTTTTTTTTCCTCTATTGACTATAGTCTTTGAAAACCACTGCTACACAACCTTGATAATTTTTAGCCAAATCTTTGCCGAAATACCTGTCCAAAAGATGCCCTTTGGATGTAGAAGTGTTTTTAATTAATCTTTTTGTGATTAAGAACATCACATTTTTAGTTCTTGAACATATTAGACATTCAATCATACTACATCTAATCAAGGGTCAATAGTTTCTCCTTGGAAACTATTCATAGTCTATTGTAGAGTTTTCCAGGAACTGAGTTGTGATGTTATTATATGGATATTTCTCCATATAAAATATGGTTGAAATATTCAAATTAGCTTAGAACCCGATTCAATTCTGCTATTGCAAATATAAAATGATAGAAAGTGACAGAAGTGTGACATTTTACATCAGCTGAACTTACAACTGAACATAAAAGCACATCTGAAATTCTTCTGAAACAGTCTGAATATTAGAATTTATTATCATTATTTGTATTACCACTAGCATTTGTATGCATATTTTACATTGCCCTTATCAGAAAGCACAACTGTACCAAGATGCAGAATGCCCACATTCATCACATTCAAAAAGTTTACAGTATCTCTTTTTGTGAGTGGTTACAAAATACGTATTTATTGCTGCACGTAGCTAATCTGATTGTTGTTAGCAAATCATATTGATAAGTTATTTTGGGAGACTGGTGGCAGTAGCACATATAAGACTAAGAAAAGCTTACTGGTTTACGTATTCACATGATACTGTATGCAACAATTGTTTAATCAGTAAAAGCCAAAATGGGCCTGAATACAAACTGCTGTTTTCAACTTATTCTCAAGAATGTAAAGAATTTAATTTTTAAGATTTATACCTCTTTCTTGCCCACAGGGAGTAGGAGCACTAGCAGTCTATTACTCTGAATTCCAAGATTACCCTCATATCTTATTAATAAAACTGTCAGTCACAACACTGATCTTACTTTCTGGTATAGATTTCTCCTTTATTCTTCTATGGCAAGAAGCTCACAAAGAATTTTAATTTATCACCTACTGCATTAAGAATGAAACCATATCTGCCTAAGAGAAGAAAGTGCATTTAAAATCAAGTTATATTTTAAAATTTTGCAGGGGATAAAAGAAAAAAACAAAACATGAACTGGTTTGTGACAATGAAAGTTGCTAGCACATAGCAAAGACTAACCTATGGTTGGTATCTGATATACATTTTCCATCATTTGTAACCAAGTTCAGAAGGAGTCCCTATAAAAACAAAGGTCTACATGTGAATGTCAGTAAAGCCATACCAATAATTATCATCTGGATGAATAAAAAGCGTGTTCACCATTCCATAACAAGTGGGACTCCCTTGTCAAATGGAGCCAGGCAAATCTTAAAAAAAACCAAAAGGGATAATGTTTATTTGCTATTATATCTACATTTCAAGCTAGATGAGGGAGGACTGCAAATTGAAGTGTCTTAGTCGCATCACATTCTACTAAATCTATATCCTGGTTGATCATGCACGAACACTTTGCAGCAGTACCTAAAAGTCTGAACTTCTCACCACAGTGTCTGGAGTTTTATTCACACCAGCAGAGTTTGGGTCTTCATTACCTCTCTGCATGTTATGCTGCAGGACAATGCTGATCTATTCCAATCTGCTGAAAAGCTTTGTAACTCTGGTGGTGAATTCAGTTCAGGCTTAGTTTTACCAGCATCATTCACGACAGAACATATTCTGGTAGAGTAAATTAGCTTCCCAGTAGTCTCGTTCTGAGCAGTATTCCCACTAGTCTTGAGCATCTACTCCAGTAAAGCCCCAATTCTGTAGAGATTTTATATATTTATATATATATATATTCTGTGTAGTCTCAATGAATTTGAAGAAACCTAAATTTCCACAGTTATTGCCATATCCTCTCACCTCAGATATTTTACAACCAATTCACCAGTGAATTTATTTTCTTCAAAGCAACGCTCAAACTTTTGATTAGGCTAAATAAAATCAATTGGTATAGACAACAAAATAGAAAAGCTAAGACATTTACTATGGCACGAAAAGCATTAGAGAAAGCAGTAGTATACATATAAATTTTTAAGATGGCCTAAGTAGCTCAACAAGGTCAAGTCAGCAAGATATCTAAAATTTAATATAGGAACAAATGTATAGGCAAAAAATAGATGAATGCTTGTTACATGCATCCTCCCTCTTACGCGACTGACATACAGACTTCAAAATGTAACAGCACCTTTGAATCTGAATAGGACACCATTTGGTCTACTCTCTGAGCTATCTGGTCTTCCAGATCCTCTTCTCCCCACAGGATTTACAAATCAATCCATAAGAACCTCACTCATTTGGGGGCGTAGAGGGGAAGAAACAGGGGATAAATGTGTAGGAAGTTGTCACTTTTCGAATTCGCTGTATTTCATATGATTTAACCATGAATTTGGCTTGTGATTCTGAAGAGACTCCAGCTACCCCTTCCCCACGCAGTGATGACACTCCACTTTCCTTGTATGTATCTGAAGTTTCACAGCTCAAGCCCCAACTGTTCTCTGTACATAACCAAGCCGAAGTTCATGACTTCAAGGCTTCAGTGACATCCACTGAATAGCCCAAAAGCCAGAAGAAAGTGGAATTATCATTTAGTTACTGTGAGGAAGAGACAGAAGATTCAATTCACCACAGTCTGAGTTTTTCAAGACAGCATCATGAAGTTGCACGGACTGATTTTCAGTGGGGATAAATGCAGAGCTTCCTTAGAAAGGGGCAGGTAAAGTCTTAGGGACTGAGAATTATCTGCTAAATTAGCCCTATACCTATACTTTCAATGAGAAAAACATTAGTTTTGTTTTATACAGCTGGATGAGTACAAAAACCTAACGACATTTAGAAGCTTACCCGCAATAATCAAATACCAAGGATGTTCCAAGCACTGCTTATCTACTGTTTCTGTATCAGAAGAAACCGCATCATTACACAGGATGGAGAAAAGAAATCTGCCTCCCTCAGAAATAGTTCTTAACCAAATACGTCTGTGAAAATACTCTGTAGATGTGATTAGGAAACTTGTGTTCTGACTTGTTATTTGTCACTGCTAGAAATAGGTCATGCTTTTTCCTTTCAAGCCTCAAAGACGTTGTCAATACCAAAATGTTTTTGTTGCTTCAGAAAGAATTAAACCATTTACTCAGTTAATAATTCATTACTACTATTTTGAAGAAATTGAATTTTAATTTGAAGCCAAGTGTAGAATGTTTTGGGTTTTTTTCAGTCTAGTGCTGACACAAGCAATTAATCCATTTCTGTTCCTTCTTATATTCATTCTCATCAAACTTCCCTAGCTCCTGGCTGTGGACTTAGAGTAGTTTCTCATTGAAAGACTGTTCCTTGTGCTGTGCCTGTGAGTTCTGCAAGGAAGCCATATTAATAGTTTCTGGGCAAGAATTGACTCTAAATACAGTGCCTATTTTCATTCTTATAGTCACTGCACTGGGCTGCATTATCAGAATCTGTCTAACAACAAAACCTAAACACATCTTCAAGTGAATAATATAATTATACTAAAAATGTCTACAGCATTTTCTGTATTTCTGCATTGGAAATAGTATAAGAAGTCTACAAAACTTGTTAAATCTTCCAAATATTATCTTGCTGGGGATTTTTTTTGTTTTGTGGGGTTTTTTTTGAAACCATGTGATTTTTATTTGCAGGAGAAACTGTAAAGGCATTTACATATAAAGTGCAGAATATCAGCAAATAATAGAAACCATGAATTTCAGTGAAGCGATATCCATTAAAAAGGATCCTGTCCATGTCCTCTTAGTTCAGTGTATATACTGTAAATGAGCTCAGTATAACACATTTTGAAGCAATGGAAGTTTTATATACTGTCTTCTCTCATAATGTTGCCAGCTTCAAATATTCTTTACAATAAATAAAACAATTCCTATGCCATTCTCAGAAAGCTTTGTAAGTTTGATTTTGAGGCCTAAGCATTAATGTTTTCAGTCATTCTCAGCAAATTCCTCGCTGTTCTCTTTGCTGCACATGACCTGCATCTTCAAAGCCTCAGGCCAAACCTGGCGAGACTATTGTTAATCCCACACATCTGGAAACCATAATTTCAGGGGGGGGAAAAAAAACAAAACAAAAAAAAACAAACCCCAAAACAACCCCAACAACAACAAACCCCAACAAAACAACCAGAAATTCTCACTGTTAATTTTATTTGGTCGTACATACTATACGTTTAAAAGTAATTTCATATATAAAGATTACAGTGCTAACTTTGCCGTTCATTACTGTTTTTTATATACTATGCACAATATTGATTCAAACTCTCTTTTAAACTATCTAATAAAACCCTTAATTTTCTATCATCAGAAAAAGAGTGTGTTTTCTGCAAGTAAAAACTATTACCCTTTAAATTCTCTATTGTTTCTAGTAATTCTTTACGAAATAACTTTTCATAAAAATAGCTGAAATTTAAAACACTGGAAGGTCTTTATTGTCATCTAACTTATAAACAACAGAGGGAAAAGAAATTCAGACATTTCCCTTATTCTTTTTGGGACTGTTTCAGAGTATGTTATATTCCTAGACTGTAAGATCAGAATAGCAAAAGCATTTCAATTTCTACTCGCAAATTCTGTCACTGAGGAGGAGGAACACTGATCACCCCATGAAAGACTTGCTTGTACTGCTGTAGCATTGTGCACCACAGATCCACACAGCACTGGTCAGATGACTGTAGCAGTACGGATTTAATTAAGCGTGTTTCTGTGGAGTATTTCAATTGCTCCTTCTCACAGAGGTGAGAGGGATGCTTGCAAATGGCCTAACAACTTCTATGCTGGTCCATACGTTACCTGACTGAGTAAAAACCCTAAAATTGAGTTCTGATAGATACTGTAGCCTGACCTTTTCCGAAAACACACACAAGCAGATATTTCCATATTCTGCACTAAATAAACTAGCAGTTGATGAGCTGCTGACACCCCAATGCTTGGTAGCAATACATGCAGAAGTAGTCTCTGCCACCAAAAGCCATATAAAAGTCCATATATCCAAGATATAAGACAACTTATGGATGCATATAGATACATTACCTGCTGGCTGTCATACAGGGTAACTATGTGGTGCAGCAGACAACCTCCAGCGCTAGCCAGCTTTCCTTCACTATATTTATTCAGTAACATCAGTCCCTTGTTTGAGCTAGGAGCCTCTACTGCGGCAGCAGCTGTGTCACTGTCAAATAAGTCAGGCAAGGTTAACTACCAGCACATTTATGTATAAAGATGATCTGCGATGAGAAAGACAACTCAGGAGAAGTACAGTGCTATTAAATACACCTGAAACACCACGTTGTTTGTTTAAGCTTTCCATTGCTGTAGAAGTAATGTTCTATCTCACAAGCACGCACAGAACACAGCTTTTTCTTCTAGCTAAGAAGCCAATTCACTCAACGTTACTTTATTTAATCAGAAGTCAGCATCCCTTCAGCACACATTTTTCCCCTCATAGGCTATCTATGTTGCTAGGTTGGGCAGTAAGTGAATAGCTCTCACATGCAGATGTATTACAGACCTATAAAACATTACCAGAATTTACTGAGCCTGGCGAGGATGCTTTTGCTACAGCTTTTGTTTTAAATCCAGTACTCTGCCTGCCTCCTAGGGCCATGAAGCAAGTCTCTTCAAAAAGAGCTACAGATTTATTCTTCCACTTTGAATAAGTGAAAATGTGTTTTGTTGAAACCTCCTGAGAGTAAATGGATTTACTACAGAATCCCCTTTTGTTTATGGGTGTGATGAAAGCATTTGGCACTTAATGGTTCCCAGGCCATCCCCGGTTTAAAAAAGAAACCAAATGTGCCGAGTGTGAAAATGTTTTCCACTGACCTCAAAGCAAAGTTAATATTAAGACGTGCTTCATCTGTCAAATTAGTATGTAAGGGTAATGCTTATTGTCTTGCCTGTTCAACATCTAGACTTAGTATGACATCATATTTTGTTAAAGCAGACCTAAGAGGTGAACCTATCCAGGTGGCCACCTGAAATTCAAACATTTTCGTCTCAGTTTTATCATCTACTGCTCCTCCTATCCTAGCCTTCCATCCCAGCACTCCAGTCACAGGACTCACTCCACCATGCCTCACTAACACCAACGATATCATAGCCCTGGAAGCTGACCAACACTTCCATTTCATCCTGTTTGTTTCTCATACTGCGTGCGTTGGTGTACAGTCATTTCATGCACACCTCCGAGACCTCCGTGCTCCCAGCAGCAGTTCAAATGTTCCCACTAGGACTGCCACCCTCTGGTGATGCCATGCCAACCCTTGGCTTATCTACTGCAGTCCTGTTGGGATCCCCTTCCCTCATTGATTCTAGTTTAAAGCTCTACCGATCAGCCCCGCCAGCTTCTGTCCAAAGACCCATTTTCCCTATCAGGGCAAGTGCATCCCATTAGGCCCAATACCTTGTCTCTCTAAGGCTCTTCCATGGTTTAAAAACTCAAAGTTTTGCTGGAGGCCATAGTCCTGGAGCCAGGTATTGATATCCTGGCTTGCCTGTTTCATCCGAAGTCTCCCCCCATTACCGGGATGATTGAGGAAATTACTACCTGTGCTCCAGAATTTTTTAGTATTCTTCTCAGGGCTCTGAAGTCCCTTTTTGGTTGACCTCAGACTTTTTGTTGTGACACCATTTGTACCCACATGAAAGAGCAGAAATGGATAGTAGTCTGAAGGTTCAACTATACTATTCAGACTTGTGGCAACATCCCTAATTTGTCCCCCAGCGAGGCAGGAAACCTCCCTGAAAAGAGCGTCCAGTCTGCAAATGGGTGCTTCCATTCTGCACAGGAGGGAATCACCAATGACTCACCATTCTTTCTACTCGGCACTGGTCTTTATGCAGGCTTTGTTATTAGAGGTTGGTGTCTCTCTAATCTTGGCAAGACTGCTTGTGCAAGTTCCTCCTCTTTCTCACCAAGCACTCCATCTACTGTACCCAGGTCCTTGTACCTATTCTGTAAGGGTATCTTACAGGGTAACTCAGAGGGTAAGGAGGGGTTTCTCTTACCACTCTGTGCTGTAATGTTCTTCCATCCCTCCTTATCCCTTGTGACACTGCATTCCTCCTGGCACAAAGCAGATCCAGGACCTGCCTCTGTAGTGGCCATGCTGAGCTGACTTCTATGCATTGTAGATAGAGTACAGCTCCATTGATCAATATTTCTCTCAGACTCTTGAATGCTCCTCAGTCTGCTCACCTCCTCCTGCAGCTCAACCACCAAGCAGAGCAGTTTATCAATCTGGTCACACCTCCCACGGTCTTGCTTGTGATCACTTTCTACCTCTAGGAATATCCCTTCAAACATCCCACAGCCAGAAAGCTGGGTAGTCACATGCTTGAACAGCAGCTCTGTCTGTGCAGCTGCATTGGTTCTAGCAGGTGCTAGAAGCTCAGGAGAAGCTGGGGACACAGCATTTTGCTGGGTGGTCACCATGCTGCTGTGCATGTGCCCGCTGGGAAATGTATACGTTCCTGTGTCTGTTCCAATCTGCTGGGCTGACTGTATTCGCCTGCTTAAATGTCCCACGCTGCTGGGTGCAGGCTCCACCCCTTGCTAACAAAGAACCACTGACACTATAAATACACAGAGGGCACAATAAATTGACACTGCTGAAAGGCTTTATGTAGGGTTGGTTAACAGCAGTGACAGCTTTTGGTGACCAAACATTGTTTACACTGAAGCAGAAAAATATGAAACAAATTTACACCAATTTTTAGGCCAATACTAGCTATTCATAATAAATTACCAAGAATTAGCAAGCTCTTTAGCACATAATACATCACCTAAAATCTCAGAACTACCTATTCCCATTTGGTATTTTTTACCAAAATTACATAATTACATTCAAGACTTTCCCAATGTAGATATTTTAAAACACTTACATTTTCTCAGAAACTGCCAGCTATGTTCCGTCCCAGACAATCAGCTTCTCTTTAAGAAAAGCTCAGGTGTAACTTGCTCATCTTATCCTGTTCTCTAGCCAACATGTTTCTCCCTTTCATCATTTGCTCCTTCTTCGCAGCTTCTTAGAGCTCTGTTCTTAATATCAGTCTGATTGTTCATATTCATCAAATTCAAAGCATTTTCTTACAGCAACTGCAAGACATATCCATGTCCGTGCAGAATACAGTGTACGATGTGCTAGTTCTTACTATATGAGTTCTGCTTGGTCTATAATGTCATCTATAAAAAAAAAAAAAAAAAACCAAAAAATCCTCTAAGGCCATTCAACAGTTTATATCCTTTTTATAAAGGCAGTTTAAAGTGCCTTCAGCTAGACCCCCTTCCCCACAAGGAAGCTACTTTAAATTTTTCCTTCCAGGGGAACAAACTTTATACTGAAGACATCTATGTACTTTGTTATTTTTATGGATCCTTCAGCAGGAAGAAGACAGACACCATATAACATGACTGGGCACGCAGAATCGCTCTGCCAAAGAAGTTATTCCATCTCTAAAAATATCAACTAAAAAAAAATTAAAAGAATAAGGATAATCATTGCATCCTAAGGTTCTTTCTATCCTGGATAGCTTTAGTCTATTCCCTATAATGAATTGTTGACAACAGACTACTAATAGAAACTGTGAGAAATAAACAGATATGCAGTTATATAGTCCTATAATTTCATTGCAGCTTTTTGCAGTCACTATATACCTCTGAAATCCAAGAGCTACTGAATACTGAAGTTGCAGCAGATTTAGCTATTCATATACACTTTTTCAGCTTGGCAAAATGTTCCCCAGCTCTAAAGGGAAAAACTGCTACATTAAACTCTGAAGATAATCATCCTCTGAAACCTAAAATTCTTGCAATTTTGGCCTTTTTACTTCTGTTCCACAGACAAAAACGGGTTTATAACAAGAAACCTTTGAAGTACCTCAGGATATTTCTTACACACAATCCATTAATTGAGAAAGCCAGCCATTATAAAACATTGAACTTGGCTTGTCTCTTGCTTCATTGCCTTTATTATTATTGTTCTTTTCAAAAGATATGATGCAGTCATGGCAAATCCATCTTAACTAGCAGACATCAACCTGAATGAATCAGCTGTCACTGACAAGTCAAAACAGCCTTGCTCAAAGTCATCAGTTGTACAACCATTTGCCAAAATGCCACAGGCTGCTTATCTCTTCACTGGGGAAAGTTTCTAAACTCCAGTTACCCCCTGCTCTGTGTCTAAAATCACTTTTCCTTTCATGTACTTTGAAACACAGCAGCATAACTGAGGTCAGAATAATTTCTAAACTACAAGAGAGAAGAAAAATAAGCATAATTTTTGGTCTGTGTAACATTGTTTCACCCTCATAACTGCCTCTTTTGATACAGTTGAAACCTGCTGCCTACAGAACACTGACAGTCCCTAACAGGGATAAGAGACATGCAAGAGATATTCAAGGCTGCAGTTTTATGTGCGTGAGCCATTAGACTGGCCCAGTTTACAACTGCAAGTACTTACTCCTTCGCTTCAGACAGCTTGGGTTCCACTCGCTCCCCCCTGTGAATCACTAAGTCAAATTTTGCATAAAATCATGTCTCAGTTTCATTGCCTTTGTTTCCTATCACACTAGCGATTAATAGCATCTCAAAGGAAGGATCTATGCCCCAGTCCTGACACAGGCAAGTGATCAGAGTAGCACTGCTGATTTACAGAGGCAGTGAAACTATTTCATGTTATAATTCTGTAAAATCAAGTAAAAGAAGAAAAGCAAGCCAGCATTGAGCTTGGCCTGGGGGCAAATGAGGAACAAGTTGAAAGCTTGTGGGTTAGAATTAAGGGACAGGCTCATAAGGGTGACATTACGGTGGGTGTGTACTACAGGCCACCTGACCAGGAGGAGGAGGTTGATGAGGCC
>Ga0181612_157690_pt1 | contig 19311 bp, 12 predicted proteins | sample HoacroProtozoa21_FD_119630 | JGI IMG/M metagenome (GOLD analysis project Ga0181612, IMG submission 119630) | Hoatzin crop microbial communities from Cojedes, Venezuel. Combined Assembly of Gp0051906, Gp0051904, Gp0051908 | reverse complement strand
GGACATACAGGCACACTTCATCTTTAAAGTAAGTTGTTTAAACTTTGGGCTTTAGTTACAAAGTCAGTAAAATAATACTTCTGCTAGTAAAACACAATAAAAACTATGTTTGTTTTAAAGTGAAATACATTAATATATAGCAAGGTAGTTATCATACATGTACACTTACAGCATACCTCCGTGTACAAAGCAGTTCATAGATATGCTACTGCAAGAACCGTTGAGTGAGCTGCATGATTTGGTTGCAGCCGAGTACTTTATTCCGAAACAAAGGGGTTTGCACAGCTGCTGGTCAGACAAAGAAGGTATCGGCAGATCTGCCTTATGCTCACTGTAGCCCTCACATCCTTCAGTCTGTCCTGCTCGAGGGTGAGAAAACGAGTTTGTGTGGCACTGATATCCAATGTGATCTTCTTGCACGGCTGAATTTTTCAGCAGCAGTGCTTTAGGAAAGGTGGTACATCTTCCACTAAAAGCACATTTTATTTTTTTCTTAACCAATTTCTAGTAATTTTTTTGTGCGTTCTTGCCTTATCATTGCTCGCTATTAGAGCAGCACAAACAAGACCTGTAGCCTTTCTGAGAGATTTGTCTTTCATTTCCGTATCTATGGCATCAACTTCTCGTATTTTGTACATTATTCAATTATGTGTACTAAAATAACTTTTTTCAAGTCCAACTTTCCTTTTTTTCTCATAAGCCAGATTCAGTTCTTTCAAATGCAGAACATCCTAACCTTGTAGCTAACTTGAAATGTGGAGCAGAGAGTACCCTCATTGCTGTTCAATCCTACACAGCTCAAGTTAAGCTCCAAGTACATAAATGTAATGAAGTGATAATACAGGGATGAAAAAGATTACTTTGAGTGCTCTGGCAACCCAGTGTTTGCTAGTAAAAATAAAATCAGCACAAAGTGTTACTTTGAAACCCAAAATCAGAAATTATTTTTTTTTGTTCTTTAATTGTTAGCCTCCTATTTGAAAAACAAAAAACGAAAAATGAAAACAACAAAACCATGTGGTTCCTATTTTGGGGGGTTTTTTTGATACATTTCTAGGCAGAAGTGTCTGTCACTTATTTTATGGTGTGTGATCTGGTCACAGGTACAAACAGTTTATGACACTGCAGTCATACGCAGGAACCATCCAGCATCAAAAACCAAACAGCCTCTCTGACTTTCACTGTTACACTATTAGGAAGAAATTTAGTTCCTGGACCTGAAGTAGCAAGCAGGTATGAAATACGATATTGTTCAATGGTGAATTTCAAACCTTTCACAGGGGGGGATCCAAGTGAAAAATGACCTCTGAGCAGCCAGAAATCACTGGCTGCCAACTGCTGACATCTGTGCTTCTGGTGATGCTCTGAAATTCCTGACATATGAGGTTGAGCAGAGTAAATTAATAAACCAAACATAACAACTCCGGCTTTCAGCTCTTCTTCTTAAAACTAGTGAGTAGAAAGCTTCAGCATGGCAACTGTTTCTGAAGAAAACACGTCTTGCTTTGATATCACTCCGATCCCAAATCAGCTCTGTGTTTGAATTGGTTAATACCTCCAGATTCAACCTGTCATGCCATGGTGAGGTAGTGTTCCCTCACTGACCTGATCTTGCATTCTTTCAGGGTGAGATTTTCTCAGTCTTGAGATATTCTTTACCAGCAACCCAGAAGTTTGGGGCCCAAAGCAAAACTTTCAGCACGGTCAGTCCAGCTCCAAGTGTTATAGCTCAATTTCTTTTTGTTCATGACTTTCATACCGACACTCAAATAGCTGTGGGGAAATCCAGTATATAACCATCATTTTCCACTTCTGCTACAAAGTTTTTATCTTTCTGCATTTGTTTTTATGGTAGGATAGTTTCTGGTTTGAATTTTATCTAGCACAAAAACTGCCTAAAGGAGCAGACCTAGATACTATTCTATTGTTCCTTTCAGATTTTGGCTGAAACTGAAAAATGGAGGAAAACCAATTGTCCTCCTTTTTCCTGTTCTAAAAGATAAGTATGACATGAAGCACATGCCTCTCTTAAATGCTCTCGCATGTGCCTAGCATTTTAGGTCAATAAACCCAGCTCTGTAACAAGGCTGAGGCAAGCATTATGGATTAAGGATTTGTCATGAGGGCTGGATTCCAGGCAGAAGTTTCTTTGTTCCTCTAGAAGAATTTATTTATTCACATTACTCCTCTTTTTATGTCTCTGGTTTTCTGTGCTTAACCACTAGATATTAACAGGATGCAGCCGTGCTTCCCCACTGCCCCCTTGCCTTCTCCATGCACTTCATCCCTTGCAATGCAAATGTTTGAAGGAAGTAGATGTGGATGTTCATGTCAAGTGTCCCTCAGCAGAACAGAGGCCGTCGTCACTTCTGTGTTTCCAGGACTCCCAGCAATCCAGAACTTGCAGATTCTTTGTTGCCTTTCACACATGCGTTGACCTCAACAGGCATCTGAGCTTTTAAATGTTTTAGGGTTGTAGCACCTAGAAGCGTTTCCCATCAGCGGAGGTGCTAAACTTGTTCTTGGCAACATTGCTTTGGGCCATTTCTCGGCTTGGGCCGAATGCCAACCGTCTGTGTGACACCACGTAGCGTCTCGTTATGGGCTGAGTGTGTGCTGCCAGACTCACTGACTGGAATGAGACAGCAGCAAAGGGGTGATACCCACTGCAGTCAGATTAGAAGAATTTAATTTTTTTTTAAAAAAAGTTATGGATCTCCACACTACAGTTTCAGCTAGCTGCTATTTTACTTCCTGAGAGAAAGCTGTGCATGTGCTGAAAAAGCCCTTTCATACTTCAGACGCTCTCTTCATGTTTTGCATTACTGTTGTTTTGCTGTGCCTCAGTGGGAACCTGTATCTGCTAGGAGAGGCTGAGTAAGAGTTTGTATTTGTTGTGGCCTCTTGGAAAGCAGCCAGTTCTCATTTGAAGTGAATTGTATTGTCTAAGCAGAATCTGTCTGGATAACATTTGCATTTTTTGTTTTTTACCTGCCTAAGGATATCAGGAATAGGTGCACTAGACATTCATATATTCAGTTAACAATCAATTGAAAATTAATTCAAGCCTTTCACGAGAAGATCCACATAACGTAGATCACGATTACAGCCAGCTAAAGCAAATTAAATTACTATCAGGCAGACGAGACTTCTTATGTGGCTTTTAAATTACTTCCATTCTCTGCTGATTCAGTTTCATGCACCCCATTCTCTTTTTCTTCTGCTGGTGAGATTTCTGTCCCTGGAAGTGAGGCGACAATGGCTGCATGGGCCCAGGTCGAGGAGCAGAGAGCGTCAGGGCAGGAGAACCAGGAATGCTCAGCTGAAGACAGGCTTAGTTTTGCCTTCCAGTGCCTCCACTCCTGGGGATTTTCTGTTACTAAGGAATGCTCTTAATGAGATTTAGCTCTCCCATAAAAATAATTAAATTAACTCTGTCGACAGACTGTTTTCCTGTCTGACAGTAAGATGGGAGATTAATGATCAATTGATTGCCTGTTCCTTTCTCTTACCCCTTTAAAAACTATTATAAATATAGATTTAAAAGGATATGAGAGTGGTGAGAAATGAAAATTGTGGAAAGACTGGGGCCTTGTTATAGGTCTGAAGAGTCTGAAGCACAGTCTGTGGCTCACCATAGGAAAAGCTGAGTGGCCAGCGTCGGCAGTCAGAGCCGACTGCCTTACACACTTCCCTATGGTTTGGCTTAGCTCCTGTTCCCCCCATATTTTTGCCTTTCTTCAGCCTTGACATCTACATAATTTTTACTTGTCCATTACTGACATTTCGGTCAAAAATTTTCTCCTTGATTTCAGCTTCCCAAACTGCTGGGAGGTGGTTGAGGATTAGAGTGCTGGAGGCGGGGACTTGAACAGCCTTCTCCAAGCAGAGAGTTTGGAGAGCAAACAACCCTGGGTGAACCCGTCCTAGGGAGGTTGAAAGGAAGAAATCTCCTCACACAAGGACAAGGAAAAGGAAATAACATAATGTGAAAGAAAATATCTGGCTTAAGGCTTGGGTGCCAGCTTAATACCTGGGCAATGAAATAAGATTTCTTGCTACAAGGATGTGTGCCTCCACATAAAGCATGACCAGTGTGCTGACCTTGTTGTTCTAGGAGGAACAACCCAGTTGGAGAAAGAACAGAGTATTCCAGTAGATATATGCCATCAGTGTTGGGCTAACAATGTTTTCATTTTTTATCAATGGGACAAGATAGTGGAATTTAAGTTGCAACATGGGTACCCTGGGAAATAAACTAAGCCTGCACATTTAGAATAGGTCACAAAAACTGTCTTGGGGGAAAATTCCACATTTACTTTAAAAACTCCTGTTATGGGCAGCTTTGGAGCTGACCTGGAGATAAGACTCAGTATCGATTCAGTGCTCTGATTTGACTCCTTCTTATTGAGGGTTCTGAGCACGTCTTTACTCTGCTGTGCTGCTCTGCTGTGAGCAAAGTAGGACTCAATACCATACTCAGTGGAAAAGGGCAAATGTGCCTAACCAATATGCTCTTCTCCACGCACTCACTTTGGTGAGTGGGTAAGACGTGGGGAGGGAGCGGGAAGTCATAGTAACAAGAAAGCAGTAAATACGGTGAGCAAGCATCCTCCCCACTTGCCTTATTCCAATAAGGAGACTGGGGTCACTAAAACTGAGAAAGAAAGAAGTAAGAAATACTGAAGAACTGTTAATTCACGATATAGCTTTTCTAACTGTCTGGAAAGAGAGCAGAGTATGTGGCAGAAGTTTTGCTTGCTGACTAGGGAGGGATGTTAGGAGAGAGAGGAAGCAACTCATACTACAAAATTTGTCTCCTGGCCCCAGGGTCTATAAAACTGAAGAGGTAGCTCCACAAAAGGCAGGGGCCATCTCCAGCAGGTCTTAGGTAGGACTTAGTAGCCAAACCTGAAATTCCAGCCGTCAAATGGAAACTTAACTGCTTAACAGTCCTATATACCTTTGCAATCTAGATGTGCTTTGGTTTTAGAAGCTCAAGTTCTGATTTTGCCATGCAAGTATTTGATAGCTGTATTCCTTAAACTATCCGGCCTGCCTGAGTGTGCAAAAATATACATAGATATACAGGTGCATCTACCACATTAGACTTCCCGTGAGATATAACAACACTGATTGCTTTGTTTTCAAAACATATACCCAAAACAGAGGTGGAAGTGACACCCTACTAACATCTTTTACCCCATGGTGAAAGGTTCCCTGCTTCTACGTTGTAGCTATGAGATCCAGTGTAGGAAGTTGTACTTTAAGGAGGGTCTTGCAAGTAGCGAGCAGCTGTAAAGAGGTTCACATTAGAGCATGCACAATAGGTAGAATTTGGATACCAAAGGAAGCATTACTCCTCTCTGATTTTTGAATGCCACATGGGACCAGAACTAAATGATCCAAGAAAAGCAGCCTGATGTGGAATAGCAAGGCAAGCGAAAGCCCCATCAGAGCAGAAGGAGGATGAACTAAATGATTCAGCTGTGCTTCACTTTATACAAACTTCCTAATGAGAGCATCTTCTGGAACACTGGATTCAATCTAGGCATTTCCTGTTCCACATTTAGTGGATAAAAGGAGTAAGTTGATCTTAGAACAGGGGTGAAAGGTGAGTGCAATTTTCTTTGTTCTAGGTTCTGGCCTAATATTAAAGCAAAACTCCTATTCTTTCTTGCTGATTTATCCCTTTAACTAAAGAGAGGTTGTTATTTTGACTTCAGGACCTAAGAAAGTCTTTCCATGTGCCTACTAGAATAAGTAGAAGGAAATATGGTTGCTGTTTTATGCTTTGCTATGATTTCTGGTGGAGAGTTTCTGGTCTGTAAATTTGAAAATACGTGATTTGGAGTAAGGGGCATTGACATGTCTGTATTAGTAATGTGGAAAAATTAAGAGCTCTAAAGATGACAGAGACTGCCACCTTAGATGTGAAGTAAAAGCTGTTCATGTGTTCTCTTAATCTGTTGCAATATTTATCAGAAGAGGCTTGTATCGTCAGTGGTCCTTCGCAGCTAAAGTCATTGTTTCTTTCTTCTTCTGTGTTTTAAGACATGCAGGTCCTTGAGATGTAGTATTTAATTCTCATTCATATCCTCAGTATTTCATAGCGAAAATCTTTAGGCACTTGCCTTTTCTGTTGTTCTAGCATCCTGTATTGAGGTAGCACCTTTCAGATTGTCTGCTTTTAAGGATCACAACCTGAGGCAAGTTGCTTGAAATATATATATGCTTATAGTATATAAGAGGCCTGGATTATTAAGTGAAGGCTATAAATCTTTACAGTGGCCAGACAGCTGAAAGTTTGGTACAGGGACAGTTGTGACAGCCAAAATTACTCTGTAGACATAGATCCTGATTCTGCAACATCTGCCCTCTCTGTTTAGTTGTAAACCTTTCCCTCCATATTCATTCCATATTCATTCCAGAATATGATGAATTGTGTGGCTTTAAATAGTAAGAAACATTAAAGAATAGTGGTCCTTTTTTTCCTTTAAAAAATTACTTGGCCCTGAGGTTTCTTATATATTTACTTTGGCCCTAATGTAAAGGAGGCAAATGAAATTAATTTCTGAGAGGAAATAATGTTACTTCTGCTTAGAAGAAAGGAAGTTACATACACTCCACAAAGCTTTCTAGAAGCTAATTATCTCAGCAATAATACCTACAGTCTTAATGGACAGGTCTTGCTTCTGGTCACTTAACAGAAACATTCAATAACACTGTTCTTTGAAGAATCGTCTGCATAATTTTATTATCACTGTTGGGATAGCCTGCTGATTATTTGTAGCTGCTCTTTGAAGAGCTCCTATCTCTTTCCCTTGCCATTTCCTAAGGCTGGGTAATTGCCTCATGGAGTGAACACATGAGTTCTGACACTAGTTTAGCAAGAGATTGCAGATACTGCAGGTAATTTTGTCAGCTGTTCTCTAAAGGTATCTCCTGGAAAAAAAAATATTCAGGGATAATTCTGATTTTTCTTGTACCGATCATCTGGTGGCAGAACTCAATCAAGAGTAGTCAATTTATTTCATTCATAGAGTCCATAATAAAAACAGTATTTTATTGGTTGCTTTTAATATTTATGATAGGAAAGGTATGTTATTTGAATGAAATGTAAAATGACTGATTATTGGAATTACTGATTTAAATGCCTGGGTATGTTATTCCTATAAGTAACTTGCAAATTTAATGTTCAAAAACTGAAGGTAAATTTCATTTAGCCTAATTAATACGTCTAGAATTTCTCTGTGAATAAAGCAAGACAGCAAGTAAGGAATGTTTAATAGTCCCTCTGTTATTGCTGGCATTTTCAGATAGTTATTTCCTAGAAAATTCATGTCCTCTTCCTGGTAATGTCTGGTTTGCCCCAAGGTATTGGCTCTTCCAGTTATCAACATAGAAGGTCCGACTTCTAATCGCGGGCATGCCAGAATACAGTGTTTGCCTGGGCAGGCAGTTGGTTCTGCATAGAACCAGCTCTTTGCATGTATCAGTTACCCTCTGAAATGGCAGTAATGGCAAAGGCACAGAAGTAACTTGGTGTGTACACCTCTGAAAACTATGCCAGAACTCTGAAGAATGAACAACAGTATTTATTCCGGGTTTTCTTGTACCTGTCTGGAAAGGGCTGAGCAAGCAGAAGTACTGAGCAGCACCACACTTCCCATGTAAGTCAGCCTTTGGTATAAGACCTGAGAATGAGGCATATCGTTCTGTTCTTTAGCAGTCTTCTGAGCTTCAAATAAACAGAGAGGAATAAATCACACATAAATCATTGGGAAATATCTAAATATTAAGATTTCAGCTCCTTCAGTTCTTGTATTGTTTTTTTATTCTCCTTCTGTATTTTGAAATATGTACTTAAACTATATACATTTCTAATTAACCTGGGCCGGTGATGGCAAACTTTTGGCTGGCATGTCAGCATTATCACACAATGCTGTTGTACAGCAGTGGACACCATCTCCTCTGGTCCCCACTGCTCTTCCTCCACCTCATCCTGGCCCCAGAGCTGGCGAGGATGAACTGTCCCAGGGTCAGCTTCTTGGTACGAAACACACAGGCATGCAATGACTGGTAGGGGCTCTTCTTCTGGTCGTACAGGTAAACTTCATTAGAGGAAGCTCTCTTAGCTGGAATTCTTCAAGAGGTGGGCCCCACCATTCATTGTCTCTCGTGGTAGCAGCAGACTATGCTTAAGAATATAATTTAGAAGGGCTTCCCAGAATGGCCTCCTTTCAAGTGAATATTTCTGTAGATGATGTAGACTTGTCACAGTATTTTCTGTTTATCTATAGCTGAAAAGAGGGTGTATTAAATTACTTGGTAGCAGCTAGGATAGATGGTTTCATTTTGTCTTTATTAAATCACATGCCAAGGAATGTTTAAACCATTGGAGCAAAACAGTGAATCAAAGTTCAGAGCTGTTGCAAACTCCACTGATTTCAGCTGAGTTATATCACTTTCACCAGGGTTGAATTATTTGTGAAAGCAAACTCTTCAAGGCTATTATTGTGGTAAAAGGAATGGAATCCCACGTTATTTTATATATGATATTATATCTTCTTTTTTTCTGCTGCAAGTCCTGTTCTTTACAAAAGTCTTCAGTTTAATTGGCTTCACAGAAGAATTTACCCACATTTAAGTTATTGAAACTTTAAGCAGAGCAGATAGGAGTAAAGCCAATTATTTGTACTTTTTTTTTAAAAGACAAAAATGATGAGAATATAAAAGGCGAAAAGATTAACCCAAACTCTCTAACATTTTAAGGTCTCAAAAAACAAGATTAGGACTTTGAAAAACATCCAAGTAATAAATGCACAGAACCAAAACACAAAATTTTAATAAGTTTATTACAAAGAAACACAAGAGCTGATGGGCACAAATTCTAAGCTGGGTTGAAAAACCTTTCGCAGTCTTTTGTGTTTGTGGACTTTTAAAAATAAAGTAGTCAGCTGCAGTAAGCTGATGATGCATTTTGATTCTCTGATGCCAAAGCCTGGTGAGGTGCTGGGGGAAGGATAAAAGAGGGGTGGGAAGAAAAATGCTCCCAACCTCCTGCCTGGTGTCAGCAAGGAATACACAAAGGCAATGATTTTCTCCCTCTTTGGATAAAACAAACACTTAGACTATGGAGACATAAATCTGTCTGACCTGAGTGTCCTGGATGAAGTTGCAGAGGACCCAGGCTCAGTGGGCTGCTGAGCAAGGCTGTGATGATCATCCCTGCCCCCAGAGAGGGGCTAAGCTCCAGGTCCATTCAGCTGGGGCAGAGACCCATGTGTGGGAGACAATACAGCAAGCATCCATGGGGCAGGGGATGGAGCAGAGGTACTGGGGAGGATACCCCACCTGTGAGGGACTGTACCCTTGTTGGCCCTGCTTACGCTGCAGACAGAGTGTGCTGCTCAATGAAATGCGACTACCTTATTCAAACACATATCTAGTCATAAACGTAAACATTCTGAACTTTATTAAGATCTTTTTCAGCAGATCTGCTCCTGGGTTTTGTTCAAACTCAAAGCTGCTGGCTTTCTGGGGCAGGGGGTGTAACATTTGTTCATCTATAGATTTGTAGATTTCACTGAAAAACAGAGGAGATGACTCTCTTCTGAATACCAATAGAGCTGCTTACAGATGCTGAATAAGCTATTCTTTTGCAAATCCATTGGAGACTTAATTTAGTCTGATGCACTCACCAGAGAAAATAAATTCAGCTTTACTCTGAGATTTCTGGTTGCATCTGAGGACTGACAGAAAGTAATGGTCTAGAAATCAGCAATTTTGACATGGTAATGAATGGTAGATACGAATAGTTTTGAGCATAGTTCTTACTCCCAAGGCACCACATTTGCAGTCACTTATCAGAGTAGAATCATGTTTTACGTATTTTCTTTTTTTTATAAGGCCTGGATATGATGGATCTTTTGTTTTCTTGTTTTTCCTCAAGCCACAAATCTTTACATTCATTTCATGCAAAGAAAGAAAAGGAATCAGACCCCTTTCCATGTCTTTCTTGCAGCCTTTTGTTGTACTTCTTGCTGCCTCTAAGAATCTGGCCATGAGACTCGCAGGCAGAAGAAGGAGCTGTGTCCTTTTTCCTCTGGTTGCAACCAATGAATGACAAAAGATATTTTTTCTAGCCTTCCTATTTGTTACATTTTTCTGTTGTCATGTTCACATTTATTTTGGGAAGTAACTAGATGGAAGAGCTTAGAAATGAGGGACCTATTCAGACCCAAATGACACATCACTGAACATGGCATCACCTTTTCCTATAAATTTATATTTAGCCTCTGTACTTCAATACCCTACTTAAGTTATAGGGGTAGCACAAACTGACAAAGGTGTTAACTGATTGATTGGCGCAGTGGAGTAACTTCTATTTCATCCAGGTCCTCCACCAGCTCTACATTTTCCATGCAGCTGGGCTGCCAATTCTCACACCTAACGGGTGAGGCCTTCTATTTTGTCTTGCTCAAGCAAAATTCCTTTGGCGTTTCCAAACTGATGCTTGCACCCAGGCATTTCCTAGCTCACTGGGCAAGGTACTGGAAGGTGAAGGAGATCCCGTGCAGTACAGTCTCACTTACCAATTATTCTTGGAGGTGCTTTTCACAGTCTTTCCAGGAATTCCCAGTGCTCCTTGATTGTCATAGCCTTCTGACTGCTCTGTTTCATCTCCATTTAGTTCCTATAATTCTTCTTAAAGCAACAGCAAAGAAACATAGATTCTTGCTTCTGACGTGTCTCCAGCGTTATTGGGATCTCCTGCATAGGTTCTTTCCAGGCACTGCTGCCAGTAGAGTGTTTGGGATGATATTTGCATGATCAAAATTTTTCAATGCAAATCCTGGAGGTATCTGGTATTACCTGCACCTGAGGTGCCTTAGAGCTGACATGAAAATATAAATCCAATAGTATGATGGTGCTGAGGAATGTAATAGCTCCACAAAAGAGGAGATATTCTGTCTGCTCTGGTTCATTTTTGCAGTGCTAAGTGGTATGGCCTGGAATAGGCATGGTTCTTCACTGGTAGTCCATGGGTATGGCATATAGTCACAGATTATTAAGTTAGAATCTCTGGGGTTGGTGTTTGTAAAATTAATTTTCCATCCCTGCAGCTCAGCCATTCTGGGGACACACCTGCGTATTCCATCACAGCTCTGTGCTGCCGCGACAGCAGGGAAGGCACGGTTCAGGATCCGCACTGTGCCATACGCTCAGTTTTTTCATATTGATTTGGGGAGAAGAAATGGGGCTGATCAGTCAGAGGAAAGATGCAATGGGCCAGTGTGCTTCTAATTTTGTCTTCCCCAGTTGGGCAGAGAAATCTGAGATACAAAACTGTAGGGTGCAATGGCTTTAAAAAAGTTTGGCAAAGCCTGGAAAAGACAGAGAGGCTGATACATGACTGTGCTAGGCTGTAGCTTTAAGTGGATTTCAAGTATTAAGGGGCGAAAAACATGCTTCCAGTTCTTTTTCTTTTTTTTTTTTTTTTTTAATAATATCAGAAAAGCACAGGATAAGATTTCTGCTGCTTTTATTCTGTTCTGATCTTTTGTCCGGTGCACTGAGAGGTAACTTTTACCTAAAATTACCAGCTCTGCACATGGTATTTTCTAAGCATGGACTCCTACAGACACTGTAACCTTGTATGATTTATACATGCAAAAATCATTTATAAAATGGGGTTTCCAGGTGCAAATTCAATCATCAGTTTAGCCAGATGTGAGAATCTATCAGCTGTGCATGCAGGTGTCAATGCTTGAAAAATGATCCTGTTCACTCCTCCTTAAAGAGTTTGCACAGGGGCCTGTGTTGCCTATATCTGTAGGCTGCTTTTTGAGTATTGAAGTGGAATTTTCATGGTGCTTTCTGTGCTGAAGGCCCTCTGCACAGGGCAAACTCTTCACAAAGCACATGCACAGATGGGCAAATTTGGCAGCCCATAAGTGAGGCCGGGCTGGAGGCCCAAATCGATAATCTTGCCCCAGATGTGTCTCCTCCTAGAATGTGTCTAGCTCTTGTCAGGCTCATTAGAGAGCAGTGGTTTTGGCTGGTTTGCCTTTTTTTGAGTGAAAACATAGCATTTCTCGGAGTATTATCAACGTTCCAAAACTTAAATATTTAATAACCTCTGGTATCTAATACCTGACTTGGCTTTGCTTTAGAAACAATTGCTTGCAAATTGTTTATCTATTGAGTGAGAATGATTAAAAGAAAATATAAAGTTCTTCATACACTATTTTGGGGCAACAAAATGACCTTGCTGCTGTTTTAAATATTTCAGTATAATTTATATTAGCTATAATACCATCAACAAGGCTGCTTGAAAATTAAGTGTCATTCTTGGCTTGAGACACTGGGTGTGTTGTGAGACTGAATGTCATGTGCCAGAAAAAAAAAAAAAACAAACCAAAAACCAAAGCCTTACTCAAGTAGCAAAATTTATGGAGGGAGCAAGCAATCTAGGCCTGAACAAAACTGCTACTTTGGACAAACAGCAATGCTTCCACCTGGGGAAAGCTTAAAGTCCCCCTCAGCCTTAATAGCTGCTAAGCCATGGTGGGGAGAGCGACGGCAAGCTGAGAAAGCTATAGCTGGCAGTGATGCCATCCTCCTCCAGCCAGGCAAAGCAGGGCGTGCTGGAAAGCTCTGAGGAATGGACAGGAACTCACTGGTATTTGTGTCCCAAGTGTCAAAATACAGCAATCATTCCCTCTTTAAGGGGAGGCTAAAATGCCCAGCTCAGTCTTTTACTGGTTTCTTCAGTGAAAGTCTCTCCTTTACCCAGGTAGTTCTTGCCTCTACTTCTTCTTGTGCAAGCCAGTTTTCCTCCCATGTAAAGGACATTAAATATGCTGTGTCAAACGAGGCCCCTCTAAGGCATTAATGCCTCCTTATCTCTGCTGGAAATCCCTCCCCTGTTTCATCCCAGGAGAACATTTATCTTTTTTCACAGCTGCATCACACTGATGGTTTCACGATCCTCCTGTGCTCTACTAAGACCATGTGAATATTGTGGGATTTGGCAGCGCTCCCCAGCTTCTGGGTCCAAGTGCAGGTCCTGGACATATCCCAGCTCTGTGCTGGGGTGGGATCTGGATGTGCAATTGAGGCCTTTTCCTCCTACCTGTCCATACCATAGTTTCCATGGATCTACATGCAGAAGTGCTGGCCAAAAGAGAGCCTCAGTACAGTGCACTTTGGGCAGGTCTCCTGTCTAGGTAATCAGTGAACAGGATCTTGGAAAACACTGCAGCTTATATCAGTTTTAGACACAGCCTTATATACCATGTATATTTTTCCTTGGGTGTTTAGAACAAACTTAATTCTTCTCAGCTGATCCTATTTGACATATTTTTTCCCTCACTATACCTGCATGACATAAGAATATTTTTCTACAGAGCAGCAAAATCCTATCTTTTTCCTCTCCATTTTATCTGTTTATCTCCTGGGCATCTCCTACTCTTATGATAGTAACTGTCTCTGAGAATTCCTGAAGACTCATCTGCTGAAATTATTCTTCATACTTTCATGTAATCAGGTTGCTCAACATTTTGAATAAATCTGCTAGCTCTTTCTTCACACATTATCAAATTTCTGCTACTACTGTTGGTTAGAATGCAATCTAGACTGACATTGTGTAGCTGACTACTTTCCTTGTAGAGCACAGTAACCTCTTCATAATCCTCTACAGGTAACCATCTGCTTGAAATAATTTCTATATCCAGTCCATTCACTGATTCCCCTCTCTTAAGAGCATTGACAGAAAATGTTACTACTTCTGTAATATCTTCAAAATCAGAGGCAGTGAGGACATGAGGAAGTACAGTGGTGCTGCTAAAATGTTCATGTTTTCAATGAGACAATTGATCTGCTTTGAGCCGATCCATTTACACATTTGAAGTGTCAAGTCTAAAATAGAGATATAAATCCTTGAGAGAGAAATATATTGCATCATATTTGGAAGGGAGATATGTTTGGTTTCCAAAGGATCACCCTAACAAGCATACGTAATCACTTATAAATGTCTACTGCAAATGACAGTTGTTTTTTTGCAGACTTCTCCCATCAAACCATAATTGCATTTTATTCAAACAATCTCAGAAACAATCTGTTTTTGTAGCTATGCAGTTGGGTGTATTTTTTTGCTGAGTTGGTGAACCTCTTTAACTTTTTATTATGCACGAAAGACCCATGACACTGAGATTTATGGCACAAGCCAATAAAAAAAAAATACCTCTGGTAGTATGCAAAATATTCAGAGGGGTTAGGGAAATGATAGGCTCCATCTATATGCAGAAAATTGTATTAATAAGTTAAAATTCCCACAAAGCTTTAATTTAAAAGTAATATTGCATTTTACCTTCAGAAACGGTCTGAGAAATATTTTTCTCTTGTGTTCGCATATTTGTTATTATAAAGACTTGTGAAATACTGCAGGAGAATTTTCATCACACTTCAGACATGGAAATAAGACAGTAAGTAAAATCTCTTACAAAAGCTCTGGATTCACAACATCACCATCCCACTCAGACACTCAAGAGTAATATAAGATCTGTGCTGTGCTGTCATGACATCACAGAGCTTTTCCATTAACTTGAATCCCTCAAGACATTTTACTTCTCAAAAACTTTGTCTAGCATGAGTGAAAGTGCAGATTACCAATACCCTGCAAAAAGGTCTTGTATCAAAACTCACATTAAAACCAAAGGGAGTCCTGTGCCTAACCTGCCTGTATAATGCACTTAAAGTCCAGAGCTGACTGGCTAACTCCTTAATTTTGTATGTGTGAGGCTTTTAGGAGCATTTTTTAGAACAAAGCAAAAATATTTTGCTGGGAACATAAGAACTTCAACACACTAGACTTTTTCTTTCTGTCTTTCAATGATCTCACCTGGATCAAGCAGGTAACACTAGAGGGTTGTCAAGCTCATACTGCTGGAGGGACTTAATTGCCCAAGGGGACAGAAAACAGAATCCAGCTACAAAGTTTTGGTCTCCATCCCAGATACTTCGTCTATTAAATAAGTCAGGAGGTTACAACTGAAAAGAAATAAGCCCCACACCACAAGTGTTTTTTTGCAGTTTGCTCTCTTTGGAAAGGTGCTGACGCAGAGTCAGCCTGCCAACATCAGGAGGTGCACTGATTGGTATTGAACCAGATGGGTAGGGGCGGGGGGGAAAGGAAGGGAAGAACAGGCATTTGCAGGCTTGTTGAAGAGGGCAAATGTCGTGCTTTTCTACTCCTTTAGATGCTTACTTCACTGTGTTAGCACACAGCTTCAACAGGACGTGACTTGAGGCAATAACACGTTCCTAATGACACAGGCTATTGAGTTTCTGTGTGACGTGACTGTGAGTGTGGGAGGTCTAGTAGCTGGGAGCAGAGGTCTAGGAGCCACTCAGTCACTTTGTCACTTAGGGTAAGTTACTTGACCTTTCTGTATGGGCTTGAGCCGTGTCAGATAAAGAAAGTGGCTTGACACCAGAATTTCACGTGATACCAGAAACCTAACCTGAAATAAACTTCCTTTAGTTCACTGAAGAGGTCATCTGTATAATCTTGAAATGTCATCCATGTCAGCTGGGTGAAAAACTGAGAAAATCATCAGTCCACCTTCCAAAATCTGGCCTATGTCTATTTTTGCGTAGAAAATCAAGTGTTTGAGACACAAGCAATGTTTATGGGTATAGAGTAGGTAACCGAATTGTGACTCAGCATTTGTAATTGTTGTAATTCTTGGTAATTAAGATCTGGTGACCTATAACCATGTAAATCTAAAATCAGAAGCTGTTTCTGACAGCATGGGACTGTGTAGGTTTTTCAGATTAAATCGAACAGTTTGTGAAGTTGGAAAAAGTGCCTAATTAAGAAGCGTTCTTCTTCCAGCTCACTCCATCCTCATTAGACTGCATCAACAGGTAGTAAACCTGCTCTGAAACAAAGTATCAGAGCATTTGAATAATACATAGGCATAAAAATATTGCAATTCTTGTTTCTCTTTGCTTGCTTTGGTAGTAGACAAAATCATACAATACTCGAATACCATTTCTGCTTGCAGTGCTCTGATCTGACTGAAAGGGTGGATATTTACACACTGGAGGTTGTGGCTGAAACTGCTCGCAGGAATCACACAGAAATTGTTTGAGGCCACTGATTAGGTAGAAATAAATCTTGTAATTTGATGGACATCTTTGTGAAAAAGGAAAGAATATTAGGGTTTTTCATCTTGAATTACCAAGTGCTAATCTAGGAAAAGAAAGGCAAATAAAAAAGATTAAAGTATTTCCAAAGAGAAAAGGGAAATTCATTAAATCTTTGGACTGGCGAAATAAAGACTATTTCCTGAGGTCTATACTAAATACACTGATGACTTTAAAAAAAGTTTTCTCTTATTATTCACACAGAATGCATACTTGGTGTTTGCTGTGAGGACCCAAATTAATGGTCGAGTTGATTAATATACTTGCTGCACCAAAATCCAAACCCCTTATACTCAAATAAGTATAAAGAGCATACTATTTCAGTGTTTGAAACCAGTTCCTTATGAATATGCTTGTGTGCTAGCCTTACACAGTTAAGACTCATTTTAAACCTGCAGTGCTTCTCCATTGGGGTTGCAACCAGAGCAGAGGAGATCATACAAAAATACCTAGGCTGACACAGTGTAAATAAAAGCCCTATGTGTATGGTTTTTTTTAAAAAAAACACATGAAAAGGGGAAGGTAGAAGTTTTGTCTTTGTTTTTAATTAATGGAAATTACAAAAAAAATTATTTTTTTCCAAGTTATTTACTTTAGGTCTCATTTGGTTGTGTCAGTATAGCCTCCTCTTTGTATTTCATTCCAGTAAATGCGCTGTAGTCGTCCTTTGCAGTTGTGAAATGTAGAGCTGGCTTGACCTGTTTGATCAGAGAATCTGTTCTGATTCCCGTAAAACGTTTTGCAGCTCTTGCTGCTCCTGTCTTCTGCTGCCCGTAGTTTGGTGATGGCACTTAGTAAAACATGAAGTTAATAATGGGGCCGTCTAATCAGCACTGTGAGTTAAAGAACACAAGATGTTCATGCAACTTTGCTTTAAACATATAGCATTTTCCATGAGCTTGAACAGTCAGCAATTACTGTGCAACTGAAGAGCAGAGGTACTGTATACCTTGCAGTTACATAAAGCACTGCCTGTTTTATTTTTCAGTAATGATCCCCATGCTTCTTTCTTGGGTTCAAACTCTTTGTAAAGATTGGAAAATTGTGTAGGTGATGTTTTCAAATTGCCTGAAGGCTCATAAAGAAATAAGTGCCTGGGGTATTTCTGCTCACAGCACATAGGTCACTAGAGGAGGTGTGTGTTAGGGAGTCAATGGTTTTCCTAACTAAATGTTTGTTCCTTAGGCCAAGAAGAGATCACCAGATCAGCTAGTACAGACTTGTAAAATACACCATTATGTGTCTGTCAAGTATTCTGCATCAAGACCAAAGACTTCAGTTAGTCTGTATACTAGTACTCAAAAGCATAAAGCATGACTGTGGAGGCAAAGACACTGCTGGGAGGATGTCTGGATGGCTAGATGGATCCCCTTGAGGGTTTCCTCCCACGCTCGTGCCACAGAGAAAGCGGAAAGCCAGAAATGTCTCCCCACCTCTGGCTGGTGGAAAAATTTCTTCTGTCCCCAAATAGGTAGAGCCTTGATAACGATGTATGAAACGTTCAGCAAACCGAGGGGATTTCTCTGTGCTGCCACAGAGCCCTGTCCCCTGGGCTTAGTGGCTTCTCTTCTGCTGCAGTCAGCCTCTGATTCTAGGGAAGGAAGAACAAAGCAGACTTATTCCTCAAGCAAAAATAATTCTGCTCAACCTCAGTAGAGAGTAGTGTGATAAATGGAAGGGTCTTGTCCCAGTCTTAACACATAAAAAGGCTGAAAAATCCTCCCCAAAACTGATCATAGAGTCATAGAATCATTAAAGTTGGAAAAGATCTCTAAGATCATCAAGTCCAACTCTCAACCCATCACCATCATGGATGCTAAATCATGTCCCAAAAAAGCGTACTTTAGCAAGCTAGCTGATCTTACGTCTGACTCATCTACACAGTCAGCAATGCTAACCTTCACAGCTTTGAAAGTGTCTATTTCAAGGTTGCACCAATCTAACTTCAGTTCCCAGCCACTATAGGGCTTTAACAGAGAAGTCTTAAAAGTCTTCACCACCACGCCTCTTGTCCATGCATACTAGATTGTCAAGGGATTTCTTACCTTCCTTTCGTTGCTTAGAGTAAGCTGGGCTCCTTAGGACTCACCTCAAAAAAAAAATCTCTTTTCCAGTTCTGAAATCTCTAAATTCTCACTGGTCCTGGCTACATCTTCCTGCTGTGCAACACCAAACCTGAACACAAGGTTTTGCAAGCTGCCCTATCACTGACATTTTCTTTCATGTTCCTTTCTAAAATACATTTACAGAAAATAAGCCACATTTGCTGCAGCTTTGCACTTGGAGCTCATGTGGAGGTAATTATCTACAATGACTTGTAAATCCTCTTCTGAGTCATAGCTTCCCAAGACAGTCCACCATTCCATAAGTACAATCTGTCTCCCTGTTTCCCAAGTGTATTACATTGCATTCGGTTGATTCAATAGGTTGTGTTTTTGGTATATAATCCTATAACCCAGTGAGCTAAACTGTTCCGAGTGGTAATCTGTACACTTCTTTGGCTACCCCACTAATCTTTTTATCAGTTGCCAGTTTTAACAGAAATCACTTTAGAACACTCTTTATCTCTCAGTGTAAAATTTCTGAATAACAGAATTCAACGACAAGGTTCTGACAAGCCTCTAAAATAAATTATTATCTTCATTGAATCTGTTGTCGTGTCTTCTGATGGGTACATCTCACTACCAGTGACATTCAAGGTACATTAAGGATCTAGGTTTCCACAGAAAGACTATGGGTGAAACGTGGGTGAAACAGGGGCAAGTCTTCCAATTAGGAGCCCATGACTAACAGTAGGGAAGAGAAGAATGCTATATTTGCATATATTCATATTCATGAGCCTTCTTTGGGTGAAGTTCCTTTTGCCTATTGATGACTCAAAACTAAATCAAAGGGAGGAAAATCAGATGTGCTAAGAGAATTAGTAATTTTGTCTTTTCTACATATATGGAGATGAATTGTCCTTTAGACCTCTAGTTTACCACTACTTCAAGCCAACACTCATTGTGAATGCTGAGCAGTGGTGCAGTTGACTGGGAATTATAGGCATGCTTTCCTGTCTCTTTAAAGGGGATGACTATCAGGACAATTCTG
>Ga0181612_100193_pt1 | contig 19314 bp, 8 predicted proteins | sample HoacroProtozoa21_FD_119630 | JGI IMG/M metagenome (GOLD analysis project Ga0181612, IMG submission 119630) | Hoatzin crop microbial communities from Cojedes, Venezuel. Combined Assembly of Gp0051906, Gp0051904, Gp0051908 | reverse complement strand
GTCTTTTCCAACCTATGATTCTATGATCTGAAAGCCCTTTTGATTAAAAGACAGGAGGAAGAAACCTGATGGGATGGAAATGTTTGTTCTTAACCTCTAGTATGTTAGAAGTAGGAGGATTCGTGAGAAAGAGTGTATTTGTTTGCCTGATATATATGTAGGTCTTTTTCTGTAGATCACTGAAAAATAGTGATTTTAGAAATACTTTTCCATCTGATTTCTTACTACATTATGTTCTCTGTTGCTACCAATTTACTGCATAGCCTATTTCTAGTTAGTATGATCTTATGTTTCATGTTAGTAGTGCTTTGAACCAATAATTGCCTATGAATAGAGTCTGGAAGGTTAATAATGTTGTGACTACATCTGAAGTTTATATTTGCCTCTTCATCTTCCCCTCCTGGATGAATATTTAATTTACAAAAGAAATATTCCAAGTGATGTTTTTCTTGTTTACAATTTTTCTATTAGAAAATATGCAGCCTACTCTTCTGGCACATCCTTTTTACTCACTGGCTTACTTTCAGGAAGCCCAGAATAAAAATGCATGCTTGAGTGTAGTAATGCTAATGAATATTACATCAGCTGGTACAGGGGACCGTACAGCATTAAGTGTTTCACATCAGAAGTCAGTTTTCTAAGGAACTACAGTACCTAAAAACTTCAGTTTTTCCTTTCTTTATATAGAAAAACATTGGCTTGAGTCAAATAGGTATTAAGACAAAGTAAATGTTTTACCTGTAACCAGAAGCCAAAGTGCCCCTTTGGTTAAATCTTATGATTTACCACTTATTTTTAAAAAAAAACCCCAAAAAACCAAAAAATCCCAGCAGCTCTGTAAATAAAGGTATGGTTAGCAAGTGGCTCTGGCATCTGCCTGTTCTTGGAGTGTATCCAGGCCACAGATAGCTCCCATCACACAGACACATTAAAGAAAATTAATGTTTTTCATTAAGAATAATGTTTAGCAATTGTTCTTCACTAGTTTGTTCAGACAGATAGTTTTCTATGTGTTTAATCAGATTACACAACGGGAAGAAGCCAAGAGAAGACTGGATGATTAGTTAACAAACTCAGTTTGGGGCAGCTGAAGCTAGGTGTTCTTTCGAATTTGCTAACTCAGATCAATTTGGTTGGATAGCTTCAGTGAAATTCAAATGTACCATGTTGGTTTGAAATTGCTTAAGAAGCGGTAAAACTAATCTTTCATTTTCTGGCACTTAAAAGAGAACAAAATAAAAAACTTCAATCACAAAATACTGGGTGAAGGAATGTTTTTATTCTTCTTATCTACGAACCTAGCATTCCCATAATGGGTGGGAGACCTGGGCCTTTCCCCCCCCCCCCCGCTTCTGTCAGCTTTCTTACCATTTAAAGAGTCCTGTTGTCACAGGGTTATAGGATAAATCAGGGTGAGCTACAGTGTGTCACCTGTTACCACTTCTTCACTTCTGTATTAAGTTATCATCGAACAACCTAGGCCTTCATCACTTGAGTGAGTGTCTCAGTTACCTTCATATGCACATGCCCGTACTGTCTTGTTCTGCCGGTTTTTCTGTGCCTCCATGCTTCCTTTCTCCCTCTCACTCACAAAGCAGAACAACTGCTGCCGTCTCTGCTTCCCCTGTGTTCTAGGAATGAAGCCATTTGTCTCCTTGCAAATGATGAAATAATTTAAGTTTTAAAAAATTGAATTCAGTCTGGAGGAGATATTATAATATTTCATTTTGATGCATACATCCAAAAATGTTTTCTTTGGATTATTTGACTAGAAGTTTTACTGATTGCCTGGTTTGGCCACCAAATAGAAGGAAGACAACTGCCCAAGCTGATAGCTTCGTTAAGGAGTTTTTTAAAAAGGTTCATCTTAGCTTGCAAATTTCTGTCACGTCTAAATTACAGATACTGTTGTAGATCTCAGAACATGTGAAACATCACTAACAAAGCTGAGAAACTTTGAAGTTCGAATACAGCACACTAACCCATCTGGCAAAGGAAATTCACGTTAATTATAATAGTAGTATGGCCTTTTGTCAGCAAGCTGTTGGAAGGGGTTCAGAGGGAAGCTGAAGTATAAGATCAGTGATGATCAGTAACGATCATCACCAATTAATTGGAGAAAAGGAACCTGATTTGTGGATTTGAAGTGAAGAGCAAACTCTGTTTGAATAGAAGGAAGACAGTATACTGTCTTGTGTATAGGAGCAGCAGTTCTCCATCCATAAACCTACTCAAAAATGGAACAGTAATTCTTTCTTGTAGCTGCTTACAGAGGTACAGAAACCAGATTTAGTAAAGGAAGCTATGTAGTTCTCATAATACATGTGTCTGTTCAAGTTACAGGTTTTGAGTTGTCTCCAGAGCACATGAAGTCTATGAACATCTGTGTTTCACATGAATAGTGCTTACACAGCAATAAATCATCTTCATCTGATATGCTGTGAACAGAAACTTTTTACTCAAAATAATAAGCTACCAACAGACCGAACAGAGAAAGTTTTTACAATGTTTTCAGGCCCTTACTTAGTTGCTCTGTAGAAAAAAAAATTAAAATAGGACAAATTGGTCAAGTAGAAATAATTCTTTCTAAGCTGCGAGTGTCTCCAAACAAAAGGTTCGCATTCATTTTTCTTCTTTAGTATCAGGATTCATTTCTGGGACATAAAGACTTGTATAAATTCTAGAGAGAAGGCAGCACAAGAAATGGTAAAAGCAGAAATTTGGACTTGAAGTGAAGACAAGTCAAGGTACAATGTAGTTGAAGGTAGTGGTCATAAAGTAGGGGTACAGCATGTCCTTTCTCTGAAAGGAGTTGAAATTCTGGGAATTGATAGAGGCTCTGTGGTTTGCATCATTTTAAGCCTTCAGAGCACAGTTCTGTAGAGGCTTAGAGAGTACTTGAATAAGAGCTATGATCCATCTGGGAATGGAGAAGGGCCTCAGGAAAGGGAAAGGAGAAAAGGCATCCTTTGAAGGAGAGAAGCCTGCATGCTCAACCAACGTGAGAAAGAACAGAACCATGAGCTCGCAGGAGTACGTTTAGCCATCATGAAAAAGGATTCCTACAATTTGGAGAGATCTGGGATAGCTCATTAGTGTCTCCCTTTGGACAGTGCAATCCTGACTGTGGCCATGAAGTTAGTGAGAAATAAGGGCTTTGCACAGCGTGTCTCCTTTTCTCTTATGTAACACAAAATATACCAGAAATGCTATGAGAATGAATTGTGGAAGGATATAGACACCTTAGCCCGCTTAGTAAATCTTCATCCAGCTTTTGTGGTGCTGCATCAGAAAGAACCACCAGTGTGCAGCTGAAGTTACAAGCAACTCTTTAGCTAGCTAAAGCTACAGTGCTTCCTCAACTAACAAATTGCCTGCAGTATGCATGGAAAAAAAATGAAAGCAACACTGAAGAAGAGAAAAAGAACATAGATTAGTGTAGAGGAAAGAATAGGATGCAGTCACAGGTTATAATCTGTATCATATCCAATTTGCAGGGGCATATAACATCATTTGAATCATTTCAAGTCACATGAAATTCTAAGGAAGCCAGCTTCTTCCTTTCATAGTTTGAATTTGGTTTCTGTAAGACTGGAAAGTAGAAATATATAAAAAATGGAAAACAGACCATCCTTTTTCACATGCTCCCAAAAAGAAAAGGCAAGAGACATAAACGTTTTTCAGGAGGCATGGCTCAGCAATAAAGCACACTTGGAAGTCAGATACAGCAGCAAAAATACTAATTTACCTTACTAATTATGTATGCTCCTTCTGTGCAGAAGGCAGTTTTTCAGAATTTCACAGCTATGATGCTTCCAATAGCAAATTTGAGAAGGGCAAATACAAGTTTTTGCTGAAAGTTCAGAAAACCTACCAAATAGAAAAGACTCCTTCTTCCTTTCCCACCAAAAAAATCCCCACAAATTTATCCTTACAAACAGGTATTGTTTGTTGCTTGTGTGTCAGCCATTATAGACATGTCTACTCTAATAATTCAATTGAGAGGGGAGAAAATCAAATCTGAAGCGTGATGTGCCAAATTCTGGTTTCCATTGGTTTTAATCTACTGCTTTATATAAATGGACTTTGTAGTGGTACACCTTCAGGATAACAATAAGCACAGACTTAGGCCTGCCTCCTAGTTTGTGCCATAATTATTGTGCAAGTTGAACTATGGATTGTACCTATGAGATGGAGGTGATTTGAAAAGAAATAGTTTAAGAAAAGTACTTGATGGACAACAGTCAGTATATGCAAAAGAGATGTAATTCTTCACTGAAGAAGGGGTTCCTTGCATGAAACACATCTTCGTATTTTTCATAAAGCAACACAAGTTCATAAAATGTACTCAAATTTATATAATTCCTCTCCATTGTGAATGCAGCCATTAATCCTATCCTGCTGACTTATTTTTCTGGAAGGTGGCTCAGCTGAAGCAAATATTAGACCAACAAGCAAATAATTTCAAGGAGTCACTGAAGAAACATAATCTACAGTCCAGCAAAGAAAAAGAGAAGCTTTTGCAGGATCTTCAAAACACTATTAAAGAAAACCAGAATGTTAAACTACAGCTGGAGGCATCACATCAAAAAGTCTTAAAAATGTTGGAGAAAAGCAAAATTCAGGAACTCAAGGTCAGTTTACAATGAACTAGTTTAAAAAAAAAAAATCTTATTTGTGGTATAAACCATATTAGCTAGAGCCAATTATCAAAACTAGCTTATCTGAAGTTATCTTAATGATGGGTTGCTGTTGTTGCACGTAATGAATTATTCTGTGATTTTTGAAATCTCCTCACCTTCACCTTGGTTTTTTTTTCATTTTAACATTTGAACTTAGACCACAGTGTGAATGAAATAGTTTCGTAAAATAATATAGCCTACCTTCTACAGTTAGACTGCGATGAATACAAGCTCCTCTAGCTGTGCTCTTGCTTAAGAAATGCAAGGGAATTCCTAAGTGTATTGTTAACAGGACACAGTTTTATTCTTTTTCATCTATTATTAATTTATACATAAATACATTAAAAGAAATATAATAGAAATGTATAATGATGTGTGTTGCCTTAGATACCTTCAAGAAATCAATTCTGTAAGTGGATAACCAAAGCTTTTAAAGGGTCGAGTGGATTCATGTCAGTAACAAAATGTTAATGCAGTATATTGAGGTTCTAAAGAATACTGCTGTTTGAGCTGAGAAAAAAAATTAACTTAAAAAAATCTACATGTGATTGTGCCACGGCGTTCAGATGTCCCTGTTGATATCATGCACTTTAGGGAAAACCTCCTGATAAAACATACGTAGTAAAACCACCCTAAGTGGAATTTAATATCTTGTTTAGATATTCAGAATAAAATCACAGCTTTAATAAAACCAAGCTGAAGGCAGTAAGCTGGTAAAAATGAAACTGAGGATAGGAGTTTGCTTTCAGAGCCATTGCAGAGCAACTCCTCTGTTGCTTCCAGTGTATCAGCAGCACTTCTAACAACGATGCATAAGTAATGATGTACAGGTCAAATCTGGGGGGCTTTGTATGTTGAATAATAAAACATCTTTCTAATGCCAAATACTGCAAAGATGTCAGTGTTATTATTTCAAGATGTACAACAAATCTAACATGATATCTTGATAATTTCTCTTGTGCCTATTAAGTTTTTTTTTTTAACTTCAGTTCATTTTTATTCCTGTGTTGATGAAGTGTCATGTAAAGTGATGATGAACATAAAAGTTCTACATTGAAAGACCAGATTCATCCTGGCGTTACAGGTAAAACAAGGTGATAAATAGGCTCCAACTACTTTGGTTTTTTTTGGGGGGGGCTTTTGCTTACAGGAGACAGAAGAACGTTTGAAAAAGGAATTTGATGAGACTTTCAAGATGCAACATCAGTCTCATAGGCTGGAAATACAAACCTTGGAAGAGAAAGCAAAGAAAGAATTACATGATGAACTTGAGCAGATACAGAAGCAGCAAACCCTGTTGCTAGGTATAATGTCTCATGTCATGCACAGTTCCTACTGCTTGATTATATGCTGAGAAGCACTGACTTTTCTCTCATTCATTTTCTTTCCCATCTCTGGGAACTCAGGTCTTTGTGAATCTCCTCTTCCATACCCTGCAATTTCAGCAATATAGACTTAATGTTCTTTGTTAACCTAACTCTCGACTGTCAGCAGCAGAATGTTGCAGGGAGAGTAGTCTGGTGTACAACATTCAAGTATGCGTTATCAGGTATATTAAATTGGAATATGGTAGTTAGTGTTTATGATTTTCCTCTTTTTTTCTGTGATATAAAGAATTATTGTATGTGGTTCAAGTCTGTTGTATTGAGTTCAGCAGTGGAGATCAGTTGCTCCATGTGTATTGTTTAGTCAGTTTAGAAAGTTCCCTAAACTGTTCAGAACTAAACAGAACGCTGCATTAGGAGGACCTGTAATATCTCCGGGTTTGAACTCAGGTTATTAGAGCTCATCTACAAATTCAAGAAAGAATAATTTGAAAGTATTTTGAGTATAAACTGGATTCTTTGCTTGGGGCTTTTTTCAGTAATTCAAATTTGCTAGAAAGATTTGTTGCACTCCAAAGTTTATATATTCAATAGGTAAATTCTGTCCTTTTCAAGAAAAGTTGTAGAGAGACAGTAGAAAGAGAGAAAAAATTTCTTTCTCCTTATACTTGATCCATCCCAAAACTTGTACCCAGTATACACAGAAGTTGCAGTGTATGACAGATCACCTTACATTGGTGTTATACTTCTCTAACACAACCAGAGCCGCCCTCAGTCTGCCTTATAGCTCTCTATAAACACCAGTGGACTTAACAGGGAAGCTCAGGGGTCCTCCAGTAAAGTTCAAGGTTAGAAGAAACAATTGTAGTGATTTAGTCTGCAAAACAACTGCCACAGAATTAGCTCTCTGATTCCGATGTTGAATCACTGCTGTTGTAGCTCTGTATCTTCTTACTATTGCTCAGCTGAGTTACTTCTCTAGTAACAGGAGGCCTGTCTTTTACCAGAGTGTTTATTATACTTAATGGTGAAGGAGTTGAGGAACAAAGCAAAATGTAATGTATTAATGTTTTCATCTACACTGTCTATATCCACCTTCCCCATCCAGCTGGCCTCTGACTGCGTTAATGATTGTCTGTCTGATTGTTACTAGGATCTCTAAGGATGGAACTCTCTGAGCAACAGACATCGTGCACTAATCTCAAGAAACAGATAGAAGAACTCCAAATGGAGCTGAGGAGTGTGAGGACACTGAAGAAGCAACAGGCAAGAATCCAGTTCCTACTTTGTTGCCATGTTGTGTTTTGCAAAAGCAATAGTATCAAATTTCTCTCTCCGGAGATAATAAAAGTGTACAGAATCTCTTACAGAAATGGACTGAATTTCATTTTCTTATGTCACACTTTAAAATGCTAGTATTGGTCATTATCTTTTCCCTATGAGCAGGCTTTTTTTTCCATTTAAAGATTAGAAACTACAAGTAAATGAATGAATGTTACAATAAAATAATTTTTATGGGGACAATAAAATATGTTCAGGAAAAATTTTTGAACACAGATTTTGTCTTGCACATTGAAATGTACATAGAATTGAAAAATCAGTTCACAAAAAATTCAATGCACACATTTCCGATGAGCTCTTCATGTTAAACAATTAGAGGCTGTGGATAACTAAATTTGACCTTTTTCTTAGGAAGGAAGTAGCCAGAGCCAGATCAGATCTCTTCATGATGAATTGGAAAAATGTCAGAGTGAAATTTCTGAACTCAGGAAAGAGAATTTACTTTTGAAGGACACAATGGAGCTACTCAGCGCCGAGTTGGAGTCACAGAAGCAAGAAGCTGCACAGCTTCAGGATAGGGAGAAACTGCACAGAAGGTTTGCCTTAAATTCACGCTTCACATTTCAGTCTTCAGAGTCAATAATAATGCCAGAATCAGAGGTGTTCTAAATGTCAAGAGTGTCCTAATCTCTCCTTTCTAAAGTACTAATTTTAGAGGTTATGAAGTTTTGGAAAAGCAGTAGTTAATTTCACATTTCTTTCCAGCCATAATAAAAGCATTTGAACTAACTGTTGCATTATGTGTCACAGAGAAATATGTCCAGTGTAGCTCTACAGGAGTGACCTGAGAAAATCTGTGTAACATCAGCCTTTGAAAGGCACTAGAAGACATAAACAAATCCCAAACTCACCCAGAGCTATTGAAAAAATGTAGAAGTCTCTGAGAATAAATACCAGTTTTTTTATACGTACTCTGTGTAGCTGAAACCAATGGGTTGTTAACCCTAAAGGGGACACCTGAGAAGGCCGTATGTACTGCGTGAGACTCTGCTTTGGCTGCAACAGCCAACTTTGCGCTGGGGGAGTAGGGGCAGTGACAGCAGACACTGACAGCGCCTCTGGGCTGATGGAAGCCTGGAGCTGTAATATGCTGTCTGGGCACAGGAAGGGCAAGGTGACTTGCAGTCTTGGTTGTCTTTGTAGAAGGTGAACTACATCCTCTTAGTTAGCCACAGGTTTGGAGCATGTGTTGCACTGCAGTAATGGCAGTCTTCATATTTGTGTACAAAGTGCAGGACTTACTTGCCTTTTACGTGGGAGAAAAGACTGGGGTTCACTGTCCAGTGCATTTGTATGGCTGCTGAATCCTTCAAAATTTCTGGATGATTGTACTTAACACATTCTCTTTGCAGAGAGATTGAGGGATCTGGTGCATGGGTACCTTTCAATTAATTTCTGCAGTGATGTAGAATGTATGCTCCTAACTGCTCAAGCTGTATCTATAAAAGTATTTCTGAAGGGTACACCCTTAAAGGAATCTGTAAAATTGTGTCCTTTGTAGTCTGGAGAAAAGCACTCAAGGGATACACTGTTTCTTGGCAGACTGTCAGAGTGGCCACAGTAATTTTGTTGCATATACTAGTCAGTAGATATTTAAAGAATGAGAAAGAAACTTTTTTCTTTTTCCTTTGCACTCTTGCGAGGGTTACTTGAAAGTGTCTTTCATTTCAAGCTTTTGAAGCAAGATCAACAGAAAGAATTGCAAACCAGAGAGTTTCATCAGTGCCCTCAAGCTGCCTTGAAGGATTTTAAAGCCTCTGTTCATGAAGAGAAGAATTATTCATATGTCAGCGATGAGGTCTAAATGGCCTCAAATGCTAAAGCTGCTGGGCTGGAGGATAATCTTTACAGGGGATAGATGGTGTAGCTGTAGCTCTACAACAGTAAGCATTTGAGAAGGAAGCACTAATGGAAATTATGTAAGGAGAAATCCTTCAAATAGCAGGAGATAGAACCAAAAAGCTCAAATGGTCCCGGGCACCTGATGCAGGCTATGCTGATATTAACCCATGGAAGATCTGGAACATTAACTTGCAGCTCTTGTTTTGCTTTTGCAGGACCAATAATTTGGGTAGGGCTATGGTTAAATTGGTGAGTGCATACATACAGCTTTTTTACTGTTACGTTAACAACAGTGACCTTCTCTTATGCTATGTAGTTGTTTCTGATTGGAAAGCTGATAGTGGCTTGTTATTTGCATGTGCCAAATTTTTATAACAAATTATTTAAAATTACTATTCCTTCTGTTGCTAGGTAAGTGAAACCAGTAATCTGCTTGAAGTAATCACAGAATCAGAGAATCATGGAATGGTTTGGGTTGGAAGGGACCTTAGAGATCGTCCAGTTCCAACTCCCCTGCCATGGGCAGAGATGCCTTCCCAGTTCCATTCTCTTGAATTGTGTGAATTCCACCTCCGGTACAGGAACCTTTTGCAAGGACTAGAATGAGATTAGACTAAAGGTTTTTTTATGGGAAGAGAGAACAAGTCTCAAAATGCCTATTCTGAAGGAAGGCTTTTATTCTGCTCCTGAAGATCTATTTCAGAGATTCTGCTCCCATTTTTAGTCTTACTCTTCTGCTTCTTATTTTGTGCCATATCAATCACTCCCATGGCTGTGCTCGAACTTCAAGGGCAGAAACCTTTTGTGGGCCTTCTGGCCTTTCCAGAAGCATTTCAGAAACAAGTGAAAGGGGCTTAGAAATACATTAAAAAGAAAGAAAGAAAAAAAAAGATGAACTGAATACCTTTTGTGAAACTTACAATTGTTAATCTCCTGAGTGTGACTCTCCTGAGTTTAGAGTCCTATTTTAATCAGTAAACTACAGAACACGGGCTCTGCGTTGACTTAATGAAAAAGTTTCTCCAAGGTTTAAAAAAACATTAGCAAACAAAAGGCAACAAGCTAACAATGGTTCCTCAGTAGATGTCTGTTGGTTTTGGGGTTTGTATCAGAAAGCAATGTTATGGCTAGGCTTGAAAAAATGTTAGGCATCTTTTAGTTTTCAGTTGACAGTCTTAATCAAATAGCAGTATCTTTCAAAATGCAATGTTTGTTAAAGACAAATGCAGAAGTTAAAGGCATTGTTATAACATTTCTTACCTTCATTTTTTTAAAAAAATATATTTTTAGGATGGTGGTAGGCAGCATTAAATGTTTCTGGTGCCATGATGTGATGAAATAAAGCATCGGAGCCTTATGTTAAAATCTCAGCGATTTCAAAATAATTTTGCTTGATACAAGTGAATTCCTATGGTACTTTATTGTCATATTTGACCATTCAGATTGATGTACAAACTAACCATAGACAGAATATCAATAGCATCATTATATAGAACAGACCCTCCATTTCCTGAAGGCTGAAGGTCTCCAAATAATTTTCCTCTTCCTCAGTGTTAGTGTGGTTCTGCTTCAGATTGCAATTGAAGTGTCAAAGTCTAATCAGTAAGCAGAAGCCCAGAGCTGCACGCAGTTAACTGCTTTTGTAGTCCATAAAAGACCTCAAAACTGCATGCTTTGATCAATGATAACAAACTAGTATTGAAACATGAGAATTCAGACATATTTTAATACCAGTGAAAGGCTGCTGGTAGAAGACCTTAATATCAAGCATAGAAAAGGACTGGACATACTGAAACAAGATCACCGGAAGGAAATTGAAAACATACTATCTGATTTCAGCAGTACTCGGGTACATCTCCAAGCAAAGATTTTCTCCTTAGAAACTGAGTAAGTCGTTTAAAGAAACTGGCTCATACTGGCAATGAGTTCTGTTTGAAATTCTTATTCTTAGTATGTATATTTTTTTTGTTACTCACAGGTAGACTACTATAAGCAGCGAATTAGAATTGTATAGGTATTTCCTTTGCAAACACAAAAAGACCCAGATATTTTGTAATAAACTCTGAATATTGTTTAATATAAGGCACTATATATAGTTTTACAATGCTAAATTAAAACCTGTACTTAGCATCTTGCTATCCTATGCTAATTCTATGGAGTGCAAAATCGTCTTTATCACAGCTGATACCAGAGGCCTTGATCCATGATCTTGTGTTCGGCAGAGCAGCGTGTTTGAGGCTAAGGTCTTGCTCGTTCTTACTTCCTTGCAAATTTCCCAGGACAAACCCCACTAACTCACATAAATAAATAAATGAACTTTGCAGCCTCCTGTGGAGTTAAGTAGTTCTGTGGTGCTTCAAACTGTACAGAGAGGCCCCTCAGAAATAATCCCTGTGATTATATATATCCCTGATCCTTTTCTCTTACTCAGCTGTGCAGCATAGGTCCAAAAGAGAGACCTGCTTGCACATAAGCAGGTCTCAAACCATTCTATCAAAGCTCTGAGATACACTAAATTGAGAGTATTGAGATGGGAGGTGAAATCCTCTCAAAAATATTTACCCTCACCAAAAAAAACCCACAAAGTGGTGGTTTGTATTCTGTAACACGTTTCTCAGTATGGCAGGGGAACTTCATATCGCTCAGTTTCTCAAGCAGCAAAATTAATGAATTTGATTGATGAAATAATGACTTGTTTTCTTATGGATCAATCAAATGTATGTTTCCACCCCGTCTCTAAGAAGGTGTAAGTTCTCAGGTGAATCTTTTCCCTTGATTAAGGCATTTGAGGAGCTGAACTTACACTACAGGTTTGGACTCAGAGGGTTCACTAAAGCAGCATGTATATCCAAGCCTTTCTTTTCATGAAAGTTGTAGGAATTGAGTATTTCTGAGGCTTCTATCAAGTATGGTTGGAATTAGCCTGTGGATTCTGAAGTTACAGGGTCAGAAAAGAGAACAAATAGATTAATATAGACACGCGTAGATACTGTGAAGCAGACTTTTTTATTTAGGAAATGAGACTAGCAATGTGATGTGCTAGCTTGTTAGTATTTTACACTGGACAGATGTTGTGGGTTAACCCCAGTGGCGATTTATTTTGGAACTCCACAGCATGCTATACTTACATGTAATCTATGTACATATGGCCATTTTTAAAAAATGCTGTTTTATCAGAGAGGCCTGACTACGTCCCTGTCTTTCAGGCTTTGAATTTAGGGCAGAGTACAGCCCAGGTATCTCTTGAACCTGGTCTGAGGAAATTTTTTTCTGATCTGCATTCTTTCTTTGACACAGACTTAAAGAATTAGAAGAAAAGTCAAGAAAGTGGGAGTCCAGATCAGAAGATACACACCTTATAAGCTGCCTGCAAGACAAATTAAGTGAGAGAGAAGAGATTATCAAGCAGCTGGTGGTAAGATTTCCTTTTATATGTACATACATATTTTGGAATCTGTTGGAAGGCTCTGTTGAGTGTTTCATACATTGCTTCAGACTGATATTTTTTTTCTGTTCTGGAATACTTTGACAAATACATGTTTCCATACCAACTTCCAACAAACAAATGTTTTCATACACATAACTTTCTTTCCCCTTAGGAAGGAAGAAAATTTCAGCATTCAGTTTTAGCTAACACTGAATCTTATAGGAATCGATCATTTTCTTTCAACCCTAATACAGGATGCTTGACTCCTTCCATGAAGGTAAGATGGTGGACAAAGCAATTAAAATAGCAAATCATCGTATTTTATTGCTACTTGAATCATACAGATGATCAGGACAATAAAGGTCCTATTAATTTTTTATGACAATGTTATTCATAGAATTCTTTCCAGTAAGCCAGCTAGGTGCTGAGTGTAACATATATTCAGCAGAAATGCACATAAATACAGCTGTTTAAGCAAATATAAAGCTAGAGCCCCAAAGAACTCAAGTCTTTCACTGGGATAAACACAGCCGTTGCTTGCAGATTTGGGAGTTGCTATTAGGGATATTGCATGCATCAAGCAAAATTATGAATTGCCTTTAGGCTGCTCAGGATTTGCCCTTTGTCATTCCAGCCCCTCCATATGATACTGTCTACAAATAGTCATAGAAAGAAGGGAGCTTGAGTTGGTGGAAAGCACCTAACTGAGCTTTGAGTATCCCTGCAAAGTTATCGGCTTTGATGTACCTGAAACCTCAAGGTCAAATACACAAGTTGTTTTAGCTGGATTGCCTAATCCATGGATCCTCACAGTATACCCTGAGAATTTATTTTAAATACCTACAGAAAAAGATGAGAATCTTAATTTTTGAGTGCTCCTCACAAGATACTAGGAATGAGGTATTACTGAGATCTTTATAGTATAATGTGTAAAATAAAAAAGTGTGTGTAATGAAGTTTTCTGTTACGATGAAAAGCAGCAGAAGAAAATGGTTGAGGTGCCCAGTCGTGTTGTTAGTGTTCCGAATCTAGCTTCCTACGCAAAGAGCTTTCTGAGCTGTGACTTGAGATCAAAAAGAAGTGCTCCTCAGATAACAAAATCTACAAGCTTAGACCGGAGTCCTGGCTGCCTCAGGGTGGGCTCTCCAGCAGCACAGTCCTCAGACATCAGTGCTGCAACAAGGTATGTGTCCATTTTGCAATTACTTGTACGATGTAAAATGAATTGATACTCAGAATCCTGTATGCAAGTCAAAGACATTAGAAATTCAGAAATAAACGATGACGTAAGGTTCCCGTCTTGCAGTGCACTCCATGTGTTCAGTTCTCTGTGGACAGACCCAGAACTTGACTGCAGGAGTAGGCTATAATCACTGCCCAGCAGAGCTTATGCTTGCAACCCATCCTGATACAAAAAAGAGGAGCACTGGAAGTATTTAGCTAAGGATGTAGTGAATAGTGAACACGGGCACGTATCAGTGGTTCTCTTAAGGATGTGTTTCCCTTCTTATTTTTGTTTCCTCACTTTGCACTTGGTAGATGTAGATGGCATATTTTTATTTGAGGAGATACTTGAATTAATCTAGGCTAATCATTTGGCAAGAGTTTATAGACTTAAAAGTTGATTAACAAATATTTAACTAGAAAATTCTTAGTCTGATGTTTTTTCTCTGAAAACCTTGAATATTTCTTCACATTTATTAGTTATTATTTAAACTATGTTTAGTGTTCTATAAACATGACTGAACTCTCTCTTCTAGAAACAGTTAAAAGTGTATGTAGCTAATATTATACAGAGTTATAATGATAGATATCTAAAATAAAACTCTCTCACTATACTTCAGGACAAAAGCCAGCTTTCTCACCTATCTCCTAGAGGAGATTAGTTATCCTGTAAATTGTGTGCTACAGAGTTCTTTCTTGAAAGCAGATGGTGTTGACTGCTGCCAAAGACAATAACCCAGGACACAGGCTTGGATCCAGTTTGGCAATTCCTACATCTTAAAGATAAAAGCATTCTGTGTCATGCCACACGGCTGGCAAGGCAAATCAGCTTTTATTTTAAAGGGACAGGGAGACTGAGGGTAGTTTGGCTGCTACTTAGTCTTTTAAATCAATCAAAAGTGAAGTCGTGTTTGCTACTATAAGCTAGCCAAAATTAATATAAATGTTAAAAATCATCCTGAATGCTGAAAAATCAGGGACTGTGTAATAGGATTATAAAAGCTAAATACAGCTAAATCTTTCAGTTCCAAATAAATCTTTTACCCAACATTTTTAATGCATAATTGTATTATTTCGTATTTTTAACAGTAAATTGCAGCTGCTATTTTCTGCTTTTCAAGACTTCCTATTCTTGAAGCATCTTTATTTTTTGAGATGTCAAGCCAAGAATTACATTCAAACATTTCTCCATCGCTGTTCAGCTCTCCTTCAGGCTTCCCTTTGTGTTACTACCAGTGCTGTTAGCACGGATCCCACTAGAAATTGTAGGTGGCACCTTCTGGCCTTATCCAGTTCCTGTGTGCACAGACCCATTCACAGGATCACGTGTCTTCCCAGGAAAAAAGTATTAAATATTGGTAAGATTGTAAGTAAGTGATGCTAATGCTTATTTGTTTGCACAGGACACATGACAATGAACCGCCACAAACCAAAGATGACCAAAAACAAGACACTAAGCATCAAGAATGGTTTACTAAATATTTTTCATTTTAAAGTAAACTATGTGCATACTTCTCAGAAATACTAGAAAAGCTGTTCCTGTTTTCTTTTAGGGAATGATAATCTAATATGGGATTGAGAAAAGAAAAAAAGAGGTGTAATTTCCAAGTAAATAATTAGGAGCAACTGCAATCTCTTACGTCTAATTACTATGGAGTTATAGGCATGAATTTCAGAAAAATGCATTTTTTTGAACAACTTCTTCAAAAATGAATAAAAACCAAAATTCCAGATACTGTTATGTGAAGAGACTTTTTAATCAAGAGACTGTACCACTCCACAATGATATTAAATATGCAGTTTGGTCTCTGATACATCCCGTCAGTCTGGCTTCAGCTGAAAAGATCTTACTTTTGTAGGTGACTTCTGTAGGTTTATACATCTACTTCATCATCTGTTTAAAATAATTTCTGCATATAATGTAATTTTTAAAGTTTTTAATAGGTTTTTGTTAAACTTATTTTAAGCTGTACAGCATGCAGTATACCTCCAAGAACAGCATGTTTATAGCAGGCTGGTTTAGAAATACTTTCTGGTTTGCTTAATAAACTGTTTTGTCTAGACAGCATTGCAATATATTCCTGTTGCACTTCAATACATGTAACAATCAGCCTGATAAATTAGGATAATATGTAAGTATGAACATTAAAACTTGCTTGTAAATCACCCATTTCCATGTTTTGCAAAATAGCGCTATGTTATGCTGAAGCGTGAGTCACACTGATACACTCCAAGTTCCAGGTTTAAGGGAACTGCGTACTTGTACATTTTATCTCAGTATTGCCCTTATGCCCAGCTAAATGCGAAGTGGGCCAGTGACAATATTTATCAGATCATGCTAGGTAACTCATTACTGGGAGGAAAGACACCCAGGAAGAAATTAACCCTCAGGTAATTCATCAACAAATGTGAAAAGCAGGGAATTTTGCAACCAGCAGCCTAGCGTTTAAGATATGATGTTCAACTGCTGTATGATTTGAATCCCCATTTAATTTCAGCCAGCAGGGCCCACCTATGTAACAAATTTTATGTGTGCGAAGAGGCGTACCTCCAGCCTAACCTCTTCTTCCATCAAACAGCCAGCAAGAACTGTACCAACAGATGCAAGCACTTACCACAAAGCAGCCACTGCACCTCACTCATAGTAAAAAGGTGGCAGAAGGGGCAGAATGCTTCTACAGGCCAATAGTTTCATCCCAGCTGTTTAGTATTTTTTCCATGATGAACTGCTTGGTTTGGAAGAAGACTTTAGGATCAGATTTGGCAAAAAGACACTTTTTATACACGCAATCAAGGGGATAAAATGGTGTACAGTAAGTAACACTGAGGAGTGCCTTGGCACCTGTGAGAAGATCAGAAAAGCACAGGGCCAAGTTTTTCGTTAGTTTTCATCCGCTCTGCCCCAAAAATTTTTAAAGCATGCCAGGAAGCTCACTACACAATTACTAATTTCCAGGGTTATGTTATTTTAATTAACTTTGTCCTCAAAATGGTGTCCCTAGAAAGTGGCTTTCCTGGCTATGCGGATGAATTAAGCTTGCCGCCCAGTAATACAGAGACAGGACTCCTTTGCTATTTGTACCTCCTGTTTTTTCTGGCTACATTTAAGATTACCAAATAGCACACCGCAGCAGCAGCTAATTCTGTAGACTGGGCAGTGCTGATGACCCACATGACATCCACAATGAGTGGTCTTTATTTTGGGGGTATTTTGGACGATCTCTACACTAGCCTGACAGCCAGACCACCAGTAACACTGGGCCTCCACTACACACCCGCCAGGGGCATGCATTTTGCAGTTTCATTTCATCCTGTAAGCATTTGCACATCTCAAGACCCCTTCATGAGGTGAGCAAAAGTCCAGTGGAGAGGGACAATTCACTTCCAAAAAAGTACACTCTTGATGTGAGCTATATACGGACAATTCTAAGGGTGTTTCTGCAGTGGGACTTATGGATAATTACTGGATCACAAAACATTTAAATCTTCCAGTAAAACCAAACAGTAATCTTTGCAAGTATTTTAATCATACCTGCAAAGATACAGTTAGGGGAAAGCTAGGGCCACCCTTTCTAGAAGGAACAGGCTGCTTTCTCGAAAACACACTTCTAACAGAAAGCATCTTGACTAGCAACTCTGCATAGTTTCCATTGAAATATAAAACCAATCCATATTGTTGGGAAAAAAAAAGGAATTTATTTCACTTAATTGTCTTCACTATTTATATTTGTATTACAAATTACATTATACAAAAAGCATACAAAGTGAAGAGACCACCACTGCTTTGCATGCTTGAAAGCGTTCAGATATGTAAAACCATAGATCACGTTTGCTTCATTGGAGCAGGAATATTAGCAGATGCTTGCTCTAGGTAAGCTAATGGACCTTGAGGCATTTCTGCAGGCTTTTTGTGCTGTACACTGATATCTTCCAGGACCTGTTGCCAGTGCCGCAGTTTACCCAAATGCTTCTGAATTAATGCTTCTTTTCTCTGCAATTCATTTCTTAATTCTGAAACATCCTACGGATGAAAAAATATGTATTAGTAAACAGACAGTATTCATAAGAACAACCACCTCGCATAAGGAGCACGTAATTTTTTTAGCTGAGTTTTGAAGCTGATTTTACAGGGATTCTAATAATGGAAAAGTGTCTAATGAAACAAGATGGAAAGCACTGGGAATGCACTAGTTCCGTTCCCTGGAGTCACGTGTTTCAGAGGTCATTACTTCCAGCAAAATTTGACTGCCTAGCTTGTTTCTTCCGATGACACTCTCATCTGTGTTCCAGTACTCTGCAGAGCAGCGGGCATCCAGCCTCTCCAGGCTCACGGTGAGAGAGCGATGTTTACAGTCGAGTTCTACCAACTTAGGATACAGCACCATGCTGAGAAACCCCCAATTACTGTGAACAAGGTGATTAACTGTACTGGTACACAGCTTAGCTGCTCTAGCACAACACAGGTCAATTAATTTAAATGTACCTCTTTAATGACTTGCTCTGGTTTCTGGACTGATAGCTGCAGTCGTTTTTGCAGAAAAAAGCATTCAGTTTGTCTCGCAACATCCAGAAACTTCTGGATGCACTGATCAACACCTAAACATAAATAACAAAATGGAAAGAACAGATGCCAGAAAAGAAGTTATCAGGCTGATACTGGTAGTTGACTGCACACTGTTAACAACGCTTTTCACAGTACTTTCTAGAAAGAGAATCTTCAGGCTTACCAAAATGACATACACATATATATATATATAACCAGGATGTGCATTAAGTCTCTGTATAAAACAATGCTTTGCAAACTTTCTGAATTTCTTTTAAAGGTGCAAGGCAACAACTCCTTTTCCCAAGTTTTATGGTGTTTTTGACAATGAGAAAGAGCAATAAAAGAATTTGTGGAACTTGGCTGAATAAAGAAAATATTTCACCGCCTGCCCAAGCAACAAGCTCAATGTAAGGTTCTAAAATACGGGCATGTTTAGAACATTCTGCCCCCCCATACTGGGCACTACTGTCTTGGTAAGGAAAGCCGTCCCATTCCAGCGTATGAACGCGACCCAATATCCAGCAAGCAGTCTTCAAAAGCATTTATGCTGTTTTCCAAAGGGAGCTTGAGAGTCTGGCTTCGGAAAATTTTCAGGAAAACGACACTTGTAAAAAGGAGTCAAGAGCCGTTTTTCACCGTGCTGCTCGTATCGGTTCGGTGTCGGTAAGCCTCCCGCCCAAGGCTTACACCGCTGCCGCCGAGCAGTCTCGGTCTCCCTTCCCCACCGTGTTCCAGGCCTCGCACCCGCAGCGCCTCATCAGGCCGCCCCGCGCAGCCCACCAGACCCCACCGCTCCCGGGCGGGTTTCTCTCCGTGCCAGCCTCCCGCTGCTGCGAGCAGCGTTCCACCTGCGGCGAAGGGCGATCAACCCCGGCGTACCCCAGGGCCATCCTCCGAAGGCCCTGAAACCGTCTTTAAACCTCCTCT
>Ga0181612_166361_pt1 | contig 19319 bp, 14 predicted proteins | sample HoacroProtozoa21_FD_119630 | JGI IMG/M metagenome (GOLD analysis project Ga0181612, IMG submission 119630) | Hoatzin crop microbial communities from Cojedes, Venezuel. Combined Assembly of Gp0051906, Gp0051904, Gp0051908 | reverse complement strand
TCTGTTTGCTGTTCTGTTAAACTGCCCTTATCCCGACCCACCAGTTTCTGCCTGTTTCTTCCCATTCTCCTCCGCACCGTGGCGGGGGGAGGGGCGGCCGCGTGGCGCTTTTGTTGCCGGCAGCAGCCAAACCATAACATTAAGTGTCTGACAGATGCTTGATTTCATAGCTGGGAAATGTGCTGTTGTCACTGTTTGTAAGATGTCTGCATAATGCACTGTAGTTGATATACCCTGTGACCATGGAAAGCAGCTTGGATAAAACAGTGTTTAGAAAATCCTCAGAATTTTCTTTTATTTTCCTATTTTTAAAAAGCTGACTTCCCCACTGAACTGGTAACTAAAGAAAGCTGAAGAAAGAAGAGGAAGGAAAGAATTAATTGACTGCTTAAACAGCAATGGTACAAACTATCTCAGTAAAAAGACAGAAAGTAGTGATAAGGGTTTAACGTAAACAGGTGATCTCTTCTAAATTGATAAATTGTATTTGGTACTTAATTTCAATGATGTGACTGTTGGAGTAGCGTGGTTAATTTTTCAGATTTCACCCACATGAAAACATCTGCACTTACTTTGGATGAGAACAGCACTTAAAATGGTCTCTACATGTTGGAGAAAATTATCTAAAGGAGAAGTTTCAAATTGGTAAATGCTCAAGCTTCTGTCCATAGGCAGCAATGATTAGCTGGACAAATAAGAACAGTAGACTGCAAGGCAGGACATTCCCTGTAAAGAAATTAAAGGCAGTGGTAGAGTACTGGTTTGTCACTGTCTTGTGCTCAGCTGTGCCAAAATGAGACGCTTCCTACTCTGATACAACCTGTACTTTTCCCACCCTGTATTTGCATAAGTCACAGTTGGAGCTCCGAGCTCAGGTCTGATCCTTTCTATGCAAGGGCAGCTGGGAAAAAACAAGGCTGAGAGGCTGAAGAATGTAGTAGAGAGGTCTCGAACATCACTGTCAAGAAGAGATTGAATAAGAGGAATGTCTTGTAGATGGAAGAGAATTGAGAAAGTGTTATATGTCTGTTCTTGTTTAGATGGAGTCTTTGTATATTTAATCAGCTTCAAGAGTCTGTAGATAATAAAAATAAGCTTAAATTGCAAGGGAGATCAATATGTAAATTATTATACATATAATAAATATAATATATATTAGGTATTATATAGAGGGCAAGGGAGCGATTTTAAGAATAGTCAAGCATGGGAGTACATTGCTTGTAGGCTAGAGAATTTTGATGAGAAGGGTTTATTTATATAAATATAGCGTTTATAATGTCTGCATTAGCCTTAATTGTGGAGATTCTCCAGCCTACAAGTAGTTCACTTGTGGATGCTCTTGATCCTGCTTTGGCGTGATTGTGGGGTGGGGCAGCAGCTCGAAGATGGCTTTATGAGGGAGATGGGGTGTTTTAAGATGGTGAGAGAGGCTAAACTGGATTAGTAAAACACTGCCTTCAGAACTGAGATTCCAAAGTAGTTGATGGGTGATCATGTGCTTTTCTCAAGTTAGTCCTCTGTTTCTGTTTTTTTCTGAACCAAATCTTGTTTATTACACTCTGCCTGTGAGATTACATACCTGGAAAGACAGCGTGTAGTACTGGAGGAATTGTGTTCTCTGTTCAGTTGGTCTGCCTCTGCAGGAATCTAAATAACAAACACTGAAGTTTTTATTGGTGACTCTCAAAATCTTAAATTCCCTGGGTCATACCTGGCATACCAAGGATGCTTGTGTAGTACTGAGTTTTTCACAATGGTCTGGTAAGAACTGTCTCTATCATTCTGCCTTCTATAGATTGAGCTTTTGATAAACACGGCACAACAAGACTGACTCTAATGTCCACACTTCTCTTATGTGGCTTTTTCAAGGCTTTGGAGGCTCATTTATTGCTCCCTCTCCATCACCATCCCCAGTCACCCCAGCTCAAACCAGCTTATTACAGCCTAACTTCGATGCAGCTTTTGGGACAACAGCTCCAACGACTGGCAGTTCGTTTGATGCATCAGGTGAGCCACAGGGCTTCTTCGTGTGAAACTTCTCGTCTGTTTTGTGTGTTAGATGAGTTAATGACACCACATTTAGGCTCTGGGTACAAGCAGTATCAGTGATTTCCCCATTCCTTCTCTACTGGAAGAACCCAGGGTTGTGTTTAGGCTGACGTATACCCAAGAGCTCTCTGTACCCTTTTTGATTTTTGTTTTTTTTTATATTCTACCATGTCAGTAAAAAAACAACTAGTGTGAACATCATCCTTGCATGTGCTTGACTGCATGAATCGGGAATTATGCAAGGAAAACACTGTTCTGTAAATCAAGTATATAGGCAAGTTGTCTTGCTGCTGAAGCTGTTCTTGAACTTGCATGGCACCTGAAGGTACACGAAACGGAAACTGAGGTCGTGTTCTTTGCCTGACTATAAGCTTAAACTTTCATCTCTGCTATCGTTTTGTTTTGTATCTCTTCCATTCTATATTTTCCATGCTGGGTCCTTGCTACAAACTTATAATTGGTGAGTTCTGGAACTCTACAAGAAAAAAAGGTTGAAGTAGTACCGCTGCTTGGTTATTTGGTTGCTTGCCAGTGCACATGCTACCCCTTCCTGTTGACTTAACATTAGCATGTACCTCAAATACAGATCAGAAGATAGAACGCCGGCATGAGATGCACCAGCTGGTTTAACTTCCAGGGATCAAAAAAATGAACTTCTGAGTTAGGTGACTGGACTAAGGAGGCTAGCTCTGTCAGTGTGGATGGTTCTGGTTCCTTCTGATCTCATAAGATGTTAGTAGGTTTTCCTGATTCCCTGCTGCTTGCAAGTGAATAGTAACATCTTAAGACTTTCAATCCTGTTGCTGTAAGGTGTCAAGGTATAAGACTGCCTTTGCCACAGTAATTCTGACTGGTGTTTGCAGCAAGATGTTCATTTTAAAAACTTTTAAATGAATATCTCCTGACAAATATGTGTGCATCTGGCATCTTTCTAAGGATGGCTGTAAGAAAAACAGTGTCATGTGGAAGTGGTGCTGTATATATGTAGATTCAACTCTCCAGTTAAAGTCCTTTTAGGCATGTCCTCTCGTGTTCTCATCGGTATAGCTCTTTCAGGATTACTGTACATTCAGTATCTAGTAAAACGATATGCATGCCCTTGTTGGCATTACTTTTAATGTCAGACGGTGTTTTGGTAAGACTTGTGATGTGGTTGTCCGTGCTGTATTTGTTGGAGCAACAGCAAAGTGGCAGGTGATGTTTTTCTTACCACAGCTGCTGTTCTAACCCATTTTCCTTTCACTTCCAGTGTTTGATGGCTTAGGTGATCTTCTTATGCCAACTATGGTTCCATCTGGTCAGTCTATAGCACCATCAGCCACTGCAACAGTCACTGCTTCAGCAGCAAGCAAAGGCCTCGGAAGTGATCTTGATTCGTCCCTTGCAAACTTAGTAGGCAGTAAGTGACAAATTTTGGTTTTAAGTGGTGTGGCATACAACTATGTTACCTTTCTGTGGAGCCAAATACCTGTCTGTTTTAGCTTGCTTCAATGTCCTTCTGTTTCCCCGGGGAGATCAGGGAAGGAATAAGGCCTGATTCGGACAGCTGGTAGTCTGGGTTCGTAACTTGTCCCTCTTTGTGCCCAGGATCTGAGTCAAATAATGGGATCTGTTTGGTAGATATGATTTGTAAAGTGAATGTCCCAGGTACATTCAGGGGCACATCAGACTCTTAATGAATGTGCCTCTGTATAATAACAAATGGAAAGGTGAAAACTGTCCAAAGCATCTGATAACACTGTGGAATTCAAGCAGAAAAACTGGTGGACGCAAATAGCTGACTTCTTGCTTAGTGAGAGGAGGAGGAGCAGTGGGGTGAGGAGTGCACAATGGCCAAGAAGACACTTTCTCTAGACAGTGAACTTTCCAAAACATGTTTTTGAAATGCTAAATTAAAAAACATTCTCTTTCCTGTAGTAGGAAAAGGGCTAGAGTCTTTGTAACTAGAGATCAGTAGCTGCAGCCCCCTCAAAAACCTAAGAGACCCACCTAGGCTAGTACTTTGGAGGACTGTATAGATGGAATACTCTGTTAGTATATGTAAACACACCACAGCCAAGATATAACTGAGCTTATGATGCATACTCTTCTGTTGATGTGGGGGGAAACTACCATGCTTAGAAGTCAGCAGGACTCTTAATCACCTGAAACCTGTTCAGCAAGTCATTTGGTGTATCCAGGTTTGGGGGAGAAACTCAGACTTAGCGATTTGTGACTTACAGAACTTGTCCTGGTCAGGTGAGAAGAATATTCTTTAAAACTTAGCTTAAACCGTCTTCTAAGGAAACTGCTTGGAGTTCCTATGTATGATAGAGCAGAGACAGCAGTGCAAAACTTTCAGGTAACGTTCAGATTTATGTGTATGTGAAAAATAGCTTTTTATTTCTGTATGTATGATGAGGAACAGAAACCAGAAACTAGTGTTGTCATTCATGGTAAATGGTTTTGTACTTTTAAATAACTTAGTATTTTGTAGACCTAAACATATTGTTACTTTGGTCTGCTTATGGATCAAGAATAGCTTCCTCAAGTAACAGACATGTGCAGAGTTCCTCAAAATTTTGTCCTGAAGAAGGGGCAGATGTGACCAGTCCTCTGATGCTGTCTAAAAGAAGACAGGCAAAACTTTATTACTGTGTATAAGCCCACGTGCAATGAAACATGAGCTGTTACTTTGACATGCTTTAATTCACTAAACATGTGACCTCTTTTTTTTCTATTTTTCTTACAATTTTCAGATCTTGGGATTTCTGGTACCACTTCAAAAAAGTAAGTTTGTTTAAAAAAAAAAAAAAAAGTTTCTAACTGTCTTGCATCTTTCAGTGGTTATTGAGAATAAATTAATTGGTTATGAGCCCCCTCTCCCCTAAAAAGTAATTTTAGAAAAATTCTGGAAAAAGCATTCTATTCTATACAGGTTCACTGAATAATTACAGTTAAATGTTCCTGACATAGGTTTTAAACTTGCTGGCTTTAATCTGAGTCTTAGATATTTTTTCTGTAAATTACTGTCTTATTGGATAGCTGATTTGCAAACAACTTAAAATGAACAAATAGTCCAAATAATAAATTCTATAACTCCACTGAGTAATCTGGGCTATTAGTGTTGTTGTCTCTTTACAGACGCTGGATGTGCTTATTGAGTAGGCATTGGAATACTTGTAAAATAGAAAAGTTCATTCCAGGCAGTGAAAATCTTCTTTTTGCAAGAAGAAATATTTGCAGCATTGCTTTTATTTTTGAATACATCTTCTTAATCTAACTGATTGCTTCTGTGCTGAGTCTTCCTCTGTATGCAAGAGCAGTTTATGATTTCAAAATGTTTTGTGCTTCTGGAGATGACAGGAGGGATGTGTGTAAACACCTCATCAGGTTTATCCCCAAAGCTTAACTTCCTTCAATCTACTTCATTCAAATAGTGTATCTTAGTCTGCATAGAGCGGCCTCTGACAAATTCTGGTTTTGCAACAGCCCTTTTATTCTGTGAATGATTTGTTTCTCTTGTATCTATCAACTTTTTTCAGAACTGAACAAGTGTTTTAATGTCTTCCTTCAGCTGTTCAAGCAAGATTTCCAGCAATGAAATGACCTTTCAAAGACTTCTAGCAGGCAGCTCTACTGCCTGACCCCAGTAGAATAGGCAGTAGGAGTCCCCTCTTCCTACTTGGCAAGGGTATATGCAATAATATGTTACCTTCAGTCAATACTAAGTAAAACTTCTCTAATTCTCACCATGAAGGCCATAACCATGTAACTGACCTCAGTGTAGAGTGTACTGGTGTCTACTGCTAACAACTGTTGAAACTGAGTGGCACTAAAAGTGTACCTTTCTGTTAATAACTTAAACTGCATACATCATAAACTAATGTAGCTGTGAGCCTAATGCTAGTGTGTACTGTAATTTATTTTCATCTTCACTGTGAGGATATGTAAATAATAGCTCTGTCTCTCTCCCTGTCTGTTAGGGGAGACCTTCAGTGGAATGCTGGAGAGAAAAAGTTAACAGGAGGAGCCAACTGGCAGCCAAAAGTAGCACCTGCAACATGGTCAACTGGTGGTGTCCCAAGTGGTCCATTGGTAGGTGGTTAATCCATCGATACCACTGGTATTGAAACCTCAGTGTTTTATGAGACTATGCAATCTGTGTAGGTACAGCTAAAAAGTTTGCTTCTGTATGAGTCATATGATTGTTTCAAGCCATGCTTTGAAGAGCAGATTCACAGCTGATGTAAATCATTGAGCTCAGGTCAATGAAAATACACTAGCATACGTACCAAGATGTTACTCTACATATACACTTCATACCTGTGCACATTTCCAAGTGTGTGGTTAGCTTGCCAGCACCAGGCGCAGGTCAGTTTCCCAGAAGGCAATGATATTGATCCAAAGCTGAAGTACTAGCAGGAGAGAAAACAGGTAGTTTTTTCTCAAGCTTTCCTGTATAGAGTAGATCAAAAGACGACCTAGTATTCACACTGATCAGGTGACTGGTGTTAGATTAGAAGTGGGTAGCTTGTTTAGCAGAGTGAAGCAGTGGGTTGGAAAAGTTAAGATTGCCCTGTAAAATGTATCAGAAGGCACTAACTGAGGGTTGAATTGAACTAAAAATCTAAATTTGGCACAAGAGCAACTTCATCATGAGTAAGCTACAAGAGTAATCTGAAGAGGGGTCATACTTCATCTCATCAAAGTCGCACAGGGCATAAAACAGCCTCCATTTGAAATAAGTTGGGTTGGAAAGGGAAGGAAAGGACCAGCAAGGGGGAACCAGGTCAGTTCGCTGCTGCTACAGCCAGATGCTGGTGTGACTTTAAGCAAGTACCAGCTTGTTCCTTAACCTTAAAGAAGATACAAGAATTCCCTGAACTTGGTAATTCATTGAATGTATTAGTTGTAACGTCAACTTTTTTTCTTAATAGAAAGGCTGGGCAATACTGTACAGTGTAAGTGAATTTTTTTGATTTCTTATTGTACTTACTTATTAAACACAAAGATACTAACAGCACCTCACCTGCACTACAGTTATAACCACTGGCTTAAAACTAGCTAGAAGCTACCTAACATGGCTCTTGGACTGTCTAGCAGACAATTCTCAGGCAATGTGTTTAATATGTAGTGATTAATCGTTTCTGTGCTGTAAGCTTGAAAAGAATTGCATCAAACTGTCTTTGCTTTACTTGGATGTGAACTATCTGATGACTTGTACTGCCTGAAATTTCTAACTTCTGTAACATCAGACTGATCTCATAGTAGTTTTACCATCTGATAAGTAACTAGCCTTTCTGGTTTTGATAGCATTTCATGAAACATGGTTGCTATGTATATTTCTTCAAAATCATGCACTTAGGTATTTTTTGAAGCTGGAGAAAACCACATCTGCAGGAAAAATAAATGTGGAGACCAGAATGAAGCTTTCCTTTATGTCACTGTAGAACCACTTAAGATTTGGTCACTTCTTTCCTTCCTTGTGACCTTCCACCCTCTGGATTAAAATCAGCAGAATTTCATAAAAGCCCATTCCCTCAAGCGACCCTAGTGCTTTGAGGCAAAAGCAGATTCTGGCCATATTTTTGGCATCTGTCTAACTGGATTTATGAGTTACAATGTGTTCCATCACTGTGTCTGATGTCATTCATCTTTGTCTTTCTGTTCCTTGCTTTCCATAGTTGGGTGTCCAGATGTTGGTTTTAGTTTGGGGACAGCTGTGCTACTAATATAGTACACCTTTTAATTGAAATGCTCCCCAGAAAACTTTCAGACTGGAAAAGAGGTTCATAGTTATTAGCCAGAAACCGTAGGCTGTTTGCTGATTGATGAATCAAGAACAGCTTACATTGACTTGTCTCCAGTTTCCTAAGAAACTGGTATATTCTACTCTGGAAGCAAGGATCAACCAAGGGCACTAAATGCAGCATCCACGGGAGTGGACTGTGTGGTGAGTAATTCTGACATACCTCTGGAGATGCACTGTCCTTTGAACTGAAAGTGTTCTGGCTGCTCTCCAAGGGCGGTAAGATATAACTGACTTGAGGTAGGCAGTAGGGATGTGGAGGCCTGCAGCTTCTGTAAGAGCTTGAGAAATTGTGCCAATATACTTAGGCCATATGATAGTAGTACTGAGGTTCCTAAAAATCCTACTACCATGTTTAAATCCCTTCCCTGAGTGCTTCCTGCCTCTCTTCAGAGTTGTTAATAATTTGAATTGTCTATACTTCTGTGAAAAGGAGAGACTTGGATGCTTTCAAGGCCATGAGGAGACTCTGTATATGCGAAGTTACAGACAAGGGAACCAAAAGCGATGATGTGTAGGTTCTGCTAGATAAGTGGGATGGCCTTGTTCAAAGATGCTGTTGGGCTGTATATCCAGTCAGACTACTAAACTAACAGTTCTGGCTTCCTGAACCTAGTGAAAGATCACCTTTTCTTTTTTTTTCTTTTGTGTTATTTGAATGAAAATCATAACAAGTTAAGCATATGGATGAAAAGCATAAGAAGATAAACTAAATTCTCCTCAGTAAAGTATGGAGTGGTTGTGGCTTAAGTGTGTGAACTTATTCTTTAACTTAAATGAATCTCACTGCATAAAAATACTATTTATTTTTCTAATTGGAAACTAATTATAGCATTTATTTGCCTTAGCTTTACAATCTGCTTAACCATTTACTAAAATACAGTGCTACAACAAGTGCTATAGTGTGTTGGCTATCAGTTAGGAAATTGGGATGCTTCTCACACTATGTACAAGGAGGAGGAAAATATGTATTTTCTTGGGCCTATTTTGAGTTGTGTTCAGTAAATGCGCTCCATTCATGAAGAGAATGGAGTCTGTCACCCTTGCTTTCTTATGAAAAAGCAAGCTGAGCATCAGCGTAAGAACTCATTCTACTCTCCTTTGAAACATTGTAGTTTTGAGATTAGGTGTCGTCTGCTGCGTAGTGGTCCTGCTTTCCAGAACAACTTTGAGAATGCTGCAGACTCCATGTTGTTTCCAGGTAGTTGGTGTTAGAGATCCTTGCATTTTAATTTTTAAAAAATATTTTATTTTTTTTAGACAGGAGCTGTGCCTCCAGCAAGTGCTGTTCCTGCCACAGGAGGTACTCCACCTGTCCCGCAGCCAGGAGCAGCGTTTGGGATGGTGAGGCTCTTTCGTTACATTGCTCTCCTTTCTTCACCTGGAACCCTACTGACCGTGCGTTGATTTCCAGCCCCCAGCAGGCACAGGCGTGCCCATGATGCCACAGCAGCCAGTGATGTACGGGCAGCCTATGATGAGGCCACCGTTTGGAGCTGCCACTGGTGTACAGGTAAATGTTTCTGCTAGCTGAATGTTTTAATTGCTCTCCATTTCTCTAAAAGTAGCATGCATGTATGTGTTATTTCAGTTCAATTCTAGCTGTAGGTCTGTAAATGAGATTTCTTACAGTAGCAGCTGCCTGACTTGCAATGATCACATGAACCACCTTGATTTTTTTCTTTTTCAGTTCCCTGGTGTGAGACCAGTGGAACAGGTCTGAAAAGTCTCCTACAGCTAACAACATCCAAGATCTAGTTTTGGGTGATATTTGAGTAAAGCTCAAAGTGGAGCTGATGTGCATTCTTCTTCTGTTTAGAGCTTGTCAAAATTTACTGGAGCTGCTCTCAGCATCTTCCCTCTCAGCCCACCAAGAGATTCCTCGGAAAACCAGCCTTCTGCTTATGAACAAGCTAAAGTCTCCAGTTCTTGGATGACAGCTGTTTCTCAGTAAATACAACTTTAGCTGTTACAGGCTGGTAGCTTGCTAGGTCTTTTCCAGCACAAAACAACTTCATTCATGTCTGAATTACTGTAGTGTAGGTAACACTGGAGTGCTCAGGATGCACGCTTTTCACAGCAATGTGCAAATTTAAATACTGTGGAGTGAAGCTTTTCTTCTAACTTACACTAAGGTGGAGGAGTGCATATGCATAATCTTAATCTTCAGTCACTCTGTATTCTTTTGTAAGCGGGAAATATGTGACACTGCTTAATTTGTCATGTTTTTAAACTAGATTTACCTAGTCTGACTTTGTGACAGTCACATATTTAGACATAAAGGGGACACAAGTTTGACCACCTAAAACCAAAGCAAACCTATTCTTAATTCTATACTAATTAAAAATAAGCAGGCAACATTGTGTCACAAGTTACTGGTTGCCAGGGAGATAAGTCCTTTCTTTAATATGATGAAAAAAAATCTAATGGAGTAATTAATGATGAAGTAGGTTGAATGAACGGAGACATGCCAACCTTCCTGTTGAATGGGGTGGTGTCAGCTGCTTCTCATAGTTTCTAAGGTTTCTTTTTAACTTCAAGCCTAGTAAGTTTGAAAGTGCAGCACTCTGTACCCATTCTGTTGCAAAGCTTTTAGCTCGTAGCCCCTAGGTGATGCAACATAAGCCATTAATACCTGTTGCAGGATATTTTTTTTTAAAAAGTAGAGTTCAGTTTGTAATAAATATGAAAAGGAGAGGGCCCTTCCAGAGGAGAGGCAGGGAATGATTTAGCTGTAGCATTTTGCTTCTTTAAGTCAGAAGTCCATCTTGTCTTTCAGAAAGGTTGGATGATGGCAGTTGATGCTGCAGCTCTAAAATCTGACTCTAACACTTGAAACCAAGCCGACACCCTTTTTTGCAAACATTAAGCAATCAACCTGTAGCAAGTCATACATTTTAGGTAGGGAACCGCATTCCTGTTGAAGTTTGTCTGGGTTTTCTGTGTAGAAATGGGATCAGCTTGAAACTGCTCTAAGTGAGAAGGTAGGTTATGGGTGTTAGAGCTCTGCATTTCATATATAGCTGCTTGGTCTTGCTCTTCCTCCCACCTTAAACTGTCTCTGCACTTACATTATCAAGAATAGTATTACAGAAGACACATTTTTTTTCTCAGAGAAGGGTAATCATCAAGCTGCCACGGCTACATATAAAATACCTCTAGTGCTCTGAGTAAGACTCTGATGGGGAGGAGTAAGGACAGGATGGGAGAATCGTTTGGCTTCCTAGTGAGAAGAGTTGCATGGAACTTGAAAAATTGACAATTTCTGTGGAGTAACTGATGATTTTTATACCTACCAGAGGAGGACAGACTATAATATAGTCACATCTCCAGTACATTTTAGACTCTTATTTATGTTACCACTGTAGAACAACTTGTACTTCAGTGACAGTTGGTGGGATTTTCAGATGAACTCTGCCACATGTACTCTGCTTATTCTGCACCTTGGTGTTTAACAGCTAACAATTACTTAACCCTGGGTTGATGATCCTAACACCATTCTCTCTTACAGGGAGAGAGTGATTTGAAGCTGTGCTAATTAGAATATGCAGTGTCTATAGCATTATCCATTAAACCGGCCAAACATTGTTAACCCTGTAGTAAGGATGGAGTCTAAACAATGCTTCAACAAGATGGCAGCACACTGAACTTGCAGAAAAAGGAGAACTTTGTATGCTTGCAATGTGCTTGTGTGAGAACCAGCTATATCTACCTAATGCTTGTGTATCCTTGTCTGTTGTGTTTTTTTTCTGCCTTCCTGGTTGTTAGCTTTCTCCAAGCCCAACTCCTGCTACTCAGAGTCCCAAGAAACCTCCAACAAAGGACCCATTAGCGGATCTTAACATCAAGGATTTCTTGTAAATGATAAGGTATTCTGTGACTGCCTGCCTAAGCATGTTACGCTGTGGTATGTGTCTGGCACACAGACGTAGATTGAATATGACTGATAAAATTGGAGCTGCAAAGATAGATAGAAACATGCACTGAGAATGTAGTGGTTTAAACAGAAAACTAAATTCTCTGTCCACACTCTTAATTTTAGCCTGAAAGCTTGACTTTTAGCTACTTTTTTAGCCAAAAGTGACTGCCAGGAAAAGATATTTTTGTACTATAACTTTCATTTTTGCCTTGTTTCCATTCAAGCCAAGGGTTCGTGGGCTTTTTTTTCCTGCAATTAATACTGAAAAAACAAAATCATGACAGGGCAAATACTGAGGGCAACGTAGTGCTGAAGAGGCTTGTTCCCATCTTGTGGGTGTGGAAACAGATTTGTTATCATAGATGTGAAAGGATCAAAAGATGAATAACTTAGGTGTCCTGATCATCAAGTGAAAGTTGTTTGTCTCTCAACTGCTGCCAGCTAATGTTCTTCCCCACCACACAACTTTTCAAGGCACTGCTTTTCTGAATGCTAAGACGTGAGGTTCTGAGCGGTGTCATGTAGAACAACACTGGGGAAGAACAGAAGAGTAAATAAATAGAAAAAATGGAGAAGCAAAGAAAACAGTACTGCAGAATGAAAGGAAAATAAGGCAAAAACATTACTGTGAGAGTTTTGGAGAAGGATATGAAGAGGGCCAAATAGAAACATCAGATTGAATTGAACACTTCAGTCAATTAAAAAATAATAATGCAGAAGTAAGGTAGGCATTTTATAATTAAGACTAGAATAATTTGCCAGGTGAGGAGAGGTCAGTCATTACACCTCTTTAAAGCCTTCTTCCTAAGTCCCTTTGCTTTCTTCCTATAGCTGAATTCTAAGACTTGTTCTAAGCCCCCTCTGCAGTGGAGTTAGGAGCAGTGGATGGGATCAGGCTGCTCTTAGCAGGCACTGCCCAGTCCCTTTTCCACTTCTCCAAATTCCAGCCTCGGGGAGGTGTACCTGGTGCTTGGTGAAGATGGCCAGGAGTGGAGTTGCACCTTCATTGCTGAGACTTGCTGCTTTCAACTTGGGTTTATAGTAGACAGATTCCTAACAGTCTGTGGGAAGACTGCTGCTTCATTAAAAACTGAGAACAACTCGTTTAAGGTGTGAAATGATGGGCAGATTTGGTGCTCTCTCGAATTGAACTCATTATCCTGGTTTTCATCTAAACTTTTCTGTATTCACAGCTGCAGTTTTTCTGACTGGATGATAAAACCATGCGTTTGGAGTCTACTAACGGATGCTCAGAGTTTCAAAGTGAGCCACGAGTACCAAACCCAGCGCTTACTCAGACTTTCTCTTCCTCCTGAAACGTGTAGCACAGCTGTGAAAGTGAACATTAGGAATGTGTACTACCTTAGCTGTTATCCCTACTCTCTCGAAATTTGTGTACTTGGGTTATTTGTGTTTTACAATTTAAACAATGGATGTATGTTTCTGATGCCTTCTAGTGCTTTTCTGAACCTATCCCACGGGGGCAGATTATGCAGCTGTTGTTTGGTGAGCCATTTGGAACGATGTCTGTGGTTTTTGAAGGTTTCAATGTATATAACTTTTTGAGGACACCTAAAATTTCCCCTAGGACTCAATTTCTCCTTTATCTGTTATGAAACATAGTGTGATAATACCAGATAGTAAGGAAAATACTTATGGAATTGTGTGGAATACATTTTTTTTTTTTCCAGTCACATAAATCTCAATTGTCGTGAAAAAATGTTTTATTTTTGTGGCACTGTATATGTTAAGATAATTTAAAGTAATGTAAAGGTAAACTTCCATAACAATACTTTCTCGATGATTTACCAAGAATGAAAAATCATATCTGAAAGAATACCATATTTATTGCTGTTTTTATTTTAAAATCTATTTTAATTATTTAAGTTTTTGCGTTTAAAATTGGCATATTTATCAGTTCTTGCTAAATGCACTGAAAATAAGTAAAGGGTCAGTTTCTCTCCGTGTAGTTGGAAAAAGCAACCATAGTTGTGCTGGCATTAAGGGATTTCAAATACGAGAGCACTCTTGGGTATATCTGTAGTCAAAACATTACAAGTGATGTTACTCATCTCTGTTCAGTTCTTATGTACATCTCTTAATTTAGTGCTTACCTGTGTATGCCTTAGGCTAGTGTTTTCTCCATTGCCCCGAATGCGCTGTGAGTAGCTTTTGTACTATTGGTGATTAGATTTAATTCTGATCCAGAGATCCGTGCCCTTTACTGTACATACTGTGTTTCTTTAATTTTTATTTGTTCTCATACTGTTTCTGCTGATGGCTTGGCATAAGATCTTGACTCTTCAATGAGGTCACTGTTGATCAGTGTTACAAGTGGCTTGGCAGTTCTTTCTAAAAGCATATCGGGTTGGAAAGGTATTCACCTAAAGTCTTTCAAATGAACTATTTAATCAATGTATGGTACCATTAAAAGTGGTTGTATCTGAATTTGCTGTGGGGATAACATACACCGTAATGGGAAAGTTCTATAAAAAGCTAATTTCAAAACGGTTCTTCTTTGTATTTCAGTTTAAAAAAAAACCCAAACAAAAACAAAACAAAAAACCCCAGTGCATGTGTGCCCTCTGAGATGCAATAAACACCTTGATCAAAGTAAATATCTTGTTGCCAGTTTCGTGATGATTGAGATGTTCAGCAAAAGAATACACTTTGAAGAGGGGAAAAATGTGTATAGGTTCTGACACTGATTGCTGAGTCTGCTGCAGATGGTGATGACTTTTTCTGATCTTTAAGCAGTACAGGAAGGAGCCATACAAAGGCAGACTGAGCACAAAGCCACAAGTAAAGCGGGGAGAGGGAGAGGAGAATTCTCTACTTTGACCTATAACACCTCAGGAGCCTTCATTAAAGTTTTTCATCTCCTTAAACAAGAATAATATTAGAACTGTGAAAGTTTGTTACACTGGTCCTGATTTCTTTCCTGTGAGGTATTGTTCAACAGCTTATTGAGAGCTAGTATAGCTACAATGCTACAGGAATTGCTTGTGTTATGGTTCGTCTTACGGCAGGATGAAAGGAGGAGAAAATGTTTCATACAGCTTAGTATAGTGTAGCCTTTCTGGTGTGAGGTGACTAACTAGAGACCTCCTCGATTTAGTAACAAAGCAAAGTGATGAAGCAGTACTGAATGCCAAGGGCTGCTTTGAAGTACTTCGTAAACAAGAAAACTGAAATGACTTGATCACGCTCTGGTAAGGTTTGAATCTTGAATTGGATTTCAAAGACACTTTCAAGTTGTGCAACCAGCATGAGAGTGCAATTGCTTTGGTTCTTCATTTGGTTTTTTTACTTGCTACTACATTGGTATTCTGAATCTGTCAAGTTTGGCTATGGAAAGGTTGATTTTGTTTCAGCCTTAGGATGAGTGCTGTGCTGAGTCAGGCTGTTCTGGATTAGAAATCTGTAAGGCTCAGCAAACCCCTGTGTTTTCTCACTGTTTGAGCACGAAGACCTGAACAAGGTCAGTAACTGTACCCCAGAATGGCTCACCATGGTTTTGCCCATCCTTCCTGTGTGCTCCGTGTAGCCAAATGCAGGGAGCGTTTGACTTCTTACCACCGTGTTGTGCATGTCTTCTCAAAGGAGGGACAGCATTTTCAGAGGACAGTCATAACCAAACATGTAAATATACTCAGCCCAGCTCATTAGTGTCTCATTCAAATTAAGATGATGAACTACTGCTTAGTGAATTGCAAGTGAATGTTTGCAGTGTTACGTGTTTCAAGGGGCCAAATCTCAGCGTTAGGGCTTGTTCTTTGCCAGGTGCATGCCCCTGCCATGCAGGAATTGCCTTTCTGCATGAGCTTCATCTGTGTCCCCAGTGCCTGGTCCTTGTTCCTGTCAGTCTTCTATAGATCTCATGGCCAGCAGCTCTGTGCAAGCCTGCAGCGTGTGGGGCATTTGATATCCTGTGAGGAAACAGAAGCCTGTACAGAAAGCAGACTTGGTGGATGAGCAAGAAGCTTGTGCACTGCGGGAAGTAAACCCAGCGTATTTCCCCAGTACGCTGAGAAAGGCTAAACAAAAGTGATTCTTCTTCCCATCACAAAGGAGTAATAAATTCTGACTTGCAAGCAAAACAAGTGGTGGTTTCCTGGCCTGCAGACAAGAACATGTTCTTGTTATCGTCTGGTTTGCACCATCCAGGCGTGAACGCATCTGTGTCCTGCTATGACTAACCACTCTGAATACAAGCTAGAGAGAAGAGTGGGTGGGGAGGAGGGTTCCCATCTGTGGGAGGAAGAAACTGTCTCCTTCCCCTGCATTTTTCATGAGGGGAGGACAGGCTTCAGGCAGCCAATATGTCCCTTACCCAAGCTCTTGCTGTTCTATATGCTAGTTTCTTTAGAAGCTGGCACCTGTGACCACATGAGACTTTTGTGTCTGCCCCTTAAGCCTTGAATGCCTTAAGAAGTGATAAATACCTGGAGTAATACATATCTATACATGTATTTACAAGGTAAATACCTGGTATATAAGTGAACTCATCTTACTGTAGAGGTTTGCCCAGAAAATCCCAGCTGTTGCTCAGAATTGACTCAGGCTTTTCAGTGTTTGGGGTTAGCAGTGTCTCCTATTCCTTTTCCCCATTCAGCTGTCATTCATTTTGATTGGCTTTATATGATATTTTTTTTAGCTGTATTTTATAACATATGCCTTTCAAAATGTACTGTAGCTTGAGTTGAGGGCTTCTGGATTGATGCTGGTGTTTCCCCAGGTGAAAGCCTGGATGGTAAGAACCAGCTTGTTGCTGTCTTCTAAGATCCTAAGGACCGCCTTACCACTTCAGGCTGGTTGTGAAATCAGGCTGCTACCCAAACTTCCATTCTTAAGATTTAGTAAGGCAACTGCAAAGGCTAGAGACTTGTCTTAAAACCCAACCCTAGAGCAAAAACTGTAGCTGTGGGGGAGGAGGGGATGATTTGCTTGGTAGATGCATTTGAGCCTTTGGTAATATGTGGTGCTGCTTACTGGTGGGTGATAACATCTAGTTCATGAAATGCCCAGTAGCCACAGCTGACATCGTTTTCTCTTTTTGGCATGAACCTTTGCTCCTGCCCCTCCTTCCCTGTCTCTCACTCCAGAACGAGAGCTGTGTGCTCAGGCAACTTATTCTGCATGGGGAAAAAAAGTCGTGATAACTCTTAATGCCTAGAAAAGCCAACTGAAGCTTCCTGTGGTAGAAGTAGTGGCAGTGACACAAAGACGCTACACCCTGTTAGTGCTCCAGGTCTTCTAGAACATGAAATATACCAGAAGTTTTGTTAAAAGAGAAAATCTTTTTTTCTCCATGTTGTGTATTGCTAGTGCTGTGAGCAGTGTGGGAAGTGGCAGACACTGAGTGGTAATGAGGGGACCAAATAAGAATTTTAGAGGTGGGATTACAGAAGGAGAGAGGCTATACATATTTTAAAGCAGACAGCGCTGCCGTTTGTTTTGTTCCAGATCTTGGCTCCTAAAGCTTCACCACCTCTTCCCTTTCTCTTAATTAAACTCTGTAAATGATGTGGGTAGCAAAGGCCTGATGCTTCTTCTGTTGCCCAAGACATCTCTGAATGCAATGATAAGTGTAAGAATAGTTGCCTTTGGGAGTTAGCAGAGGTGGTAGAGCAGAAGCAGAAGCTGAGGCAAGTGAAGAAACGTTTATGGGTGTGACATCCACTTTGAGGACTAAGGCGAGAAAAACCTCCTCTCTTACAGCCTAGGGGAACCTGTGAAGGGTCTGATGAATGTCTGCCCTGCAACAGCACTGTAGAGCACCGACATCCGTATGTTTGTGGTTCAACATGGTGAAGTTTGACCCATATTCTTGAAATGTAGTTTAGTATGATGGAAGAGATTTGTTTGTTTTCCTCAAGATCATAAATACCTGAAGTAACCATCTTTTTTTAAGATCTTGCAAAAGCACCAGCCCACTCTGAATGCAGAGATTTCATCCCACTAAGCGCAACAGCAGGTACATTGAAGGCACGTGCTACATGAAACTACTGTAAAGATGCAAAGATCCAAGGAACCGTGATCTCTGATGAGAGGGAAAGATGAGTCAATCTTCCAGAGTTAAACCGGTACTTGGAGACAGGTTGGTGGTTGTTGATGATAACTATGCAGAGACTGGTGGGATCTCTCTCACACAGGGTAGGAGGAATGACAGGTTGCTCCTTCCCATACTCCTTGTCTGTCCTTTTGCCCACCCAGGCCTGGTAAGAGGCTGCCGGTGTGGGAGCAGGGATCGTACTGCTCTAAGGAGGGGAAAGAGAAGTGGACTGGGATGGATGCAATCGAGGGTGGTGTTGGGGGATGGATGGTATGTTCTTTGGGCTGCAGGTTGTCTATAATTGAGGGAGGAGGTGGGCGATGGAGCAGTACAGGTGTGGAGTGACCCTGGGGAGTGGGCAGCTCGGTGCCCTCAGCCTTGTGGGCTGCTGCAGGTGTGCAGCTTGGGTATTCAATGTCAGCAAACAGATTTTGTGCAGAACAGCAAGGTACAGGTGCAAGCAGACACCAGGCTTTAAAACAAGCAGTATTTCATAGTCTGAGTGTGTCTGTGTATAAAGGGGATGTTTTTGAAATGTTACTCAAATGCAATAGTAGGACAAGTTTAATTCGAAAGTTAATTGCAAGACTTTGCTTTATGTGTCTATAATTATACCCTGTCAATCTGAGTTGATCAATCAATAGAATTTTTAGTGATTCTTCCTTACTGGAGTAATTCTGCACTGGCTCCAGACAACTGAAAGAGCAGTTTCAAAGCCTTGACGTTTGGCTTTATTTTGAAAAATCAAGGAGAACAGATCACTTCTCATTTGAAACATGGAAAAAACAAGTTTAGTAGATTATCAAAGGAAGAAATGGGGAAGAATTAGTAATACTGAGACCAGCACACTGTGTAAACAAGACTGTCTTACTATACAAATTCTACCTTAGGTGTTAGAGCATATATGAATCTACTGATCTCTTTGCACAAACTATTTGCTGTTGTTCATAGGGCTTCAGTCACTTTGAGGTTGAGGTCTTTCCACTTTTATAGAACCAAATTTACAGAGCTATTTCTGTGGGCATGCCTTTGGGATCCCTTTGTGCTTGGAAGAACAGATTTCCAGCAGTGTATGGAAATCCCAGCTTCCCAGCTCACCTCCGCCCCACCATGACAGTATCAGGCATCTGTCTAGCATCACTGCTGCTCATTGTGGTGATGAACAAACACACCAGGCCTTGCTCAGCCCTGCAATTTGCGGGACATGACTGTCCTGGTTTTAAATGGTAGCAGCCAGACGGTAGTGGTCAATGGCTCAATATTCAAATGGACGCCAGTGACAAGTGACTTCTCTCAGGGGTCCATACTGGGACCGGTGCTGTTTTAACATTTTCATCAATGACTTAGTGGGATCAAGTGCACCATCAGCAAGTTTACAGATGACACCAAGCTGAGTGGTGTAGTTGACACACAAGAAGGGTGGAATGCCACCCAGAGGGACTTGAACAAGCTCGAGAAGTGGGCCCGTGTGAACCTCATGAGGTTCAGCAAGGCCAAGTGCAAGG
>Ga0181612_159204_pt1 | contig 19319 bp, 11 predicted proteins | sample HoacroProtozoa21_FD_119630 | JGI IMG/M metagenome (GOLD analysis project Ga0181612, IMG submission 119630) | Hoatzin crop microbial communities from Cojedes, Venezuel. Combined Assembly of Gp0051906, Gp0051904, Gp0051908 | reverse complement strand
CTCAAAGGGCCTGCCTTGGCACTGCTGTTTATAGGGTCTCAAGATGATTGACTTTAGGCATCACTGATTTTCCATCCTGGTCACAATCCACATGATGCAAACAGCAATTATACAATTCCAGTACCACCCAGAATGTACAGTTCTGACATTTACCAGGTGGGTGCGGCTCCAGGCATCAGGAGATTCAGGTGCGGTCAGGGAGCGCCCGGTCGGCCCAGCTCACTGCTCTTGTACAGAGACAAAGTGCCAAGTTGTCCCGATTCCATGCACACCAACCAGGTATTCCTGCCATGCAAGCAAGAATACAGTGTTGAGTGGTTCTGGGATGGCCAGGTGTGAGGGGGGAGCTGCACCACCACAGCATCCACGTGTATGGTAAAACATTAATGAAAAATCACCTTCTGAGCTGGATCAGTATTGTTTCCCCCAGAGATGAAGGGATTAACTCCATTCCTAATTTCTGAGCTGGAGGTCTGAAGTTAGGTGCCTAAATGGCATGATCTTCTAAATATGTTAGGTGTGCCCAGAAACTGAGGCCTGATAGAGGAACCTAATTGCTGTTACGTTCCTAACACTGGGCATCCGAGTTACCCAGTGGCAAAGAGAGAGGTAGGTTATTTTTAAACTGTAAGAACTGGCACCACGTCATAACTAAACCCAAATGCTGTGTTGGAATACCCCCCAACATATCACTTTCAACACCCAGAAACCCAGAAGCACAGGTGAGAAGAGAACCTGGTGTATTCCAGGCTTGTGTTTGAACTAGGATAACTGGGGAATCAAGCCTGTGCTGTGCAGTTCAGGACATACACACACAACTTGCCTGTCAGCTGACCTAGTGGTATAGGATAAAAACTCGCCTTAGAATTCAGAAGATCTTAGCTTCCAGTCCTGTGTCCTCATTTCAGTTAATTAATATTCAACTCCGTGTTCCTCTAATAATGTGTAACCTTTGGAAGCTGCTCTGTAAACTGTTATTTTTTCAGTAGGCGCAAGGCTAATTCAAGAAAATGAAGATAATATTTAAAAGTCAAATAGGAAAATAAAAAATAAAACTCTCATACAATAAATTGTTTTACGTTCTTAGGCATGCCAGCAGAAACAACCATAGCCATTTGCTCCATGATTATGGGAGGAATTTTTGAAAAATTTCCTAAGCTGAAAGTTTGCTTTGCACATGGAGGTAAGTAATATACTACGGGAAACGCCTGTTCTTTAGTTGAGCGTGGTACAACTGTATTTTCCGGTATGCCAGCTAACAGGGTTACCACTTTAAGCCTTCAGCCAGCTGAGTACTATTACCTAAAAGAGGGTATCTGCCAGACAGGCTGCTCATATGAATACTCTCTAGCCTTTAATGGAAACAAGGAGGAAGGGGAGACAGGAGATGGTTTAAGGAAAGGGACAAGGTGGAAGAAGCAGCAGCAGCAGCAGGAGGAGGAGGAGGAAGAAGAAGAAGAAGAACAACAACAACAACAACAAGAATTTGGGCGTTACTGTAGTGATGAAATGCGGAAAAACAGAAAAGCTAATGAAAGGGAAAGAATGAAAAATTGCTGTTGCACAGCACTTTCCTTCTAAATAGCTGATAGTAAAACTTATGGATCTCTGTTGATAATGTGGCTTTTTTCTGTCCTGCATAATTTCATCTTCTGTTACTAAAAATTTCTTCTTGCAGGTGGAGCTTTTCCATACACAGTGGGGCGAATCTCCCATGGATTCAACATGCGCCCTGACTTGTGTGCAGTGGATAATAAGGTGGATCCAAGAAAATACCTTGGTTCATTTTACACGGACTCTCTTGTCCATGATCGTGGTGCACTGAGGCTGCTAACAAGTGTAATAGGAGAGGTGAGTTTTCATGCTTCCAGAAGCAGGTGAGTCATTATTTATTTCTCTATGAAACTGCAAATGGAGAAGAGAAGAAAGCAGGCAGAAGACAGCATATTCACTCAAGTAAAATAAGAACCTAATCTATTATAAACTGACGTGCTTCTGCCATGTTGATAATGTTTCATAACTATATGCAGTTATTGAAATGATGATTTGAATCCAGGAAATCATGGACTGTGAACCTTAGTTCAGTGAGGCTATTTCCCTGTGTAAGGTTGTTTAGGATGCGACTGCAAACAAAGACTGCTTCATTTGGAGCCTTGTTTTCAAATGGCTTAATTTTCAAATTCAAGTGTATACTCAAAGAAATCAAACTGTATTTCCACTTCGGAAGTTACAGGCTGAAAAATGTCAATAATAAAGAAAGCTTTTGTGAGGATCCTGGAAAGCATGTTAAACATCATGGGTTTGCAAAAATATTTTAATTGTTAAAGAAATCTTTGTAGTTTAGCAACCTGTTTAAATCGGGTACAGAAAAATCCAAAACCAGTCAAATAATTCCTTCTCATTAGTAAATGCTCAGGAGGGGGTTGAAGATGGCAACACTCATGCCAGCTTCTGATGGATCACTACAAATCAACACGAGACCTGTATTTGTGTCCTGATCTCAGGCACTCATGGAATTTCTGTAGCTAGCAGACAGATACCTACCAGACATGAAAAACAGAAACACAAGCTCTGGCATTTAATTTCTTGTCTCAGCAACTGTATTCCTGTCTCCTGTACATCAGTTTCTAGGCTCGCATAGCACGGCCTCACGTACGGGGCTGTTGTTGTCATCAGGGCCTCTTGTATGACCGAAGTTCGCAAACACAGCTAAGCTGAATGTTTTCTTTCTCTCTATGGAAAAGATACTGCTGATTTCCCGTTTTCATCTCTAAGAGTCTGAACAGATTACTGCAATAAATCTGGACTGGAACTGGTACAGAAGTGACTTGCCTAGGCCAGCCAAAAATGATAACGCAGAACTATAGCTTTCTGTATCGTGGTACTCCAAGCCCAGGTCTCAACCCTTTGAAACCCACGAATTTTCAGTCTATGCTGCACAGGAAATGTGTAGCTTTGAGACTGGCCTTCTGCTTGCAGCTCTCCTACAGTACTTGTGCCTTTTAGGAAAGCTTTGCATTTGAAGACATATGAAAAAATCAACAATGTGACAGCACAACCACAGCTTGAAACAATACCATAGAAAGTTTTTGTGAAGTGCATATGTGTGTACACATACAACAACACTACAGCTCTAAGGAGAGGAGAGAGAATACCTCTTTCTTAAATCCACTATGAACCAAAAATAGATTTACGGCAGGAGCCCCATAAAATGTGCAAAGAAACTGCCCTGCAGCCTAGTTCCGTTAGAAACAGGTAAGATAAAACCCAGGTCAGTTTGCTTGCCAAAAGATCTGCTTATAAGCTGTTAGTATGGGAAAGTTCTTCTAACATCAGTGGGTATTAACTTGTGTGGCATTTGCTAAGTTCTTTCTGTACATATAGACATGTTATAGCATTTTTTTTTTTTGGCAGTGCTAGTCCTAGTGAGCGCTGATGGAGAGATCTCTGTGTCAGGGATGAAGTTTTCAGCACCAGGCGGGTTACTAATAAAATGCTAGGCCTCCAGCCCAATACTGATTTCTTTCAACTTCTGTTACAACATCTAAATAGTAAATATATATGATTACCAGCCCAGGACTTTTTACTATGCATTACCTTTTGAATCGAGCTGTAGCTTACAGTAATCACGTGGCTTTAACTAGTTTTTACAATAAAATTAAAAATTTTACCGGATGTGATGTGCATTTCCATTTTACAAGATGCCCAAGGGCTCACTGAGTAACAGTTCAGTACTTGGTTCAGTTACCTCCTTTTCTGAGAAGTCTCCCCAAATCTAGACCGTGTTTATCCTAAGTATATTCTTGTTTTCCATGCAGTTATAGTACAGAGGGATGAGTTTAGCTCTCGAATTTGAAATTGCCATGTTTAGGTAGTCAGATTCCTTTTCGTATTGCCAAGGAGACAAGATGCTTGCTTCTTTTTTTCCAATTATAAATGTTGGGACACATGTTTCACCATTGTTAGAAAGACCTTGGTAAATTAGAAGATGTGTGAGTCAGTACGGCCAAGACCCACAGATTCTTTTTCAGGTCTGATTCTGTCAAGCTGAACTGTAGATGTCAAGAGCAAAGCAGGAGGGAAAGTACAACAGGATGCTCAATCCATTGCTGACGTACTTAACTTTTTTCCTCTTCTAACTTGTATAGACTGCAAGTCTCAGAGCAGTTCTGCTTTAGAGTAACAAGTTAGCTTCGCATCTCAAGGCTGCTCTAAGTTACGGCTGGGGGGGGGAAGCTGGTGTCTTTGCACCCCACTTTAAATGTAGCTTCTCTATCTTCCTTCCTAAGAAGCGACACATAGACTCTGGCCCTTAATCATGATTAGTCTTTGCAACTGAAATTTAGTGGTTTGAGGAGAGAGGTTATGGATTGTAATTCAATAATCTAAAAGTCACTCGGCAATAGCCTCTCTGATGTCTTTGCTTCTTTTGTCATCAGACTTCTGAAACTAAGTTTCTTAATGCAGTAAAATTGACCAGTATACTACATGGGATGTCGGTGTCTGCTTTAATTCTCCTCTGAGTATTTTGAGCTCAAGCAATGTGACATCAGGTGGAACCCCAGTGCTGAAAACTCATGACTCAGATCCCAAAAGCTTAAATGCTTTTAATACTCAAGAGAACTTGGAAAAAAAAAGTACCTTTTCTTTCTCTTTTTCATAGCCTAAGGTATGTTCTTGAAAAAAAACATTCACATCACATTTTGACACTTTATAACCATGGAGATTAAAAAGTTCCTGCTTTTTCCAGTGAAAATTGGTATTCTCACGTAATACCATTCCATGAGTTAAATGCTTAAAAAAAGCCAAATAGCTCAGTGTTTTCACTGCAGTTGTGTGCTGGCAGAGTAACACCTATAAGATGAATAAACGCTGGACTAAAACCAATGTGATTGAGTCTTGAGGATGACACTGTAACTTTATGAGCTGCAGGTTTGAAATAGGACAGGTCTCTAGAGTATAGCCAAGAGCTCTGCAGGAAGGGCATCGGCGTGAGTAAAAATGTGCTTAGGCATGGCTTCAGGTGCTTAGGGAACAGCCATTACCTGGCGTCAGAATGTGATGCGTGGGCTTTGAGTTTATGAATATTAAAATGGCGTGGCAGCTGTGATGAGTCATGTACATTCAACTTCATCCCTTCTTAGTTTTGGGTGCAGGTTAATTGGAGCCTACCCCAGTTAAAGGAAGCAGAAATACACATTTCCAAGGAAAAATTTTGTAAGACTGCAAAATTGCTGCAGTACTTCACTCCCCTCATGATGAGGTAGCAGGAAGTGAATATAAATAAACACAAAATCCCTAATGATGCTGGCTATAAAAAGTGAAGAACTGGGTTGACAGGGGATTAAATGATTCAGTTCATCTCTGCAAAAACTTCCCCATGGTGATACCTCAGGAGCCATCCCCCAAAGGTAAAACATTCTCTGGCCAGAAGTTGGAGCTGAACTGGCTATAGCAATCTGGCCTTTTTGAGGTGTGTCCTGATATTGGGAAAGAAGGTGAGATTCAAGGCAAATACAATTTTTACTAATGTAAGAGGACGAACTTGTGCTTCATGCTGTTTGAGATTCATTTTGATTCAGGTCCCTATTACTGTGAACAAAGTTCTGTAGAGTAGCAGGGTCCGCTGAGGTTAATCGTTAGCCACATGCACCTTCCTAAAAGGAGAGATGCACTAATTAAGGTAGTGAACTATAATCCTTTAGGGAAAACTGACTTTGTTGATATACTTTGGAACAATATAATAATACATCTGTTATGCTAGGAGTATTATTTATCTGCAGAGACTTCACAGGACTTCTCTGAGACTGGTTGTTAATGACAGGTATTGCAATCCCTATTTTATAGATGGGTACAAAACTGAAATTCAAACAGTATAAATGAATTGCCTGATATCACTAGTACCAGAGCAATAACGCTGCTTCTAAATTTTTCTTATTAATTTACAGCTCTTAATTTTACTGCTAATGAACAGAACACACGATTAGATGTGAAACACTTTAGAGGAAAAGAAAAAATAGAATTGAAATAATATATATATATTATGCCAAGGAGGGTGTGGGATTTCTTTCCACTTTGATATATAAACAAGAATGTAAACCTTCCTGGCTTACTTAACCTTGACTAATTAACAGCTGGGCAAACACTGGGTTTCCTTCTCCTTTACTTAGAAATATATTTTCTCATATAAACCTAGTATGTTTATTGGTTCGGGGGTTTTTTATATGGTGTACATTTATTTTTCATATCTGACAAAAATGTCTTGGTATCAGATTGAATATTATAAACAAAATAATGTATTTACCTGCTTAGAAGCACACATATCTAAATATATTTTGTTTAATATACACTCAGAACTTGATTTAGTAGACAGAAAGTATAAATTCTCCCATTCTAACCTTACAGCAAGACATCTATAAAAAATTATAACACCACAATATAGGGCAGAACAATAGAATGTGTATCTTCTGTTTGGGTTTCATAGGTTTTGTATAGGTTCTTTCAGAGACTCTCGAGTGACATCTACTGGAGCTACAAAAATAACCAAAAAAAGCATTTGGCAAAAGAGAAAAACGAATCATTTCATAAAATAACTGAACTTATGTTTTCTTCATCCTATTTCAGTATTGATAACTGAGTTCAAATATTGTTATAACAAGTGCCCCAAAGTCACGAGCTTCATTTCAAATTCATGAGACATTTAAAAAGATACATTTAATGAAAACTGTGGTATTCAAATATTTGTGTCTCCAGGAAATGAAGCTTGAAGGAAAATAGACTTTCGATAAAATCAAGAGAGTTGGCAGTATGCACTCTCCCAGGCAGATAAAATGGGGAAATATCATTCCAGTGGGAAAATGAACCTATAACAATGTGGCCCTATTGAGGATCTGCCTATTTCTTTTCCTCTCTGAAAACAGGAATGATGCATACAGATTTTTATTGGATTTTCTTTTCACTGACCTGCTTTCAGAAACATATCATGTCACTCATATTCTCAGATACGTTTCAAATGCACAGCTAATATCCAATCCCAGTTAAAGACAATGACATTTTAAAAAAATTATAGACTTCCAAAACTATATGAAATTTTTTAAATGAGACTTTGGTTTTGTTATCTGAAGCTGAATGCTAGTTAAATTAAATTATTTTTTTTTATTTCGTGTTTGTAGTAATTCTGCATTGTACCATGCTTTAAGTAGTATCACATTGCAATTGTCACAGATTCAAAGTATCACACAAAAGATAACTTTGATTGCTTTGTATTTTTTATTACATGTTCTTCTCACATATATATAATTTTAAGCTTGTGTGTGTCTGTCTGTGTGCGTAGCCAAGAATTTCTAATTCAGGAAGGCAAATCTAAGCAACTTTTCTAAGTTTGGTGGAGAATTTCCTGAGATTCTTAAAGAAATATGTCAAAAACTCTCATACTCATTTTGGACAGCACACAACAGTGCAGAGCATGCAATGAGCATGAAAAAGAACCAAAACCCAAGTCAAGAAACAGAAGGAAGAATTCTGTGTATCCTTTACTGGCCATTTAATTATGGCATCAGTTAACCAAGATTCATCAGTGCATCTTAGGCAAGCTACTTGCAGAAGCACTATGAGTAGTGTATGAGTAGAATAGATGCCTTTTTGTTACATATCAAACCAGCACCACAGTACAGAAAGTTAATCTGAGTAGGAAATTACCATTTGTGTTGTATTCACCTGAGCAATACACACTCATTGCCATGGGCCTGGGGTTTGCACTTTGAACTTCCTGTGTATCAGAATAAAAATACACTGAACTTTAGTTAGACACCGCAAAACCACTTAACAAAGAACCTGCACTTTTTTCAAACTTAAATTCACCTAATAAACCCTTGAGTCATTGTTTTCAAGCTTTGTTTTCTTTCTAATGAAAGTTGGAACCCAAAGATTATCTTCATATTCACTTTCGTAATTAATCAGTCCAATATAGACATGTAATTTCCTGTGGCTTATTATAAATTCCAGAAAGCACATGCAACTATATTGTTTAACGTTACTGCAAAATGTACAACATGTGTTTTTTCATTACCAGGACAAAGTTATTTTGGGGACAGATTATCCCTTTCCACTTGGGGAACTGGAACCTGGAAAATTGATTGATTCAATGGAAGATTTTGACAATAAATTGAAGGTATGCTCTTTATATTTGGAGGGGGTCCTCCTCCTTTATAAGCCTCTGTTTTTAGACCTGAGATAAAACACTGAAAAATCAGTGTAGTACACTGATTTCTGCAAAGGCTGGAAGAGGTCCTTTAGTTTCTTTGCAGCAGTTCATTTTAAAGCACGAGTAAAAGCATTTGAATAAAATACAAGTTAAGCACACACAAACATATATATGTGTTTTGTTTTTACAGGATAAACTTAAGGCTGGAAATGCTCTGGAATTTTTGGGTCTTAGCAGAACACAATTTGAATAATTATGAAGATATTAAAGAGACCAAACTTCAGAAATAATGCTGAATCCTTAGGGACACTTCTATTTGCACGTGCAGTCATACAGATGAGAAATAAATTTGACAAGTACATTACAGTATGCGGTTATTTCCAAAACAAAAGCAAGGTTACTGGGAATGAGTATGCACAAGTATTTCTGTGCATTTGAGCATGTAGCTTGTCTTTAAACAATTCTGAAATCCCTGCTTTCATAAAAAAAGAAAGATTTCATCTTTTGCAGTTGGAGTAAGAATGTCTGAATGGTAAGCAATGTCATGTTATTAGGACTTGATTCCCAGGAGGAAAGAGCTGAGAAAATTATGACTTGTATCCATTACACTTCAGTCTCTTCAGTCTGTTATGCCCAACAGACAAATTTAGAAGAATATTAAAACAGAATTTAAACAGAATTTTGCTGATGCCAAATAAAAGGCAACATTCGTCTTTATCCACGGACGGAAATTGCAGCATATCACCAAGCAAGGCACTGACACTTTATAAATGTTGTGGTGGGATGAAAAAGGTCTGTGTGGGGACTTGTGCTTTTCAGCTGCCGCCTACAGCACTAGCAATTTACTCATCAGAAACAATCTGAACAATGTGCTTGTAGGTGCATAAATAATGAATTTGTGTGGGTAATACTTTGTGTGTCACTGCCACTGTCAAAATAAATACTAGTGTTTACCAACAGTATAGTTTAATGTTCTATTCCTTAAAAAATACTTCCTAAAAGTAAGGCTGGATACTTTAAATGCAGAAATGTTAATACTCTACCTAGTCTGAGTCCTGCTACAGGAGAGGAAAGATGGTTTACTTTATAGACCATTGATGGAAGTGGGGTTTCATGATTGTCCGGTGAGCACACAGGCATCGTCCTCCTGAGAGGATTTGATACTAGTCAGAAAAATGCTGGTGAGCACTCCACCGTCTCCATTCTCGTGGGATCACTTGCTGGCTACCTGTGGTGTCACCACTCTACGGTTTAGTCTTAGAAAACTCCAGCAAAAATAGTGTTAGACAGAATTTGGTTTTGTAGCTGTGTCCATAACTGTCCTTACGTCACAGACTGAACCTGAAGGATGTTGAACATCAGCACTGCCTGCTGACACCAGCCTCTGGTGGACTACAAAGAAGGCTTTGTCCTTCCTTACAGTGTCAAAAAATAAAACAAAAAGTGGTTTGTGCAGGTTAATTGTACGTTTTCCTAACTATTGCATTTGGATCTTTACTATATTGCTTGCCCAAGTATACTCCATAAAAGACTACTGGACATCAGAAGCTGAAGTAGACAGCGGCTCACAGGTTTAGGCCCTGGGAATAGCAGGTTTTCATGTAAGAGGAAAAGAGGACCTAGATAAAAAGCTTTAACAATATTTATTGTCCTCAGGTTTGCAAGACTTCTGTCGACCTTTTTTATTTCAATATCTACACGCAAGCACTGAGCCTTTTAAACATACCATTTAAACATACCAAAAGGCAACTTCATCCTCATATAGCATTCTTTTCCTTCAGCATATTTGATTTTCACAGATGTTTAAATGGATTTAAGATGAAAATACACTGTGATTCCTCCAATACATTTTAACTGGATTAATTCTTCAATTTTTTTGTGAATGAAGGCAGGTAAGTTAGTGAGAACGCAGTATTACATCTTTGGGGACCAAGGTCTGGAACCTCTGCAATAGCAAGAACAGTACTTAATTACCTTAACCTGGGACTGAATGGGTGATTGCACCACTCTGCATGGCAATTAATTAATGTGCATACCCTGCATAAATCATATTCATTACGCACTGTCATTATTTAATGATATTCTACTTATTCTCCATGTGTTTAGACTTTTAAGACGGGGATATAGACAATCTTCCCCGCATCTTGCTTTTTTTTTTCATTAACAAAGCTAATGTAAAATTCTAATTACAGTCAGATGATAACATTGTTAATGCTCTTCCACCAGTTCTTGAAGGAATAAAAAATGTAAGTTGAACACTCAAACTCCCTGAGTTTTACACAATGATTTAAACAATGAGGTAAAACATTGAACTTTAAGATTGTTGAATGCACAAAAATATGAAGGCAAAGATCAGCTCCTAATTACAACAGAAGTCATTGTAGTTAAATTTCCTCTGCACATCCAGAATCTTAAAGATGATTTACAATTGGGAAGATCAGGCAAGTAATTCATGTCTGTCTGGGCCGCGTTATACATCTGTGTATTTCATTAGTGTTCTGTTAGGTCTAGTTACAAAATTATAACGGCTTGTATAAAATTTGCACTGAAGCTGTAAAAGAACTAGATGTAACGTAATTTTTGGTGAGCAAAACTGCTGTAGAGTGCTAGGGGGATATGCTAAGCATGAGAAGAACACTCGGAGCTCTCATTTTGACCCACGATGACCAGAACTTTAAATAAAGACAAGTACCTTTTCATACCATTTGAACCCTGAATCCATAATCTCAAGCTACTGATGAAAATCAGTGACAACACAGAGTGAACTATCTGCAAGCTGCATTATAGTAGGTGTTAAAATAGATTTAAAAGGAGTTACTGAACAGACTGTGCTTGAGATGTAAGGAAATTTCAGAGGGCTCTCTATTTTCCTGAAGTGAAGACAGAAGGCCGCATTTCTTTACCCCACAGCAGTAAGAGAAACAAGTTAGGATGTTTCATTCCAGCACTTTACCACGTAGGCTGTGTCACCACTTGGGCACCTGGAAATGAGTCTGAGGCTTAGTGACAGCCATGTGAAAGTAACATTTGGTAGCGTATTATTACTAAAGGGTGAAATGGGCAAAAAAAAGTTTAGAAAGTGATTTTAATTCTTAAAGGTAGCTCAAGTGCTGTGTGGGAGAGGTTCGGACAAGTTCACATTCAACAGAGTGTGAGCACATGCATCTTCTCCATGTGTTGGGGAATAACTGACTCACTGGAGCTGTTAATTGCAAAGACACAAGGTATCACCAGGCAGCTTTAATTCTGCCTTTTCGGCACCAAATTCCTGAGAAATACTACCTGAAGTGTTCCTGCACGCCAAAGAGGAACTCTTTCCCTAAATGTTTGCTACTGCCAGCACCGGGAAGAGAATTACAGGCATAGCATGCCTCTCAGAATCTTGATGAGCAACTTCAAATATATTGAAGACCTTTCCACTTTCTCTCCACAGCTCCTATTCCCAGTTCTTTAGCCCTTTCCAACACAACAATCAATTAGCATTTCCAAGTATTTTAGCTTTTAAAACAGATGTTCTTTTATTCCGGTGCCCCCATATGACTTATTTCAAACCTGGCAGAACCAGAAAGGCAGCGGAGGGTGGGTGGATTGTGCTTTCTGGGTAGAACACGGCACGTCAGTGGTCCGAGGCCCCCTCACCACTGAGCTCCACAGGCCTGGCTGCAGGTCCTCATCCTGGCTCCACGGGGGACACTTTAGGCTCACTCTTTTGCAAGTAGAGCTTACAAAGCTAAGTAGAGCCTCAAAGTTAACAATGTCACATAACCAATGGTGTTCATGCTGGAAGGTCGAGACTGGCTCAGCTTTTAGGAAGACGAGGGTGATGAAGTTGTAAGAGCCACCAGCCAACTTCAGAACTTGACCACACGGCTCCAAGAGGGGCAACTCTTTCATCTGACAAAGCTCCTCAAGTTAGAGTCATCCTCTCCCATCCCAGCTGCATGTGACAGCTTCTGCCCCCCCATTCCGCTGCTGGGCACGAGGCGATAGGTGGGATCACTCCAAATTGCTGAGATTGAAATGATGTCCGAGTCTTCACCGAAACAGGTAAGCACTGAGAGAAGCAAAGAGGCTGTCTCAACCCATCAGTCTTCTCAAGTGGACATCAAGTGTTCCAGGCCAGGCTAGACAGGGCTTGGAGCAGACTGGTATGGCGGAAGGTGTCCCTGCCCATGGCAAGGGGGCTGGAACTGGGTGATCTTTAAGTTCCCTTCCAACCCAAACCATTCTATGATTCTCTGATGTGACCCTTCCAGGATCCTGGCAAGTCTGGTGTTGTCTCCCATTCCTATGGAAGGAACTTCAGCTGTGGCACCTCCACTGTCAACCCTGAATGTACACCATGGACATCTTCATGTAAGGAAGCCCCTCAGCTAAAGAAGTCCCTCAGCTACTGAGAACTGCGTCGGTGAAAGCCAGCATCCTGACTCTAACTGCAGATTTAACAGATCCCAGTTCAGACCACAGGACTACCAACGCACAGATTAATACCCCTTGTACTTTGCACTGATTTGATTTTCCTTTGCAAATTCATATACCATGTATTCCAAAAGTGTCAAAAATATGAACAATCATGCCATCTCAGGAAGGAAAAGTTACACACTGTGTCTTGCCAGGTACAAATGAGACCAGTATTCTTGACCACAGCCATTACCTTGTGAGTAGGTACAGCCTAGAGTTTAGCAGGATATAAAGGCAGTCCTAATTCTATGGTTGAGAAAAGTTTTACCAGTTCTTCTCACTCATCTGAGATTTTGGTTTCATGTAATTAAACATGCCAACAGAAAAAAAAAATAGTCCTTTTTCAGATTGACTGTTAAGCCTTGACTTAAAACCATAACCTCAAGTGTGTTCAAAGCTGAAAATCCAATCTGGCTGACATTCTGTCTTTTAACACATGCCATCGTAACCCCAGATTAAAGGCAGCACTTATATTGCACCAAGCTAAATCATATACACTTCGGAAACTTTGGCATCTAAAGGAAGCATAGGGCAACATAAAGATGGTGTCAGACCAAACTTTCAGCCTTCTTTTCTCAGTGTTTTGAATTTTACTCAGACCTTCAAGGTTTAACTAGTGTTATTCCCTAAGGCACTGGTGCATATTTACCCACTAACTATAATAATTCCTTTGAAACAAAACAATTTATAATAGGCATATTATGATCCTTTCAGATTTTTTGTGATCTAATCACTAGGCACATATTTAGGAAACGTGAAATCCTTTCAAGACTTTTACCTTGAGACAGTCTAAGAAAGCACAATGCATAAACTCGCATTCGTAACAGTTCACATTTTGGTAAGGTGATCCATTCTCCAGAGCCAGCAAATATATATAATAAAGTTAATTGAACATTAGCCACCTTTCAAACCTTAATTGCACTGCTTGCTTAGAAGAGCTTGCAGAAATGTTTTTGTAAATCAAAGGCACGTTCAAACTGCAAACACAGAGAGAAATGGGAAAAGCCAGGTTTGGCTGGATTGTCACTTAGGCTTGATTTTCAGATTACAGATTTAAAGTCAGAATCTAAATGCGACTTAAAAAAAGGATGTTTTCTCCCCATTGGCAGCCAAACTTCAGGAGTTTGTTAGCTCAGAATCGGAAGACTGCCTTATCACCATATCATGTATCAAAAACACTTTTTGGTAGTTAGATGGTTTTCCTTCTGAGTTGGGAGAACTCTCAAGCAGCTCCCACCCCTGTTCAGTGGAGCTATATCAGCATAACAAAGTCACGGCGCAAGTCATGGCACCGCACCATTTCTGCTCAGAAGAGACTTGCTGTAGCAGTGCTGTACCAGCCTGAAGGTACGCTGTTCCTGCTAGGGGATTAATGGTGACAAATAAGTAGCTACACTAGAGCTGGAAAATTTGGTAAAGTGGTAATATGGCAGTTTGATCTGATGAGTGGCTATATGAACTTCTTTCGTGTCATGGGATACAGACTCCATACTTCAGTGGATGAACCTGAGCTGTGACTAGTGTGAGGCAGAGAAACTTTGTCATTGCAGCGAGAATGCTTATTACTGCTAACAAAATACATTCTCCCGTCATTCCCTAGTGAAAGAAGTCTCTTCCAGCAACATCTCGTAACTAAACAATACTCATATTGTGTCACTACCTTTTCTTAAACCTCCACTTGCAAATATCTGCTAGGTGTCTGGCAGTCATGCTATTTTTCGAACATAAATTTCTAATTGTAATGACTGCAAGCTAAAGCGTGAGAATATGAACACTGAAGATGAAGATAAGTAAAATAAACTGAATTCTTTGCATTTTTAAAAACATTCCTGTAATCTTTTGCATGTCTTCCTCATTATCACCTTAATCCAAATCATTCTTTTAAAACTGTTCTTCTCTGAACACACACCTACACAGCACATGATTTTTTATTCTTCTTCTTTAGAAGGACAAGAGTTTGATACTCACCAGAAAAAAAAAAAAACAAGTGTATGTATATATATACAGGCAGGCTAGAAAGTAGACACTGATGAAACCAGCCAAGTTCTTTGCTGATATTTCCCTTTTGTAGTGAAGGTTAAACCACAGGGGTGGGTAAAGGTGACTCTAAAATTAACCAAAAAACATATCCTATCTAGTGGTTTGATTTTCCAGACATTTATATATTTTGCCTATTTAATCCATGGATTAGGGGGAAAAATTTGGAGAATGAAGGACTGCTCCCTGACTCTCACCCATGGCTCCAGTCTGATTACCTAGACTTCAGATGTAGACACAGTCATGGGTGCCTCAGCTTGTGGATGTTGAACCTGAGGTATTTCCTGGTATCCTAAATAAGTAAACCATATGTCAGGTAAAGGCCCTTTCTATAGTGGTATCAGATCATCAGCCTAAAGCAAAGAACCTTACTCCTCTTGACACCAGTGAGAGTTTTTCTTGTTCTTTTCAGTAGGCAGTAAGAGGGACCTCATTAAACTCTAATCAAAGTCCATCGAAACTCATATGGACTTCAGGTAAACCCTTCAGAGGTTAAATTAAATACAGATAGACAGATAGACAGATACAGGCAAAACAGCAAGTTTTTGCCTGGGATTTGAACCTTCCTTACAGATAGGTACTTCCAGGTTAGACACATAAGCGAATGTCCTCCCCTCCTCCTTCTCCCGTGCAGCCCTATGGGATAAGGCATAGCCTAACCTTACTCCAGTTTCTCTGTTTTCAACTGCTGAGGGACAGTGAACAGATCAGGAAGTCTGTTATTCCAAATCTGAAATTCCAACTGCATTACTTGTTCAAATTAAGCCATGTGATACTGGTTTAGTTCATTGATTTGACAACTGTGACATTTTAAACAATGTTTCTGATACATAAACTGCTGGAAAAGCAAATGAAAAATGTCCCAAAAGCAAACCATTGTGGAAAGTAAGCACAGCTGGACCCTAATTCTTTCATAAATTGGAATGAATATTCCCAGAACAGATTTTCAGTATTTAGCTGTTCTTTTAAATTGCAAGACTTCTGAACTTGCATGACACCTGGAAAACATACCATCCTCACTCTCTCCCCAAACCGAGTATTTCAAGAACTTTTCTTGTCGGTACAAATGAACAGCCTGTAAGTTCAAGCATGATTATCACTATTCTCTAAGCATAAAGTTTAAAGCCACAATACGCAGAACTTGGAAATAATTTCAGCATCTAATTGTACAAATATTTGTTTACTGAGATTTTCAAAACTACCACAGCAGCCTAAAACACCCCCAGAGGTGCCTTTCAAAATGTTCTTGATTATCTGCTTGCATCTCTGGTTTCTGCCTTTCCATCTCCTGCTTTCTTTGGTCCCCGTGGTCTCCGTTGCCAGCCTTCCTTCCTTTACTTTCCTCCAAATGCCAGACGGAAAACCACTTCACTTTTCTGCTTTCCCCACCTATATCTCGCACATTGACCATACCTTTGCCTGGATTTCCAAGACCAGTACAATACCTGCAGTCAGGCAGTGAGGGATATCGCTGTACAGCTCGATCACGTAAGCAACAACAGTCTAGTGTACCTGTAAGATGTAAAGGCACCATAAAAATAGAGAAAAAAAAATTGTGGTGCTTTCATTCCTCCTAGGTGAAGGAGGAGATCGCCATGGAAGTTCAGTTTTCATACTCCCTCCCTGCCCAATTTGTTGGCCAGCCTGCTCTTCCTTCCCCGCTCATCCGTGAGGAGTTGAAAAGGGCAGAACCAAAGCAGCACGAAATGGGATTGAGACTTGTAAAGACAATGAAACAAAATGAATAGGCATAGGTAAAATAATCCTAAAACAATGACAGCTCTCTTTATTGTAAGAACTGAGACGATAAAACGGACAGTAAAACTTTTAAGCGCCTCTTCACCGCACTGTGCAAGACTGCTGCTGTCAGGGTCCCGCAGTCAAGCCGTGGCCAGGCTGAGACGGTTTTTTAGAGTTTCAGTCTTCATCTGCCGCTTTCAGGAAGGAAAGGATTGTTCCTAGGAGAGGAAGTTAAAATCTGAATTGCCTGATTTCTTCCTTAGGCTGGCATAAATCAAAAGTATCAATTGAGTTAGGCTGGTTGGAAAGAGCTGAAAATCGGGTCTGCAGTCTCTAAAAGAAAATGCATTTCTATAGTGCATTACTAGGAAATTAATTTTTGTTGCCTCTGTGAGGCAACCATAGGAAAGGAAAAGAAAATTAAAAGCTCAAGGTACTGTACTATGTCCCCTGGTCTCTTTTTGGAGCACCAAGTCAATCGTCAGTCCTAAAATAAAGTCCTCCAAGGCTGCAAAGAACTCCAGCTTTAAAGGAATACCAAAACTGTGGCCAGAAGCCCAGGGTCCCGACAGCTGACCAGGAAAAAAGGGCAGACCTCCACCACAAACCTGTCAAACTTGAGACATTTCCATGAAGCATTCGAGGTTAAACTAGTTGTCCATCTCTGAGTTTTGTCCTGGCTCTACTCAGCTGGCCTGTAGTGGTGCCAGGAGATTTCTGCAAGTGAAGAAAAGGAAAGGCTGAATCAAAACCTTCCAGTTTTACACACAGTCAATACGCAAAGCCCTGTCAGGGCCTGGCCTGAGAAGGGTTCCAGCTCTTCACTTGCCATTTATAATTTTTTCCGCTACATTTATTTCAAAAACACAATCTTTGTCCTTTTTTAGTCTCGGATACATTTCATGAACTGAATGCCAGCTGCCACTCCTGCTGACTGACTGGAGGAGCCCGCATCTGTTTCTAACTTAAAGCTGAGAGCAGACTACAGCATGTCTGAGCCAGGCTGGTATGAGAAGGATGCTTCGATGAGAGGGATGGTTGCGTAGAGAAGGGACAAGTCAGAAATTTAGGCTCTCTGCTTTTTCTCGGGCTGGTGATTTGGGACGGACCACTATGCCCTTTACCAATACAGGAGGAACAAAATTACCTCTCTCCCTGCTGCTCTGCTGCTCCATGACACAGGAACGGGGGAAGGAGGAGAAGGCGCTTGTTTGCAGCCTCCGTCAACCCTACAGATCGCGGCGCCCACAGCCCAGCGCCGTGCCCAGGCCATGTTGCTGCGTCCCCCCCGGCAGCACGGGGAGCTCCAGGCTGCTGCCATGTGTCCGGCAGAGCTGGTAAGCAAACTGAGATGGATTTGAAACTTCTCCTCCTAACACGGGAGGAAAAAAAGATTAAAACAAATGGGCAACAGGATGGCTAATAGCGCTGGTACAATCACTGGCAATAGCAGCTGTAATGGGATCAGCCTTGGAGCAAGCTGCGGAGTGGTGATGTTACTTTATTCTTAGCAATGATCAGTGTTAACTAATATTTGTCTGCTGAATGCCTACAGGTCCTTGTCAAGGATCAGGCCCCCACTATGGCTGGCTCTGAATGCAACCTAATAAAAAGCCACTGTCCTCCAGAGCTTGAAATTGAAGCACAAGTCAAAAGACAATAAGCGAATTCTGCAAAGAAACAGGTGGACCCCAGGGCAGGAACAAGACAAATGCGTGATGACATGGCCTGAAAGTGGCCAAACAGTTACGTGCAGGAGGATGAGAAATGCAGCTATTTCTGTTAATTTGAAGAGTCCCTCGGACAGTCTATCCAAGTTAAAGTTGCCAGGTCTTTTGATGCTTTTTCGGAGTTGAAGTCCCCCTCCTGGTAAGCAGCTGTCAGGGAGGCAGGGAAGAGGTAGCCTGTCTCTCGAGGTGACGTGAAGTGAATGTGGGAGCTGCAATGTTGATACCTAAGGCTAACTCCCTGCACATAGTCCACGTGAACTGCGTCTTCCAGAAGCCAAACCAGACTTCCAAGGCAGCTAATAAAAGGGATTTGTCTTCTGTACAAACTGGCTGCTGCCAAGCAGCCGCTGCAAACTGCACAACTGGTCCTTCTGCGGGCTCGTGCTCTTCAGAAAATAATGATGGCTTTGCTGTCTCTGCTGACCAGCTCCGTACCGAAGTGGGAGAGGCTCCATACATGTAATAGGAGCTCAGAGACCACGGTAATGAGCATGGTATAAAAAATGATAGATCGGTGGATGGACAGATATCTCTTTATCATTTCTTTGAGCCATCCAGTTTCCCCAGGCACAGAGTACACCCTGGAGATTTGGGTCTAAGGCAGAGAAAGCTTTACACGATGGATTGAGTGTTGTGTAAATATGTAAATAAAGAATAGCTCTTTAATTTTTTATGAGGAGTGCATTTTAAAGCCCGGCTTTGGCCTCCTTACTCAGGCAAAATTGCCACCTAACAAAATGGCAGTCATACCTGAACAAACATAACTCTGATCTGCAAATAAAACATCTGTATTAAAAATTAACTAATGAAAACATATCTGGATAATATTAAGAAAATACTCGTGCTGAACACCAGGCAAAAGATTCCCAGGGTATGAAGTACATTAGGCTATGGAAAATTCTCTTCACAGGCCACATGCTGCATGCTCACATGCTCGAATCCCAAATAAAGAGACTTTGGACGGGGAAGCTGGATGTGCTCGGAGGCAAGCGGAGTGTCAGAGCCGCCCTGCTGCCGTGCGTGCCGTGTCTCGAGGCAGTCTGCGCACAGCGGCGTGTGGTGGTGGCACCGTACGGGGATGAGCTTTTCGGCAGCAAGAGTGGCACCTAAGCATCTCGCAGGTGCCAGGCCCTCGATATGCCTACCGG